>Ga0190269_10000334_pt1 | contig 25104 bp, 20 predicted proteins | sample Popmic249IS_FD_133749 | JGI IMG/M metagenome (GOLD analysis project Ga0190269, IMG submission 133749) | Populus adjacent soil microbial communities from riparian zone of Blue River, Arizona, USA - 249 IS | ecosystem: Environmental > Terrestrial > Soil > Riparian zone | place: USA: Arizona... | reverse complement strand
GACATCCATCACGCCGCTCGCGCTGCTGGCATCGGTGCCGCTCACCTCTCTCGGCTCTTCAGCGTGCTCCGAAGCTGCAGCGCCAGCGTCTGCCACGGCCGCATCGAGCTCGACGCCACCACCATCCGCCTGGGCCTGTCCTCCATCCGGCTGCGTCGGCACATCCGATGGCGGGGCTGCAGCATCCGCGGTGTCGTCGCTGCGCGGGGTGCGCGGCTCCATCGGCGCCGAGATCCATGGCTCGATGACCCGTGCGGCGCCGGCGTCGAGCCTCTCGAGAGCGCTCTCTTCCGCCCCGCGCTCCTCATCGGTCGCGTTCGCTGCGTCCAGCGCAGGGGTTGGAAGGTGGATGTCTGCGATCGGCGCGAGATCATCGAAGTCGCGATAGAGCCCGACACAACTTGCTGAGAACAACACGGTCCCGACTAGGCCGAAAACACCGATGCGTGCGGTTTGGGTTGCGCAGTGGCTGGTTCGCATCATGATCATTCCCCCGCACTGTAGACAGCCCCTGTTGGCGGCAGCGCGACAGGCGCAGGGCATTGCAGTGGACATGCCAGCTGTCGCGCGCGTGCTCGCGCCGCTGAGCTGGCGAATGCGAAACGGCCTGCCGCCACCCACTGCGGCCGCCGCCGACTCACCGCGCCGCGCTTTCCGCAAGCTTTGTAGGTAGTGCATTTATGTGTTAAAAAGATTACAGACGTAGTGCGATGCGTGCTGGCGTCTCAATCGTGTTCTGGCCAGCGATAGCTGAGTCCATTGCGACGGGGAGCGCGTTCGACCACTGCGCAATGCCGCCTTTCCGGAGCGAAGTCCTGCGCCTGCTCGTCGTTGCGGATGCTTCCTAGCTTTGCGCATGCAGCCATCAGCGGCGAACGAGCCCTAGCGGCCGCAAATCTTAGCGGGGTTTAGCTGCAGAACCACCCGTCGCTCACGTCGGAGTCGCCTGGCCTGCAGCTGCTCCTGCTTGCTGGGGCGCGCTACAGCGCCGCGGGTGCGTTGGCAGGTCTTTTGCTGTGCCGAGCAGCACCACTCGACTGAGCGCGGCGGGGATAGCCGAGCGCTCCTGGGGACGCCATGCCGAATCATCTTTGCAAACTGCTGCGCGCGACGGGCGCGCTCTTCGCGATCTGCTTCGCGGCTTGTGAGCCGGCGTCCTCGGGCGCGAACGCTCCCGCGCGTGCGGGAGTGGGTGGCGCGACGGCGCAGACTGCGCAAGGCCCGGTGTTCACCTCTGCAGCTGAGAGCGGCAGTGCGGGCCAAGTGTCAGTCGCTGGTACTGGCGCTCCCGTCAGCGCCGCAGGTGCTGCGAGTGGCAACCCGTCATCTCCGACGACGGTCGTTTCGGTCATCAACGCGATTGGCTTCGCAGGCACGGCGGGCGCGAGTGCCGCCGCCGCGAACATGATGAGTGTCAGCGCCGGCTCGCCCGCTGTGTCGAGCGCCGCCACGATGCCTGCGGCTGGACGCGGCGCTGCCGGCATGATCGCAGCGATGGGCGGCAGCGTCGCGCGGCCGACAGGCGGGAGCATGGCGCCGCCTTCTAGGCCAACAGGAGGCACGGGCGGCGCACCGGCGAAACCTGAGACGAAAACAGGCAATCCAGGGGGTGGTCCGGCTAAGCCACCTGGCGGCACAGGCGGGGCGCCCTCGAAACCACCCAGCGGCACGGGTGGTGAACCGCCGAAGCCGCCCGCTGGCACGGGTGGCGCGCCCTCGAAACCACCCAGCGGCACGGGTGGTGAACCGTCGAAGCCCCCTGCCGGCACAGGCGGCCGGCCGTCCATGCCGGCTGGTGGAATGGGCGCCATGGGTGGTGGACCCTCGAAGCCGAGCGGGAACACCGGTGGCATGGGTGGTGCCCCGGCGATGCCGGCTGCCGGAGCGGGCGGCACAATCAATGGACCCTTCACGACCCGCGGAGCGGCAGGTGCCGGCACTGAGCCGAGTTGCACGGGCAGCGACTGCGACGATCTGTGCGGCAACGGCGCTATCGACACCGGCGAGACGTGCGATCCGGAGAGCACCAGCAACGAGTGCCCGAGTGCCTGCGATGACGACAACGCCTGCACCGTCGATAGGATCGAGGGTTCAGCCGCGCAGTGCACGGCCAGGTGCACGCACACGCCGATCACCGCTGCAGCTGCTGGCGACGGCTGCTGTCCACCGAATGCCACGGCGAGCACAGACAGCGACTGTCAGCAGCGGGCCTGCGGTGATGGCGTGGTCGGCGCCGGCGAAACCTGCGATCCAATGAGCGTGACCGATCGCTGCCCGACCAGCTGCGACGACGACAGTGACTGCACGAAGGACACGCTCACGGGGTCCGCTGCAGATTGCACGGCCGTTTGCACGAATACGCCGATCACGACTGCAGCCAGCGGCGACGGTTGCTGCCCGGCAGAAGCCAACCCTCTGAACGACGCCGATTGCGAGACTTTCTGCGGAGACGGCGTCCTCAGCGCGGGAGAGTTGTGCGATCCGGAGAGCGACCAGACCTGCCCCACGACATGCGATGACGGCGACGAATGCACGCGCGACGATCTTGAGGGATCGATCGCGCAATGCACAGCGGAGTGCATCTATACGCCCCTTGCGGAGACCCTCGCGCACTTCGATGGGTGCTGCCCACCTGGCGCCAGCGACAGAACGGACTCGGACTGCGAGCGCTCATGCGGCAACGGCGCCGTCGATCCCGGAGAGGAGTGTGATCCGTCCGCACCCGGCGAAGAGCTCGACGTGACGTGCGACTGGTATTGCTTGAGGATCGTCCAGGTCGGCTGCAGCGACGATTCCGAGTGCCCAGAGGACACGCTCTGCGTCGACGGACAGTGCAGCACGCCATAGAAAGGCTTGGCATCGACTGGCGTCATCTACACCAGTCGAACTATCATCTAACATGTTAGATCGATTGAAGGTGACGCGACACGCGCGCGGTGAGAGCTCAAATCATCGCGACTAACTGTAGGAGGGCGTCTCGCAAGCGGTCGATGTCGATTGGCTTCGCCAGGTACAGCTGAAAGCCTGCATCGATCGCGTCGAGCTTGTCTGCCGAGGAGGGGAGAGCTGTGAACGCAAGCACGGGGATTTTTCTCGCCCGTCCTCTCTCGTGCTCACGAAGCTTGTGGATGAACACGTAGCCATCTTCGCCGGGCTTGGCGAGCGCACATACGATCACCTGCGGTTCGAACGCTTGCAGTGCCGTCATGGCATCGTTGCTGTTGGCTGCGAGCTCTACTCGCGCTCCGGTGAGCTCGAGCACCTCGGATATGGCTTCGCTGGTCCTCAGATTGTCGTCGACGTACAGGATGCGAAGCTCCCGCAAGGCTTCGTATTGGTTGAGATTTCCTGGGTGGTCCAGCGAGCGCCGCACAGGTGTCATCTGATCGGCATCCTCGCTGCAGGTCTCTGTCGTCGTCGGGAGGTCTTGGGTGTCTTTGGGCATGAGATGATTCTCGCGCGCGCGGCCGCACGAGAAGCCAATGGTTCGATTCGCGCAACGGGGAAAGCGGCAGCGATTCGATGTCCCAGCGGGCTCAGAGGCTATGAAAGATTGTGTCCCGCTCCCCAATTGTCAGGATGCGCCTCCGATACTGCAAATACAAGGCGCCCCCACTCGCGCATGTCACAGCGCAAGAATCGCCTGCCGCTTATGGCGGCGCTTGTTGCGACGTATTTGCGTGCTGGCGGGGCGAAAATGAGAGGGCTCTGCGCGTACACAGCGTGTTAGTGTCCGCGAGGTTCGAAAAGCACGAGGACTGTATATGCGAGTGGGAGACATCATGACGCAGGCCATCTTCACCTGCGAGACGCACGCCAGCCTCGAGGGTATCGCACGCGTGATGTGGGATCACGATTGCGGCTACGTTCCGATCGTCGATGATCACGAGAAGCTCGCCGGTGTGGTGACGGATCGCGACGTGGCTATGGCCGCGTACCTTCAGGGCAAGCGGCTCGCAGACATTCCCGTGTCGGAGGTCATGTCCCAGCATGTGCACGCATGCAGACCGGATGCGTCGGTGGAGCTTGCGCACGAAATCATGCGCAGCGCTGAGATTCGCCGCCTGCCAGTCACCGACGAGCACGGGAAGCTGGTCGGCCTCGTCACTTGGAGCGATCTACTCGCCGCGGCGCAGCGCGTCTCGGATGCGGCGGCCGCTGCAGCGTTGACCAGGCAAGTCATCGAGACGCTCGGGGCCACGAGCGCGCACGCCTAGCCGCCTGCGCGCTGCGTTCCGGGTAGGGTGAAGAAGAACTTGCTCCCCGAACCTGGAACGCTCTCTACCCAGATCCGTCCGCCGTGCGCTTCGACAATGCACTTGGAGATGTAGAGCCCGAGCCCGAGGCCTCGACGGTCGTACGAGGCGGACTGGCCATAGCGCTCGAAGATCGCTTGCACTTTCTCAGCGGGCACCCCCGGACCATTGTCGCCGACTGTGAAACGTACGTCCTTTCCCATCGGCTCTGCGACGATCGACACCGCGCCACCGTCATGAGTGAACTTGATGGCGTTGCTCACCAGGTTCGCGAGTACCTGCAGGATGCGCTCGTGATCGAGCTCCGCGAGCAGCGAGCCCGAGAGCACGCGCCCCCGCAGTGAGATGCGGCGTGCTGCGGCGACAGGCTCAAAAGCGTCGAGCGTCTCGCGCACCAAGTCGTTGGCCTCGTGCGGCGCAGCTAAGAGCTGCATCTTTCCCGCCTCGATGCTCACGACGTCGAGCAGGTCGCCGACGAGTCGGGTCATTTTGCTGGTGAAACGCTGAATGCGGGCGGCCTCACGCTGGACCTCTTGGCGCAGCGCGTCCTCACAAGGCAGCGTTGCGAGCCGCGCCGCGCTCATGGCCAGGCCGCCGAGCAACGTGCGGATGTCGTGCGCCACCATGCCGAGAAAACCGTCGCGCGCTGCGATGGCGGCGTCTGAGTGCTCGCGTTCCTCGCCGAGATAGCGGTCAGTCTGCGCGCGCTCCTTGCGCAAGAGCTCGGCCAGCGCGCGCGCGCGCTCCGTCCGTTCGTCCGTGAGCTCGATGTCGGCGGTCTCGCGCTCAGCATGTAGGACAGCGTCTTCCTGCGCTCGCTCTCGCTCCGCAATCTTGCGGCCTGTTTCATCGAGCTTATCGTCGGCGCCAGCACGAGCGCGCGCGAGCACTTCGTCCGCGCGGTCGCGGGCCAGCTGCACGACCGAATCGGCGTCCTCTTCGATGTCGTCCCGGCGCTCTGCATACTTTCTGTCCGCCTCGCCGCGTTCCGTATGCAGTGCCTGGTCGGTTTCTCTCCGGTTTTCGCGCGCCGTCATGAGGCCACCGTAATGGTTTGGCAGTCGCTGTCCAGATGCTGGATCGCAAGAGGCAGGCCGCCACTTTACAGATCGCAGAGCTCTCGAACCAGCTTAAGCAATACGCCGACGTCCACCGGCTTTCGGATGAACCTATTCGCGGCGGGGACGTCGGAGGGGCTGCCTCCCGCGGAGAGAACCACCACCGGCATGGTAGCGAGGCGACCCGTATCCTGCAGCACCTTCAAGAGCTCGGCGCCATTCATGATTGGCATCATGAGGTCGAGCAGCAGCAAGCAGGGCTCGACCGTCGAATGCTCCAGTACCGCGAGCGCCTGCTGGCCGTTTTCGGCTTCGCTTACAAGAAACCCGGCGCGGCGAAGCGTAGCCCCATACAGCTCGCGCAGATCATCGTTGTCGTCGACGACTAGGATCGTCTTATCTCCGACGGTAGGTTGATTCATAAGACTAACAGAGCAGGGCGCACTATCCGTGCCGTATGTGGGTGGCCAAATCAGGCTCCAGCTTCGCTGTGAGCGCTCTGGCCGGGGACATCGAGGCACAGGTGCCTGAACGGCGCTTCTGACACGCCTCACCACGCGATCAACCGCTCGAGCCGGCGGTGCGAAACCCGGAACGTTCGTGCGTGGGAAGCGCAGCTTCTGCCGCTGGCAAGCGGAACCAGAAGCGACTGCCCAGACCGAGCTCACTGTCCACGCCGACGCTGCCGCCATGCGCCTCGATGATCTCGCGGACGATCATGAGCCCGAGGCCTGTACCTGGAACGTCATCGGACCCTTGTGTCACGCGTGTGTAGCGGTCGAACAATGTGGCGAGCTTGTCAGGTGCGATGCCGCGTCCGGTGTCTGATACTGACACTTCTACCATGTCGTCCTTATCACTAATGCGCGTTGTGATCGTGCCGTGCTCCGCAGTGAACTTGATCGCATTGCTGATCAGGTTCGTGAGCACTTGGCGTAAGCGACGCGCGTCACCGAGCGCTGCGCCGGAACCGTTGAGCTGAGCCACCCAGTGCAGTGTGCGCGCGTCGAGCGCCGGTTGCAGGTCGGCCATGGTCTCGGCCAAAAGGCTCGACAGATCGACGCGCGCGCTCTGCAGCTGATAGGTGAGGCTGTCGAGCTGAGCGAGATCCAAAAAATCGTTGATCATGGCGACCAACGACTTCAGGTTGCTGTCCATCTTACGCAGATCTTTGCCGAGGCTCGGCGGGAGCTCGCCGTGTGCGCCGCTCAGAATCAAGTGCGTGCGCAGCGTGAGCGAGTTGAGTGGTGAGCGCAGATCGTGGGCGATGATCGAATAGAAGTCCAGACGGCGCGCGTCCAAGCGCCTGGTTTCGGTCAGATCGCGCAGCGACAAGATCACATGGAACAGCTTGCCGGCAGGCAACGTGCGCGCGGTCGGAGAGAACAGGCGACTTCCGATCTGAATATCCGGAAGTTTCAGCGTGTCCGCCTCGTCTGAAAGCTGTAAGCGACGATCGAGCTCTGGCAGAACCTCCTCGAGCGGAATCTCAGGGCGCAAGCGGACATGCTCGCGGAGGGCGTCGCGCGCGCGTTCGTTCAAGAACGTGATCCGTCGTTGTTCATCGATCGCGATCAGCGCATCAGGCAGCAGCTGCAGGAGCTTGAGACTGAGGGCTTCCGCGTTCTCTGCGCGTTCCAGCAACTGTCGCGCGCGCACTAAGCTTTGTACTCGCGCATGCAGCTCGGCGTCTGCATAGGGTTTCGCGAGATAGTCGTTCGCCCCTGCGGAAAGCCCTTCGACGATTTGTTCCGTCTGTCGATGTGTCGTTAGCAGGAGAATGCCGACTTGCGGCAGCGCGCCTTGTGGAGAGCGCAAAAAACGACAGACGTCGACGCCGCTCACACCGGGCATGATCCAATCGAGCACCATGACGTCTGGAGGCCGCGGCGCGCTCGCAAGCTTCTCCAGCGCTGCCGAGCCGTCCGCAAACACTTCCACCTGCCAGCTGCTTCGGAGAACCCGTCGCGCGCGCTCGGCATCCATTGGACTATCGTCCACTATCCATACCATGCGCTCGTGATCAGGGGTGGGCATGCAAGGCAAACCGGTATAAGAGTTATTCACGGTAAGGGTCAACCACCGTGCTGTGACGCAATATACGCCGCCAGCAATCAGTGCACATTGAGCATGTTGTTAGCTCGAGTGCACGCTGAAACTACGGCGCCTCGACTCACTCGTCCGAAGTCACTGGGCGCCCATGGCTAAAATTTTAGTGGTTGATGACAGTAAGGTGATGCGCGAGATGATCATCGCGTGTCTGCGCAGTGTGGCGAATCTGGAGTTCGCGCAGGCTGCGAGCGGACTCGAGGCGATAGAGCGGCTTTCGCTCAGCATTTATGACCTCGTTTTCCTCGACCTCAACATGCCTGACATCGGCGGCTTCGAGGTTGTCGAGTTTGTCCGCGCGCAAGACACACTCAACAAGCTCCCCATCATAGTCGTGACGACCCGTGGTGAAGAGGCTACCCGCACGCGCGCGCTCGAGATCGGAGCATCGCGCTTCATGACCAAGCCATTCGAGCCTGTGCAGGTGATCACGGCTGTTCGTGATCTGCTCGGGGATCGGCTCGGTGAGCAGCCATGAGCGAGCTCGATCGATCCGAGTTTGCCGCCGGTTTCCTGATCGAGGCGGACGAGCACGTGCGCGCGGCGAGCGCGAACCTGCTCGCAGTCGAGCAGGCTTTGCGCGAGGGCGGCCCGCAGCATCGCATGTTGCGCGAGCTGTTTCGCTCCCTTCATACGCTCAAGGGCCTGTCTGCGATGGTCGGCGTGGATGCCATCGTGGAAATCGCTCACGAAATGGAGAGCATCCTGCGTGACCTCGATCGGGGGGCGGCCAAGCTGAACGCCGGGGCTATCGAGCTGCTGCTGCAGGGCGTGCGCGCGATCGAGCTGCGGCTGTCAGCCTACGCGCAAGGTCGAAGTGTGCCTGCGGCGCCGACTCAGCTGGTCGAAGCGCTCGCGGCGCTGCAGACCAGTCACGACGCCGAGACCGCCGAGCAGGCTGTCGACCTCTCGCTGGACCCTGAGCTCCTCCAAAAGCTCTCACCGAGCGAGCTGAAACACCTGCGCGAACGACTCCGGGCAGGAGCACGTGCCTTGCGCATCGATTTCTACCCTTCGCCCGCGCGCGCTGCTTCCGGCTTCTCCATTACCAGCGTGCGCGAGCAGATCGCGAAGCTCGGCGAGATAGTCAGAGTCATTCCGCGCGCGGTGCCGAAGAGCGCCGCCGCACCCGGAGGGCTCGCGTTCGCGTTGATCCTGCTGAGCGACAGTGCTGACGAGCTGTTGGCGCGTGCCGCCGACACCGACCCGCGGAGCTTGATGCCGATCGCGCTCACGAGCCGCGACGAACCGGCGGAGCCAGACGAGCTCGTTCCGCTCAACCGCGGCTCGATTCGCGTCGAAGTGACCAGGCTCGACGACGCGCTGGAGAAGCTCTCTGCGCTCGTCGTCACGCGGTTCAAGCTGACTCACGCGGTCAATGCCTTGCACGAGCGCGGCGTCGATGTGCGCGAGCTGCGCGCGATCCTCGGTGACAACGGGCGCCAGCTGCGCGACCTGCGCGGTGCGATCACACGCGCCCGCATGGTCTCTGTGGCCGAGCTGTTGGAGCGTGTGCCCCTGATCGTCCGCGGCATGAAGCGAACGACGGGAAAGCAGGTGCGGCTCGTGATCGATGCGGGCAAAGCCGAGCTCGACAAGGCGGTCGCCGAGCACGTGTTTCCCGCGATCGTTCACCTCGTGCGCAACGCGGTCGACCACGCGGTCGAGACACCCGAGGAGCGACGGGCGCTCGGCAAAGCGCCTGAAGGTATGATCACCGTCGCTTGCGCGGAGCTCACGGATACGCAGCTCGAGATCCGCGTGAGTGACGATGGTCGCGGCATCGACAGCGCGGCGGTGAGCCGGCGTACGTCCCGCGTACAGCCTAAAGACGAGCGCGAATTGCTCGAGCTCATCACAATGCCCGGTCTGTCCACGTTGGATGGCGCCACCAGCAACAGCGGACGCGGCATGGGTATGGACATCGTCCGCCGGATCGCGGTCGAGCTGCTGGGCGGGGAGCTTTCGCTCCAGACCACGCCGGGCCGCGGCAGCACATTCACGATGCGGCTGCCGCTTTCGATCTCGATCGTGGACTCGTTCGCGTTTCTATGCGGTGCGCAGCCGTTCGCGGTGCCGATGGCGACCATCGAGCAGGTCATCGACCTCGACGCCGAGCGCATCATCCACACGCCTGCGCCGCGCGCGAACGACGCTGCGGTGCAGCTGAGTCTCCTACAGCTCCGCGGTGAAGCCGTGCCGCTCTTTGGTCTCGCTTCACTCCTGCAGCTGAAAGCGGCGGAGAAGGCGCGTGCCAAGGCTTTCGTCGTGAGGCCAGATGGGCAAGCGCTGGCGTTCGCGATCGATCGTGTGCTCGGACAGCAAGAGATCGTCGTGCGGCCGGTCGCGGATCCGCTGGTGCAAATGCCAGGGGTCGCGGGCACCACCGACTTGGGCGATGGGCAACCGACGCTCGTGCTGGATCTCGTGAGGTTGAGCCAAATCGCGCTGCGGCGCTCCGCGGAGGTCAGCGCATGAGCAAGCACCTGCATGTGGTGTTCAAAGTCGCTGAAGCCGAATACGTGATCGCAGCTCAAGACGTGCTGCACATGGAATCGTATGCGGGAGCCACGAAAGTGCCCGGCACGGAGGAGCACGTGCTCGGGCTCATTCAGACTCGCCAGCGTGTGGTCCCTGTGATCGATCTGCGTGTGTGCTTCGGGCTCCCGGCCTGTGCGCACACGATCGATTCGCGCGTGCTGGTGATTCAACGCGCAGAGCGTGTGATCGGGCTGCTCGTGGACAGCGCGCGCGAAGTCATCGAGCTGACGTCGGAGGCGTTCAGCGCGCCACCCGAGGTGATCAGCCAGCGGGCGCGCGGCTTTGTTTCTGCGCTCGCGAAGCTCAAAGAGCGGGTGGTCATGCTCATCGATCTCGGAAAGATCATTGGCGAGGAGGCTCGAAGTGGCAGATAACGGCGTGACGAACCTGGAGACTGCGCTCCGGCGCAGTGAGGAGCTGACGGGTGCGATGCGCGAGCTGCTCGTGCACTCGGCAGCGATCGAGAGCGTGTGTGAGCGCATGGGCTCGCGCGTCGTGAGCGACGCCGCCACGGCCGAACAGGCCCGCGCTGCCGCCGAAGCGGTGGCGAGCAGGATCGAAGAAACCGGCGCGGCCGTTTCGGCGCTCGCGCGTTCGCAACAGCAGGTCAACGAGACAGCGCACGACACCCTGCGCGGGCTGGAAGAGACTGCGAGCGGCTTGAGCGAGCTGAGCGCTTCTTTCACCGCCATGAAGACGACCACTGAAACGCTCGCGAGCACGACCGAGTCGACCTCTGCGACGCTGGAAGAGGTGGCGCAGTCGGTTAAAGCTGTGGGTGCGAACGCCGGAGACTTGGCGGCTGCGAGCACCCAGCTCGCGAGCGCTTCGACTGACACCAGCGCCAGCGTCGACGAGGTCGCGAAGCGCGGCGAGTCCACGGCGTCGGCAGTGCAGCAGGTGGCTGCGACGATCGAACAGATGGCCAAAGGCATCTCGCGGTTGGCCGGCGACGCACAAGCCGTCGGCGCTCAAACGACCAGCGCCACGAACGCGCTCGTCCAAGCGAGCGCCAGCGTCGACAAAGTCGCGAGGGACGCGAGTGAGATCGCCAGTGAGGTCGAGCAGACCTCGGTCTCGGCGGAGCAGCTCGCGCGCTCGATCAAGGGCGTCGCCGAGCACGCGCGTTCGCTGGAGCAGACCGCTGCCTCGACCGCGACAACCGTCACGGAGATCGCCGCGTCGGTCGAAGCTGTGGCCGCTGGCGCTGACAAGAACGCTGCGGTGATCGAGAACGCGGCCGCGGCCATCGAGCAGGTGGTGCGCTCGGCGCAGGCCACATCGCAGGGCGCCGAGCAAATCCTCGGTTTGGCCTCTTCCGCGGCCAGTGCAGCCGCGCAGCTGGAGGGCTCGACACGCAAGATCGGCGCGGTGATCGACGGCGCGCGCCAGACGGCTGATCGCGTGGGGCTCGCCGCACGCGAAGGGGGTGCGACGGTCGGGCGTTCGATCGCCGGCTACGCAAGCATCCGCCAGGCGATGGTGGACTCATCGTTGGTGATCAAAGAAATGGGTAAAAAGGCCGAGGACATCGGCGACTTCGTACAAGCGATTCACCTGATCGCCGATCGTACGAACCTATTGTCGCTCAACGCCAGCATCGAGGCGGCGCGTGCCGGAGAGCACGGTCGCGGGTTTGCGGTGGTGGCCGAAGAGATCCGCGCGCTCGCTGACCGCGCTGCGCTCGCCAGCGCTGACATCGGGAAGATCGTGCGCGGCTTGCAGAGCACTGCGCGCGAAGCTGTGACGGTGACCAGCGAAGGCACGAAAGTCGCGGATGAAGGTGCGCGCCTCGCGGTGGAGGCGGAGCGCGGCTTGCAGGCAATTCTCCAAGGCGTGGAAGGTCTCGGAAACTCCGTGCGGGACGTGGACCGCGCCGGCGCGGAGCAAGTGAAAGCGATCGGTGCGCTCGCGCAGAGCACGCAGCGTGTGAGTGAGGAGGGCCGGGTGCTTGGGCGCGCCGCTGCGGAGCAGACACGTGCAGCGCAGGCCATCTCGCACAATGCGATCGAGATGCGCACCCTCGCGAAGCAAACGCGCGACGCCTCAGCGGAACAAGCCAAAGCGCTGCGGCACGTGGTCAAGCTCAACGCTGAGCTGAGCGAGCGTGCACAGAACGTGTCCAAAGCCACCACCGACCAGGCCAACGCGGCGGCGCATATCGCCGCTGCGGCTGCGCGCATGCGTTCGCTCACCGGTCAAACCGCGGGTGCTATGGGTGAGCAGAGCCGCACGCTCGCGAGCTTGTCGCATTCTGCGCAAGATGTCGCGAGCGTCACACAGCGCAGCGTGCTCGGCCTGCAGGAGCAGTCGCAAGGCGCCGCGGAGATCGCGCGTGCGATCGCTGACGTGCACAAGCAAACCGCGCAAAACGCAAAGGCCATGTCGGAGCAGTCGCATGCAGCCCGTGGCGTGCAACACGCGGCAGGCGCCCTCGCGAAGCTGGCAGCGGCGATCACCGTCGCCACCACCGAGCAGACAAAGGCGACCGCTTCGCTCGCGACCGAAGCGGACGAGGTGCGACGCATCGCAAAGCAAACGGCGCGCGCGCTCGCAGAGCAGAGCGACGCGGTCCGTTCGCTCGAGCACACGGCGCAGCGTCATACCAGCGCGATGCGCAAGACCAGCAGCGCGTGCGCCGAACAGGCAGCGACGAGCCAGCAGATCGCTGACGCGGTCGATCAGATCCGCACGCGTGCGAGGGAGCTGACCGCGACGATCGGGTCACAAGCGAAAGTCATCCGCGACGTCGCTGCAGATTCAGATGCACTGAGCGAAGAGAGCAGCTCACTGCAGCGCGCCGGTGAGACGCACCTAGAGTTGCTCGCCAGGCTGCGCGCGACGCTGCAGCAGCTGCAGGATGGCAAGCCGGCCTCGAATGAGCCGGCTGTCGTTGAGCACGCATGACGCTCGCCGCGCACAGCGAGCTCGATCGCGCCGAGATCGCTCGCTTGGTCGAGCTCGCGCGCAGCTCGCGCGAGGGAGTGTACGGATTGCTCGCGCTGCTGGAGACGCGAAGCTGGAGCGCGCGCCGCGAGGTGATCGCTGCGCTCGCTGGCTTGGGCGACGCGGCGTTGCCGTGGCTGCGAGAGTCGCTGCGGCGTGAACGGGCGAACGAGACGCGGGTCGCTGCGACCGTAGACTGCTTGGTCGCTTCCATCGGCAGCGTCGAAAGCGCGCTTGTGGAGCTGATCGGCGATGACAACCCGGCCGTGGTCGCAGATCTGGCGCAGATCTTGGGCAGGCGTCGCAATCCGCGTTCGTTGCCTGTACTGACAGAGCTGCTCGGGCATGTGGACGACAACGTCGCCGTCGCAGCGATCGAAGCGATCGGCAGGGTGGGTGGGCGCGGGGCCGTGGATGCACTGGTACAGAGCGTCGAGCGCGACTACTTCTTTCGCACGTACCCTGCCATCGATGTGCTCGGGCGCAGCGGAGATCCGCGCGCCGTGCTGCCATTGACGCTGGCGCTCGCCAAGCCGCAGTATCGGATCGAAGCTGCGCGTGCGCTCGGGCGCACAGCGGACAAGAGCGCCGTGCCGCCATTGGCGGCGCTGCTGGGCTCCCCGAGTGACAGCGATGTGCGGGTCGCAGGGCTCGCGCTCGCAGAGCTGATCGCGCTGCACCGCGCGCTCTACGACAACGTCAGCGCTCCCGAGCTCGCGCTGCGCCAGCATGCGGGTGTTGCTGCGATCGCGCGCATTGCAGGCGCCTTGCCCGATGCTGATCAGGCAGAACGCATTGCCTGGTGCTGTGTGCTCGGAGCCCTGCAGCTGGAAGCGGCAGCGCCCGTGCTCGCGCGCTGCCTCGATGACGAGCAGGCCGTGGCGCGGGTTGCGGCCGATGCGCTCGGTCAGCTCGGCTCCGCCGCCGAGCCACACCTGCGGGGCGCGCTCGCTCATGGTGACAGCGCGCGCAGGCTGATCTTGCTGCCGCTCATGGCGCGCGCGAAGCACACGGCAGAAGTGCTGGCTTGCCTACAAGACCGCGAGCCTACGGTGCGCGCGCTCGCATGCGACACGCTCGCGCGCATCGGCGACGCCACGGTAGTGGGCAGTGTCTTCGGGCAGCTCTACGATACGAATGCGCGCGTAGTGCAAGCGGCGATGCGCGCGATCCAGTCGCTCGGCAGCGCGCAGACAGAGCGGCTAGCGCTGCTGGTGGCGCGCTCGGATGTGCCCTCCGCGCGGCGTGCGGCGCTGCGCGTGCTCGCGTATTTCGGGTACGCCAGCGCGTTCGAGGTCTTCCGGGAAGCGCTGCACGAATCGGACGCCACCGCGCGAGACATCGCGCTCACCGGCCTCGCTTTGGTCGAACATCCGGATGCACGCGCTCTGCTACTCGCCGCTGCGAGCGACAGCGCCGCGCCCGTGCGCATCGCCGCGCTGCGCGGCCTCGGCCAAAGTCCCGCCGAGCACGCCGTCGTGGCAGCGCTCATCGCTGCGCTCACCGACGATCATGCCTGGGCGCGCTACTACGCATGCCAAGGGCTCGGCCGGCTCGGTGTGCGCTCGGCTGCGTCGCAGATCGCGCGACTTCTATCGGACCCTGCGGGTCACGTTCGGATTGCGGCGATCGAAGCGCTGACGCTGCTCCGATCGCCGCGCGCACTGTGGCTGCTTGAAGCGGCGGCCAGATCGGAAGACGCGGACGTACAGCGCGCTGCGTTGATCGGCCTCGGCATGATGAAGGATACACAATCACTGCCAGTGCTAATCGCGGCGTGCTCCGCCCCCGAAGCGGCGACGCGCTTGGTCGCGCTGTCAGCGCTAAGTGTGCTCGCTTCCACGCAGACGCTGCCGATCGTTGCGCGTGGGCTACAGGACGCTGATGAAAGTGTGCGCGAGGCGGCGCTCGGCATCCTGGCAGGCTGGCCAGAGGTCGAAGCGACGCGCCTCCTGACCGAGGCCATGCGCGACACAAGGGCGCGCGCGCGCGTCGCAGAGGCGCTGTCGAAGTCCGTACCGGGCAGGATTGCTGGTTTACTCGCGGCGCTCGAGGTCGCAGACGACGAGCTCGCGCCCGCGCTGACTGCGGTGCTCGGTCGCGTCGATGCGCATGACCGCGCGGGCGCGCTGTACGATGCCCTGCAAATGCCGAACATCGCCGCGCGCAAAGCAGCTGCGGCGATGCTGAGCGCGCGCGCGACGCACGAAGCTCTGGGTGCGGTAGCACGACGCGCCGCTGAAGACCCTGCCGATGAAGTGCGCCGGGTGTGTTCCCTCCTGCTGAGTCAGTGAGCCGCCATGTCCGAGCTAAGCATGACTCCCCAGGTATTTGTGATCCTGTCAGGGTTGATCGAAGAACGGCTCGGCCTTTGGTACGGCCTGTCGGACAAGGCGCTGCTCGAGAGCAAGCTCAGCGCGCGCATGCTCGAGCTCGGCGTCGATTCGGCGCTCGATTATTACTACCTGCTCCGCTACGACGACCCCGCAGGCTCGGAGCTCGCTCTACTCACGGAGAGCTTGGTGGTCAACGAGACCTACTTTTTCCGCGAGTACGACCAGCTACAGGTCGTGTTGGCGCGCTTCGTCGAGCCATTGGCGCGCGCGCGGCGCAAACCGCGAGTTTGGTGCGCCGCTTGCGCGACGGGCGAGGAGCCGTACACGATCGCGTTTTGGTTGGCGGAGCGCGGTCTCTTGGATCACGTGCAGCTTATGGCGTCAGACGTCAGCGACCGCGTGCTGGCTGTCGCACGCGCAGGACAGTATCGAGCCCGCTCGCTGCGTCAGGTTCCAGCCGATGTGGATCCTTGGCGTTGGCTGTGCCGCGCTGGCGACACCTGGGTTGTGGACCCAGAGATCTGCGCCGCGATCGAGTGGCGGCGCGTGAACCTCATGGAGGAGTCCGCGGTGATCGCCATGGGCAGCGTGGATGTGATCATCTGCCGCAATGTCTTGATCTATTTTCGCGACGACGTGGTGCGGCGCACCGTGCGCTGGCTCGCCGATCGCCTTTTGCCCGGAGGGCTCTTGCTGGTTGGCGTGACAGAGTCCCCGCTGCGCCTGGGCACCGACTTGGTGTGCCAAGAGCATGGCAGAGCTTTCGTCTACCGGAAGATGCCATGAGCAGGATCAAAGTCTTGGTTGTCGATGACTCCGCGTTTGCCCGTAAGGTGCTGCGCGAGGTGCTGCAAGCCGCGGGCATCCAAGTGGTCGCGATCGCGCGCGACGGACTCGAGGCCCTCGAGCAGATCGCAGCGCTTGAGCCCGATGTCGTGGCGCTCGACCTCGTGATGCCGAACCTGGACGGCATCGGTGTGCTGCGCGCGTTGCAGAGCTTTCCAAGCGAGCGCGCGCCGCGCGTCGTGGTGGTGAGCACGTCCGACGCCGATAGCGGCATGGGCATCGAAGCGCTGCAAGCTGGTGCCGTGAACATCGTGCACAAACCGACCGCGCTCGCCACAGCGCAGCTCTACGAGCTCCAAGAGTCGCTGGTGCTCGCTGTTCGCGAGGCGGCGCTGGCGCGCAACATCGCGAGGCGCAGCTCGACACCTCCCGCTCTCACGCTGCTACCGCAGCCACAAACGCGCACACGTCTGTTGGTGGTCGGCACTTCCACTGGCGGACCCCACGCACTCGCGCAGCTGTTGGCGGCGGTGCCTGCCGGCTTTCCGGTGCCGCTCGCGATCGCGCTGCACATCCCGGCTGGTTACACCGAAGAGCTCGCGAAGCGCCTCGATCGGAGCAGTGCGATCGACGTCGTCGAGGCGCACGAGGGCCTCATGCTACGGCCTGGGCTGGCCGTGCTCGCGCGCGGCGGGCAGCACCTCACGTTGTCAGGCGCGGCGGACAGCTTACGCGCGCATATCGGATACCTCGCGCTGACCGAGCCGCATCGGCCATCGGTCGACCTGTTGTTCGAGAGCGCGGCGCAGTGCGTTGGCGCGCAGGTGCTCGCTGTGGTGCTCACGGGGATGGGTAACGATGGTTTGCGAGGCGCACGCGCAATCCATGCGGCGGGCGGCCGCATCCTCACAGAGTCCGAAGATTCCTGCATCGTCTACGGGATGCCGGGTGTCGTGATGCAAGAGGGCTTAGCGATCGCTGAAGCACACATCGACGATATGGCGGCGGTGATCGTACGCCATCTGTAATCTGAGGCAGAGCAGCGCGGCGCGATCCGCGAGTGACCTATTTGTTAGCTAAAATTCTAGCATACGCATTCGGCAGCCCTCGCATCCTTTGGCTCGTTGCTTGCGTGCACGACACGCATGAGATTGCCCCATCTTCCGCAGCTGACGTTTCTCGTGAGCGCAGCGGTCGTGGACGGCTACCGCAGCATCGCCGGAGCTATGAGGCGGCTGCTCCACCGCACGTGATTGGCAGCTGGCAGCGGCAGCCTGCGGTAGTCTCATCGCTTGGAGCCAGCTGTCGTGGCCGGTGGCGCTCATGAGCTTCTTCCACTGGGCTGTGCTTGGGTTGCTGACGGCGACGAACGCCTTGTACGTGGCGGCTGAGTTCGCTGCGGTCGCCGTAAAGCGCAGCGCGCTCGAGCCGCTCGCACAGCGCGGAGACCGCTCAGCCGCAGCGTTCCTGAGGATCGCGAACGACCGCGTCGCGCTCGACCGCTATATCGCTGCATGCCAGATCGGCATCACGCTCTCGAGCTTGGTGGCTGGCGCGTTTGCGCAATCTACGATCGCGCGTGACCTCGGGCCGTTGCTGCAATCGGCGTTCGCGCTGCAAGCGCTGGTCGCACACTCGATCGCAGCCGTTGTGGTGCTCGTCGGTCTGACCGTGCTCCAGGTGTTGTTCGGAGAGCTCTTGCCCAAGTCGCTCGCGCTGCAGTTTCCGGAGCGCATTGCGCTCGCGACCTTCGTGCCCATGCGCTGGTCGATCTCGATCTATCGCGTGCTGATCTTTCTGCTGAACGGCGCGGGCACGTTCTTGCTGCGCCCGTTCGGTGTTGCGCCGGGCGGGCAGGGGCACGTGCACTCGACCCATGAGCTGGAGCTGCTGTTCGCAGAGTCGCGGCGCGGCGGAAAGCTCAGCCCGGAGCTGCACCGGCGCTTGCAGCATAGCCTGCGTCTCGCTCGGCGTACGGCGCGGCAGTTGATGGTGCCGCGCCATCAGCTCGACGCGATCGAGGCCTCCACCGCAGACGCGGAGATCTTGAAGCATGTGCTGGCGAGCAACTATTCGCGCTTACCCGTCTACCGCGATACGATCGATCAGATCATCGGGAGCGTGAGCACGAAGGACATCGTGGCGGCCTATGTCACGGGCGGAGAGATCCCTCCGCTGATCGCGCTGCTCCTGCCGATCCCCTTCGTGCCAGCGACACTGAGCGCGGATCGCGTCGTCCCGCTGCTGCAGCACGAGCACTCGTCCAAGGCTGTCGTCGTCGACGAGCTCGGCAGCGTGGTGGGCATCATCAGCGTGGACGATATTCTCGCTGAGCTGTTCGGAGAGCTCGGCGAGGAGCGCAAGAGCGAATCGGTACCCGCAGTCGAGCAGCTGGCTGACGGTCGGGTGAAGCTGAGCGGCTCGACCCGCGCCTCTGCCGCAGAGAGCTTTCTCGGAGACCATTGGGAAGGCACCGCCGCGACGCTCGGCGGATTGATCGCAGACAAGCTGGGGCGACTCCCCGTGGCCGGAGAGCACATCGAGATCAACGGCGCCGAGATCACGGTGCTCGAAGTGAGCCACAACGCCGTGTTGTCGGTCGCCGTTCGTTCGGCCACTTCGGTTCGGCGAGAGGATGGGGCTTGAGCATGATGATCATGCTGCTCGTGATCGCGGTGCTGGTCGTGCTCAATGGCCTATTTGTGGCCGCCGAGTTCGCGATCATCGGCGCGCCGAAGGCTGCAGTCGAGCGTGCCGCTAATGGCGGCAGCTCCGTGGCGGCGAGCGTGCTCGCCATCCTCGAGGACCCACGCAAAAAGGACCGCTACATCGCGACAGCTCAGGTCGGAATCACGCTCGCCAGCCTGGGCCTCGGCATGTACGGTGAAAAACACCTGGCACAAATGCTGTTCGTGGTCGTGAGCTCTCATGTCGCGGCGAGCGCGATCGCGGTGGTCAGCTTGACGATCTTGCATATCGTCCTGGGCGAGATCGTACCCAAGACATTGGCCCTGCGGCACGCGACCGCGGCTGCCCTGTGGGTCAGCGCGCCGATGCGCTGGATGAGGTGGTTGTTCTGGCCGCTGATCGTGCCGCTCGAAGCGGCAGGCAACGGCCTCCTGCGTTTGTTAGGCGTTCATCGTGGCGAATTCAGCGAAGCGCCTAGCACCGAGGCGCTGCGTTTCATGGTGGACGAGAGCATCCAAGGCGGTGAGCTCGGCCTCGCTTCGGGCGGAGTGATCCAAGAGCTGCTTGGGTTTAGCGAGCTGACCGCGCAGGAGGTGATGGTCGCGCGCCCACACGTCGTCGGCTTGCCTCTTGGCGCGCCGAGCGCGCATATGAAGATCCTCGTGCGCAGCGCGCCGCATTCGCGCTATCCGGTGTATGACAGCACGCTCGATCGCATCGTGGGCATGGTGATGATGCGTGACGTGCTGAGGCACTTGCTGGACGACATGCCGCTCTCGGCAGAGAGCGTGCGCGTCTTGCCGTTTGTGCCTGGGACAGCTCGGCTCGATATCGTGCTCGCGCGCATGCGCCGTCAGCAGACCCAGATGGCCGTGGTGATGGACGAGCAGGGCGGAACAGCAGGCATCGTGACCACGGAGGACCTGTTCGAGGAAGTGATCGGACAGGTCAGCGATGGCCCCGCGACGCGCGCGCCCGTGTACGAACAGTCAGGCGAGCTGTATGCACTGGGTGTCGCGCGAGTCGATCAAGTCACCAAACAGTTGGGCCTTGACCTGACACATCCCGAAGTCGACACAGTCAGTGGTCTGATCCTGACTCTGCTCAATCGACCCCCGGAGGTCGGCGATGTGGTGCTGTGGCGTGGTGTCGAGCTGCAGGTGCGTAGCGTCGAAGGACGCGGCGTAAAGGAGTGCGCCGTACGCATTGCGTGACAGGTGCGCGTCACCGCGCTAGGCAGCGCTTACACCTGCGATTGTGTCGGCCCGCGGACAAGAAACGCGCGTCGCATTGAATGCACAAGCGCATCTCCGGCATCACGCCTGTCAGACGAGAGTTCCTGATCAACTCTGTCGTGAGGCCGAGACGAACAGCGCGTGCGTTGACAGCTTCCACGCTCGCGCTCTCACGGTACAGCGCGCTCAGCTGGCCCTGCTCAGGGTGAACGAACGCAGCAATCAAGCGGCGCTCGAGCTCTTTGTCCTCGCACGCCGGCTCAGTGGGTGCTGATGGCAGAGGTTGCCTGTCTTCTTGTTTCACTTTGCAACGCTCACAACGATGCGGTTGCCATCGAGCTCGCTATCGTCGAGCGCGTTGATCACTGTGGCAGCGGCCTTGCGGTCGGCTAGCGTTACAAAGCCGAAGTTGCGAGATACGCCCGTGGACCGGTCAGTGATAACGACCGCTTCCACGACCGGGCAGTGAGGCTCGAAGTGGCTGCGCAGTTGGCCGCTGGTCGTGCTGTTGTTCAAGCTTCCCACGAAGAGCTTGGCTGGTATCGCGGGGGCGCTGCGCTGGACGTGCACGTCGCCTTGCATCGAGAGCATCACATCCTCGACCGCACGCAAATCGCCGATGATGTCGACTGCGCTCACGATCTGCGGCTCACCACGTGCGGGAGCGTTGCGTTTCTCTAGGCGGCGCTGTTGCTTGTCGCGCGCCTTTTGAGCTTGTTTGTCCTCGCGAGCTCGCTTGGCCAATGAGCTCATGAGCGACCCCGATTCAGGTCCATGTGTGAATAGAAAATAGACTTATTCAGGAAGACTCCCGTGGTTGGTTGCGCTCCGGCTCGCCCCGCGGCAGCTCACCTTTCGCAATGATCGAATCCAGAGTATAGCGTGGATCGGGCTCGGCCGCTCGTGTTTGCTCTGCGCGCAGCGGGAGCGCCGCAACAATCGTAGAGGCTCGGTGTCGGCCGAGTAAGACTCAAGCGTATTGCACGCTCAAGTGTGCAATAACTTATGTCCCCTCTATCTTCGCCGGTGGCCGGACTGCCCTGGCCGCGCGCTCTAAACAGCTGGAGAAGGGCTCTGGCTGTCTGGCTGGTGGCGCGAGCTACTCACATTCCGCGGTCAGCTCGAACTGGATGCGACGTCGGCAATCGGCAGTCCCGGTCGTGCCGGTGCAATAACTCTCACCTGCCGCGCTCGTGAGCCGCTTTCGAAATGCGGCCATGAGCTCCGCCGTGATGTCGTGCCCGCCGTCCTCACAGACCGCATCCCCACAAGGGATGATGAACAGCGCAGGCGAGCGCGCGACCACGATGTGCTTGATGTATCGCGTGGTTCCGTTCGGAACGTGCTCGGTGATCGCGATACGTGCACCGCGAAGCCATGGACAAGCCGCAGCCAGCCGCGGCGCCTCATCCTCAGCCATGCGACGCTCCTTCGAGCGCTGTGCGGCTGCGCGGGATTTTGTAGAGTTGTTATACAAATCGCTTCCGTTGCGGCTGTCCGTGCGGCATCTAGTTGTATCCCACGCGCTTGCTCCGCTGTCTAGGTCTCAGGAGGAATGAAGCTCCAGCCCCGTCTGTACGCCTCGCCAGGTGGCACAGCCTGTGCCCCGGAAGCGATGCACCGCAGCGCTCAACCTTCGCCGCCGATGGCCATGCCACGCCAGTACCGGGCTACAGCTCGATCAGCTCGCAGGGGATATCCACGCTGAGCGCTGAGCTCAGGTCTGCCAGGTATCGCTCGCATGGCTGGCCTGTGACTTCGATGGTGCGGGGGTCTTTCAGACGCCAGCCGTTATCCGACTTGCAATCGAGCGTCTCGCCGTCTAGCTGCACGGTGATTCCGCACTCGTCCCCACCTCGGATGTTTCCATTCAGCACGACCGCGCAGCTGTTCGGCACTCCTAGAATCTGCGAGATCGTGTCTCTGATCTCGGCGCGCGTCTTCGGCGTGTAGACGTGTGCAGCGGTTCCAGACGCCTTTGCGACGTCTGCGAGGTGCTGCGTGAGCGCCGGGTCGTTGTCTGCCAGTGACACAACATAGACGTTGTGTCCTGCGAGTGTCAGCGCTCTCACGTGCTCGATCACGCGCACTCGAACGTCGTCGGCAGGTTGATTCGAGCAGAAATCGTTGGGCTGACCGTCTGTCAGCAGGATGACGGCTGCGCCGTCGTCCGGCGCGCTGGGACGTGCGAGCAAGCTCTCGAGCGCTTTGTCGGTCGGGGTCGATCCTCCGAGCGGCTGGGTGCCCAATGCCACATCGAGCATAGCGAAGTTGTCTAGCGCGGGCTCGACCTCGACGAGGCGCGGGCACGCTCTGGTAGGACCAGAGGGCGTCATCGGCTCGACGCCGTCGAGCGGGCCGTCATAGGCGATCAGGCCCCAGCGCGCGCGGCTCTCCTGGTTCTTGACGATGCCGTCCGCAGGATCCAACAGCGCTGCGCGAAGCGCGCTCCAGCGTGAGCTCGCGTCCGTAGACGAAAGTGGCTCTTGCATGCTGCCCGAGCCGTCGACCACCAACCACACGGTGGGAATGCGCTGCGACACGGTCACTTGGACCGCCGCGCACTGGCCCGTTTGCCAAGGCGGTGTCTCCGGGGACGCCGCATCGAGCTCGATCACCGGCGAGGATGCGTCTGCGGCGAAGATCGCTTGGGCGGCCGTCGAGGGTTGCGGCGATTCGACAGTTTGACTTCCGGACGAGCATGACACGCCTAACATCGCTGCAGCCGAGAGTGTTAGTATTCCTGAAAATGATAGCGCTCGACTTCGTGAGTCTGACATGTCGAATCCCCCATGTGCTGTGACAGTTGGCTGGCCCGTATGAGTCGCTCAGCCGCCTCGAGAAATTCGGCCGCGCTCGCACTTCTCGCGAAAGCGAGTGCTCGAGGGTCCGACAGTCGCACAGGCACTCTGTTGCCAGGCCACGCGCGCGCCAATGGTCTGCAGCACGCAGCCTTCCTGTGCGTTCTCCATGGCGATCTCGAACGCGAGGCGCTGATCGCCCTGGCGCTTCTACGCGTGCAGCGGATGGCTGCGCGCCGTAGCGAGCCGCCAACTGCTGCGGGCGTTGACACACCCTGACACAACGCTCGAAATCGCGTGTTCTAGAAGCCCGCTCACGCGTGCCTCAGCATAGTTCTGGTATGGCGCGGCCTGTGCAGTGGGCTCGAGGTCCGGGGGTACACTATGCGAGCCAACATGCCGACGACCAAACCTGCAGAAGCAGATCCACGCGGATTCCAGCTGCAAGTCCTCATGCTTTGCCTGACTGCGGCAGTGAGCGTGTCAGGCTGCAGCGACGCACCGGAGACTGAGGTAGGCGCGACGAAGTCCGCGCTGCGACGCGTCGCGAACTGCGCCGAGGTCGCTAGCAGAGTCCGGCGTGCCGCTTTGGTGGAGATGGACGCGCAAATGGATCTGCTCGAACGTGCTGCGCGTGAGAACGCGCACACGCGGAGCTGCACGGTCGCAGCGATTGTCGAGGACTCCACGCCCAGCGTCTCGACGGCGCCGAGTACGCCAACGGCTGCGTCGACCGCACCTATGATGGCGACGAGCTCAGCGCCTCCGGGCGCGAACGGCGCGAACGGCGCGAGCGACTTCTCGACGACGAACAACCAAGTCGGCGGCGTAGACGAAGCGGACTTCATCAAGAACGACGACAAGTACGTGTATGCCGCGGTGAACGGTGCACTGCGCATCATCGAGGCCTGGCCACCAGAGCAGTCGCACGAGATCGCCAAGGTCGAGTTACCGGGCACGCCCAAGAAGCTGTTCGTCGAAAAGGATCGGCTGCTCGTGTACGTATCGCTGCCGCGCGAAGAGGCCACTGACGCCGTGCGGAAGTTGGCCGGCGGACTGCCCTTTACACCGCGTGGCGAGTGCACCTACGGGTACGACTGCGAGTTCACAGGCGATGGAACGGCGACTGCGGTGTTTGTCTTCGACATCTCTGATCGCACGGCGCCCAAAGAGCTGCGCCGTATCGACGCGACAGGATCGCTGCTCGCCGCGCGGCGCATCGGCGATGCAGTACACACTGTGTTCGTGACGCCCGAGCCGAAGTTTCCAGGCCTGCGCTACCCGTTCATACTCGGCAGCTGCGACAGCTTGAGCCCTGACGAGCTCCAGCTGGAGCTGGCTCGGATCGAAGCCGCGCGCGCTCAGAACCGTAGGATCATCGAGAATACAGAGCTCGAACAGATCGTTCCGTGGATCAGCGAGAATAATCGCAACCTCACGTCGAGTACCTGCAGCGATGTGTATGCGGAGACGATCTCCACGGGGAGCGCGTTCACGACCGTGATGTCTCTGGACATGGCGAGTGACGACAAGGAGCCTGGCATCACGACCATCGTCAGCAAACCTGGCGCGGTCTACGCTTCCAGTGATGCGCTGTACATGGCGATCCGTTACGCAACGGATGCCGGGCGAGCATACGAGAGCATCATTCACAAGTTCAGCCTGAGCCAAGCTCTCGCTGCGTATGAGGCAAGCGGGCAAGTCAAAGGCCACGTGCTCAACCAGTTCTCGATGGATGAGCACGCCGGATTTTTGCGCGTCGCTACGAGCTTCGGCAGCGTGGCCGACGCCAACGTCCACAGTACGCTCAGCGTGCTGTCACAGCGCGGCGGAGAGCTGGTGCTCGAGGGGGTGGTCGATCAGATCGCGCCCGGCGAAGACATTCGCTCGGTGCGCTTCGATGGCGACCGCGGCTACGTGGTGACGTACAAGAAGACCGACCCGCTGTATGTGTTCGATCTCGCGGACCCCAAACACCCTGCCATCAGCGGCGAGCTCAAGATCCCTGGTTTTTCGACGTACATGCATATGCTCGACGACAAACATTTGCTGACGATAGGTTACGACACGCGGGATCAGGGCAGCTTCGCCCTGTTCAACGGTGTGCTGTTGCAGCTGTTCGACGTCAGCGACATGCAAGCCCCGAAACTCGCGCACAAGCTCGCGATCGGGACGCGCAGCACGAGCTCCGAGGCGCTCACCAATCACCTTGCGTTCACGTTGCAGGGCGACAAGCTGGCGCTGCCACTGAGTATCTGCAACGGTGCCGACGCCCAGGGCGAGCTCGAGCAAACAAGGGCATTCAACGGGCTCGTGGTGTTCGACGTCAGCGTACAAGCCGGCATCAG
>Ga0190269_10000333_pt1 | contig 25132 bp, 15 predicted proteins | sample Popmic249IS_FD_133749 | JGI IMG/M metagenome (GOLD analysis project Ga0190269, IMG submission 133749) | Populus adjacent soil microbial communities from riparian zone of Blue River, Arizona, USA - 249 IS | ecosystem: Environmental > Terrestrial > Soil > Riparian zone | place: USA: Arizona... | reverse complement strand
CGTACGTCATCTACACGTCCGGTTCCACGGGCCGGCCCAAAGGCGTGATGATCCCCCACACGGGCGTGGTGCAATACCTCACCTGGTGCCGGCAGGCGTACGGCGCCGACCACGGCCAGGGCGCTCCGGTGCACTCACCGCTGTCCTTCGACCTCACCGTGACCGGCGTCTTCCTGCCCCTCATCTGCGGCACCACGACGACGCTGGTGCCGGACGGGGAGCACCCGGTCGCCGCCCTGGCCGAGCTGCTGCAACCGGGCGCGGACTTCAGCTTCGTCAAGCTCACCCCGGCCCACCTGGAACTGCTGCCGCAGTGCCTGCCGAAGCCCGACCAGCCGATCGCCGGCCGCACCCGCTGGCTGATCGTCGGGGGTGAGCAGCTGACCGCGGAGACGCTGGCGTTCAGGCGGGAACGCGCACCGGGCGTGATGGTCGCCAACGAGTACGGCCACACCGAGACCTCGGTCGCCTGTGTGATCAACCGGCTGCCGGCCGGTGACGTCCGGAGCAGTCCGGTGGACTGCGGCCGCCCGATCTGGAACACCGAGCTGTACATCGTGGACGACAACCTCGACCTGGTTCCGCCCGGCGAGCCCGGCGAGCTGCTCACCGGCGGCGTCGGCCTGGCCCGCGGCTTCTTCGGCCGGCCGGCGCTGACCGCGGAACGGTATGTGCCGAACCCGTTCGGACCCGGCCGGCTCTACCGCAGCGGCGACATCGTGCGTTACCGGCCCGACGGCTCACTCGAGTTCATCCGCCGCGTGGACGACCAGGTGAAGATCCGGGGATACCGGATCGAGCTGGGTGAGATCGAGGTGGCGCTGCGGGAGCACCCCGATGTCGCGGAGGCCACCGTGGTGGTCCGGGAGGACGTGCCCGGCGACCGCCGGCTGACCGGCTACATCGTGGCCCGCAGCGCCGAACCGCCGGCTGGCGCCGCGCTGCGTGAGCACCTGCGCCACCGGCTGCCCGACTACATGGTGCCGCGGGCGGTGGTGCCTCTGGACCGGATGCCGCTCACCCCCAACGGCAAGGTCGACCGCAAGGCCCTGCCAGTGCCGCCGCGCCGCCGCCGCGCCGCCTGACCCGAAGGGACTCCCCCGATGCTTCAGTCACCCCCCACAGCCGCCACGGCGACCGCCGCGGAAGAAGGCATCTGGTACGCCGACCGGCTGACCGGCGACTCGCCCGAGTTCAACGTGCCGGTCGGGATCCGGATCCGTGGCCCGCTAGACGTGCCGGCCCTGACCGCCGCGCTGGACGCGGTGGTCGCACGCCACGAGGCGCTGCGGACCTCGTTCCCGGCCGATGATCAGGGCCGCCCCGGACGTGCGGTCGCCGCCCGCGCCACGCTGCCGCTGACCCGCCGCGACGCCACCGGCGCCGACCCCGCCGCGGTGGACAGGCTGATCGCCGACTTCGCCTGGAAGCCGATCCCGGTCACCGACGCGCCGCCGGCCCGCGCACAGCTGCTGCGCCTCGCGGGCGACGACCACGTCCTGGTCGTCAACGTCCACCACATCGTCTTCGACGACTGGTCGATCGGCCTGTTCTTCCGCGACCTCGACACGTTCTACGCCGCGGCACGGACGGGACGCGACCCGTCCGGCGCGCTGCCGCCCGCCCCGCCGATCCCGCCCGACGAGCCGGTCGGCGACCGGGAGCGGCACGCCGCGTACTGGCGGGATCGGCTGGCGGGGGCTGAGCCGCTGCGCCTGAGCGCGGACCGGCCGCGGCCGCCGGTGCGCAGCGGGCGCGGCGACGCGTGCTGGTTCGAGGTCCCCGGCCCGCTCGCCGCCCGGATCCGGGGCCTGGCCGCCGACCGGCGGGCAACGGTGTTCATGGTGCTCGGCGCCGCCTACCAAGCGTTGCTGGCCCGGTGGTCCGGTCAGCCCGACGTCACGGTCGGCGTCCCGCTGGCCGGACGGGAACGGCCGGAGCTCGAGAACGTGGTCGGCTACTTCGTGCGGACCGTGGCGCTGCGCTGCCCGGTCCAGGCCGGCGATTCCTTCGGAGACCTGTTGAGCCGGTTCCGCACCCGGCTGTTCGAGGCCCATGAACACCGGAATCTGCCCTTCGAGCAGATCGTCGAGGCCGCCGGCCAACCGCGCGACGCCGGGCGCACCCCCCTGTTCCAGGCCGCCATGGCGTTCCAGAACGCCCTCGGGGACCCGCCGGCGCTCGACGGCCTCACCGTCTCGCCGTGCCGGATCCCGCGCCGCGCCGCCCGATTCGACATCCTGCTCGACATGGCCGATCAGGACGGCCGCATGTGGGGGCTGGTCGAGTACTCCACGGACCTGTTCACCGCAGGCACCGTCGACCGCTTCATCGCCGACTACCTGGCGGTCCTGGACGCTGCGGTGACCGACCCGGAGTCCGCTCTCGCAGCCGCGTCCCTGCCGTACGGGCCCCCCTCGCCGGCCACCGGCGACGCCGCCGGACCGCCGGTCCCGGCCACCGGCGACACACACGTGCCGCCACGGACCCCGGTCGAGCACCGGCTGGCCGCCATCTGGGCCGAGGTGCTCGACATCGACGACATCGGCGTGCACGACGACTTCTTCGATCTCGGCGGGCACTCGTTGCTGGTCGCCCGGGTACTCACCCGGGTACGGGACACCCTCGGTGTCACACTGCCGATGCGGACGCTGCTGACCGATCCGACGATCGCCAAGCTGGCCGCAGTGATCGACACCCCCGGGGGCCCCGCCGCGGGCACGCCGGCCGCCGCCGGCGCGGCAGCGCGCTACCCGGCGCCGCTCTCGCCGGGACAGCAACGATTGTGGTACCTCCACCACCTCGACCCGGCATCCACCGCGTACACCTGCCCGTTCGGACTCTCGCTGGACGGCGACCTGGACACTGCCGCGCTGCGCCGGGCGGTCGAGGCGATGGTGAACCGGCACGAGATCCTGCGGGTACGGATCGTCGCCGGCGACGACGGCTCGCCGGTGCAGCTGCTCGACGGCGCGGCCGCGGTGTCGCTGGTCGAGCGCGACGTCCGCGACGGTGACCCGGCGGCTGCGACCCGGGCGTGGCTGGAGACGCCGTTCGACCTGGGGACCGGCCCGCTGGCCCGGTTCCTGCTGCTGCGCACCGGCGCGTCGCGGCACCTGCTCCTGGTGAACGTCCACCATGTGATCTTCGACGACCTGTCCGCCGGGGTCCTGCTGGACGAGCTGGGCCCGCTCTACCGAGCGGCGCGCGACGGTCACGACACCGCGGGCGTGCTGCCCGCCCTGCCGGTGCAGTACGCCGACGTCGTCACCCGGGTACCCGCCGGGGTGGAACGCCAGCGCAGCTACTGGCGCGACCGGCTGGCCGGTCTTCCCCGCCTCGCCTTGCCGGCCGGCCGCAACCGCCCCGCCGGGACCGGCCACGGTGACGTCGTGCCGCTGACCGTGCCCGCGCCGGTGGCGCATGCCCTGCACCGGCTCAGCCGGGCGCACGGCGCGACCCTGTTCATGACGTTGCTGGCGGCGTTCCAGGCGGTGCTCGCCCGGCATGCCGGCCACCTCGACGTCCCGGTCGGCGTGCTGGTCCCGGGCCGCACCGAACGCGACACCGAGGGACTCGTCGGGTTCTTCCTCAACACCCTCATCGTCCGGTCTCAGCTGACCGCCGGCGCGACGTTCGCCGAGACCCTCCAGCACGTACGGGAACGGGTCCTGGAGGCGTACGACCACGCTGACGTGCCGTTCGACGAGGTCGTCCGGGACCTGGGACAGGATCGGCGGGGTGGGACGCAGTCGCCCGTCCAGGTGATGTTCGACCTCCGCCAGCACGCTCCAGTCCCGCCGGCCCTGCCGGGCCTGGAAGTCGGCCCCCTCACCCTGCCGCACCGGACCGCCATCTTCGACCTGACCGTCGACCTGGCCCCCGACGGCGACGGCATGACCGGCACCGTCGAGTACCGCACCGACCTGTTCGACCGGGAGACCGTGCGCCGGCTGGCCGACGACTACGAACGGCTGCTGGCCGAGGTGGCCGGCGAGCCGGACCGCCCGCTGCCGGCCGGTCCGCCGGTCACCGCCCAGCCGTGGGGCGCCGCGGTCACGGCCCCGTTCCGCCCGGTCGCCGACCTGATCCTCGAGCAGGCCCGCCGTACCCCCGGCGCGGTCGCGATCACCGACGGCGTCACCACGCTGACCTATGCCGAGCTGGCGGCCCGCTCTGCCGAGGTGGCGGCCGGCCTGCGTGCCCGCGGAGTCGGCCCGGAGTCCGTGGTAGCGCTGGCCGCCCCCCGCCGGCCGGCGACGGTGGTCGCGATGCTCGGCGTGCTGCGGGCCGGCGGGGTGTGCCTGCCGCTCGACCCGGCCCTGCCGCAGGCCCGCCGGGACCTCATCCTGCGCGACGCCCGGCCCGCAGTCGTGCTGACCGGTCCGGCCCTGCCCGCGGCCGGCACGGGCGAGGCCCGGCCGTGCGTCCCGGTGACTGCGGACCAGGCGGCCTACCTGATCTACACCTCCGGCTCGACCGGCGTCCCCAAGGGCGTCGTGGGCCTGCACGGCGCGCTGAGCCGGCACTGCGCGGCGATGCGCGACGGCTACCGGATCACCGCCGCCGACCGGGTTCTGCAGTTCGCGCCGTTCTCCTTCGACGCCTCTCTGGAACAGTTGCTGCCGGCCCTGACCGCCGGGGCGGCCGTGGTGCTGCGCGGCGACGACCTGCCGCGCCCCGACCAAGTGCCCGGCTTCCTCGACCGGCACCGGGTCACCGTCGCGGAGTTCACCCCCGCCTACTGGTCGGCCGTGGTGGAGCACCTGAACGGCCCCGGATCGATGCCGGACGGCCTGCGCCTGCTGGTCCTGGGCGGCGACGCAGCACCGGCCGGCCTGCTCGGCCGGTGGCGGGCCGCGGCGCCGGGCTGCCGGGTCGTGAACACCTACGGCCCTACCGAGACCACGATCACCGCGACCGCGTACGACGTGCCGGACGATCCGGGCGCGGCCACGCTGCCGATCGGCGGGCCGCTGCCGGGCACCCGGTTGCACGTGTACGGGCCGGACGACCGTCCGGTGCCTCCCGGAAGCACCGGTGAACTGATGGTCGGGGGCGCCGGCGTCACCCGCGGCTACCTCGGGCGCCCCGGCCTCACCGCGGACCGGTTCCGGCCGGACCCGTACGCCCGGGGCGGCGCCCGCCTCTACCGGACCGGCGACCTGGTGCGGCTGCGTCCCGACCGGGCCCTGGAGTTCCGCGGGCGGACCGACGACCAGGTGCAGGTCCGCGGCGTACGCGTCGAGCCCGGAGAGGTTCGCGCCGTCCTCCTGGATCATCCGGCGGTTGCGGACGCGGCGGTCACGACGCGGCCGGGACGGGCGGACGACGGCCTGGTGGCATGGCTGCAACCCGCGGCGGGGCACACCCCCGACACCGCCGAGGTGCGCGGATTCTGCGCCGCCCGGCTGCCGGCGGTCATGGTCCCGGTCGCGGTGCACCTCGTCACCGCCTTGCCCACCACCGCGCACGGAAAGGTCGACCTCACCGCGCTGCCGGCCGAACCCGCACCCCGCACCGTGGCGGCCCCGGCGACCGCAACGGAGCGCGTCGTCGCCCACGTCTGGGCCGCCGTGCTGGGCCAGCCGCCGCCGGATCCCGACGCCGAGTTCTTCGCGTCCGGCGGGCACTCGCTCGCGGCGACCCGGATCGTCGCCCGCATCAACGCCGCCCTGCAGATCGACGTGTCGCTCGGCGACCTGCTCGCCGAGCCGACGGTCCGGCGTTTCAGCCGCGTGGTGGATAGCGCGCTGGCCGACGACGCCCCGGTGACCACCATGAAAGAAGGCCCCCATGTCCAGTGACCTGCTCGAACGGACCATCATCCCGGTCGGCGCCGACAATGCGGGCTTGCATCGGCTGATCGAGGAGCAGACGGATCGCACTCCGCACGCCGTCGCCGTGCGGTCCCTCGCCGAGGAGCTGACCTACGCCGATCTCGACGCCCGCGCCAACCGGCTCGCCCATCACTTGCTGGCGACCGGCGTCGGCCCGGAACGTCTGGTCGGGATCCAGCTCGACCGGTCGCCGGAGATGATGGTGGCGATCCTGGCCGTTCTCAAGGCCGGCGCCGCCTATGTGCCCCTGGATCCCGGCTACCCGGCGCAACGGCTGGCGGCGACGCTGGAGGACGCCGGCCTGCGCCTGGTCCTGACCACGACGGCGCTGGCCGCCCGGCTGCCGCAGGACGACCGGCTCCACGTCGTATGCCTGGATCGCCACGCCCGCGCCCTCGGCCGGATGCCGGACACCCGGCCCGACATCGCGGTTCGCGGCGACATGCTCGCGTACGTCATCTACACCTCCGGCTCCACCGGCCGGCCGAAGGGCGCGATGGTGCCGCACGGCGCCCTGGTCAACTACCTGCGCTGGATCGTCGGCACGTTCCCGATGACCGGCCGGCACGGAACGCTGGTGCACACCCCGTTCGGCTTCGACCTGACCGTGCCGAGCCTGTTCGGCCCGCTGCTCACCGGCGCCGACGTGGTGCTGCTACCGCCCGCGGCCGGCCTGGACGACCTGGCCGGGGAGTTGTCGCGCGGACAGGACTACAGTTTCGTCCGGATGACCCCGGCGCACCTGCGGGCGCTCACCGAGCCACTGGCCGCCGCCGGGCGCCCGGTGTCCGTACGGGCGCTGCTGGTCGGCGGCGAGGAACTGCCCTCGCCCCTGGTACGCCGGTGGGCCGCGCTGGCCCCGGACACCCGCATCGTCAACCAGTACGGCGCGACCGAGGTGACCGTCGGCGGCTGCCACTACGACACCACCGGCGCGGTCGCCGCGGCGGGCACCGTGCCGCTGGGCCGGGCCAATCCGGGGATCAGCATCGCGGTGGTCGACGAGCACCTGCGGGCGGTGGCGCCCGGCAGCCCCGGCGAGATCGTCTTCGGTGGGGCCGGTGTGGGCCGCGGCTACCTGCACCGCCCGGCCCTGACCGCGGACCGGTTCGTGCCGGATCCGCAGGGCCGGGGGCGCATCTACCGCACCGGCGACCGCGGCCGGTTCCTGCCCTCCGGCGACCTGGAGATCATCGGACGGGTGGACCGGCAGGTGAAGATCCGGGGCTTCCGCATCGAGCCCGGCGAGATCGAGGCCCGCCTGCGCGAGCTGGCCGGCGTCCGGGACGCGGTCGTGCAGGCGTTCCGGGACGGCAGCGGCGACCGGCGGCTCGCCGCGTACCTGCACCGGGACGCGGACGGACCGGACCGGGCGCAGGTACGTGCCCGGCTGGCCGACACCCTTCCGCCGTACATGGTCCCAGCGGCCGTGGTGCCGCTGCCGCAGCTGCCGCTGACCTCCAACGGCAAGGTGGACCGGGCCGCGCTGCCCGCTCCCGGCCCGGACGACATGCCCGTCGGCACCGGCGTCACCACTCCACGGGACGTGTGGGAGGAACTGGTCGCGGACGTCTGGTCGGACGTGCTGGGCGTGCCGGATGTGTGCGCCGAAGACGACTTCTTCGCCCTCGGCGGGCACTCGTTGCTGGCCACCGCGGTGGTAGCCCGGGTACGCGCCCGGGCCGGCGTGCAGATCACCGTGCGCGACGTCTTCCGGGCCACCACCGTGGCGGCCCTCGCCGACGTCGTCCGGGGGGCCGGAACAGCGGCACCGGCCGGTCCGGTGGCGCGTGCCGACCGGGAGAGCGCGCCGCTGTCCCCCGGTCAGCAGCGCCTGTGGTTCCTCGACCACCTCACGCCCGGGACCGCGACCTACAACGTGCCGGTCGTGCTCCATGTCGAGGGGCCCCTGGACGTGTCGGTGCTCCGCGCCGCCCTGCGCCGGGCGGAGGCGGCCCACGGGGTGCTGCGCACCCGCTTCGTTGTGCGCGACGGCGTCCCGCAGCAGCTCATCGGCACGGCAGGCGCCGCGCAGCTGCTGCCGGTCGAACGAGTCGTGGACCGGGCCGCGGCGCGGACCCGTGCCGAAGCCGAGATCCGCGCGCCGTTCGACCTCGACGGCGGTCCGCTGTGGCGGACCCGGCTGCTGCGGGTCAGCGAACAGGAGCACCTTCTGGTGTGCGTCCTGCACCACGCGATCTGCGACGACCGGTCCCTGGCGGTGTTCGCGTCCGGGCTGGCCCGCGACTACGCCGCCGGGCTCGCCGGCCCGCCCGGCACGGGACCGGAGCGGCCGCGGCTGCAGTTCGGCGACGTCGTGGAATGGCAGCAACGCCGGCACACCAGCGCGTACTTGGATCAGCAGCTGGGCTATTGGCGCGACCTGCTGCGCGATGTGCCGACCGTGCTGGAGCTGCCGGCCGACCGGTCGCGGGGCGAGCACGACGGCACGGCCGGCGCCAGGATCGCATTCCGGATACCGCCCGCGCTGCGTGAGCGGGTCGAGGCGTACGCCCGATCGCAGGCGGTGACCCCGTACATGACGCTCCTCGCCGCCTTCGAGGTCCTCATCGGACGGTGGACCGGCCGGCAGCGGTTCGTGATCGGCAGCCCGGTGTCGGGACGCGGCGACGCGGCGGTGGACGAGGTTCTGGGCTTCTTCGTCGACACCCTGCCCCTGCGCGGCGACCTGACCGGCGACCCGGCCTTCGGCGAGCTGGTGCAGCGGGTGCGCGGCGAGTGCACCGCGGCGTACGCGCACCAGGACGTTCCGCTCGACCGGCTGGTCGAGGAGTTGGTCGCGGACCGGCAGCCGGGACGCACGCCGCTCATCCAGGTGGTGTTCGCGCTGCAGACCGCGGCCACCGCCCGGTGGGAGCTGCCTGGTCTGGGCGTCACGCCGGTGCCGATGCACACCGCGACGTCGAAGTTCGACCTGTTCCTGGAGCTGGCGGAGGACGGCGACGCGTGGCGCGGCAACGCCGAGTTCGCCGCCGGGCTGTTCGAGCCGGCGACCGTGCGACGGCTGCTGCGGCACTTCGAATGCCTGCTGGAACGGGTGACGGAGTCGCCCGGCCGGCCGGTGAGCGAGCTCGGGGCGGCGCTCACCCCGGGCGAGGAGGCCGACCTGGCGGCCTGGAACGACACCACGACCCCGCTGGCGGCCGCCACCCTTCCCGAACTGTTCCGCCGGGCCGCCCGCCGGCATCCCGGGCGGATCGCGGTCTGCGGGGACGGCTCCGAGCTGACCTACCGGCAGCTGAACGAGCGCACCGACCGTCTGGCGGCCGGGTTGCGGGACCTCGGTGTGGGCCCGGACACGCCGGTCGCGGTGTGCCTGGATCGCGGGGCGCACGCGGTGACGGCGATCCTCGCGGTGGTGAAAGCGGGTGGCGCCTACGTGCCGCTCGATCCCGGCTACCCGCCGGAGCGCCTGCGTTGCCTGATCGCCGACTCAGGGGCACGGATACTGGTCACCGAGGAAGCCCTGCGGGCCACGCTGTCCGAAGCGATCGACCTTCCGCTGTTCACCGTGGATGCTCCGATCGCTGACGGCCTCCCGGCTCCGGCGCCCGACCTGACCGGTGACCACCTGGCGTACGTGATGTACACCTCCGGGTCGACCGGCCGGCCGAAGGGCGTGCAGATCACCCATCGCGGAGTGGCGCGGCTGGTGCACCGGGCCGGCTACACCGCGCTCGGTCCGGACGAAGTGATCCTGCAGGCCGCACCGCTTGCCTTCGACGCGTCCACGTTCGAGATCTGGGGCGCGCTGGCCAACGGCGGCCGGCTGGTCGTCCTCCCGCCCGGCGTACCGGACCCGGAGAGCATCGGCACGGCCATCCGGCGGCACGGGGTCACCGTGCTGTGGCTCACCGCCGGGCTCTTCCACTCCCTCATGGACAGCGACCCGGACTGCCTGCGCGGACTGGACCACCTGCTTGTCGGTGGGGACGTCGTGTCACCGGCCCACGTCCGCCGGCTGCTGGCCCGGCAACGCGTCCGGGTGCACAACGGGTACGGCCCGACCGAGTCGACCACGTTCGCGTGCGTCAGTGGGGCGATCCGGGACGAGGACACCCGCACCGGCCTGTCCATCGGCGCGCCGATCACCAACACCCGCGTGTACGTGGTCGATGCGGCGCTGCGACCGCTACCGGTGGGCGTCCCCGGTGAACTGGCCATCGGTGGCTCAGGCCTGGCCCGGGGATACGGCGGCCGGCCGGGGGCGACCGCGGAGAGATTCGTGCCCGACCCGTTCGGTCCGCCCGGTGGCCGGCTGTACCGCACCGGCGACCTGGCCCGCTGGCGGCCGGACGGCACCCTGCAGTTCCTCGGGCGGCAGGACAACCAGGTGAAGATCCGCGGCTTCCGGATCGAGCCCGGTGAGGTCGAGGGCTGCGTCCGCGAGCTGACCGGCATGGACCAGGTGCTGGTCTCGGTGCTCGAACCCGTGCCCGGGGACAAGCGGCTGGTCGCCTACCTCGCCGGGCCGCGGGCCGAGGAGGCCGTCACCGGCCTGCTGGCCGGCCTGCGCGAACGGCTGCCCTCGCACCTGGTGCCCTCCGCCGTCGTGGCGCTGCCCCGGATCCCGCTGACCGCCAACGGAAAGCCGGACCGGGCCGCCCTGCCCGCTCCGCATACCTGGGGCGACGGGTCGGGCGCCACGTTCACCGCGGCCCGCACCCCCGTGGAGGCCGGCCTGGCGGCGATCTGGAGCCGGCGCCTGGGGCAGGAGGCCGTCGGCGTGCACGACGACTTCTTCGACCTCGGCGGCACGTCTCTGCTGGCGTTGCGCCTTCTCGCGGACGTCCATCGGGAGTTCGGCGTCCGGGTCGGCGTGGCGGCGTTGTTCCACGACCCGACCATCGCCGGGCTCTCCCGGCACATCACCGCAGCCGCCGGCGGCAAGCCGGCGAACCGACCGGAGGAGACATCGTGTGCGGCATCGTAGGCATGATCGACTGGCACCGCGATCTGCGCCGCGCGGACGGCCTGCTGGCGGCGATGACCGCCACCATGGCCGCGCGAGGACCTGACGCCGAGGGCCGGTGGCGCTCCGAGCGGGCCGCCTTCGGGCACCGCCGGCTGTCCATCATCGACGTCGAGGGTGGGCGTCAGCCCATGCTGACCCGGCGGCATCCCGGCGGCGGCGACATCGTGCTCACCTACAGCGGCGAGGTGTACAACTTCGCCGAGCTACGGGCTGAACTGACCGCGCGCGGGCACCGCTTCGAGAGCCGCTCGGACACCGAGGTGGTGCTGCGGGCGTACGTCGAGTGGGGCGACGCGGTCGTGGACCGGCTGCGTGGCATGTACGCCTTCGCGATCTGGGACGCCGACCGGCGCCAGCTGCTCCTGGTCCGCGACCGGCTCGGCGTCAAGCCGCTCTACTTCGCGCAGACCCGCGACGGCGTGGTGTTCGGCTCCGAGCCCAAGGCCCTGCTGGCGCACCCCGAGGTCGACGCCGAGGTGACCGCCGACGGCATGGCAGAGCTGTTCGCCGGGGTGTCCTGTCCCACGCCGAGCGCCGGCGTGCTGCGCGGCATCCGGCAGGTCCGGCCCGGCCACGTCGTCCGCTGCGGCAGGACCGGCGTCCGCGAGAGCCGCTACTGGCAGCTGACCGCGCGCCCGCACACCGACGACGCGGACACCACCGTGGCCACCGTGCGGGACCTGCTCGGTGAGGTGGTGCGCGAGCAGATGGTCAGCGACGTCCGGCTCGGCTCGCTGCTGTCCGGAGGCCTCGACTCCAGCGTGGTGACCGGGCTCGCCGCGCAGGCGCGCGGAGGCCCGCTGGACACATTCTCGGTCGACTTCCGCGACGACGACCGGCACTTCACCGCCGGCCGGTTGCACACCGGCCGGGACGCGCCGTTCGCCCGCGCTGTCGCGGCCCACCACGGCACCCGGCACACGGAGATCGTGCTGGACGCCGCGGACCTCGACGGCCACCACGACGCGGTGGTGGCGGCCCGCGACCTGCCCGGCCTCGGCGACGCGGACATCTCCCTGCTGCTCCTGTCGCGGCAGCTCGCGCAGCACGCCACGGTGGCGTTGTCCGGAGAGGCGGCCGACGAGGTGTTCGGCGGGTACCACTGGTTCTCCGCCGAGGCGGCCGGCCCGGCCGGAACCTTCCCCTGGTACCGGGAGGCGCCGGCCGGGGCCGGTGAGCTGCTGCATGCGGACCTGCGCGCGGCGATCGACCCCGCTGACCGGATGGCCGGGCGCTACGCCGAGGCCCGCGCCGAGGTCCCCCGGCTGGCCGGCGAGGACCGGCTCACCGCGCGGATGCGCGAGGCCGGCTACCTGTACTTGACCCGGTTCCTGCCACTTCTGCTGGACCGCAAGGACCGGATGACCATGGCGGCCGGTGTGGAGGTCCGGGTGCCCTTCTGCGACCACCGGCTGGTGGAGTACGTCTGGAACGTCCCGTGGCGGATCAAGAACCTGGACGGGCGGCCGAAGGGGCTGCTGCGCAGGGTCGCCCGCGGGCTGTTGCCCGACAGCGTGCTCGACCGGCGCAAGAGCGCCTTCCCTGCGGCACACGACCCGGCCTACGCGACCGCGCTGCGCGCCCGGGTGGCAGGCATCCTCGCCGACACCGGGTCGCCGCTGCGCGCCCTGCTGGACCGTGGCCGGGTGGACGCGTTGCTCACCGGCTCCGACCGGGCGCCGGCCACCCCGGTGGGACCGCTGCGAACGCTGGGATTCCTGGCACAGACCGACCTGTGGATGCGTACGCACCGTGTGCGCGCGGCCTGATCGACGAAGGAGACTCCGATGACCGGATGGTTCCCGTTCCCACCCCGCCGCCCGGACGCCGGCTTGCGGTTGTTCTGCCTGCCGTACGCCGGTGGCGGGTCGGCCATCTTCCACGGCTGGGCGGACCACCTGCCCGGCATCGACGTCGCGCCCGCCCGGCTGCCCGGCCGGGAGAGCCGCTTCCGGGAGCCCGCCTTCGACCGGGCCACCGACCTCGCCGAGGCGCTGGCCGCCGCCGTGCGCGCTGAGCTGGACCGGCCGTATGCGCTGTTCGGGCACAGCATGGGCGGCCGGCTGGCGTTCGAGGTGGCCCGGGCGCTGCGGCGCGCAGGCGTTCCCGCCCCCCAGCGGCTGATCGTCTCGGGCAGCCGGGCGCCGCATCTGCCGGTCACCGGTTCGACCGGTCACCTGGACGACGCGGCGTTCCTGGCCGCGGTCCGCGCGATGGGCGGCGCGCCGGATGAGTTCTTCGCGTCGGCGGAGCTCACCGAAATGCTGCTGCCCGCTCTGCGCGCCGACTTCTCGGTGGTCGAGACCTACACGTACCGCCCGGAGGCGCCGCTCGACGTCCCGGTCGTCTCGATCTGCGGTACGGCGGATCCCCAGGTGCCGACCGAGGAGGCGCACGCCTGGGCGGCGGAGACGACGGCCGGGTTCACCCTCCGCACCGTTGCCGGCGGGCACTTCTTCCTGCACGAGCGGCCGGACGAGGTGCTCGCCGTCATTCAGGAGGCGCTGCGGCCGGTTCCGCTCGGTCCGGGCTGACCTCCCTGCCCCCCGGGCCGCCCTCGCCGCTCCCGCCGGCGGCTGCGGCGGCCCGGTGCGGCCGCAACAACGGCACGAGCACGGTGGCGGCCACCGCCACCGCCCCGGCGGTCCACAGGCCCGCGGCGCCCGACCACCGTTCGACGATCACGCCCGCCACGGCGACGCCGGCCGCGCCGCCCAGCGCGGTGGACGCGCCCAGCCAGGCGAAGGCTTCAGTGCCGCTGTCTGCCGGCGCGCGGGAGGCCACCAGCCGAGCAAGATTGGTCAACGCCGGCGCCACCGCGAGGCCCGCCAGCACCATCAGCGGATACATCACGGCGACCGAGCCGGCCAGGGACGGCACAGCGAAGCCGAATCCCACCGCCGGCATCAGGATCAGGGCGTGTGCGCGCGCCGAGCCCGGCCAGTCGCGACCGCCGTACAGAAGTCCGCCCACGACACTGCCGACCGCCCACAGGCCGAGCAGCGGACCGGCCGACTCGATGGTTCGCCACTCCTGCGCCCGGGCGGTCACGCCCACCTCGACCAGCCCCACGGTGAAGGTCAGGGCGACGGCCATGATCAGCACGGGCGCCAGCGCGGCGAAGACCCGGGCCGAAGGCGGACGACGGGCACCCACCACCGGCGTGCGGCGCGTGCCGCCCGTACCGGACGGCACGAAGATCACCGCGCCGGCCAGCATCAGCGCCGCGCAGGCGAACAGCGCCGCAGCCGGCGAGCCCGCCGCGGCCACCGCACCGGCCACCGTGGGCCCGACGATGAACAGCACCTCGGTGGCGACGGAGTCCAGGCTCAACGCGGCCGCCTGGGTGCGCTCCGGGAGGGCACGGACCACCACGGCGCGCAGGGAGGCGCCCAGCGGTGGCGTGGTCACTCCGGCGGCGGCCGCGAATCCGATCATGACCGGCACGGTGGAGCTGAACGCCAGCCCCGCGGTCGCCGCAGCGCTCAGAACGGCGAACCCGACCAGCACCGCCGCCCCCCAGCGGTCGACCAGCCGGCCCACCACCGGCGCGCCGGCCGCGCTGGCGAGCGCATAGGTGGCGACGACCGTACCGGCGGCCGCGAAGTCGTGCAGGCGGTCCTCCACGGCCAGCAGCAGCGCCAACGGGAGGATGGTCTGCGCGAGCCGGCCGGTCACCGCTCCGGCGGTGGCCCAGCGAACCCGCCGGTCGGCGAAGACAGCCCCGAATCGCCGCAGGCCGCGCGGTTCCGGCCCGGACGAGGTCGGCGGGGCGCCGCTGGCGGCGCCGGTCACGAAGCCCCCGACACGACGCCGATGTGTGTCGGCCGATCAGGGAATCGGTCGGTTCCGAGGCACATGCCGTCCAACATAGCGGGTCGGCAGTGGACGGTGAAGGGACGCTCCCGCGCACCGGCCCGGGCTTGGACAGTCTCCGGCCGGCACGGGGCGTGCGCGCCGTCGGAACCCTTGACTCACCCGGCTTTACGCCGGGAGGGGAAGTGCCGGCGCCACACCGGCGGCACAGCCGCCCCTACTGCGGTCTATCCCATTCCGCGACCGGGGTATCGACGTTGTCCGCCCAGAGAACCGATGACCCGTTAATGCTTGACGGATACCGTTGTAAAACAAATACAGTCCCTCGTCTCCGGAAGTGCGGTGCATTCACCATGGACATTCTTGTGCGCCCGGAAAGACGTACGCCCACACGCGCTCCGACGGTGCTCGACGCGGTCCGCGCCCATGCCCGCAGCGATTCCGGAATTCCGGCGTTCGTGGACGGGACGCGGCAGGTCGGCTATCCGGAGCTGATGGCCGACGTCGATCATCTCGCCCGGGCGCTGCGCGGTTGCGGCGTTCACCCGGGCGATCGGATCGGCGTCGTGGTGGACCGGAGCATCGAGACACTGACCCTGTTGCTGGCGACATGGCAGGCGGGCGCCGCCTATGTGCCGCTCGACCCGCGATACCCGGCCGCCCGGCTGCGGGACATGGTCACCGGCGCCGGCGCGCGTACCGTGATCGGCCGCTACGCCGCGTTCGAGGCGGCCGGCGGTCACCTGCCGACCGACATGGACGTGGAGTTCGTCCGGCTCGGCGCGGGCGCGTTCCGCCGGCACGATCAGGCCCCGGCGGACCCGGCCGGGCCCGGCCGCGCCGAGCTGGCGTATCTGATGTTCACCTCCGGCTCCACCGGCCGGCCCAAGGGCGTGCTGGTCTCCCACGAGGCGCTGGCCGTCGCGGCGGACAGCCTGCGCACCTACACCGGCATCGCGGCCGGCGACCGGATCCTCAGTTTCGCCTCGCTCAGCTGGGACACGAGCGGCGAGGAGCTGTGCACGGCCCTGCTCGCGGGGGCCACCCTGGTCATCGACCCCCGGGTGGAGAACGGATCGATCCCGTCCTTCCTGACCGCCGTCCGGGAGCGGGCTGTCAGCGTGGTCGACCTTCCTACCGGCTTCTTCAACGAGGTCGTCGACTTCCTGTCGATGACCGGTGAGCCGCTGCCGGACAGCCTGCGCCTGGTGATCACCGGCGGGGAGGAGGTGCGCCCGCACGCGGTCCGGGCGTGGTCACACCTGGCCGACGACCGAGTCCGGCTGATCAACACGTACGGCCAGACCGAAACCGTCCTGGTGACCCACGCCGCCGACGTCGGCGGGGCGGCGGGACGGCAGCTCGGCGACACCGACCGGGTGCCCATCGGCCCGCCGCTTCCGCACGTCCGGCAACACCTCGACGGCGCCGAGCTGCTCATCGGCGGCCCCACGCTGGCCTGGGGCTACCTCGGCGCGGCGGGGGCCACCGCGGCCCGGTTCGAGCCGTCCGCCGGCGGCCGCGTCTATCGCACCGGCGACCTGGTCCGGGAACGCCCGGACGGGGCTCTGGAGTTCGTCGGGCGAGCTGACCGGCAGATCAAGATCCGGGGCTACCGCGTCGAGCCGGAGGAGGTCGAGCGTGTCCTGCTGAGTTGCGCCGGGATACGGGCGGCGGTGGCGCTGCCGGTGACCACCCTGTCCGGCGACGCGCTGTGGGCCGGCTACGTGCCCGACGCCGAAGCCCCACCGGCCGACCGGGACGTGGCCGAGTGGCTCGCCGGCCGGCTGCCCCACTTCATGATCCCGCAGCGGACCGTCCGGCTTGCCGGCGTGCCGCTGCACGCGAACGGAAAGGTGGACTATGCCATGACCCGAAGCCACATGCAGGAAGCGGTGGAAGGCGCCACGGACGCGCCGCCGGCCGCCGAGACAGTCGCCGAGCTGATGTCCGAGGTGCTGGGCCGGCCGGCCGGGCCGGACGACGACTTCTTCGATCTCGGCGGGGACTCCCTGCGCGCCACCCGGCTGATCTCGCGGATCTACCGCCGGTTCGACGTGGAGCTGACCTTCGCCGACGTGTTCGAGGGCCGTACCGCCGTGTCCCTGGGCGCGATCGTGGACACCACCGCGAGGCGCCGGCCGGTCGGCTGAACCACACCCCCGACGACGCAGCGGGCGAGGATCTCCCCTCGCCCGCTGCGTCATGTCCGCGGCCCCGGCGGTTCCGCCGCCATACCCAGACGCCAGGCGAACAACGCCAGGTGGATACGGTCCTGGGCGTGCACCTTGCTGAGCAGCCGGGACACATGCGCCTTCACGGTGGCCTCGGACAGCAGCAGCTTGCGGGCGATCATCCGGTTGTTGTCGCCCTGGGCCAGCGCTCGCAGGATCTGCCGTTCGCGGGCAGTCAGCTCGGCGAGCTCGGGAACGACGTCCTCCTCGGCGGGCTGACAGACCGGCACGATGATGAAGTCGTCCAGCAGGATTCTCAGCATCGGTCCCGGCACGTACGCTTCGCCGCTGCTCACCGCCCGGATCGCCGCGATCCACGACTCCGAGCCCGCCGTCTGCGGCAGCACCCCGCGGGCGCCCGTGCTCAGGGCCCGGGCCAGTGAGTGCTTGGAGTCCTCGCCGACCATCACGATGACCGATGCGCTCGGCTCGGCAGTGTCCGCCAGACTCCGGCTGACCTCCATACCGTCGGCATCCGGCAGTTCCTCGGCCACCACGACGACGTCCGGCGACGTGGCATCGACCACCTGGCTCACGTCGCGGCCGAGTCCCGTGTCGCCCACCAGATCGATGTCCGAGGCCACTTCCAGCATGTCGCGGACCCCGCGGACGACGAGCTCCCGCTGATCGACGACGACAACCTTGACGTTGTCCGCTGTTCCCCGTTCGCGCATGGCCCCTCTCCTTAAGCGACTGATACCGCGGAACAAGCGGACGCCATACCACGGTAGTGACAGGACTCCCTGAATGGAGCGATGACGCCGAGGACGGCGCCGATTAGATTGATGAACAGCTCACAAAGATTTGTGGGGGATGAACCGGCACAGAAAGGCAGTGACATGTCTGAGGAGATCGACGACGCGACCTACCTCGTCGTGCTGAACGATGAGGAACAGTATTCGATCTGGCCCGCACATCGCGATCTGCCCGACGGCTGGCGAGCCGAAGGAACCCGGGGAAAGCGAGCGGAGTGCCTCGCTCACATCGACGAGGTGTGGACCGATATGCGTCCGGCCAGTCTTCGTCGGCACATGGCGGCGACCGGCAATCGTTGAACGGTCCTCACGGCACGTGACTCCCTCCGATTGATCATCCGAACTGCGTCTCGTCTCGTCCGTCCACTGTAGGCGCAGTGCCCCGGGCGCGCCTCTCGTACGCATTTTTGATCAAGCATTTTCGGCCTGGCCGGAAAGGAGCAGCGTGATGATCTCGCCTTCTTTGCGCTTCGCGCTCCACCTGCCCACGGCGGGGTGGTACGCCGACACCGCACGGGTGGTGGAGCTGGCCCGGGCAGCCGAGGACAGCGGCTGGGACGGCGTCTTCTTCTGGGACCACCTGATGATGGCGCCGGACCTGCCGGTGGCGGACGCGTGGACCACCACGACGGCCGTGCTGGCTCGTACCAGCCGGATCCGCTCCGGCATGCTGGTCACCCCGCTGGCACGGCGCCGGCCGTGGCGGGTGGCGCAGGAGGTCGCGACGCTGGACCGTCTCTCCGGCGGCCGGCTCGTCCTGGGCGCCGGGCTCGGCGGCGCGGCCACCAGCCCGGACTTCGCCGCGTTCGGCGAAACCACGGCGACGGCCGAGCGGGCCGGGCGTCTCGACGAGGCGCTGGAGATCATCGACGCCTTCTGGTCCGGCGAGGCGGTCACCTTCGCCGGGCGGCATCATCGGATCGACCACGCACGGCTGCCCGGGCGGCCCGTGCAGCGGCCACGCGTGCCGATCTGGATCGCCGCCACCTGGCCCCACCGCCGCCCGCTGCGCCGCGCGGCACGCTGGGACGGCCTCGTACCGATGACCGACCGCGGCGGCGGGCGGCTGACCGGGCCCACGCCGGGCGAGCTGCGAGACATGCTGGCGGCTCTTCCACCGGTCACGGACGGCTTCGACGTGGCTGTGCCCGGAACCCTGGAGCCGGGCTCGGCGCACGCTCAGGAGCTCGCCGCCGAACAGCATGCCGCCGGCGCCACCTGGTGGCTGGAGCACTTCGACCCCTGGCGGCGCTCACCCGCGGCCCTGCGCTCCTGGGTGGAGAGCGGACCGCCGCGCGCCGCGCCGACCAGCGCCCCAGCTTCCCGGCCCCGCCGGGATGCCCCTGTCAGCCATCCGATCGGAGGGAGGTGAAGACCATGACCGTCATCCGTGAGGCTGCCCGCCGGCTGCGCAAGCGCAACAACCAGGGCATGCGACGCGTCTACACCACTCTGTGGTGGTGAGCCGAACGGCCGGGCCCGCTCACCGGGCCCGGCCATAGCTCCCGGAGGTCACCATGCAGCAGAGTCTGGCCCGCATCGGGCACCGAGCCGCAGCGGCCAACCGGCGCGCGTACGAGCACTCCCCGCTCGACTTCCTGATGGCCGCCCAGCGTCGGCACGGCGACCTGTTCCGGTTCGACGACACCGTGACCGTGGCGCTGCATCCCGAGGCCGTCCATCACATCCTGCACAGCACCGGCCGGGAACTCGCCCTGGGCGGAGCAGGCAGCCCTTGGTCGCGGGTACCGGCCGGGGCCCGCACGACGTTCCGAACCACCACGGCGGTCCGGGCCGCCCCGGCGATCGCCGCCGAGTTCCGGGCAACCCTGGACGGCTGCGCCGGACGGCCCGTCGACGTGTTCGACACCTGGATCGGCGCTTGCGGCCGGTCCCTCGCCGGCTACTGCGCCGGCGCGGACGCTCAGGCTCGGGCCGTCGCGGACCTCGAAGCCGCCGTGGCGGAGGAGACGGCGACCGGCTTCCGCCGCCGCTGGGCGACCCGCCGGCGCCGCCGCACCACCCGGGCCGAGCTCTGGTCCGCGATGGCCGCGGCCTCGGCCGGACCGCCCGCGGCCGGAGCACCCGTGGAGGCGTTCGCCACCGCCGTCGCCCGCCGGTGCCCGATGATGAGCCGGGACGACCGGAGCCGCCTGCTCGGGCCCGTCCTGACCGGCGCGATGGTGTCACCGGCGGCCACCCTCGCCTGGAGCGCGTTCGAACTGGCCCGGCGGCCCGGCGAACGGGACCTGCTGCGCGCCGAGATCGCCCGGGCGGGTCTGGACGAGATCCTGCGATCCCCGCTACGGCCGGACCGGCGGGTGCTCGCCTTCGTCAAGGAGATCCTGCGCCACTACTGTCCACCGTGGATGGCCGAACGCGAGGTGGTACGGCCGTGGACGCTCGCCGGCACCACCTTCGCGGCCGGGGAACGCCTCGCCTTCAGCCCGTACGTCCTGCACCACGACCCCCGCTGGTGGGACCGGCCGGACCGTTTCCTGCCGCAGCGGTGGATCACCGGGCGCCGGCCACACGCCAAGTACGCCTATCGCCCGTTCGGCGGCGGCGCCCGCACCTGCCCCGGCGCGTCGTTCGGACTGGTGCAGGCGGTCACCGGCGTCGCCGTGGCGCTGCACCACTTCGACTTCGAACCCGATCACGAGGTACGACCGCAGGTCCACCCCGCGGGCGTCCTCGCGCCCTACCGGGCGTCCGGCGCCTGGCGGCCTCGCCGCACCGGCCCCGACCAGTGAACGGAGACCTGATGAGCAGCGCTGTGGACGAGCGGCAGAGCGGCCAGATGGAAGCCTGGCGGCAGATCTACGATGCGGACTACGCACGGGAGGAGCCGGAGTTCAGCGGCGCCGACTTCGCCGGGTGGGTCAGCACGTACGACGGCAAGCCCATCGCCGCTGCCGACATGCGCGAGTGGCGGGCCGCCGTCACCTCCCTCGCGATGGAGGGCGCGCCGGAGCGGGTGCTGGAGATCGGCTGCGGGACGGGCATGTTCACTGCCACCCTGGCCGGCCAGGTCACCGAATACCGGGGCACCGACCTATCCCCGGTGGCAGTGGACCGGTTGAGCCGCCGGGTCGCTCAGGCGCCGGAGGTGTCCGCCCGGGTGACGTTGCACCACCAGGCCGCCCACGACACCACCGGACTGCCGGCCGAGCACTTCGACCTGGTGCTGATGAACTCCGTGGTGCAGTACTTCCCGGACGGCGCCTACCTGCTGACGGTGCTGCGACGGGCTGCCGGGCTCCTGCGGCCCGGTGGCCGGATCGTGGTCAGCGACGTGCGCGATCTGCGTACCCTGCGGACCTGGCTGGCCGCCGTGTGGACGGCCCGGACCGGCGGCACGGCGGCCGAGGTTCGCGAACGCGCCGACCACAGCGCGGCCCGGACCAACGAGCTCTTGCTCGACCCTGCCTTCTTCGCCACCCTGCCGGAGGTCCTGCCGCAGATCACCTTCGTCGAGATCCGGCCCAAGCGCGGCCGCAGCCACAACGAGATCACTCGTCACCGTTACGACGTCGTCCTGCACACGACCGCCACCTCGCTGCCGCGCTCCGAACCGGAGACGGTGTCCTGGGACGGAATCGGGGCGCGGCTGGACGGGTTGGCCCGCTGCCTGCGGCGTACCCCCGGCCGGCGGTTACGGGTGACCGGAGTGCCCGATGGCCGGCTGCTCACCGAACCCGGATCAGGCCCGGACGCCGGGCCGGCGGGCCCGGCCGAACCGGAGGACCTGATCGCTCTGGGCGACCGCTTGGGCCGGCCGGTGCGGCTGGCGCTCTCCCCCATTCCCGGCCTTCTGGACGCCGTGGTGGGCGCGGCTGCGGACGACATCCCTCCCGCCATCGCTCGCCGGCCCGACGAGCCGTCCCGGCCGCCCTCGGGCTTCTGCAACGATCCGGTGCGGATCACCGACGAAGAACTCCATCAGGCCCTCTCAGCCCGGGAGTGAGGAGGCCGGAGCACCGACCCGCCGTTACGGCGGCATCTGCGCTCACCGGCGCTTCGATTCCGCCCGGGTCCGCCCGATGCGGACCGCTGCCGGCAGCGTCGCCCAGCCTGGCACATGCCGTTCGTGTTTCGCACCGGCCTATCGCGGCGGTGCCTCGCACGCCCGTGGCGCGGCCTTCCCATCGCGGGCCGGCCGCCATGGTGGCGACCCCGTCCGGAGCCGCCACCTCATCGTGGACCCGCAACGTCAGCCGGGTCGTCGACTCTCTCATCGCCGAGCCTCGTCGTCAGGCATACGTCAATCAGGACGACGCTCGACCCGTACGGTCATCTACGGCCCGCGAGCCCCGCCAGGGCCGCAGCCGTGAGCGGGAGAAGCATTTCGTCGACGGTCGTCACCGTGCCCAGCGACAGGGTGATCAGGTCGGCCTCCGCGGGCGAGGTCTCCTGGTAAGCCCACTGCTCGCGCCCATCGGGGGCGATGAACCCGACCGTGACGTCGCCGGGCGGCAGCGCCTCGAACCGGTAGCGGCCGTCCGGGCCGGTGGTGGTCCGGGCTTCGCCCGCCGTGGCGGTGATGGCCACAATGACCTGCGCGCCGGCGACCGGTGTGCCGGACTCGTCGACAAGCCGGCCGACGAGGACCGCCGGGGCCAGGAGCCGCTCGTTGACGCGCGTGGTGCGGCCGGACCGCACCGTGTAGAGCCGCGCCTCGCTCGGGTCCAGGGTGCGCGGCGAGAACTGCGTCAGCTCACCGTTGGTGAAGGCGACCTCGTACGCGGTCCCCGGCGGCAGACTCACCGAGTACCTGCCGTTGGCGGCCGTGACGGTGTCCCACGCCGAGGCGGTGTTCCTGTCGGTCACGGTGACCACGATGCCCGCTGCGGGTCCTCCTGTGGGGGCGGTGACCCGGCCCGCGATGGCCCCGGCCGCCGTGACCACACTGAGAGCCACGGTGGTGCGCCCGGCGACCACCCGGTACGCGCGCGCCTCGCTGTCGTCGGTGATCCGGCCGGGCGCCCATTCCGACCAGCCGTCGCGGTCGATGAGGACGTTGTAGCCACCCACCTTCAGCGGGGACACGCGGAACGTGCCCGCGGCGCCGGTGGTCGTCCTGGCCACCTCGGACCCGGACCCGTCGGCCGGATACACCATGATCGTGGCGCCGCTGACCACGGCGCCGCGGGAGTCGTGGACGACACCGGCGAGGCTGCCGACGCCGGCCTGCGCCAAGGCGGGCGACGCGCCGGCGGCCGTGGCCGCGGCCCCGACGAGGACGGTGGTGGCGATGATGCCGACGATTGCTCGGAGTCGTTTCACGACGATCCCCTTTCGCGAGTTCTGGTTCGCGGGCCATCGGTAACGCCAACGTGCGGATCGAGCGTGGGGTTGCCGGTCGTCCGACCCTCCCATCCTGTCATGCTGGGGGTCGGCGCAGGCAGAGCGTCGGATGGTTGTCAGCGCCGCCACGAGGAACAGGTGAGGCCGACCACGAGGGCGATCCACCCCGGCACCGTTTCCCGGCGTCTGCGGGCGCCCAGAACCGCCGCGCCGATGACGGCGATCACCACTTCCAACGCCACGCTTCATGCCCGGGACAGTGGGTATACAGAGGGCACCTGCAAGGCTCGCCCCGGCCGGCTGAGGAACCCACCTACGCCACTTCAGCACAGTGAACCGGGACGGCAGCCCCCGGGCGCACCTCTCGATCGCGGACTGGTCAATGCATCCGCAATCCGGCTCCGTTGACCACGCCGGTCACCGGCCGCCGAGCCTCCAGTACGCACGCTGGGCGTCGGACTCCCAACAAGCCGGCCCCCACAACGAGAAGGAGAACAGTCGTGACCGCCACGCTTGTCAGAAAGGCCGAGATCGTTTCCATTCTGAGGTCCAGGGGAGAATTCGCACGCGCCGACTGGTTCGAGCGCCAACTGCCCGACATCGTCGACACCGGCAAGAACAGCAGTCTCCTGGCGACCCTGCAGATCGACGCGAACGCGTTGAACTCGACTGACGGCGCCGCATAGGCCGGGTCCCACCGCAGGGCTGTGCCGCCCCGGCGCCATGACCGGTTCGCATCCCGCCCGGGGGCCTGCGGTCCGGACACCCTCGTGCGCATCCATACGCCTGAGCAGCATGGGAGGCGCCGTCGTGAACAGCAGCCACGGTCATGACACCCACAGCGCGACGTGACCGCTGTCCGGCGTAGTCTGACCCTTACAGTCGAATTATCGGACTAGCTGCTGCCCTGGCCCTCGGCGGTTCCCCGAGTCAGGGAGAGGTGCAGCCATGACAAGCCACTCACGGCCGCGAGCCGCACCGGTACAGCGCGGCGGACCCGGCGATGATCCTCGTGGATGAGCGTGCCGTCCGGGTGGCTCGCCTGGTCGCGGAGGAGCCGGCGCGCGCCGGTGATCGTGGCGTCGCGGGCAAGCTGCGCCGGTTGTGCAGCGCCGCCGAACGGGCCCTGTCCGCCTCCGGCGCCGGGGTCAGTGTGCTGGCCGGAGACGGGATGCGGGGCGTGGCCGCGGTGTCGGCGCCGGCCTACGAATCCCTCGAGGAGCTGCAGTTCTCGCTGGGTGAGGGTCCGTGCGTGGACGCGTTCGCCAGTCGTCAGCCGGTGCTCGTACCCGATCTCTCGGACGCAGCGATGGGGCGATGGCCGGGGTACGCGACCGCGCTGCACGACAACGGCGTGCGGGCAGTCTTCGCCTTCCCGCTGCAGATCGGCTCGGCACGTCTCGGAGCCCTCGACGTCTTCCGGGGCGAGGTGGGCTCCTTGACGGCCGACGAGTTCCATGACGCGCTGACCTTCGCCGACGTGGCGGTGACGACACTGCTCGACGGCCAGGCCGAGGCGGCGCCCGGCGCGGCCGCCGACGGGCTGGACGACGAGGTGATCGGGCAGCGGGCGGAGCTGTTCCAGGCGCAAGGGATGGTGGCGGTCCAGCTGGGTATCTCGCTGGTGGATGCGTTGGCCCGGTTGCGCGCGCACGCGTACGTGGAAGACAAGGCGCTGGGAGACGTGGCGCGCGACGTGGTGGCGCGTAGGGTCTCATTCGATAGCGAGCAGTCGTGACCGTCATCGGTCCGGGGGTTCGCCAGAAGGGCGGTAGACCGCTGTGACCACCGTTTCCGCCGAACGGCTCGCCACGCTGTTCGTTGACGTCGCCGACACGCTCGTCGACGAGTTCGACGTGGTGGAATTCCTGCAGATGCTCACGCGACGGGTGGCCGGCCTGTTCGACACCGGTGAGGCCGGACTGATGCTCGCGGATGATCGCAACCGGTTGACCTTCATGGCCGCCTCCGACGAGAGCGCCCGGCTCATGGAGTTGTTCCAGCTGCAGTACGGCGACGGTCCGTGCCTGGACGCGTTCCGTACGGCCCGGCCGGTGACCAATGTGAATCTGGCCGCGGCCACGGAGAAGTGGCCCCAGTTCGCACCACGCGCCGCTCTGGCCGGCTTCGAGTCGGTGCACGCCTTCCCGCTGCGCCTGCGCAAGGAAGTGATCGGTGCGATGG
>Ga0190269_10000332_pt1 | contig 25221 bp, 17 predicted proteins | sample Popmic249IS_FD_133749 | JGI IMG/M metagenome (GOLD analysis project Ga0190269, IMG submission 133749) | Populus adjacent soil microbial communities from riparian zone of Blue River, Arizona, USA - 249 IS | ecosystem: Environmental > Terrestrial > Soil > Riparian zone | place: USA: Arizona... | reverse complement strand
CGCACGCGCAGCGCGACGCCATCGCGCACGGTCACGCGCAGCGCGCAGGTATCGGGGCAGTCATGCGGGCAGGCGCCGCGTACGGTGATGTCGCCGGTCATGGCCGCGAATATGCCATGCCCCAAGCTGGATGGCATTTGCAGGGGACAGCATCCCCGCCGCGTGATGTGGCAGCGAGCTGCGATGCGTTCGCCCGCTCTGGGGCACAAATAAAAACTCAGTTACTCACTTGCTCTTTAGCGAACCGCTCGATAGAACGAGCTTGTCCACGTCTTTCGTGCCGTCCACTTGGGATCGCCGGCCGTCCTGTGCTTGCGAGCGCGCGCGCTCGTCTTGCGTCCGTCTGCCTCTGCGCATGCGCAGCGTTCAGCCTTCGGAGTCGTCCGCATGAAACGCTATCCCTGGGTCAAGTATCTCAAGCGTAGTGGGCCCGAGCTGCCGTACGACAGTCCGATCTACCTGGGCAACTGGACCAGCGGCGAGTTCTTCCACGAGCAGACCGCGTTCGAGCGCTGTGTGCGCGAAGAGATCCTGCGTGCGGGTGACGAGAAGGCACGCCGGCTAAACCTCGACCGGCGCGAGTTCATGGCGAGCGCCATGGGCATGATGACGGCGCTGAGCGTCATCCAGGCCTGCTCCAGCTCGAGCTCGGGCGGCCGCAGTGGCGCCGCGCATGGCACGGGCGTGAGCGGCGTCAGCGCGGGCTCCGGGGTGAGTGGAACCGCCGCCGTCAGCGGCGCAGGCGGACTCCCCGGCCAAGCTGCTGCGGCGCCTGGGACTGCGGGCGTGCCGGGTGCCGTGCCGCCCGTCGCTGCACCCGTCAGCCCCACGACTACGCCGCCCGGAGCGGCAGCGGGTCGTCCCGCGCCGCCGATGACCGATCTAACGGCGCCAGGCCAGTATTGCTTCAAGGACATCGGCGTCGACCCGACGATGTGCGATCAGGCAGCACGCGAGCTGCTGAAGTCGATGCCGTTCATCTTCGATGGCCAGACACACTGCTTCGAGGATGACCCGAACGCCACGTGGCGCAAGAGCCCGCCGCCCGGCTTCAACGATTCGCTGCGTGCGCTTCTGTTCGGTCGATGCACGGACGATCCCGTGACGTGCGTCGGTCCGGAGGACTACGTGCGCCTGATGTTCCTGCAGAGCGACACGACCATGGCCGTGCTGTCCGCGTGGCCTTACGGGCAGGGGCCGAGTGATCCGAACAGCAATCCCTTCCTCGCGCGGACCCGCGACTGGATCAACAAGGACGTTGCCGCGTCCCAGCGCGTCGTCAACCACGCGAGCGTGGTGCCCTGGATCGGCGTGCGCGGCATGGACATGGCCGCTCAGAGCTTCAAGGTCGGCGGGTGGAAGCTGTACCCGGCCGCGCCCGGCAATGGCTACAAGATGGATGACAAGACCGGGCGCAGCTTCATCGAGCGCGGCATCGCGCTCGGCGTGAAGACGTTCGCGATCCACAAGGGGCTGCCCATCGCCGGCTTCAGCGTGGCGCACAACTTGCCGGACGACATCGGCCCCGTCGCCAAGGACTACCCGGACTGCAACTTCATCGTGTACCACTCGTCGATCTGCGCCGGACAGATGGGAGCCGGCTTCACGTGCACGCCCATCGAGGGCCCGTACGTGATGGGCAGCAAGGCGAACTCGGACGCGTTGATCACGTCTCTGCTGGAGCACGGCATCCAGCCGAACAGCAATGTGTTCGCGGAGCTGGGCGGCGCGTTCGGTCAGCTGATCGGCAACCCTGCTGTGGCCGGGCAGTGGCTCGCCAAGCTGGTGCAGTACGTGGGCGACAAGAACGTCGTGTGGGGCACCGACTCGATCCTCTCGGGTACGTCGCCACAGGGACAGATCCAGGCCTTCATTGCCCTGCAGCATCCGGTGCTCACGCCGCAGGTGAAACAACAGATCTTGGGCGAGAACATGGCGCGGCTCTACTGCGTGGACCCGGCGGCGAAGCGCTGTCAGGTCGATCGTAGCAAGGTGGCGCAATACAAGCGCGAGCGCGACGCCGAATTCGGCGAGTATCGCTGGGTGCTGCTCGGTCAACAGCGCACGTTGGGGCCGACCACGCGCCGCGAGTTCATGCGCCTGGTTCGCTGGAGGACGCGTAGCATCGCGGCTGAGGAAGGCCGCGCAGCGTAAGGAGACGAGTATGCAGCCTGCCGATCTCACGCCTGTCTCACTCAACAAGCCCGGGCCTGCGCGCGATCGCAAGCTCAAACCTCCTGCGCACTGGACGCGCGTGCTGCTGGTGTTTGCAGCCGCGGCCTGCAGCAGTGAGGGGGACGCCGGGCCGCCACGCACGCAGACACCGGCGACCACTGCCGCCGGCAGCAGCAGCGCGGCCCCTGCTGGCACTTTGATCACACCGAGCGTCGCAGGCAACGCGGCCACGCCAGCGCCGGCGGCGCCTCCGGCCGCAGCTGCACCGAGCACCATGCCCCCAGCGGTGCCGATGACCACGCCCGGTCCGAGGCCAGCCGCTCCCGGCGGCGCTCCGACCAAGCCTGCCGCACCCCCGGCAGAGCCGGTCCTCGTGGACGCGGCCGATGAAGCGGCCTGCGACCCGATCGGAACCCCGCCCGATGCATCGGAGCCGGTGGAGGTCTTGAAGATCCGCATCAGCGACGTGGCGCCGGGTTGGAAGGCGGCCGGTGGCACGACCTACGCGTGCTTCTGGGTGGACATCGACATGCCCGAGAAGCATCACATCATCGGCTGGGAGGGTGCGGTGGGCGGCGATCGCTCGGTGCACCACCAGCAAGTATCGCTCGCGGCGAAACCATTCTACCTGACACAACAAGGTGGACTGTGCGGCTTACCGACGGTCGATTACACCTGGACCGGTGAGAAGCCCACGGAGTGGACACCGAAGCTCGCGGGCTACCCGGTCGGCGGGCCCGAGAACGGAGGCAAGGCGCACTTCCTCTGGCAGACGCACATCGAGGGCGCCTCCAGCTACGCGGGTGGCTTCAATGTGTACGTCACCAAGAAGCTGCGCAAGTACGATGCAGGTAACTTCGAGCAGGGCGACGTGCGCGGCATCAGCATCCCGCCCATGGCGCAAAACCACGTGCACACGGCCAAGTGTTCGGCGGACATGCTGCGGCCGAAGCTGGTGCAGCCGATCTACGTGTTTGCCTCCATGCAGCACGCGCACCTGATGATCCGCAACATCAAGAGCGATCTGTGGCGCGACGGCGCCGTGGCGAAGAACTTCGGCGACCAGAAGGCGAGCGGCTTCGCGGGCTTCTTCGACCAGCAGTTCAAGCCGCAGAGGCCGTGCGTGAAGATCATGCCGGGCGACGAGCTCACCACGGTCTGCACCTACCAGAACCCCACGAACCTCACGATCACCGGCGGTGAGGCCACGAACCAGGAGATGTGCACGACGTTCTACCAGTACTTCCCGCGGTTGCCGGGCACCAGCAACAACTTCTGCGGCACCATCGACTCCTCGGGTGGTTTCAACCCGGGAATGCCTTGATGTGGCTCGGGGTCGGTAGGCCTCCGGCTGTGTCGCGCGTGTTGTCTTCGCCCGTGGGAACTCGTCCTCCTGCTTGCGAAGCATGTCCGCACGCGCGGTACAGACGGAGACCTACCGAGCCCGGAGTCTCTTACGGCAGTGCCCCGCCCAGGATCCAGCGCTCGAAGAGCTTCTTTTCTTCTGCGTTCAGAGGAATGGTCGAGGGCATGACTTGCCCGCTGCCGCCGAGAGCGAGGTGCGTGTTGTTGACCTTGTGCCACAGATAGCTGTCTTGGGTGGAGCCGGGCTTCACGAGCAGCATGCTCTGCAGCTGCATGGACGGCACGTTCACGATGGCCTTGTAAGCTTCTCCGGGTTTTAGACTGAAGGGTGCCATCAGTATGGGACTGCTCTGATGACAGTTGCACGCCATGTTGATGAACGGTTGCACCGTGGCTTCGAAGCCGCTGCCGTTGGTCGAGCCCGCGCCCGCGCTGCTCGGGATTGCGCCGCTGCTGGCGGCGGCAGCAGTCTGACTATCCAGGGTTGTGGGCGGGTTCGATGCACAGCCGGCCACCGTAGCCAGTGCCCACAGTGGAAGGGAGGTGTGAACCTTTCGTGTGACGCTCATGATGTTAGATAGCGCTATAGCACGCTTCGCGCGAAGCGTAAGATTTGTAATGTTAGTCCAGATGGCTGCGCTCTGGCAGATGTTTCCGCGCGTGCACGCGCATCCTGCGGCCGCAGCGCCGCCGGAGTTTCCCGTTAGCGACTGTGTCACGACACTCGACAGAGCACAGTACGACACGTTCGCGCTGAGCTATGTCGTCCCGACGGATGACACCGTGTTGACGGAGGGTGACATCCCGCTGCGGGACGCCAAATCCCATCAGTTCTTCGCGTTCCGCGGGCAAGTCGCTGCGCTCGGCTCGAGCCATGTGTATCGGCCATTTGCACCCGACGCCGTGAGCGTGGCTCCACTGCCGCTCTGGATTACCGAGGGCGACGTGCAGCGCGCCGCGGCCGCCAGCGCGCAGCTCCTGGGCATTGCCACGGCCGCGGAGCTGCCCCTCGATCAGATGCTGGAGACGCACGCGGCGCTCGCCGACCAGTGGCTGCGCATGACGCCCGACGACGGGCGCTTGCCTATTCTTGCGCGGCAGACGCTCGTCCCCGTGCGCTGGGGCCTGTCAGACGTTCCCGCGGGTGTCTACACTGTGGCAGGTTACATCTTCAGCCCCCCTTACAACGGCTGGGCGGTGCGCCCGGGCGTGCTGAAGATCAAGGACGCGCAGCATGACCCACCCGCCGGCGAGATCGCGGCGCTCTCGGAGACAGTGTTCTCGCAGCAAGGTCGCAAGCTGACGGCGTGCCTCGACGTCCCGGATGGCAGCACTCTGGATGGTGATTATCGCGTCGAGGAGCAACCCGAGCGCGGCTGGCAGAGCTGGTTGCGAGGCCGACCGATCCGCAGCGGCGAGCTCTCGCTGTGCTTTCACACGTCCCGGCGCGACGTCAGCGGCAACCTACGCCTGCGCCTCACGCTCCTCGCGCCGGACGGCTCCCGCACGGCATTGCACTCGCACGACACCATCACCTGGCTGCAAGGCCAGGGGCCGTGCCTGGAGTCCCGCACGCAGTGCTGTGCGTTCGACGAGGCGCCGGCCCCCGCTCTGAGCGGCGTCGCGGATGAGGTCGTCGACATCGCGCCGCCAGCGGCAGCACACTGCAGCGCGTCGTTGCCCGGTCGCGCCCCGTTCAACCCGCGCACGCTCCTGGCCGCGCTGGCGCTGCTCGCGTTGCTACGCGCGCGAGGCGCTACGGCCGAAGTGAAAGGTTGTTCCGCAGCTCGAGCACGCCGCCACGCTGCAGCTGCGACAGGGCATCGAGATCCCGCAGCCGCGGGTTGGCCTGGATGCGCAGCCAGGCCGCGTCGCGCAGCGCGCCGAGCCCGTCCAGCGAAGTGAGCGAGTCGTTGGAGGACAGCGCCATGAAGTTGTGCACGTGCTGGATGCGCCACGCGGAGAGATCGCTCAGCGCCGCGTTGCCCGTGACACTGACGTTGTACGCTTGCGTGATCGGCTCGAGCCCGTGCAGCGATGCCAGGCGCGTGTTGTTGCGCAACGTCAGCTCGAGCTCGGCGTGATCTTCGAGCGCGGGCAGGGCGCCGAGCTCGGTCAGCTGCGGATGGTCGGCGACCTCGAGCGTCTCGACATGGCGCAGGTTCTGGAAGTACGCCAGGCGCTCGAGGCGCGGATTGTCGGACACGAATAGATATCGGATGTCAGTCAGCGCCTCCACGCCATCGAGCGTGAGCAGGCTCGCATTGCGTTCGATGCTGAGCGCCATGAGCTGCGACAGCTCGCGAGGCAGGCCCTGCAGGTCTTCGAGCGCGGGGTTATCGTCGAGGACCAGCTCGCCCAGCGTGCGCAGCTGCGGCGCGCCGCTCAAGCTCACGAACGTCGCGTTGCGCGCGAGACGCAGCCGCCCGCGGACTTCTCGTAGCGCTGCGAGCCCATCCAGGCTCGCGAGGCTCTCGCAGCCCCGGATCTCGATGCGCTCCGCGGCTTCGAGCGCGGACAAACCCTGCAGATTCACGAGCTCCGGCAGGTTCTGAATGCGCAGCGTCCGCACCGAGCGAAGCGCCTCGAGCCCCCGCAGATCTCGCAGCGCGCCGGCGCCCGTATCCGGACCGAGGACCACGTCTCCCGTCACGCATTCCAGGTTGGCCAGCGCGGGCAAACTAACGAGCGAGGGCGCGACCCGCACATCGCCCTCGATGTGGACACAACCCCGGAGCGGATCGACCTGACTCTCCGTCAGCACCACGTCTCCGCGGTACGTGCCGTCGGGGCAGCGCGGGTTGTCGGTGGGCACGGCGAAGCGCTCCTGCGCCTGCGCGCAGGCGCTCGCCGCGGAGGTGATGGCCCCTACCTCGGGCTCGATCACCCACTCGCGCGCGGCAGCGTCGCAGCCCGCGACCCCTATCGCGAGCCAGGCCAACACCACGTGCCGTACCAGGGACGCTTCCGAGCTCTTGCGCATGGCTGCCTCGGGTCGAATGTGTGTCTGACGCGGCGGCCCCGGCCGTCCGCACGTCATTCAGCTTCGCGCAACACTCGCCCGTGTCAAGCCGCGCAGCGCGCTCAGCGCTCGACCGGGGCGCCCTGCTCGATCCAGCTGCGTATGACCTGCAGCTCGTCATCGGGAAGCATGTTGGGCGCCGTGAGCGGCATGCGTTGTCCAAACAGTGGCACACCGTCCTCGGTCTGATCGCGGCAGCCGCGCTGCTCGGGGTCCCAGCCGGGCTCGGGCGTAAACTCGATGTAGTTGGCGTAGGGATCGCTTGCGCCGCGAAACGCCGCCGTCAGCTTCACCCACAGCCAGCTGTGCTCCGGATCGCCAGGCTCCACGCGCTTCATGCGATCGTACTGACAGGCCGTCACGCCGAGCAGCACGCTGGCGTAGTCGCCGTCCTGGCCCAGGCGCAGCGTGCCGCCGATCAGCGGCCCATCGTGGCAGCGCACGTACGAGCAGCTGCGCTGCAGGATGTCCGCGACCTTGGCATACGACTCGGGGCGCGCCGCTGTCGGCTGCGGCGCTCCGGCGGCTCCTGCCGCGCTGCCGCTCGCGCCGGCCGGCCGCGCGTCCGGATCGGACCCGCAAGCCGCCGCGAGCAGCAGCGCGCTCAGCGCGCAGACACAGCGTGGCTTCATCCCGGCGTCTTGGCCGCCCGGTGGAAGGCGGCGTTGCGCAGGAAGTCACGCCGGGTGCGCAGCGCGGGCTTCTGGAACGCCCAGCGAAAGCGGCCGAACTCCCCGTCCAGATCGCGCTTCAGGCGCGCCAGCGAGGTCTCCTTGATTCCGCAGCGCGTGGCGGCCGCATTGATGCCGAACACCCGCGCCGCGTTCAAGCCGAGGATCTTCGTCTTGATGGCGGGAGTCAGCTCCGGATAGCCCTCCTGCATGCGGATGGTCTCGTCCATCTTGAAGCTCAGGAACATCATGATCTGCGGCTGCGGCGAGCCGTACCACATGCAGTCCGTGCCCCAGACGATGTTGTCTTCACCCACGAACTTGAGCAGCTTGCCGAGCACGTGCGTCGCCGCGCGCGTGTTCGTCATGATGTTGTTCCAGGTGGTGCCCAGCTCGGCGATGATGTTGCTACCGAGGCCATGCCCGTTCGCCATCAGCGCGGTCACGAGTGAGTTCACACCGGCCTTACTGCCCATCGTGTAACCTTCGGTCTCATTGCCTCCGCCATACTGATAGGCAGAGTGATAGACCACGAACGTACAGTCAGGGAACATCTTGGCCACTACGCCGATGTCCTTCGGGTCGCCGAAGTTGTTGTCGAAGCCGGGCAGCGGCAGACCTTTGTGGCAACAGAACACTTTGACGCCGAGCATGCGGCCGGTCTCGATGAACGGAATGCCGGTCATGGGATCGTCGAGCCAGAAGCCGGTCACGCCGTCCCCGGGACCCCACGGCGTGTAACACTTCCAGGCGCCGATCGGCGCGCGGTCCGAGAGGATCTTGTTCATGCCCTCGAGCTGCTGCGCGTGATTGTAGTTCGGCAGCACCATGGCGTGCGTGATCACGCGCTCGGTCTGCATGGCCACGCCGTTGACGAAGTCGCGCGTGTCCGCGATCTCCTCGTTCGTCAGCGGGTTATTGCCGTCGACCGCCGGCACGCCGGACAACACGGTGACGGTCGTGTCGCTCTCCAGGAAGAACTGACGCGTGTACTCTTCACGCGAGTAACAGCCCTCGAGGCCCTTGCCGCACTGGCCTTGCGGCAGGAACGAAAGGAAGCTGCGGTACGTGGCGTTCGCGCGCTCGACGCGGTGCGTCTGGATGTCGAAGATGAACATCTCGCTGTAGTCGAGCATGGTCTCGCACATGACCGGGTCGGGGTTCTTGCCCATGCCACCCGTGCCTGCGCCTCCTCCGACGAGGCCGCCGTTGCCGCTCGCACCCGCAGCTCCGGGCTGCGACGTCGCGCCGGCCTGTCCGGTGGTCAGACGACCGCCCGCCCCTGCGGCTGACGGCGGCAGAGCGCCCGACCCGCTGCCGCCTGCCGGCAGCGATCCGCCGCTACCCGCAGCTGGGCCGAAGCCACCCGCGCCCGCGCCGTTCATCGGGTCGAAGCCACCCTTCGATCCGTCGCTGCAGCCGTTCACCAGGTTCACGATGGACATGGAAAACGCGATGCCCACGCCGCTCGCCATGAACTCGCGGCGATCCATGCCGTAGTACTTCGCGCGATCCGCGCCTTCCTTCAGGATCAGCTCGCGCATCTTGCGCTCTTCGGGCGTAGCGCTGTGATAGATCTCGCCGTTGCTGTGATCGCCCAGCCAGATCGGCGGCTGGTAGGGCAGCTCGGGCTCGGTCTTCTTGCGTCGGCTCAACCAGCTCTTCTTGGCCATGGGTCCTCCTCCTCCAGCCTCAAGAGCTCACTTAGTAACACAGTTTGTCAATCCTGCATTGCGGCATTTGCGTGGAGCGTAAGTCGTCGCGCACTGCAAGCACCGCATGTGCCACGCGCTCTGTCCCCTGGCGCAGGACGCGACACGGCCAAAACGCACTACGGCGCTCACGTGCGTGTAGCCATGAGCGCCGCAGCTGACAGCGGCAGCACGCTCAATGCAGGTGATGGATTCGCACCGGCATGCCGTCGCGCGGTCGGAGCGTGACCGTGGGCTGCAGCACGAGCTCGAAGCCCACGGGCAGCTCCACTTCCACGGCGCGCATGAACGTCGCAAGCACGAACTTGGCTTGCGCCATGGCGAAGTGACCGCCCACGCATACGCGCGGACCGTCGCCGAAAGGAATGTACGTGCCGCGCGCGGGCTCCGGGCGCGTCAGCCAGCGCTCCGGCCAGAAGCGCTCGGGCGCGTCGTGCCAGCGGGGGTTGCGGTGCATGCCGAACGGCGTGATCAACACGATGCTGCCGGGCCGGATATTGTACCCGCCGAGCTCGAAGCTCTGGATCACCTTGCGCGAGAGCGCGTGCACCGGCGGGTACAGGCGCAACGTCTCGCGCACGACCGCATCCAGAAACGGGAGCGCAGGCAGATCGCTCGCGCACAGCGAGCGGCCCGCGGCCGCGGCCTCGATCTCGGCGCGCAAGCGCGCGGCGTGCTCCGGATGCCGCGCCAGCTCGTGCACCGCGTAGGTGATGGTCAGCGCGGTGGTCTCGTGACCGCCCACCAACATCGTGATGGCCTCGTCGCGCAGCTGGCGATCGCCGAGCGGCTTGCCTTCCTCATCGCGCGCGCGCATGAGCTGACCGAGCAGGTGATCGGCGTCGGCCGCGCCGTCCTCGCGCCGCAGCCGCGCGATCAAGCCGAAGATGATCTCGTCGAGCTCGCGCATCGCGCGCTCGAAGCGCACCTGCAGCCGCGTGGGCACGGCCGCGGGCAAGATGCGCTGCCACGGAAACAAGCGCGAGGTGTAGTAGTCCACGGCCGTGTCGAGGATCTCGCCGATGCGCTCGGCTTCGTAGCCCATCTCGAAGCCGAGCAGGGTCTTCGCGGCGATCGACATCGTGAGCCGCCGGCTGTCGGTGTGCATGTCGCGCTGCTCTCCCTCGCCGAAGCGCGCGACCGTCCGCTCCGTGTATTTCACCATCGTGTCCACGTAACCGGCGATGCGCTTCGGCTGCAGCGGCGGCGACGAGAGCTTGCGGCGCTTGTGCCAGCCTTCGCCCTCGAGCGTTACGAGACCGAAGCCCACGAGACGCACGAGCTCCTTGAGAGACGCCACGTCTTTGATGCACTCGCGATGCCGCGACACCAGCACTTCCTGGATCAGCTCCGGATCGTTCAGCATGTAGACGTGCAGGAAGCCCAGCTCGACGTGCGTGATCGGGCCGTAGTCGCGGCTGGCGTCCAGCCAGAAGCGCAGGGGATCGCGCGCGAGACGATAGATGCTGCCGAGCGCAGGCAGGCCCGAGGGCCCGGGAGGATAGAGACGTGCCGTTGCCTTTGTCACGCGCGGGAATCTAGCCGCGGGGTTGGACCACCATCTACCTGGTGAGAGTAGCGCTTTGGCAATTCCACGCGCGCTCCCATGTCCAACCTGTGACGGCATTAGATTTCCAGGGGCTCTTCGTGACATTTGGTGGAGCCAAGTTCGCGCGCGTGGAGCAGTCCGAGGAGCAGGCCTACTGTAAGCGCCAAGGCGCCGCAGAGCGCCAAGAGTCAATGGGTCCGGATCACGCGCCTGATGCCCTGTCGAAGCATGCGCACATTGAAGTTGATGAGCAGTCCGAGCGAGCGATCACTGGCCTTCAGGTACGATAGGACTTGCGCGAGGTGGATCGGCCCGCGGCCGACAATACGATGGACCTCCAGAGCGGCGTCGACCACGGCACGAGCCACTTGGTCGAGGTCCGAATCGGGCCAGGCAGTTTGGCGTCTTCGGCGCCATGGCGGTTCATACCTCCGGTATCGGAGTGCCTGGCCGTGGGGCACCCCGCGTTTTCACGACCTCCGCTTAGGGCTCGAACACCGACACGCGATTGCCAGCGCGCTCCGTGACGACGAGCGCGGTGGCCGACAGACCGAGCCGGCCAAGCGCACGCTGCACCGAGGATGGACCGTTGAACGTGCCAATCGGGGTGGCGTTTTGATAGCGCGCGGATGTGTCGAGGCTCAGCACGCGGCCATTCAAATAGTCATCGAGCAAGAAGCCGCCTCCGTCCACGTACAGGTCGTCGAGATAGGTGAGAGCGCCGCTCAGGTCGCGCGTCGCGCGCGGCTTGCCGCCGTCGCGGATGGCTGCGCTCCTGAGCTGCGTGAACGCCGTCCAGTACAGCTTGCCGTCGAAGTACTTGAGGCCGTTGCTGAAGAGACCGGCGCTCGGAAGCCAGCTCTCTTGCGCCAGCACCCTCAGCGGATCGCTCGGGTCGAGCTTCAGGCGCAGGATCGCGCCGTCGAACGTCGAGGCGATGTACAGGTTGCCCGCCTCGTCATGGGTGAGGCCATTCGCGAGCGCCACGCCCGGCAGCGAGTGGATCGCCCGCAGCTGCGGCGCCGCATTTAGCGGCGCGGCGTAGAGCAGCGAATTCGAGCGCACGGTGTCGTAGCAGTTGGCGTAGAGCGTACCTGCGTATTCGGTCAGCCCGCCGAACCAGCACGTCGCGGCGTCGCTCGGCAGCTCACGGGTGCTGTACGTCGTGCCCTGCTGCACGATCTCGTAGACGCCCTCGTCGCCGCTCACGAACAGCCGACCCTCGCTCGTGAACAGCTGGTTCTCGGCGGCCGTGAGGCCCTCGACCAGCGTGCGCCGCTTGCCGCGGCTGAGGTCTGGCACTGCCGCGGTCAGCGGCGCATCTTCGGCCACGATCGCGGGCTCTTCGAACGCGACGTCAGTCGCACAGGCAGCGAGCAGGGCGGTCGCCGCGAGGCACGCGCGAGCTTGGAACATGGACACCTCTCTCTCGGAGTGGGGGGACGCGCCCAAACTACGCAGGCGCGGCCGCCCCGCTCGCGACCCAAACGGCCAAACCGCCGAACTGAAGCGGCCAGCGCCGCCGCTAGGCGCTGCGGCGTGAACGCATGTACAGATGGGGAGGGTGGCCGGTCCAGCGGCGAAACGCGCGCGCGAACGCGGTCGCGTCCGAGAAGCCGAGGTGCTGCGCGATCAACGAGATGCTCTGCTCCGCATCCAGGAGCAGCAGCGCGCGCTCTCTGCGCACGTCGTCGAGCAGCTCGCGGTAGCTCGTGCCCGCGTCGCTGAGGCGCCGTCGCAAGGTGCGCTCGCTCATGCCGCAGCGGAACGCGAGATGCTCGAGCCCGTACTCGCCCCCGAGCAGGCCGTCCGCGATGAACGCGCGCGCTCGGTCCTGAAAATCCGCTTGCGGCATGGCTTGCAGGCGTTCACGCGCGTGCGCCCGCAGGATGTCGAGCAGGCGTCGGTCGCTCTGCGTGAACGGCACGGCCATGCAGGCGCGCGGATAGATCAGTGCAGCCACGGGCGCATCGAACGTCACGGGCGCGCCGAAGAAGCGCTCGAACAGACGCGGATTGCGCGGTGCGGGCCGCGGCAGCCGCACCTCGCTCGGCCGCGCCGCACCTCGCGAGCACTCGCGCAGCAGGCGGTACACGACGGCCGCCGCGAAGTCGGAGGTCTCGAGCAGCATCTGCTTGCCGCCGATCAGCCCGAGCGTGATGGTGACCCGCTCCGGAACGCTCTCCACGCGACAATCCGCGCTGTCGCCCAGCAAGCACGCGTGCTCGGCCATCGCCTCCGCGGCCTCGAGCGGGTGCGCCGAGTGGCTCATGATGTAACCGAGTAGATCTGCATCGGCCGTGACGAAGCGCTCCGCCGCGCGCAGTCCGATGCTGCTGCGATCGATCGTGGCCGGCAGCGCCTTGAGCAGCGCGCGCCCCAGGCTGCGCCCGCGATCGGTGCCGAGGCGCGTGTCTGCCGCCACCAGCTGCGCCGGTGTCAGGTCGAAGCCGGCGAGCACCGCGTCCACGTCCACGCCGAGCTCACGCATCAGCTCCGCAATCGGCCGGTAGATCGGTCCAATCGCCACGGCTCACTGCCTCAGCGCGTCCACACTCCGGAGACGTTCGTGCGATAGCCGAGCGCGCGGTACGCCGCGTCCACCAGCGCTTGACCGCGCGCGTTGAGCATCACGCCCGGCCCCATGCGATTCATCGTGTAGCCGAACGACAGGCCTTCGACGGGATCGGCGAAGCCGATGCTGCCGCCCGCGCCCACGTGACCAAACGCAGCCGAGGACAGGATCGCGGAGTCCTTGTCGCCGAAGGGGCGGCGCCGGTTGTCCATCGACTTCATGTAGCCGAGGCTGAAGCGCGTGGGGATGAGCAGCGTCGCATCGCGCTGCGTCGCGACGGCGACCTCGGACATCCGCGGGATGTGATCCGCCTCCACCAGCTTCACGCCGTGCAGCGAGCCGCCGCACGCGAGCGGCCCGTAGATGCGCGCCAGCGCGCGCGCGTTCGAGATGCCGCCCGCGCCGCCGATCTCCGCCGCATGACAGGCTCGCGAGTTGGCGTCGAAGCCGCCCGTATTGAACAGCGACAGCGAAGGGATGGAGCTCAGATCGCTCGCGACGGCCTGCAAGAACTCGCCGGTCATGTCGCCCTCGCTCGGCTTGTACGCGCTCATCGGGGCGACGCGGGATTCGATCTCCTCCGGCGTGCCGATCCAGAAGTCCGCGCCCAGCGGCTGTGCGACCTGCTCGCGGAAGAACGTGCCGAGCGACTTGCCGCTGACGCGCCGCACGATCTCGCCCACGGTCCAACCGAAGTTGAGCATGTGGTAACCGTTGCGCGTGCCCGGCTCCCAGAACGGCGCTTCGCTCGCGAGCGTCTCGACCATGTAGTCCCAGTCGACGCAGCCGTCCGCGCGCAGCTGCGTGCGATACGCCGGCAAGCCGACCGAGTGGTCCAGCAGCATCCTCACCGTCGCGCGCTCTTTGCCGTTCCTCGCGAACTCGGGCCAGTACTCGGCGACGGGCGCATCCAGGTCCAGCTGTCCGCGGCTCGCCAGCATGTGCGCGCACAGCGCAGTCATGCCCTTCGTGCAGGAATACACGATCGAGACCGTGTCTCGCGTCCAGGGCACCTCGTCGCGACGCCGAGCCGTGCCGCCCCACATGTCTACGACGGTCTTGCCCTGGACGCTGACGCACACCGAAGCCCCGAGCTCTCCGCGTTCCAGGAAGTTGCGCTCGAACTCACGCGCCAGCTCGCCGAAGCGCGGGTCACAGCTGCCCTCGAGCTTGCCCTGCGGTACGTCCCTACGGAAGGTCTCCATGCCGCACAGATATAGACGAGAATTCGGCTCTGGCCCGCGCTTTGTGGGCGGACTCGGCCTTTTCTGAAGGGATGCAGCGACACTACGGGGCCGCTCCTGACCGGGGACGTGCGCCGAGAAGCACAGAGCCTGGAGAGTGCGGAGGCACCGCCGCCGTCAGCGACTGGCGGAGGCGGCTTCTCGGTCCGAGTGGTGCAGTGAGCGCAAGCCCGCAGCGTGTGCGCGCAGGTCCGCGAGGTGGTCGGGAGTGCTTGCCGCTCACAGCTGCTGGCGCGCGCGATCTTGGACCGCGCGTGCCACAGCGATCTGACAGGCTTGCGTCGCGAGTTGCCAAACTGCCACCCCAAGCCTGGCTAGCAGCACGCGTCCGCCGCGATCGCTCTCAACGATCGAGATTCTCAGCGAAAACTACGCTATACCAACGTCTTGGGCTCGGGTGGTGGGGGTTGCCGCGTGCACGGCAGCTGCGATCAGTCTTCACAATGAACGATGTCCTCAGGCGCGGTGCCTCGGAACGCCTTTCCGACGCGGTGTACCATGCAGTCTTCGACGAAGCGGCCGATGCGATCTTCGTAGCGAGCAGCGAGGGCCGCTACGTCGCGGTCAACGCCCAGGCCGAAGCGCTCACCGGCTACGCGCGGCACGAGCTCATTGGCATGAACCTGGTCGAGCTGATCGACCCCCAGGATCTCGCCGCCACGCCGCTGCGCTCGCTCGACGGCCAGAGCATGATCGTCGAGCGCCGCCTGCGGCGCAAAGATGGCTCGTGCTTCGACGCGGAGCTCAGCGCCTCGCGACTGAGCGATGGCAAGCTGCTCGGGTTCGTGCGCGACGTCTCGCGGCGCAAGCAGCTGGAGGCGGAGCTCCGCAGCTCGGAGGCGCGCTACCGCATGGCGGTGACCGTGGCGCCGGACTCGATCGCGCTGATCGATCAGCACGGTCGCATGCAGATGCTGTCTCCGGCCGCGCTCACGCTGTTCGGCTACGAATCCGCGGAGGAGCTGCTCGGTACGCCCGTCGTCTCGGTCGTGGCCCCGGCCGATCGGGAGCGCGCGCGCATGCTGTTCGAGGAGCGCGGCTTCGTGCTCGAGACGCGGCAACTGGCAGAGCTCAACTTGCTGCGCCGCGACGGCTCGAGCGTGCTGTGCGAGGTGATCGGCGCGGCCGTGCCGCACGGTCCAGGTCAGCCGTCGGACTATCTCGTGTACGCACGGGACATCACGGAGCGCAAGCAAGCCGAAGCCAAGATCCTGCACCTGTCGCGGCTGTACGCGCTGCTCAGTCACGTGAATCAGGCAGTCGTGCGCAGCAAGACCCAGACCGATCTGTTCCAGGCCGTGTGCAACGCCGCGGTGGAGCAGGGTGGGTTTCGCATGGCGTGGATCGGCATGCTCGAGGCGAGCACGGGTCGCGTGCAACCGGTCACGTACGCCGGTTACGAGGCGGGCTACCTCGAACAAGTGATCGTGACGGTGAACGACGAGGCGCGCGGCCGCGGACCGATCGGCTGCGCGCTGCGCGATGCGGGCTTTGCGAAGACGGACGACATCGGCACGGACACGAGCATGTTGCCGTGGCGGGAGCCGGCGCTGGCACGCGGCTATCGCTCCGTCGCGGCCGCAGCGTTTCGTGTGCACGGCCGCTACGTGGGGACGTTGACGCTGTACGCGACCGAGCCGAGCTTCTTCTCGCACGACGAATGCGGGCTGGTGCGCGAGGTGGCTGCGGACATTTCATTCGCGCTCGGATCGCTCGAGGTTGCGGCGGAGCAGGAGCGTGCGGATGCCGCATTGCGGGCGTCGCACCAGCGCTTCCAGTCGCTCGTGCAGCACAGCATGGACATGATCGCCATGTACGCTGCGGACGGCACGATCATGTACGTCAGCCCGGCGGTGCAGAGCCTGATCGGCTTCGCTCCCGAGGAGCTGCTCGGCAAGGTCGCCTTCGAGCTGATGCACCCGGACGACCGGAACGTCGCGCAATCCGAGCACAAGCAGCTGCAGACCGTGCCCGGGGCCACGCGCAAGAGCGAGCGCCGCTACCGGCACAAGAACGGGGAGTACCGCTGGCTGGAGGTCGTCGCGACCAATTTGCTCGACGACCCGAGCGTGCGTGCGATCGTCAAGAACTGCCGCGACATCACGGATCGGAAGCGCGCGGACGAGGAGCGGCAGCGCCTGCAAGCAGAGCTGTCGCAGGCCCAGAAGCTGGAGTCGATCGGCCGGCTCGCGGGCGGCGTGGCGCACGACTTCAACAACATGCTGACGGTAATCCTGGGCTGCGCCGAGGCCGCGCTCGACGACCTCGACGACAGCGCGCCGCTGAAGGAGCAGCTGCGCGAGGTTCGAGATGCCGCGCTGCGCTCGGCCGAGCTGACGCGGCAGCTGCTGACCTTCGCGCGCAAGCAGCCGTACGTGCCGCAGGTGCTGGATCTGAACGAGATCGTGCCGCTGACGATGAAGCTGCTGCGGCGCTTGATCCGCGAGAACATCGAGCTGGTGTGGAAGCCGGGCCCTGGCCTGTGGGCCACGCGGCTCGATCGCACGCAGCTCGAGCAGCTGATCACGAACCTGACTGTCAACGCGCGCGACGCGATCGCGGACGCAGGGCAGGTGCTGATCGAGACCGGCAACGTGAGCGTGCCGGAGGGCTCGGACATGCCGGCTGGCGAGTACGTACGGCTCACCGTGCGCGACACGGGCGAGGGCATTCCGCACGAGATTCAGGCGCACATCTTCGAGCCGTTCTTCACGACGAAGGCGGCAGGCCAGGGCACGGGCCTCGGGCTGTCGACCGCGTACGGGATCGTGCAGCAGAGCGCGGGCTTCATCCGCGTGAACAGTCGCCCTGGCAACGGCAGCGAGTTTTGCGTGTATTTGCCGCGTTTCGCGGGCGCGCCTCAGCAGAAGCCAAAAGAAGTGCGGTCTCCTTTGCCGCCGGCGGCGCGCTGCACGGTGCTGCTCGTCGAGGACGATCCGAGCGTGCTCGCGCTCGTGCGCACCCTGCTGCAGCGCTTGGGGCATCGCGTGCTCACGGCCGCCTCGGGGCAAGACGCGCTGCGCGTCGCGAACGAGCACAGCGAGCGTATCGATCTGGTGCTGACCGACGTCGTGATGCCGGGCATGAACGGCGTGGATCTGATGGCGCGGCTGCACGCGAAGTACCCGGCGCTGCCCTGCATCTTCATGTCGGGTTACGCGACCGACGTGCTGTCGCAGACGCGCGCCAACCTGGACGAGGTGGTCCTGCTGCGGAAGCCGTTCACGATCGACGCGCTCGCGAACGCGCTCACGAACGCCGAGCGCCGCAAGCAGCCGGAAGCAGCCGCTTCGTCGTGAAGCTCACACGCGCAGCGGATCGGTCGGGTCGAGCAGGCCGGGCGACATGACGCGCTGGCGGATGCGCTGCAGCGCGCCGCCGGCCGCGAGCCCCAACATGACCGCGGGCGGCAACAGGCTGCGCGGATCGGCGCGGCGCGTGACGACCTGCGCGAAGCGCCGCGAATATTCGGGGTTCGTGAGCACGTAACGCAGCACGGTGCGGGCGAGGAGCTGCGGCGGGGTCTTGAACAGCTCGCGCTCGACGCGCTGCAAGGTGGCGTCGAACATGGGCTTGAGCGCGTCCCACACGGAGCGCTCGTAGCCGCTCAGAGCGTCATCCCAGCTCGTGCCGAAGTGCCAGGCGATGAGCGACTCCGCGAGCAGCTTGGCGCCGAGCAGCGCGTCGTAGATACCCTGCGCGTCGAGCGAGTCCTTCTGGTGGTAGGCGTCACCCACCAGCGCCCAGCCCGGGCCGTAAGCCTTGCGGAACAGGTTGTCCATGCGCTTGATGCCGCTGAGCTCGCTCGCCTGGCGCGCGCCCTGGAGGCGCCGAGCCACGTGTGGACGTGCAGCCAGCAGCTGCTCGTACACGGCCTGCGGCGCGCCTGGCAGCGCCAGGTAGCGATCCGCGCGGCCCTGCGCGGCGACCATGGTCTCGCCGTGCGCTGTGGGCATGAACACGAAAGAGAAACCGTCCAGCGACGCGTGGATGTGCGCAGAGTCCTCGTAGCCAGGCGCGTACGGAGGCACGTCCGTCCAGTGCGCGTAGTAGAGCGTCGTCTGCAGGTCCGTGCGCTCCTCGATCACCGGCGCGCCGACAGCGCGTGCGATCGTGCTGTAGCGGCCGTCTGCGCCGACGATGCAGCGAGCAGAAAAGCTCTGGGTCGTCTCGTCCGCGAGCCGGACCTGCACCTGATTCGCGCGGCCGGTGTCGTCCCAGCCCACGCCGAGCACGTGCGCGCCGCTCAGCGCTTGTACGTTTGGGTAGCGCGCGAGCGCGCGCCACAGACAACCGTCGAGCTGTCCGCGATCGATCGCGTAGAAGTGCTGGCGGCCCTGGATCGCGGGACCTTCGTCGAAGTCGAGCTCGCTGCGGAACGCATCGCCGAACTCGAGCACGAAGCGGGAGAGCACCGGGGTGTTCTGCGCGTATTCACGCTCGTCCAGCTCGAGCTCGTCGAGCAGCGCGAGCGCGTGCGGCAGGAGAAATGGTGCGGAGACCGCGGGGCGGCTGGGGAACCGCGCGTGATCGATGATCAACACGCGCAGGCCTGCCGCTCCTAGCCGCAGCGCCAAGCTCGCGCCCGCGGGGCGGCCGCCCACGATGATCACGTCGAAGGATGTGGCGATTGGCTGGTGCAGCGCCATCCTGCAAACCTATACGGCTGGGACTGGCGCGCCAAGTATCGGTGCGGTCCCTGGCCGAAGAAGGTCCCCTCTCGACACATGTCCGACACGGCGAGGAAGGGCTGCAGCCGCTGGCTGCGACACGTGCGCCGCAGCGTGTCGTGAATGTTTCTCGCGCGGGTACGCTCTGGCCACAGCCGAGCGCGGTCAGCAGCTACTGGCCGCAATCTTCGTTACGCGCTCGGGACTCGGGCCACGCTCCGGGCCCCGGCACGATTGGGGTCTCGTCCTGTGGCGCGGTCTCGGGAGCCCGTGGCGGTCTGCCTCAGAGTGGGCCACACCCGGGCGCACCGCGAATGGTTGCTTCATCGGCGACTCACGCAGCACGCCAGTGCCGCAGGCATGCAGCCGATTCACGCGCTAGATGCGCGTGTGCGCGTCGCGTTCAGTCGCCGCTGACGGTGGAGGGCGAGCAGCCATCGGGCCCGCAGACTGCGCCTTCTGCTGCTGACAGCTGCGTGAGCGCAGGCAGCTCCGCGTACGCGCGCGTGAGCGCGGAGAGCATCGTCTCCGTGGGCTGCGCGCCTTCCACGGCGTAGCGCTGATCCAACACGAAGAACGGCACGCCGGAGATGCCGATGCGCCGCGCGAGGTCTTGGTCCTCGCGTACCTCGCGCGCGAATTGATCGGTCGCGAGCACGGCTTGCGCGGCGTCGACGTCGAGCTCCACGTCACCCGCGGCTTTGAGCAACGTGGCATGCTCGCCGATGGGCTGGCCTTCGCACAGATAGGCGCGCAGCAAGCGCTCCTTGAGCTCGTGTTGCTTGCCCTGCGCGTGGGCGAAGTGCAGCAGGCGATGCGCGTCGAACGTGTTGCCCGGCTGGATGTCGGTGAAGTTGAGCGACAGGCCCTCGGCGCGCGCCACGCTCACCAGCTGCTCGATGCGAGCCTGAGCCTGCGCGCGCGGCATGCCGTATTTGGCTGCCAGGCGCTCCGCGTAGTCCTGGTGCGGACGCACGCGCGGGGCGCTCGGGTCGAGCTCGAACGAGCGCCACACCACCTGCACCTCGCTCGCCTGCGGGAAGCGGGCGAGCGCCGCCTCGAAGCGACGCTTGCCCACATAACACCAGGGACAGGCGATGTCCGACCAGATCTGGACTTCCAGGCGCTTGCTCATGCCTGAGAGTCTGCGGCCGGCGCGGCAGATGGCAAGTGGGGTAGGGGCGCGCTGCCCCGGCTGGGCCGGTGCGGCGCGCTCAGCCTCAGCCGCTCAGCCGAGCTCCTTGCGACGGCGCATGCCTTGCCGGAAGTCGATGAACTCGCGCCGGGTCCGAATCACGGGCGGGTTGTACGCGTGGCGCCGCGGACCCCACACCTCGTCCATCTCCTGCCGGTGCGCCATGAGGTCACTCACGCCAACCTTGTAGCGACAGGCGTTCGGATTGACCCGGTACAGGCCGGCGCCCGTCAGCCCGAAGATCTTGCGACGGATCGTGTCCATTTGTCAGTGAGGGAGGCAACGCGTCATGCAGGAAGGCGATGCAACAAAGTTGGAAACCGATTCAGCAGGAGTTGCAGGTCAAACGGCCCGCACAATTGAGGACCTTCCTGCAACCTAGAAGATCGAGACTGGAAGGCATTGGCTGCGCCCCCTCAATTGGAAGACATAGGGCTGAGGCCTTACAATCGTCAAACGTAATGTTGCTGCAAGCCATGCCGCTGAGGTCAGCCATGAGCTCAGTAATTGTGGGGTGGCAGTACAGCTTCCCTCCGCAAGCGGCGATGAGTCCATTGCATGGAAGGCTCAACGAGGTTGGCCCAGAACCATCACAACTAGTACACTGGAGATTGCTGCCCTGCTTGACGCAGCCCTTGCATTTATTGTTATACCTGCCAACAGGTGGGGTCTCCGCACAGATGCGCTGATTGTTGAAGTCCATACAGGACTGATTAGCGCCACAGCCATCGTCGGTGCGTCCGTTGCAATCGTCATCTAGGCTGTTGCAAGTATCCACGGGCGCCGGCGGGACCTCGCCTGTGCAGGTCGTTTCCCATCGATCGTTGCGGCAGGACTGCTTGCCGAATCTGCAAGGCAGGGTGTTTGACTTGCCGCAGTCTCGGGTTTGTCCGTTCATGCACTCAACACATTTTGCAGAATCCGGACTGCAGACCTGACCACCTGTGCACCGCTTTGACCCCATGCAAGGGCCCCATTGCCCGTTTGCACACGTCCGCATACCAGGCACGCACGCTCCAGAATCTAGGCACATTTCGCTTGACCCTGGATCGCATTTGGCTCCACATACATTGGCGCGCACGACACCTGTAGACCATGCACCGGTGCTGCTGCATGTCTGCTCCGCCGCGCCCATGCATCGCTTGTCGTTCGGCATGCACGACCCAGTGCAGCGCCCCGCATCGCAGAGATAGGGACACTTGGAACCAGGCTGCCACTTGCCCTTCGCGTCGCAGGTCTCCGGAACGAGTTCGGAACAGCGCGTTTCATTCGGACGACACTCACCTGTACACGTGCCTTTGTCACAGACGAACGGACACGTTTCCCCAGCCGTCCACGCCCCGCTAGCATCGCAAACTTGCGTAGAGTTAGCGCTGCACTGTTTTGAGTTCGGCACGCACGTCCCCATGCAGGCCCCCTCGGAACAGACGCTAGGGCATGGCATGCCAGGGCTCCAATGGCCCTCGTTGTCGCATGTGTGAGGGACGTTCCCCTCACACTGCACGGAGGCGGGCACACACTCGCCGCTGCACACACCGTCTTTGCACACGAATGGGCATGGCGCTCCCGTGCTCCAGGCTCCGTCAGCAGTGCACTGTCGAATAGTCTTATCGTCGCATGACATTTGCCCAGCGCTGCACTCAGTCGCGACTGCCCCACTCGCGCTTCTGCCGCTTTCCGGCATCGTCGCTGCCGTTCCAGCGACAGGCGAGACGAGGGGCGCGCCCGCTGAACCCATGGACAACGCGGTCATTCCGCCACTTGTGGCGGACCATGGCATTTGACCGGCGGCTGCACTTGCGAATCCCGCAGCACCCGATGTGAGATTCGCGGCACGTCCCGCACTGTTGGACGACGCCGTCATGCCTCCAGCTGTTCCCGACGATGCCACCTTATTGGTGTCAGTGCCTGCGCCGGTTCCCGCGTAGTCCCCATCGCCTGCCTGTGCTCCTTGGTTGCGTACTATCACGCAATGGTCTCCCTTCCTAACGGTAGATTGGGGGCATTCGGAGCTACATGCGGGAAGTGTCGCCCCGGGAAAGACCCACACTAAGGTGAGCATCACAACGCGGAGGCGCATGGATACCGGGTTTGTTTCGTGCTCCGCGTTCATGGCTGCTCCTTGCTCACGGTGACCGCGGGATTGCGTTCTTTGCGCGCCCCCGTCGCCCGCTAACACGTGACCGGCGTCCGGTCAACGTTAGGGTTGTCGCATGAACGTTCTCCGCAGAGACGAACGCTGACGCATCAGTCGACACCCTTCGTTCCCGCCACTTCTGTGACTGATCTGGCGTATTTGCTGGTACGTGCCATCAAATTTGGATTTGAAGTTCTTATTGCACGGACCACTAAGACGTGAGTTCTTTCAGCCTGAAGGACCGCCGATTTCACGGTCATATTGAACACCCGCGAGGGGCCAACCTGACTTTGTTCAGGGTCATGGAACCACCTGATTTGAAGGCGAAGGGACTATCCCAATCGCATCGAGCGAGGAGGCCCGAGTCGAGCGCCGGACCTCAAGGCCGCCGACTGCGTGTGCGTCGACGTGAAGCGCCGAGCAGGAGGGTGCGGTGAGCCCCAGGGAGCGGCCGATGATTGAAGTACGTGAAGTGCTCCGCCGCTGGCTGGCGCGGCAGAGTTTCGGCCAGAGACATGGCTCAAGCGCAGTCCAGTGCGGCTTTACTTCGCCGCACTGGAGGAGCTGGCGCAAGCCGCGACGAGCCAACCAGCAACATCGCGGTCCACGCGCCGCTTTCCGCTTGCCGCAACTACGGCTGGCGTTCGGGCGACTCTACGTTGCGCGCGAGCATGACCCCGCTCAGTTGCACATCCTCAGTGGCCCTGATCGTCGAGCAGTAGACAGGCAACACACCCAAGATGCCGAGCAAGTAGCTCCCATCTGCCTCGGCGGTCACTCACGAGCATTCCAGCGGGGGGTACGGATTGACGCGGCTCCAGGCCTTCACACGCGACCGCGATGCAGCCCGCTCAAATGCGGGCTGCTGTCTACCGCAAACGGTGGGGGCGGGCGATGCTCGATCGCATACCGCCTTGGTGCGGAGAGCCGCGAGTCGGCTTGAAGCGCCGCTTGCCGCTTGTAGCGATAGGGTCAGCGATGCTCCAATCGATCCGGCACAGCGGCAAGCGCCAAGGCGCAGGCGCGCCGCCCCGCGGTGGATACCGGGGCGGCGCGTGCAGCGCTGTCTCAGCCGAGTTCCTTGCGGCGGCGCATTCCCTGGCGGAAATCGATGAACTCGCGGCGAGTCCGAATCGCGGGTGGGTTGAACGCATGGCGACGCGGACCCCACACTTCGTCCATCTGCTGCCGGTGCGCCATCAGGTCACTCACGGCGACCTTGTAACGGCAGGCGTTCGGATCCACTCGGTAGAGACCGGCGCCGGTCAGCCCAAAGATCTTGCGACGGATCGTGTCCGTGAACTCCGGGTAGCCGTACATGTCCTGGAACTCTTTCGAGATCTGAAACACCTTCATGGCTTCGATCTGGTTCTGCGGGCTGCCGAACCACACGCACTCCGAGCCCCAGACCACGCGGTCTTCGCCCATGTACTTGAGCGCCTTGCCGATGTAGTGCTGCGCCACGACCGGATCGCGCATCGAGATCGCCCACGCAGAGCCCATCTCTGCGTAGACGTTCTTGTTCTTCAGGTTGTTCTGCTCGACCACGCGCCAGAGCCGATCGGTGCCGCCGTCCTGCGAATCGGCGTTCGGATCGTAGGGACCCTCGACGTGCCCAGAGTCGTACGCGGAGTGATAGATCACGAAGTTGACGTCCGGGTAGCGCATGGCGACGACACCCACGTCCGGGCCGGGATCGGCGTGCACACGGCTCCAGCCCGGAAACGGAAAGCCCTTGTGCGTGCAGACCAGCGGCTCGCCGAGCATCATCGCGGTCTTGATGAACTCGTCATTCTCGTGCAGGAACCAGCCGCCCTCCGTCGGCGGATAACACTTCCAGCCCCGAGTGTCGTACTTCATCTTGTTCTCGGTCATCATGCGCGCGTTCGCCTGCGGATCGTTCTTCGGCGAAATCTGGCAATGCGCGACCATGCGCTCGGCGGCCATGGCGTTCAGCTTGGCTGCCTTGTTCACGCGATCGCGCGAGTTGCGCATGTCCTCGTTCTTGAAAGCAAAGCCAGCGAGGTCATTCGTCGATGCATCGATCATCGCCGGCAGACCGGACAACACGGCCACGGTGGTGTCGCTCTGCTCGAAGATCTTGCGCACGTACGTGTCCGGGCTGGTGCACGCGGCACCGTCCATACACATGTCGAGCACGGGACCGCGCGAGCCTTCGTTCGTGTGGTGCGTCTGAAAGTCGAGGATGAAGTAATCCGACTTAAAGAGCCGGTCCGCGAGCGCCGGGTCCATGCACATCTCGGGCGTCACGACGAAGCCGCCGTCACCGCCACCACCCGTGCGACCGCCCATGCCGCCGCTCGGCAGATTGGGGGCGCCCGACCCAGCGCCGCCGCTGCCAGCTGCGGACCCAGGCGTGATGCTCTGCGTGCCGCCGCTGCCGCCGTTCAGGCGCGTGTTGGGCGAGCCCATCTGGCCGATGCCAGTGCCGCCGCCACCACCCACGCCGCCTCTGCCCCCGTCGTAGGGGGTGCCGGCTTGACCCGCCATCAGCCGGTCCAGCGTGTTCTGGTCCATCATGCCGTTCTTGTCGCCGCAGCCCGAGGCAAAGTTGAGCACCGACAACGTCGTGGCCATGCCCATGCTGCTGGCGATGAACTCGCGCCGGTCCATGCCCAGCTTGCGCGCGTTCTCGTCACACCTTTGGAGCACCATGTCGCGGACTCGCCGCTCGCGCTCGCCCTGCGGAAGGAAGAACTCGCCGTTCGAGAGGTTGCCCAACCATACCGGCGTCTCGTACGGGACCTCCGCTTCCGTCTTCCTACGACCCGTGATCCATCTAAATTTGGATTTACCCATGTCCCTCGCTCGCTGTAGTGGTCCAAGGCTGCACGGACCCGCACCCATGACGCGTTGCCCGGCTGCTCCCAAGGGCCTCTCGGGAT
>Ga0190269_10000331_pt1 | contig 25281 bp, 18 predicted proteins | sample Popmic249IS_FD_133749 | JGI IMG/M metagenome (GOLD analysis project Ga0190269, IMG submission 133749) | Populus adjacent soil microbial communities from riparian zone of Blue River, Arizona, USA - 249 IS | ecosystem: Environmental > Terrestrial > Soil > Riparian zone | place: USA: Arizona... | reverse complement strand
GTGATTAACTGCCTCGCGGGCTTCTGGCCCTCGCTCGAAATTCGAGGATAATCCACGGACTGAGGTGCTCGCCGGTGACCGGAGCCTTTCTTCCTAGCTTTGTACAGCCGAGTCCGGGCGAACGCCTGAGCTCTCCCATGCGGCCCATCGCGCTCGAGCAAGCGCGCGTCTACATCGTCGTGGCCGCCTACAACGAGGCCGCGAGCATCGGCGACGTCGTGCGCGAGCTGCGCGAGCAATACGCGCACGTGATCGTGGTGGACGACGGCTCGGTCGATGTGACGGGGGATCTGGCGCTCGCGGCCGGGGCGACCGTGCTCACGCACCTGATCAACCGCGGTCAGGGCGCGGCGCTGCAGACCGGCCTCACGTACGCGCTCAATCAGGGCGCGGACTACATCGTGACGTTCGACGCCGATGGCCAGCACGACGTCGCCGACATCGCGCGCCTGCTCGCGCCGATCGCGGAGGGCACGGTACACGCGGCGCTCGGCTCGCGCTTCCTGGAGCGGCGCACGCGCATGCCGCTCGGCCGTCGCGTGACGCTGTTTCTCGCCGTGCTCTTCATGCGCTTCACGGCGCGCGCGCGCCTGACCGACGCGCACAACGGCCTGCGCGCGTTCTCGCGCCATGCGGCAGAGCACATCGATCTGCAGCTCGATCGCATGGCGCACGCCAGTGAGATCGTGGACCAGATCGTGTCCTCGGGCTTGCCGTACGTGGAGGTGCCGGTCCAGGTGCGCTACACGGATTACTCGTTGCGCAAGGGTCAGCGGAACACGGCAGCGTTTCGCGTGGCGTTCGATTACCTGATGGCGAGGCTCCTGCGATGAACCTGTTCCAGAGCTTGGTCGTGAGTCTGTTCGTGGTGTTGTCGTTGCTGACGTTGTCAGCCGGCCTCCGCGGCACCGTGCGCAAGCGCATCGTCGGGTTCTGGCTGGCAGTGTGGGTGGTCGGGTCGGTGGCGGTGGTCTGGCCGCACACCACGGCGATGGTCGCGCACTCGCTCGGCATCGGCCGCGGTGCGGACTTGCTGCTGTATTCGACCGCCCTGGTCATGATCGTGGCATTCTTTTACGTCTACACGCGCTTCCGCCGCGTGGAGCGGCAGCTCACCTTGCTGGTGCGCCGGCTGGCGATTCAAAACGCGGAGCTGAGCGGGCACGGGGGCATTCCCAGCAGTCAGCCGCCGCGTCGCTCCGAGTAGCCTCGACTGCTCGGCAGAGGATGAGCGTTTGAAAAACTTCGCACTGATCGGCGCGGCCGGGTACATCGCGCCGCGTCACCTGCAGGCCATCCACGATACCGGCCATCGCCTCGTCGCTGCTGTGGACCCGCACGACTCGGTCGGAATCCTGGACCGTTACTACCCGGACGCGCGCTTCTTCACCGAGATCGAGCGCTTCGATCGGCACCTCGAGCGCTTGCGCCGCGAGCGCCGGCCCGAGCGCGTGGACTACGTGACGGTGTGCTCGCCGAACTACCTGCACGATGCGCACTGCCGCCTGGGGCTGCGCATCCACGCAGACGTGATCTGCGAGAAGCCGCTGACGATCAATCCCTGGAACATCGACGCGCTGGCGGAGCTGGAACAGGAGTTCGGCAAGCGCGTGTACACCATCTTGCAGCTGCGCCTCTTGCCCGTGCTGCAGGACCTGAAGCAGCGGTTGGCGGCGGAGCAGCCGCGGCAGCGCGCGAAGCTCTGCCTGTCGTACATCACGCGCCGCGGTGCCTGGTACCAGACGTCGTGGAAGGGCGACGTCAGCAAGTCGGGCGGCGTGGCCATGAACATCGGGGTGCACTTCTTCGATCTGCTCTTGTGGCTGTTCGGCGCATGCCAGCACGCCGAGGTGCACCTGGCATCGCCGGACAAGATGGCCGGCTTTCTGGCGCTCGAGTGGGCGGACGTGACCTGGTTTCTCTCGGTCGACCGCGAAGATCTGCCGGCGGGCTACGCCGAGCGCGGCAAGCCAGCGTTCCGCTCGCTCAGCATGAACGGTCAGGAGCTAGAGTTCTCCGAAGGCTTCACGGAGCTGCACACCGCCGCCTACCGCGAGATCCTCGCAGGCCGAGGCTTCAGCCTGACGGACGCCAAACCCTCAGTGGAGCTCGTCTACGCGCTGCGCTCCGCCCCCGTCATCACGCCGCACGCAGAGCGAGCCCACCCACTACTCGCCCGAGCCCGCGCCACCCACTGGCCGGTTGGCCCCGCCACGCTTCCCCCGCCTCGCTGAAGCGCCTTGCCCGGTGATTGCGAGAGCGGAACAACAGGAAGGCGGGAAGGTTTTTTCGCTCCGCGGACTGGCGCAGAGCATTCAGTCTCACGCGAATCTGGAAGCCTTATTAGGGCTCGCGGACATCCGCCAAGCATTTCATATCCTCAAGGCTTCCCGTCTTCCCGTCTTCCTGTGCACACACTCTCTCCTGTGCGCGTCGACGAAGTGAGGCCCGTCACAGCAGCCTCGCGGCTTCGGCGGTAAGAGATGTCGGAGACACGGCATCATGGAGCCCCTGCCGCAGCTCGACGGTGTCCTCAGACACCCGCTCTTTCTCCTCCTGGTCGGTGCACTCGTCACTGGCCTGGGTGTGCCCGCCATCACGCGAAACTGGCAACAGCGACAGAAGCGGTTAGAGGTCAAGACCGCGCTGGTCACAGACATCAGCGAAGTCGTCATGAGATTCATGCTCGCAATTCAGTTTGTCGAGATGAGTGTTCGGACGTTCGATCAAAGCAGGTTCGATGACGCGTATCGCGACTGGGAGGTCGGCAGCGCGATTCTCGGCACGAAGCTTCAAGCCTACATGGCTGCGACCACCTTGCCGCGGCGCTGGACCGAGTTCTCGCGTGCCGTGACTGTGTTCTATGCGATTCTCGGTACGGACGCGGAGCACCGGCCGGCGCTCGTCGATCGCCTGCGCACGATGCTCGCGTCGCAGCTCGGCGACCAGGACGGAGCATCGCGCGAGCTGCAACGCAATGCATTGTTGCAGTGGAAGTCAGACCTCATCCAAACCGTGATGAAATCGCCGATAGCGCTCGAGTGTTGAGCGATCGGCCTCGTGCCGCTCCGCATGGACACGTGAAATCATGCCCGAGTGCCGCACTCAAGCTGCCGTTCGACCCTGAACCACACAACGGAGTACGAAGCCTCCTCCCCGTGCTGTGCGCGGTGCGCTGGCTGGGGCTACGCTGCGGGGAAAAGGAGATCCGCATGCTCATGCGATTGGGGTGGGTTGTGGTCGTCGGGTTGCTCGCGGCTTGCAAGAGCTCGCCGGCGGCGCAACCGAATGACAATGGATCGCGGCCGGCTACCGGGGAGCGGCCCTCCGAGGTGGTGACCGGGAGCGCTGCGCCATCATCGCCGGCCAATGCTTCGGCGCAGAAGCCGGCGTTCTCCGGGCAGACGCGCGCGCCCGCACCCGCCACCGCGTCGAAGCTGAAGGTCGAGACGATCGCGAGCGGGCTCGAGCGGCCGTGGGCGGTGGAGATGCTGTCGGACGGGCGCTTCGTCGTCACCGAAAAGGCTGGCGCGCTGCGCGTCGTGAGCGCCGATGGTCAGGTGTCCGGACCGATCGCGGGCGTGCCGAAGGTCGACAACAACGGGCAGGGTGGGCTGCTCGACGTGGCCGTGAAGGAAGGCGCCTCGGGCACGCACACCTTGTGTCTGACGTACGCGGAGCCGCGCACGGGCGGCAACGCGACCGCCGCCGCCTGCGCCAAGGCCAGCGGTGACAAGGAGCTCGTGCTGGCCGATCTGCGCGTGATCTTCCGGCAGGAGCCGCCGTGGGAGAGCTCGCTGCACTTCGGCTCGCGCTTCATCTTCGCCCCGGACGACTTCGTGTACATCACGACGGGCGAGCGCTCGCTGCCAGCGTCGCGCGTCTTCAGCCAGGACAAGACCAAGGCGCTCGGCAAGGTGATCCGCCTGCGCTCGGACGGCTCGACCCCCGACTCCAATCCCTTCGCAGCTGAGGGCGGCGTGGCCGCGCAGCTCTGGTCGTACGGTCACCGCAACCTGCAGAGCGCCGCGCTCGACGGGCAGGGTCGGCTGTGGACCGTGGAGCATGGGGCTCGAGGTGGCGACGAGCTGAACCGACCCGAGGCCGGAAAGAACTACGGCTGGCCGGTCATCTCGTACGGCATCGAGTACTCCGGCGAGAAGATCGGCGAGGGCATCACGCAGCGCGACGGCCTCGAGCAGCCTATCTACTACTGGGATCCCGTGATCGCGCCGTCGGGCATGGTGATCGTGGACTCCGAGCTGTTCAGCAGCTGGCGCGGCAACGTGCTCGTGGGTGGATTGGTCGCGCAGGCGCTCGTGCGGCTCGTGCTCGACGGCGATCGCGTCACGCACGAGGAGCGGTTCGCGCTCGGTGCGCGCGTGCGCGACGTGGTCCAGGGGCGCGACGGCGCGCTGTACGTGGTGACGGACGAGAGCGATGGCAAGCTGCTGCGTCTCACGCCCGCGACCTAGGGCTGCGACCGCCGCTGTGCTGATCACTCGAGGAGATGAACCGGCCGCTGATCGCGGCGCGGCAGGAGCGAGCGCGCTTCTTCGCTCAGCACACCGTCGGCTGTGAACGGCAGCTCGCGCGACAGCTGTCCCGCCTGCCGCGCGCGCGCGACGTCGGCTGCCGCGCGCCGCGCCACATCGTCCGCGACCGCCGGCCGCTGGTGCGGGCGCAGCACGAAGTCGTACGCGTAGGGCTCGACGCCTGGCAGCGAGCGCAGCGCGTGGCCCGCCGCGTAGCGCACGGCGTCGTACGGATCGTCCATCAGCACGCCGAGCAGCGCAGGCATCCACGCCGTGCCCGCCGTGCGCTGCGCCTCCGGGCGGCGCAGCGCGGCGGCGATCAGACCCCGCTGACCCGCATCTCCGAGGAGCGCCAGCGACACGCCCGCGGCGAGCCCGTGCTCGGCTGGCGCGAGCGCGCCGTCCGCCGGCGGCTCCACGCCGAAGCGCGCGTCGAGCATGCGCGCCGTCCAGCGCAAGCTCCGATCGAGGTGACACAACGTGCAGGCATTCGGCCGGCCGGTGTCGAGCGTCTCCTGCACGCTCGGGCTGCTGATGCGATGGCTGCGCATCGCCTTCAGCAAACCCCAGCTGGTGTGCGGCATGTGACAGTTGTAGCAGCGACTGCCCGGGCTCTCGTCCGCGTGCTGCGTGTGCTGCGCGGGCGCGCGCGCGATGTCGGCGTGGCAGCCCGTGCAGGCAGCGTCGCCGTGCTCGTTGCCCTTGTCCGCAGCCAGCTGATCGTCCGCCCACTCCTTCAGGCTGCGCGGGTCGTCTGCCGCGCGGTGCATCGTATGGCACGACGAGCACGACAGCTCACCGCCCTTCGCGCACGCGCTCTCGCTCATGCCGTGGTACTCGCGGCCCGACACGCGCGCTTGACCATCGCTCCAGAATTGTCCCGGCGCGTAGCTGCGATCTTGCATCATCGCCGCGCTCACACGCGGGTCCGTGTCCTTGCGGGCCGGCGCAAACAGCCACTGCGTGCGGGAGGGATCGTCGCCCGGACGGTACGCCGAGCCGGTTTGATCGCGCGCGGCGTAGTGCTCCGGCAGCGGCTGCCAGCTGGCGTGGCACTGGCTGCACACGACGGCGGCGCGCTCGGCGCTCAGCTTCGCAGGGTTCACGATCTGCAGCTGTCCGCTGCGGGTGAGGTGGCTCGCGTAGCGCGCGACCGGAGAGCTCATCTGGCGCACGTGCTCGCCCCCGGGGCCGTGGCACGCTTCGCACGCGACGCCAAGCTCGGCCACCCTCGTGTCGTGCTGACCGTCGAGCGCGAGGTGCGGCTCGGGACCCGTGCTGTGGCAGTGCAGACAGCTGGCGTTCCAGCGTCCCGTCTCCGCGAGGCGCATCAAGCTCGGAGGACGCATGAACACCATGTGCCGCGGCACCCAGCGTGCATCTTCGTGCAAGAACGCGAACGGCACTTGGCCGAGCGCGCGCCCGCGGCCGCTCTCGTACCAGTAGACCTGCATGTGGTGCGAGCCCGTGACGAGCTTCACCGGATGCCGACCCTGCGGCAGCGGCCCGAGCAGCTGGTCTTGCGCGATGCTGGAGTCGGGCGCGAGCACGTCGAGCCAGAATGCATCGCCCTGCCGCTCCAGCACGACCCGCTCCTGCCCGTGCGTGAGCGTCTGACCCGCGAAGTCTCCGCGCACAGTCTGCGGCGTGGCGGGCTGCGTCATGCTGCGGTGGTAGCTCGCGTACCAGCTCTCGTATTGCGCTGCGTGGCACGAGCGGCAGGCCTTCGACGACACGTACGGAGGCTTCGGCGCCTGCAGGGGAACGTGCTGCTCGCCGGCGGCGCGCTGTTCCGCGGCACGGCTCGCGTGCAGGTAGATCAAGAGCAACGGTACGCTCAGCACTGCCAGCTGCACTGCACGTATCAGACGACCACCCGACCGAAACACCACGGCCCGAGCCTAGCGCAGCCGCTGGCTGCGTGTCAGTCGCCGATCCAGACCGCTGGAGTCCGCGTCGGATCGCGCGGCGCGCAAGTTCCGGCGCGGCGCGAGGAATCAGCGAAAAAACTGCGACTCGATGAACGCGGAGAAGCGTGCCGGCGGATCCGCCGCCCACAGCAGCCTGCCGCTGTCGGCGGCAGGGGCTGCCGGCTGCGCGACGATCGTAGCGAGCTCGGCTGCGTCGTGCACGGCCTGCGCCAGGCCGCGCTCCACGAGGAACGCCAGCTGCTCGCTCCCCGGCAGCTGCACGAGCGCCGTCTGCAGACCGAACGCGATGCCCTCGAGTAGCGCCGTCGAGTACACGCCCACCTGCACGTCGGCCTCTGCCTGGGCCGCGTACAGCGGTCGCACCGCGGCCTCCTCCACGCGCACGCCGGATGCGCGCAGCTCCGGGTACGCGCTCTGCCAGCCGTGCCCTTCGCTGGGATGCAGCCGGTAACACAGCTCGACGTCCGCGCCAGCGAGCCGCGCCTGCAGCTGCGCCGCGAGCTTCGAGAGCTCCGGCCCGATGTCGCGCTGCGATAGAAACAGCACGCGCCGCGGACCGGGGTGCGCGCGGCGCGGAAAGTCCGCGCGCTGCAGCTCGAGCCAGCCGTAGCCCACCGGGTGCACGCGCGCCGCGGGCAGCGGCAGCCCGGGCGTGAGCTCGCGCCAGATCTCGCCGAAGGTCAGGAGGTGGTCGGGAAAGGCAGGCGGCGTCCGACCCTGCGCGAAGTTGTAGGCCGCGTGCGCTGCGCCGATCGTGCCGTGCTGCAGCTCCGCCACCGGAACGCCGGCCGCGCGCGCGCGCAGGGTCAAGATCTGGTGCACGAGCCGGTAGCCGATCACGCTCACCACCCCACGGGGCCGCACACGCGTGAGCAGCCGATCGAGGCGCGGCGCGAGCCCCAGGAAGGAGAGCACCGCCGTACGCGCGCGGCGCCGTAGCGCAGCGGCAGGTGGCGCCGCTCCGAGCTGCGCAGCCAGCGCTTCGCGCACGGCGGCGAGCTCGCGCTGATCGCGCTCCGTCAGCCCGCGCCCGGCGAGCTCACGCGCGCGAAACGCGGCGTGCGAGAGCAAAAGGCCGAGATCGACGTAGCGCGTGCGCTCGCCCGCATCCGGCTGGAAGTAGCGCCCCTGAAATTGCCCGCTCAGCAGCAGCCGGCTGCGCTGCGTACCCCAGAGCAGAGGCTGCGTGTACGGGCAGATGTACCGACCGCCGTAACGCAGCTGCCGCGGATGGGTAGCTACCAGCAGCTCCGCAGGTGCGAGCGCCAGGTCGTGTGAGCGCGCGAGGGTCTGCGGCAGCTGGCGCAGCTGGGGCATGAGCCAGCTCGAGAGCGGCAGCTCTTCCAGGCGCAGGTGGGCGCGCGCCGCGAGCCCGAGCGCTTCCAAGGTCTCCCGGAATACGTCGTGCCGGATCAGCTGCCAGTACTCGACCCCGAGGATCTGCCGCTCGAACAGCTGCTCGCGCTCCTCGAATGCGATGAACGCGCGCAGGGCAGCTACGGGGTTCGGTGGGGCCTCCGGCATGATCGGCGTGTCGTGACTGTCGTGTCGGACTGCGGCGCGCAACCTAAACCGAGAGCCGGACGGGCCGCAACGCGCGCGCGAGTCGGTGGCGCTTCCGCGAGGCTGGGCCTATCCTACGAGCCTGACCGCATGCAGCGTGTATCACCCATCTCCTGCTGCGCCGTGATCCCGGCGCGCGGGGGCTCCAAAGGCATCATCGGGAAGAACCTCCGCGTCGTCGGCGGCAAGCCGCTCATCGCGCACACCATCCTCGCCGCGCGCGCGGCGCGCACGGTGGAGCGCGTGGTCGTGAGCACCGACGATCCGGCGATCGCGCAAGCCTCGGAGCGCTACGGCGCGCAGATCGTGTGGCGCCCGGCGGAGCTCGCCAACGACACCTCGTCGTCAGAAGTGGCGCTGCTGCACGCGCTCGAGCAGCTGGAGCACGCGGAAGGTTACAGGCCCGAGCTGCTGGCGTTCCTGCAGTGTACTTCGCCGCTCACCGCGGCCGAGGACATCGACGGCACGGTCGAGCTCCTGCTGCGCGAAGCCGCAGACAGCGCGCTCTCGGGCGCTCGCTTCCACTACTTCCTGTGGCGCCGCGCGAGCGAAGGTGCCGAGGGCATCAACCACGACAAGCGCGTGCGGCCGCGCCGCCAGGACCGCGAGGCCGAGTTCCTCGAGACGGGCTCGGTCTACGCCATGCGCGTGGCCGGCTTCCGCAAGGCCAAGCACCGCTTCTTCGGCAAGACCGTGATGTACGAGACTCCGGCCGAGCGCGTGTGCGAGATCGACGAGACCGTGGATCTGCACGTGGCCGAGGTCCTGCTTCGCAACCGCGCGCGCCACGCGCAGATCGCGCTCTTGCCGCAGCCGGTGGCTGCGCTCGTCATGGACTTCGACGGCGTGCTGACGGACGACACGGTGAGCGTGGATCAAGACGGGCGCGAGAGCGTCCGCTGCAGTCGCGGCGATGGCCTGGGCCTCGAGGCGCTTCGCAAACTCGGCTTGCCGATGCTGGTGCTATCCAAGGAGCAAAACCCCGTCGTCGCCGCCCGCTGCAAGAAGCTGCAGCTGCGCTACGAGCAGGGCGTGGACGCGAAGCTGCCCGCGCTGCAGGCGTATTGTGCCGAGCTCGGCGTCGCGCTCGAGCACACCGTGTACGTGGGCAACGACGTCAACGATCTTCCGTGCCTCGCCGCCGTGGGCTGCGGCGTGGCCGTGGCCGATGCCCATCCGCGAGCCAAACAGGCGGCCAGCATCGTGCTCGAAGCGCAGGGCGGCCGCGGCGCGGTGCGCGAGCTTTGCGATCTGATCCTCGAACAACGCGCGGGCGGCCCCGCCGCGAGCACAAGTGAGCGAACACCATGACTGATTACGTCGAGATCGGGGACAGCAAGGTCGGCCCCGGGTTCCCCGTCTACATCATCGGGGAGATCGGCATCAACCACAACGGCGAGCTCGAGAACTGCAAGAAGCTGATCGACGTCGCCGCCGCTGCTGGCTGCAACGCCGTGAAGTTCCAGAAGCGTACGCCCGAGCTGTGCGTGCCGGACGCGCAGAAGTCCGTCGTGCGCGAGACCCCCTGGGGCCTGATGACGTACCTCGAGTACCGCCATCGCATCGAGCTCAAGGAGGACCAGTACGCGGAGATCGATCGCTACACGAAGAGCAAGGGCCTGCACTGGTTCGCCTCGTGCTGGGACGTGCCGTCGGTGGACTTCATCGAGCGCTTCAACCCGGTGGCGTACAAGATCGCGTCTGCCTCGCTCACGGACGAGGAGCTGCTGCGGTACACGGCGGCGAAGGGCCGGCCGGTGATCCTGTCGACGGGCATGTCCACGCAGGAAGAGATCGATCGCGCGGTCGCGCTGTTCGACAAGAGCAAGCTGCTGCTCACGCACGCCACGAGCACGTATCCGTGTCCACCGGACGAGCTCAACCTGCGCATGATCGCGACCCTGCGCGGGCGCTACAACGTCCCGGTGGGCTACTCGGGCCACGAGACGGGCCTGCAGACCACCGTCGCGGCGGTGGCGCTCGGCGCGTGCGTGGTCGAGCGCCACATCACGCTGGATCGCGCGATGTGGGGCACCGACCAGGCGGCCTCGGTCGAGCCTGCGGGCCTGCACCGCCTGGTGCGCGACATCCGCGTGGTGGAGCGCGCGTTCGGAGACGGCGTCAAGCACGTGTACCCGAGCGAGCTGCCGATCCGCGCCAAGCTGCGGCGGCGCTGAGCGCATGCTGCGCGTCCTGCACGTCAGTCAGCAGTTCCCCTGCGAGGCGTATCCGGCACTCGGCGTGATGGTGCAAAACAGCGTGCGCTCGCTCGCGCCGCACGTGGAGCAGAGCGTGCTCGCGCCGCGCCCCTACACGTTGCCCGTGCCGGGTTTCCCGTACGGTGGCCTAGCGCTTCTGCCGACGCGTCGCGTGGAGAGTGGCTACTGGGTGCACCGGCCGCGCTACGTGTACCTCGTGCCGAAGCGCTGGCTGTACCCGCAGGCCGGGCCGGCCATGGCGCAGGCGCTCGTGCGCTATGCGCGCGAGCTCGGGCCACCCGACGTGATCCATGCGCACTGGTCGTATCCGGACGGTTGGGCCGCGTGCGCTCTGCGCCAGCTGTTCGGGTGCAAGCTGGTGGTGCACGCGCGCGGCAGCCTCGAGCGCGTGATCGCGCAGCAGAGCGCGCGCTTTCGCCTGCTGGTGCAGACGCCGCTGCAAGCGGCAGACGCGGTCATCGCCAACAGCGACGCGCTGTACGAGGACTGCCTGCAGCTCGGCGCGACCGCAGAGCGCCTGAGCGTCATCCCGAACGGCGTGGACCTCCGGCTGTTCGTGCCCGCCGACAAAGCCGAGAGCAAGCGCGCGCTCGGGCGCAGCGCACAGCGCTCGCTGCTCCTGTACTGTGGCAACCTGCGGACGGTGAAGGGCGTGGATCTGCTGGCGCAGGCGCTACCGCAGCTGTGTGCGGCGCGGCCGCAGCTGGACGTGGTGCTCGTGGGCTCGGGCGAGCTCAGGGCGCAGCTGGAGCGCGAGCTCGCCGCGCTGATCGCCGCTCGCCGCGTCAGCCTCACGGGCGCGCTGCCGCAGGCGGAGGTCGTGCGCTACATGCAAGCGGCCGATCTGCTCATCGTGCCGTCGCGCTCCGAGGCGCGCGGCAACGTCATCCTCGAGGCGCTCGCCACGCGCACGCCCGTGGCGGCGGCGCGCGTCGGCGGCATCCCGGAGCTGCTGCGCGACACGCACGGTCTGTTGTTCGAGCCGGGTGACGCGCGGCACGTGCTCGCTGCGCTGCTCGCGCTGACCGCCGACCCCGAGCGGCTCTTGCAGCTCGGGGCGGCGGGCGAGAAGTTTGCGCGCGACAGCGGCCTGACCTGGCAAGCGCACGCCGCGCAGACGGCGGCGCTCTACCAGCAGCTCACAGGGTCTCGAGGTAGAAGGTCAGGTCTCCGAGTTGTGCCGCGCTCAGCTGACTGACGCGCCCATGTGCATCACCGCCGCCGCACTTCGCGTCGGTCAGGCGCTCGCCGATCGTCGTGGCACAGCCGTCGTGCATGAGCGGCGTGCGCAGCGCGAGGCTCTTGAGCGGCGGGACCTGCAGCTCCGCGCCGGTGCCCACGTTGCGACTCTGGTTATTGGTGCGGTGCAGGCCGGAGTGGCAGTCGCTGCAGCCGACGTCTTTCGACTCGAACAGCGCCTTGCCGCGCGCAGCCGCGGCCTCGTCCCGCGCATCGGCGTGTTGCGCCGGCTGCTTGTCCAGCCACGTGGCGAGCGCCTGGGCTTGATCGGCGCGCGGCTGGAAGCCGCCCATGCGCCGCACGAACACCTCGCTCATCAGCATGCTGAAGTCTTTCATGTCGCCGTTCCAGTGGAACGGCTCGGTGCCGAGCAAGCCACCTCGCAGGAATTGGGTGCGCCGCGCGCCGATGTCGCGGAACGTCCAGACATGCCCGTCGTCGCCCGCTTCCGGATGGCAAGAGGCGCACGCCACGCCGGCGCCCGCGCGCAGGTGGAACAGGCTGTGCCCGGTATCCGCGGTCGACGCTTGCTGCAGATCGATCTGCGCGCTCGCGCTGCTGGTGCGTAGATCGTAGAGCGTGATCGCCGCCGGCTCGCGCTGCTGCACGGCGATGAGGTGCGGGGAGGCGAACGTCACGGCGGTGACTTGCCCGGGCGGCTCCGGCAGTGCGCTGCTGGTGAAGATGCAGGGGTTCGCGTCGGGGTCCATCCTGACGGGCGTCGTGGGGTTCGAGCCGGTGCCGCCGCTGCCATCCGGCAGTGGCTTGCCGGGCACCGCACCCGTGGGCAGGAGCCCGGGCGTGCCGCTCGTCGGCGCCATCAGCTGCGAGGCGGGCAACACGTGGATCTGTTGCTGCGTACCGAAGTTGCCGGGCGCCACGATCGCGAGCACCTCGCCGTCTGCGCTGCTCGCGATGTCCACGCCGAGCGAGAGCGCGCCGAGATCTGCGGATAGCGCAGCGGGCTTGTCGAGACCGACCGTGAGCGCCGTCTGCACGATGCCCGAGCCACACGAGCCCGCGCCGTAGCCACCCTCGGTGACCTGCACCTCGGCGGTGCGAGAGCGCTGGTGCAGCATGGCGACGCCCATGTTCGGCACGTCGATGGCGCGCCAGGCGACGTTCGGGGTCGACGCCACTTGCTCGGTCACCGGCTGCACCTCGAACGGCACGCCGTTGCACGCCGCCACCTGCGCCTGCTCTTTACTGAGCTCGAAGCGAGTTTCCTCGCGCGTGAACGTCGCGGGCCTCATCGCCTCCAGGCGCTCGCCGTTCGCACCGATCACGTCGAGCTGCGCCGAGCGGAAATGCGTCACGAACAGCTGGTCGCCACGCACGAGCACGTCGCGCGCATCGCTGCCGACCTGGAGCCGGCGCGAGACTGTGCCGCTAGGAGCGGCAGCGAGCGTGACCAACGTGCCCTCGGCGCACGCAACGTGAAGCTGATCGTGGGTTGCGTCGTAGCCGATGCCGCGCGGCACGGCGCAGACTTCGCGGCGCGTGATGGTGCTCTGCGCGTCGCGCGTCAACGTCGCGATGGAGCGACCGCCGCGCAGCACCACGTGGATGCGGCCCTGGGCGTCTTCGAGCACGCGGCCGGGCTCGTCCCCGGCGAGCAGCGGGCGCACGTGCAGCAGCTTCTCGGTCTTGACGTCCACGAAATAGAGCTGATCGCGCTCGGGGTCCGCCGCCACCAGCAGCGAGCCGTCCCGCGTCGCGAGCAGGGTGCCGCCGCTGATCGGCGGTGGAGGCGTGGTCGCGCGCACGGTGGCGCCCGCGAGCTCCGGGGTGACTACGCCGCTCGGGCCCATGCCGACGAAGCCACCCGACGCCGTGGGGGGCACAGCACAGGTGCCCGCGCTGCCCGGCGGCATCACGGAAGGCGGGAATACGCTCGGCTCCGCTGGCCTCGCGGCTGGGGGCAGCACACTGGGACTGCGTGCCGGCGCGCTGCTGCCTGCCTGCGTGCGCGCGGCGGGTGGCGTGCTGACGCTCGTCTCCGGCGTGGGCTCATGCTCCGCAATGTTTTCCGAGGCACCGCAGCCGCCGGCTGCGAGCACCAACAGGCCGAATCCGTAGCGTCTCCACGACTTGCGCTGCGTCATCACCATCCCCCTTTTGGGTGCGGCCCGGCACACCTTGACACAACCGGACCAGGCCACGGGCCTAGTCGCAAGCTCCGTGCCGAGCGGAGCAGCCGCTGTCAGCTGCAGACGCAGTCGCTCAGCTGTCGGCGTGATGTTTCGCGTACGTCACGCGTTTGAACAGCGCGAGCACCCAGGGCTCGGGCATGAGCAGCAGGCCGTGCTCTGCGGCGACGTACGCGAGGTTGAACGCGCTGCGGAAGCGCGGGTGCAGCAGCCACTTGCGCTGCAACCGCAAGGTGAGCGCCAGGGTCTGGCGCAGGTGCGTGCGCTTGCCCTGCGTCGCGCTGACGCGATAGCGCAGCACGGGCCGGTCGAGGTTGGCGATCGGATGCTGCGCCGCGAGCCGCAGCCACAGCTCGTAATCCTGGCAGCGGGGATACCCAGGATCGTACGGCGCGGGATCGAGCATGCTGCGCCGCAGCATCACAGCCGGCTGCGCGATCGGGTTGTAGCGCGCGATGCTGCGGCAGATGCTCGCGTAGTCCGTCGGGTAGCGCCGGATGCCGAGCAGCTGCGAGCGCTCGTCGATGATCAAAGTGTGCCCGCCGACGAGCGCGTGCTCGGGGTGCGCCTCGAGAAACGCCACCTGCTGCTCCAGACGATCGGGCAGCGCCACGTCGTCGCTGTCGAGAATGGCGAAGTAGCGCGCCTCGGGGCTCGCCTCGGCGAATGCGCGGTTGCGCGCCGCCACGATGCCCGCGTTGCGCGGCTGCCGGAACACGCGCACGCGTGCGTCGCGCGACGCGTACTCCTGCAGGAGCGCGTGTGAGCCGTCCGTCGAGGCGTCGTCGACCGCGATTAGCTCGAGCGCGGAGTAGGTCTGCGTCAACACGCTGTCGAGCGCTTCGCGCAGGAAGCGCTCCGAGTTGTACACCGGCATCAAGACGGACACGAAGGGCTGCTGCATGGGAGCTCGCGGGTGTACCACCGTTCGTCAGGAGCGAAAGCGATCGAAGTGCTCGAGCTCGAGGCCCGAGCGCTCGAACGCGGCGTCCACCTGCGCCGCGAACGGACGCGGATCGGCGGGCGTGCGCGCGAGCTCGAGCAGCGTATCCGGACGTTCCAGGAGGCGCTCGACGTCATCGATCGCGAAGTGATCCGGCGCGCACGCGTCGAGCTCATCCCAGGCGAGCGGCGTCGCGACCGTGGCGCGCGCGCTCGCGCGCAGCGAGTAGGGCGCGACCACCGAAGCGCTGGGATTGTTGCGCAAGAAGTCCAGGAACACGCGCTCACCGCGCAGGGCGATGCGATAGCTGATGGTCAGCAGCTCCGGGTGCTGCGCCGCGAGCAACGTCGACAGCTTGTGCGCCGTGATCGCGAGCTGCTCCGCGGGTAGGCTCGGCACGATCGGTGCGACCACGTGGTAACCCTTCGAGCCGGTCGCGATCGGCACGCTGCGCACGCCGTGCTCCGCTAGCGCATCGCGCACCACCCGCGCGGCTTTGCGCACGGCGTCCAGTGCGCCCGCCGGCGGATCGAGATCCACGATGAAGCGGTCCGGAAGATCGATCGCCGACGTGCGCGCGGTCGGGATGTGCAGCTCGATGGCGCCCTGGTTGCCGAGGTAGGCCAGGTGCTCGGGCTGGCTCAACACCGGGTACAGCGTCACCGCCTGCTCACGGTTTTTGGGATCGCGGTGCTTCTTGCTGGCGGCCTGGCTGCGCGGGCGAGCGAAGCGCGCGATGGACTCCGGGTAGTGCGGGGGCACGTTCTTCTGGAAAAAGCCGCCTCCCGCGAGGCCCTTCGGATAGCGGCGGATCGACAGCGGTCGCTGCAGCAGATGCGGCAAGGCGCGCGGGGCGATGCGATCGTAGTAGGCGACGACGTCGCCCTTGGTCCGCTGGACCTCGGGAAAGACCACGCGATCGGCGTTCGAGACCTCGATCATGCTCGTCTCAGACTCCCGTATGTAGCATCGTTCGGCCTGGAACGACGTGCTGCTGACTTGCATCTTTTGGGCTGTGTTCGCGCTGCCGGGCTACGCGCTGGGCCGCGGTGCTCTGCCGGGGCTCGCGCGCTTCGGGCGCGTGCTCGCCCCGCCGGAGGGCTCGGGGCTCCTGGCTGCGCTGGCGTACGCGTATCTGGGCAGCTTTCTGCTGCTCGCGCCGCTGTCCCTCGCGTGTTACGCGCTCGCTGCGCCGCTCTTCGTGTTCAGCGCGGGCCTGTCCGCGCTCGGGGCGCTCGCATGCGTTGGGGTTCTGCGCGCGGGGCTCGTGCGGCGCTGGCCTGCCGCATGGCGCGCGGAATCGCTCGTACCCTGGCTCGTCTTGCTGGCGCTCCTTGCGCTGCAGAGCCGCACGGGCGCCTGGCTGGATGGGGACGCGACCTTCCACCTGGGCCGGATCCGCGTGTTGCTCCAGCACGGCTTCAGCAACCGCGACATCTATCTGCGCGAGTACCACTTCCAGCACGCGTACCACAGCAACCTGCTGTTTCCGGTGTACGCGAGCGTCGCCCAGCTCACGAAGCAGAGCTATCTCGAGAGTTGGTTCCACACGCAGGCCTGGGCCAAGCTGCTGGTGGCGGCGGGGCACTACGTGCTCGGGTTCATGCTCAGCCGCTCGCGCCACGCGGGCTACTTCCTCGCGTGCTGCATCATCACCTTGAACGCGGGCGAGACATACAGCTTGTACCCGAACACGTTGTGCGTGGGCTTCTTGCTGCCCATGCTGCTCGCGCTCGGCTTCAGCTGCATCAGCGACGGCCCGGAGGTCACGCGCCGAGACGTGCTCGCGCTCGCCGCGATCGTGTTCGTGATGGCGCAGCTGCACGCGCTGTACGTGATCTACGGCGCGCTCGTCCTCGGGCCGCTGCTCGCGGTGGGCTGGCTTCGCCCGCAGGCCCCGCACACGCGCCGCATGTGCCTCGCAGCGCTGCTCAGCTTCGCGCTGGCCGCTCCGTTTTTGCTCGTGTCGATGTTCGGCTACCGCAGCGAGGCCGCGCTCGCGGCGGCGCCCGAGGAGGCCGAGCCGCCCGAGGTCAAGAAGGGGCCGCCACCCGGCATCGCGAGCACGACGCCGGCGCGTGCCAGCATCCCGGATGCGCTCGCCGCTGGCGGCGGCCACCTGGAGAAAGTGCTCGACTCGCCGGAGAACGGTGTGATGCAGCTCAAGCCGGAGCGGATGGGTGGCCTCCGCTTCGTCACGGCGGGACTGTGCGCGCTCGGGCTGTGCCCGCTCCTGTACCCGCGCCGGCGCTTGCCGCTCGTGGCGGCGCTCGCCGCGGCGCTCTGGCTGTCAGCGCTGCTGTTCTCGCGCACGGGTGCCACGCTGGCGTGGCGCGCGCTGTCCGCGCCGTTCATCGTGGCGCGCCTGTCCACGGTGCTGACGAGCCTCCTCGCGCTCGGCTTGTGCGCGTGCGCGGCCTGGCCGTTCGAGCGCCTGGAGCGCACGTCGCGTGCTGCGCGGGTCCTTGCCGCTATCGGCTGCATCGCGCTCGTGTGGGGGTCGACGCGCCTGCTCGGACATGCGCCGCTCAGCTTCTCGGAGCACGTGCAGCAAGCGCGCGCGCCACGGCAGGAGCGGCAGGCGCTGCTCACGCGCTTGCTCGAGCGGCGCGCCATGCTGAAGCGCTCGGTGCCCGCGGGCAGCACGCTCCTGACCACCGCGCGCTTCGCCCGCCAGCTCGTGATGTTGTGCGATTGCTACGTGCTCGCGGCGGACCGCGGTCACACGCAGCTGCCGGGCATCGACAAGCGGCGCCGCGACCTGGTGTTCTTGAACGCCGTGCAGTCGCCGTGGGACCAGCGTGCGCGCCTGATCGCCCACTACGGCGTGAAGCTCGTGACGTTCGAAAATCGCTGGCGGCGGCGCTACCAGTGGGCCTACGACCACGGGGATGTGATCGGCAGCGCAGCAGGCCAGGACGTAATCGCGCTGCGCCTGCCGTGAAACGTACGACTTGACGCCGGCCGCGAGGAGTGCCAGACCTGGAGCGTGCGTGGACCTGCAAAGCGTTCGTTCTGGTGGCGACCCTCAGTCTAGAGGGGAGCCCACGCTTTTGGCGCGCACGTTGTAGCCACCACAGCACCGGTCTCCTCGACAGAGGGGCCGATCACCGGCCTCCAAGAGGCCGGACGAATGTGCAGGCGCGTCGTTCATGACCTCGAGGGGGCCCGACAGGGACCGAGGCATGAACCACCGAGCTGACACATCGAAAACATCCCATTCTTACCGCACCCAGGGTGGCGTGCTCGTCGAGCGCGTGCGTCACGCCGTGAATCCGGAGCACGCACGCAGCGAGCTCGCGCGGGCGCTGGACACGCGTCGCGGGCTGCTGCTGTCGTCGAGCTACGAGTACCCGGGTCGCTACAAGCGCTACGACTGGGGCTTCGTCGATCCGCCCCTCGCGCTCACGGCTTCGGCGCTGGCGCGCACGCTCGAGCTGCGCGCGCTGAACGACCGCGGGCTGCCGCTGGTGCAGGCGTGCGCGAGCGCGCTCGCGAGCGTGCCCGAGCTCGCGGAGCTCGTGCGCGAGCCGGGCTGCGTGCGCGCGCGCGTGCGCGAGGCGCCCGAGAGCTTCGCCGAAGAGGAGCGCACGCGCGTGCCGAGCGTGTTCAGCGCGCTGCGCGCGTTGTGCGCGTTGTTCCACAGCAGCGAGGACCCGCTGCTCGGCCTGTACGGCGCGTTCGGCTACGATCTCGTGTTCCAGTTCGAGGCGCTGCGTCCCACTCAGGCCCGCAGCTCCGAGCGGCGCGATCTCGTGTTGTATCTGCCGGACTCGATCCTGGTGATCGACCACGAGCAGACGCAGGCCTATCGCTACGACTACGAGCTCGAGGTAGCGGGCGCGCGCACGCACGACGTGCCGCGCACGCACGTGGTCGCGGAGGGCGGCGGCGCAAGCGAGGCCACTGTCCCGGGGTTGCCGTTCCGGCAAGTGGTGGAGCTGGCGCGCGCGGCGTTCGCGCGCGGCGATCTGTTCGAGGCGACGCCCAGCCAGCGCTTCGAGCAGCCCTGTGACACGCCGCCGTCGCGTCTGTTCGAGACCCTGCGCCGGCTGAACCCCGCGCCGTACGGCTTTCTCGCGAACCTCGGGGACGGCGAGCTGCTGATCGGGGCCTCGCCGGAGATGTACGTCCGCGTCGCGGGCCAGCGCGTGGAGACCTGCCCGATCGCAGGCACCATCGCGCGCGGCACGGATGCTTTCGGTGACGCGCGGCAGATCGTGCGGCTCCTGAGCTCGGAGAAGGACGAGGCCGAGCTCACCATGTGCACCGACGTGGATCGCAACGACAAGGCGCGCATCTGCGAGCCCGGCAGCGTGCGCGTGATCGGCCGGCGTCAGATCGAGCTGTACTCGCGCTTGATCCACACCGTCGATCACGTGGAGGGCAAGCTGCGGCCGGGCTTCGACGCCATCGACGCCTTTCTCACGCACATGTGGGCCGTGACGGTCACGGGCGCTCCGAAGCTGGACGCCATGCAGTTCATCGAAGAGCACGAGGCCTCGCCGCGCGGCTATTATGGCGGCGCGATCGGCGTACTGCGCTTCGACGGCTCGCTCGACTCCGGGCTCGTGCTGCGCACCGTCCGCCTGTGCGGGGGCGTGGCCCAGGTGCGCGCGGGCGCGACCCTGCACTTCGACTCCGATCCAGAGGCCGAGGAGCAAGAGACGGAGCTGAAGGCCTCGGCGCTGATCGCGGCGCTGGCAGCGGCCAAGGCCGAGCCGGCGCAGGTCGCGCCGCTGCCAGCGGCAAGGCCCCGCGGCCGGCAGCTGCGCGTGCTCTTGATCGATCACCGCGACTCGTTCGTGCACACGCTGGCGGATTACTTCCGGCAAGCCGACTGCGAGGTCAGCACGGTTCGTTACGATCGTGCGCTCGCGCATTACGAGCGCGTGCAGCCCGAGCTCGTGGTGCTGTCACCCGGTCCGGCGCGTCCGGACGACTTCGGCATGCGCGGCTGTCTCGAGCAGCTGGAAGCGCGCGCAGTACCGTTGTTCGGCGTGTGCCTCGGTCTGCAAGGCATGGTGGAGTATGCGGGCGGTGAGCTCGGACAGCTCGCGCTGCCGATGCACGGCAAGCCGTCCACGATCCAGTGCACAGCGCACCCGCTGTTTCGAGGCCTGCCCGAGAACCTGTGCGTCGGGCGCTATCACTCGCTGTTCGCGCGGCAGGAGCGCATGCCCTCGAGCTTGCGCACGCTGGCGCAGACGCAGGACGGCTGCATCATGGCGATCGCTCACGAGACGCTGCCCTGGACGGCGGTGCAGTTTCACCCCGAGTCGATTCTCAGCGCGGAGCACGCCCACGGCCTGCAGCTGATCCGCAACGTGGTGGAAGCGGCCCGCAGCCACCCGCGGCAGGCGTGATGGCCCACATCGGGCCTGCGCATGTTGGTGTGGAGATGGGCCCGAAAGCTCCGAGGCGGGGTTCGCGGAGCACTAGGCACCGGATTGGAGCTTTCGGACCACCCACACAGTGGTGGGCGCGCGCGCTGGCGGGTCACGCGCGTCCGCCGCCGCGTGACTTTTCATCATTGATTAGGGATTGCCTGCTGCGTGCGGTGATCGAGGCTCGAGAGCGGCACGCACGCGGGCAGCGCGCGTCCGCTCCCGTCGTGGGCCTCGAGCGCGCGGCCGTGCGCGTCCTGCAGCTCGAGGCAAGTGTCCAGGCGCTGCCAGCTCTCCGGCCAATCCGTACGATAAAAGTTGGCGATGTAATCTCCCGGCTGCCAGCGTCGATAAGGGTACAGGCCGCGCACGGGCTGCTCGTCGAGGCTGCGCGTGTGCCAGAAGCCGCTGCTCAGGCGCAGCACGAAGTGGTGACCTTCGGGCAAAGCTTGCAGGACGTGCAGAAAGCAAGTGATGTGCGCGCCGTCGCGGCGCGGGCTCTCCACGGTCCAGCCGACGAGCTCCACGTACGGGCCGAAGCGGACCGCCGCCGTGTGCTGCATGGCTGCGTGTGGTGTGCTCTGCACGTAGCGCGCGAGGGCGCGCTGATTGCTGCGCGCGTGTAGCTTGTCCACGGCCACCTCCCAGGCCAGCAGCTCGCGGACGCCGTCTGCCACCTGCTCGGGCCGTTCGGCCGCGAGGTTGTGGCGCTCGCGCGGGTCGCGCTGCAGATCGAACAGCTGCGGCGCGCGATCTGCGTAGTGGTAGATCAGCTTGTAGCGCTCGCCGACGCTCGCGAGACAGTGGGCATTGCGAAAACAGGCCAGGTGCAGAGGCAGCTGCGGATGGCCGTCGAGCACGGACTGCGCCGCGTAGCTGCCGTCAGTGGCCGACAGCCCCAGCACCGACAGCACGCTCGGGACGATCGCGAGCTGGTTCACCGGGCCCGCGATGCGCGCCGGGGCCGAGACGCCCGCAGGCAGCTTGAACAGGAGCGGGATGCGGATGCCCTCCTCGTACAGCACGTTGTCGTGCGTCCACATGCCGTGCTCCCCAAACGCCTCACCGTGATCGCCGAGGACCACGAACAAGGTGCGATCGCTCAGCCCGGCGCGCTCATACTGCTCTAGCAGCTGGCCCATGACCGAGTCCACGTACGCGAGCGCGTTCAGGTACGCGTCCTGGTCGCGTCGCCGCCCGTAGCTGCGCTTCGGCCAGTGCTGCGGCGTGGTGTAGGGATGATGGCTCGCGCTCGTGAGGTACACGGCCAGAAACGGCTCGCGCGCTTGCGCCAGCCAGCGTCGGCTCGGCTCGAGCATGACCGCGTCCTCGAAGCCGAGGTAGTTGATCTCCTCGAAGCCGCGCTGCGGCATGTCGTCGCCCGGCACGAAGCGCGCGAAGCCCAGGTTCGCGACGAGCTGCGCGTAGGACTCGAAGCGCTTCTTGCTGGCCTGGAAGAACACGCTGTCGTAGCCCAGGTCGGAGAGCAGGTGCGGCAGGCAGCGGCCCGGCATGCCGTCTGGCTGCGTCTCCACGAGCTCCGCGCTGGTGCGCGGCTCGAACCCGCACAGCATCGCCACGAGCGACTTGGACGTGTGCGGCACGACGCTGTAGGCGCGCTCGACGAGGCTCGAGCTTCGCGCCAGGCGCGCGAGCGCGGGCGTGTTGTCGAGCGAAGCGTCGTAGGCGCTGACGCTGTCCGCGCGCGCCGACTCGAGCACGATCAGCACCACGTTGTGGGCCGGCCGGTCGTGCTCTCGCTGCAAGCGACTCGCGCCGTGTGGCCGCGCTGGCACCTCGGCGAGCGCGCGCCGCCGCTCGGGCGAGAGGCGCGGCGCGCGCAGCGCACGCGCGTAGCCGTAGACGAGGTTCACGCCCGGTTCGCGCGCGAACGCCGCGGGCACTCCGGCGACCGGCACGCTTCCGGCGAGCGCTGCGCAGAGCAACGCGAGCCCGCCGCTCACGGCTGCAAGCGCCTGCTTGCTGCTAAGAGCGGCAGGCTCCGCGGGGCGCGAGAGTCGCAGCGCTCCGATCACGCAGCCGAGCGGAGCCACGACGAGCGCGACCCCTAGCCCGACCCCGATCTCACTGGCGATGATGGGCAGCGTGTCGCGCGGGCGCGCCCACGCGAACTGCACGAGCGCGAAGTCGAGCGAGCCGCCGGTCGCCAGAAAGTAGCCGTGCGCGCAGCACGCGCACAGCAGGCTGAGCACGCAGGCGCTGCACACCGGAACGAGCCACAGCCGACCGCTGCGCCGCGGAAACGCCAGCGCGCAGGCGAGGGCGAACGCGAACAGGCCGAGCACGAACGCGAGCTCCGGCACGAGCAAGAGCGCACGCGCCGCAACTCCGAGCGGCGGATCGAAGCGCGCGCGCAGGATGCGCTGCAGCTTGAAGCCCAGCTCGAACAGCGCGACCAGCCCCACGCACCAGGCGCTGGTGCGCAGCCTGCGCGGGTCGCTGCCTAGCCGGTCCGCCAGGCGTGCGAGCGGCCGCAGAGAGGTCGTGACCGTTTTCATGCGGGGCAGCGCAGTTTGCCTCAAGACGAGGTGCGTGTAAGCGATTACGCTCTTCAGCGAGGCGCGAGCCCACTGGAGCACCATGTCAGAGCCCGGAATCTACGCCTTCGACCAAGCCGATGCGGAGCTCTCGCTGATGCCCATGGCCGTGCGCCGGGCGCTGGATGTGAGCGGGGTGCACCTGTCGCTGCGAGGCTGGCAGGACATGACCCTTGCGGAGCGGCGGCAGCTGCTGCAGCTCGGCGCGGCAGAGCGCGTGGACGTGCCGGCCGTCCTCGCCTGCCTGCAGGGGCGACATGAGCACACGCGGCCGGTAGAGGCGCTGGCCGAGCAGGCCGTGGCGCTCGGGCCCGGCCCGGAGCTGCATGAGGCCGTCGCGGGCGAGCTGGCGCTCGCCGCCCGCTGGTCCGGGCTGTCCGCGCTCGATCGCTACGTGCTCACGTCGTTGGCGCGGCGGGGCAAGCTGGAGCGACTGGCCGAGGCCGTGGCAGAGGTGTTGGCGTCCCGCTGAGCGCGCCTGCTCTCTTGCCGCTGAGGGCGGCAGAGTGGAGCTGGCTCGCGCACATGCACATCCTTGCCGCTCTGCCCTGAACACGGAAACATTAACAGCCCGGCCCGGTCTGCGGCGCGATCTGCGCGACGTGGAGAAGACTCATAGAATCGGAAGTGCACAGCGAGCGAGACATCCCGAGCGCGACGGGATCCCAGACTGCATCCGGATCGGGCCACAAGCTGCGTGCCGGCCGCATCATCGCCAACAAGTTCCGGCTGACGCATCAGCTCGGACAGGGCGGCATGGGAGCCGTCTGGGCCGCGGTGCATCAGACGTTGGGTCGCGAGGTCGCGGTGAAGTTCCTGCAGCCGCAGTCGGGACAGAGCGCGGTGCTCGCCGATCGCTTCGTCTCGGAGGCGCACATGGTCGCCTCGATCAAGCACCGCTTCGTGGTGGACGTGTTCGACTTCGGCGTGACCGAAGACGGCCTGCACTACATGGTGCTCGAGCTGCTCTCCGGCCGCTCGCTCGCCGACCGCATGGACGACGGGCCGCCGCTCAGCGTGAAGAAGGGCGTGCGGCTGATGGCGGACTGCCTGCGCGGCCTGCACGTCGTGCACGAAGCCGGCATCATCCATCGCGATCTGAAGCCGGACAACATCTTCGTGATGGAAGACGCTGACGGCGCGTACCCGAAGCTGATCGACTTCGGCATCTCGCGCCGCACGAACCCGCCGAACCTGAAGCTCGATGCGGCCGCCTCGCGTAAGAGCCGCCTGACCCAGCCGGGCACGGTGCTCGGCACGCCGTTTTACATGTCGCCCGAGCAGCTGCGCGGCAAACAGAACGTGGACCGGCGCTCGGACATCTACAGCGTCGGCGTGATCCTGTACGAGCTGCTCGTAGGACGCCTGCCGTTCCGGCAGGACAACATCGGCGACTTGATGGTGGCGATCACCCTGAAGGGCGCGCCATCGCTGCTCGAAGCGCGCCCGGAGCTCGGCGAGGCGCTGGCCGCGATCGTGAAGCGCGCGCTGGCTCCCGCGGCGGACGAGCGCTATTCGACCGCGCTCGAGCTGCGTGAGGCACTGCTAGCAGCCCTGCCGCGCCTGCCCGATGACGCCGCGTGCGTGGTGCAGCTGCCGTCCGCCGACGGCGAGTTTTCGCTGTCCGGCGACACGAGCTTGCAGCTGCAAGCGGCGAAGAGTCCGTTCGCTGAGTCGCTATCCGCGCCTGCGCTGCGGCGGTCGGTCCTCGCGCGCGTGCCGAAGGTGGTCTGGGCCGCCGGGGCGCTCGTGCTGCTTGCGGGGCTGGGCTTCGCGCTGATCGGCGGCGAAGACGTGGCGGAAGACGGCGCAGACCCGCAGCTGACGGCGGCGGTTCCGGAGGGCGCGGCCGCGCCCGGGCCGCTCGGCCCACGCACGCCAGCCGTGCCTGCGAAAGCGGCGGCCGAGGCTCAGGCGCCTCAGTCGAAGCCCGGCGCTACCCCGAGCGCGTCGGCCGCAGACGCCCCCCATCCAGCATCCCCCGCGCCGGCGGATCGGCCGAGCAAGGCCGCTCGCTCGCGGCGCAGCCCGCGCGCGACGGGCGCCGATCGGCCGCAGAAGCTCTACAAGAAGCTCGACTTCTGACATGACACGACCTCCTCAAGCGCTGCGCAGTGAGCGGCCGCGAACGCGAGACGCTGCGCTGTGGCTGTGTCTGGTGCTGCAGCTCATGGCTGCAGCCACGGCCTTGCAGCCCGCGGCTGCACAGAGCGATGCCGACGCCACACGCGCAGCCTCCGCTCGCGCGTTCTTCGAGGAGGGCGTGCGCCTCGCGGAGCAGGGCGACTGGACGGACGCCGAGGACCGCTTCCGGCGCGCGCTCGCGCTGCGCACGTCGCCCGTCATCGCCTACAACCTCGCGAGCACGCTGGCCGAGCGCGGCAAGCTGGTCGAGGCCTCCGAGATGCTGCGCCGCGTGCTGGCAGACGGCAACCTCGAACCCGGGCTCAAAGCGTCGGCGGCCCGTCAGCTCTCGGATCTCGCGGCGCGCATCGCGCACCTCGCCGTGGACGTGCGCGGCTGGCAGGCCGGCGACGGCGTGCTGCTCGATGGCACCCGCTTGCTCGACGCGCAGCTGCGCATCGAGATCCCCGTCGATCCCGGCAGCCACCAGCTGCGGCTCGAGCGCTCGGGCGCGACGGTGGCCGTGTACGGCGTGGAGCTCGCGCCAGGCGCGAGCCGCCGCGTGACCCTCGAGGCGCGCACGCTCGCGCCCACGCCGCAGAGCGTCGCGCCCAGCGCGGAGCCCGAGCCCG
>Ga0190269_10000330_pt1 | contig 25300 bp, 21 predicted proteins | sample Popmic249IS_FD_133749 | JGI IMG/M metagenome (GOLD analysis project Ga0190269, IMG submission 133749) | Populus adjacent soil microbial communities from riparian zone of Blue River, Arizona, USA - 249 IS | ecosystem: Environmental > Terrestrial > Soil > Riparian zone | place: USA: Arizona... | reverse complement strand
CGTGCGGCAGGAGCGTGTCGTGCGTGCCGTGGGTCTGCAGCACGCACAAGCCCTTGCGCGCAGCCATGAGCGGCTGCCACTCATGCATGGAGACCGGTGTAGTGGACAGCAGCACGAGCCCCGTGAGCGGCCGGACGTCGCGCAGCGCGACGTCGAGCGCCAGCATGGAACCCTGCGAAAAACCGCCGAGGAGGATGCGGTCCGAGCTCACATTCAGCTCGGTCTGGATCGCGTCGAGCAAGGCCACGAGCTGCTCGCGCGCCGCGGCCAGCCCCTCCGGCACGCTGTTCATCCGCTCGCGCGCGCGACCTTCTGCCATGGCCTGCTGCAGCGCCTGGATGTCGATCTGCCACCAGGCGCGACCTCCGTATGGCGCAAGCTCCGCGGGCGCGAGCGACGCTTCCGGGAACACGAAGCGCACCTCGCGCGGCACCGCGAGCACGCGCGCTAGCGGCACGAGATCGGTCCCCGGCGCACCGTAGCCATGCAGCAGCACGACCACCGGTCCCGTGCCTCCGCCCTCGCGGTCCGCGCCGCCCGCGATGCGTACGTTCAAGCCTGCCAGACGCGTCATTCGCATGCAGGTCTCTATACCACGGTCGCGAGCCCGGATTGTCCGCTCGTGACCGCGCGAGCTACGCTCGGAAGGCGTACCGTGTCACGGTGTAATGGCGCTCGCCTTCGAGCGTCTGCAGGACATGCTCATGAGCGATCGACCCTCCAGCTCCGAACCCGCAGCCAAAGCCACTCCCAGCCCGGACGTCGTGGCGGTGCTGGTGCGTAACCACCGCGAGTTCCTCGGCTTTCTGGAGCGGCGCCTCGGCGACCGCGCGGAGGCCGAGGACGTGCTGCAGGAGGCGTTCAGCCGCGGGCTCGACCAGCTGGAAGACCTGCGCGACGACGAGCGGGCCGTGGCTTGGTTCTATCGCGTGCTGCGCAATCGGCTCATCGACCGCGCCCGCCGGCACGCGAGCCGCACCGCGGCGCTGACGCGGCTCGCGCACGAGCTCGCAGCGGAGCCCGCCGAGCCGGAGACGCGCGCTGCCGTGTGCCGCTGCGTCGGAACCCTGGCCGAGACGCTCAAGCCGGAGTACCGCGATGCGCTGCAGCGCATCGAGCTCGACGGGATGAGCGTCAAGGACTACGCAGCCCAGGCGCAGATCTCGGACAGCAATGCAGCCGTGCGCGTGTTTCGCGCGCGTCAGGCGCTGCGCAAGCAGGTGGTCGCGTCGTGCGGCACCTGCGCCGCTCATGGCTGCTTCGACTGCAGCTGCGGCGCGAGCGCCGGTGGCTGCGCGCCGGAACCGCAGCCCTGAGCGGCAGGCTACGCGCCGCCCGCCAGCCATTCGAGCAGCCAGGCGAGCGCGGGCACGCTCACGATGCCGATCACCACGCCGTAGCCCACGAGCGCCGCAGTCAGCTCGGGCGCGAGTCCTGCGAGCATCGCCACGGCACCCGCGGTGATCATCGAAGGCATGCCCGCCTCCAGCACCACCACGCGCAACAGCGGCTCAGGCGCCGACAGCGCACGCAAGAGGCCGTACGCTACGAGCGGCATCAGCGCGAGCTTCAATCCCAGGCCCAGCAGCACCGCGCCGAATGGCCGCGGCGGCTGCCAGCTGAGGCGCATGCCCACCGCGAACATCGCGAGCGGCACGAGCACGTCGCTCAGCCGCGCCCACAGCGGCACGAGCAGCGGCAGGCGCGGCAGCGGCGTGAACGCGAGAAGCAGCGCGACGAACGGAGGGAAGCGCAGGATGCGTAGCGCCGTCTGGGCCCAGGTCAGATCCGGTCCCGCGCCATAGCGGGCGGCGATGTACAGGCCGTACGTCGACAGCGCGAGAAACGATCCCAGCTGGTCGTAGAGCACCGCGTAACGCAGCGCCGGTTCCCCCAACAGCGCAGCCACCAGCGGGAAGCCGAGGAACGACGTGTTGCCGAGCGGCACGCACAGCAGCAGCGCACCGCACACCGGGCGCGAGTAGCCGCGCATTCGTGCCACGGCGAGGATGGCCAGCGCACTGAGCGCCAGGAGCAGCCACGGCATGGCGACGACCATCCACAAGGCCGGCTCGAAGTGCATGCCGGGCAGGAGCTTCCAAATGGTCGCGGGCAAGCACAGGTAGATCACGAAGCGATGAAATGCCTCGGCGGCGCCGGGCTCGAGCAGCCCGAAGCGAACCGACAGGTAGCCCAGGACGAGCATGCTCAGGATGAGAATCAGCGCGGATGCCACTGCGCCCCAGCTTCGAACCGCTGGGGCAGTGCAGGCAAGCGCGATCGACTCACGCTCAAACTTGCCCGACGAGTCAGCGTTGTTGCGCACACTCGCACAGCCAACGGGCGCGTGAGATCGATGGGACTGCCGCTCCGCGTGTTTGGCGACCCAACGTACATACGCACGGTCCTTGCTCAAGTGGACGCTTGCGGTCGAGCAACCCCGATCGCCAAAGGAGAGAGCATGGCAATCGACCTACTCAAGGATCGAGGCACGCCCCTCGATCAGCAGCGCTTTACCTGGAAGGAGCTCGTTCAACCCACTTACAGCAAGCTCGATGACGACGCGTTCACGCGCGTACGCGTGATCCTGATGAACGGCATCGAGTCCGACCAGCTGCGTTTTAGCCACGCCTGTTCACGCATGAATCGCGGCTTGCAGCGCGACCTGGCGCGCCTGCGCCGAGCGGAGCAGCACCAGCAGACGATGATCAACTGGTTGAATCCGGCCGATCAGACGGTGCTGGAGACGACCATCGGCTTTGAACAGGTCGCGATCGAGGTGACTGCCGCCCTGGCCTTGAAGGAGCCGGACCCATACCTGGCGCAAGTCTACCGCTTCGGGCTGCTGGAGGACTTCGATCACATGTACCGCTACTCGGCGCTGATGGATCGCGTCGAGGGCAAAGATCCGAACAACCTGCTGCAGAGCTACACGGACATCCTGCCGGGTCGCCCCACTCCGCTGGAGCATCGCCACCCGGATGACGAGATCCGGGCACACTACAAGCGCGAGACGGCGGACCTGCGGACCAAGCTACACGCGTACACGCTGGTCGCGTCCGAGTTCCAGACTCATGACTATTACATGACTGTTGGACCGACGTATTCCGATCCAATCGGCCGGCAGCTGTACGCAGAAATTGCGTCCATCGAAGAGCAGCACGTGACACAATACGAGTCCATCATCGACGCCGGTGAGACCTGGCTCGAGAAGCTGCTGCTGCTGCAGGCCACCGAGGTCTACAACTATTACAGCTGTGTGGAGTCCGAGCGAAACCCGCGCATCAAGGCCATCTGGGAGCGCTTCCTGGACTATGAGCTCGGACACGTGCGCTACGTGGCAGATTTGTTCGAGCGCTACGAGCGACGTGACGCGGCCGAGGTGCTGAACGCCTCGCTGCCGGAGGCGATCGACTTCGTCCCGCATCGTGAGTTCGTCCGCGAGACCCTGCGCAACGAGGTGCAGCTCACGGCCGTCGGTGAGAACTTCATCCCACGGCAGGACGAGCCACTCGATAGTCCCTCCAATCAATATCGCAATCAGATGAACTCCGAAGGCACTGCGGCCGGTCGCGTGTCTGCTGGCTACATCTGGGCGCCGGGCACCGAGCTCGCGCACAAACGACCTCAAGTCACCCCCGATCCAACCGCGGTCCACGCCTGAAGGAGCAAGCACGATGACCACACATGCAGAACTTGGAATGAACCGCACTGGCATCGCCACCTCACCGAAGCTGACTGAGGAGATGTTGGAGGGACAAAAGGAGTTCGCGCCGGACGCCCCGGGCGACGAGCGCAAGATCTCCAACACCCGGAGCCTCACCGCACAGGAGTGGGACACGCGCATCGGCAGCGTCCCGCCCCCGACCACCGTGAAGGGCGCGGTCAAGACCGGCCTGACTGCGCTCAAGGGCGAGAGCCCCACGCAGTTCATCGACCGGCTCGGCGCGCGGCTCGCGTTCGAGCGCTCGGGCGTGCGCATGTACGAGGCGCTGATCTCGAAGCTGGACGCAGGCGGCAGCTTCAAAGGCGGGCCCACTCGCGCCGATCTCGAGACCATCCTGAACGACGAGTACGAGCACTTCCAGCTGTTGGTGCAGGCGCTCGAGCACCTCGGCGCCGATCCCACGGTGATGACGCCATCGGCGGACTTGCAGGCGACGCTCTCGGGCGGTGCGCTGCAGGTGCTCGTCGAGCCGCGCACGGACCTCGCGCAGTGTCTCGAGGCCGCGCTGACCTTGGAGCTGATCGACAACGATTCGTGGGCGATGTTGACCACCCTCGCCAGCGAGGCCGGACAGAAGGAGCTCGCGTTGCGCTTCGAGCGCGCTCTGAGTGAAGAGGCCGCGCATTTGACCGCAGTGCGGCGTTGGATTGCGGCCGCACAGGGCGTGTCGCTCAGCGGCTGAGAGCGGCGGGCTTCGGACTGCAGGCTACGGGCTGCGGGCGGGCTTCGGCTTCCCCGAAGCCCGAAGCCCGGAGCCCTCTCAATTAGCCGTCTGTGAAAGCAGGAACGGATAGTTCACCAGCACGGCGCCGCCGCCCTCCGGCGCGGGAAAGATCCAGCGCTGGACTGCGCCCGTGATGCAGGCGCCGACCTGCGGATCGCCCAGGTCCGAGCTCGCGACGGTTGCGACCTGCACCGCGCCGGTGGCGTTGATCATGAAGCGCACGGCCACGCGACCCTGCAGCTCGGGGCGGCTGACGAGGCGCTGCTCGTAGCAGTGGCGCACTTCGCTCAGGTGACGTCCGATCACGCGCCGGATCGTTTCTTTCGACAGCGAGCCGTGCACCTCCGGAGGCGTCGTCCGGATCGTGGGGACGCGCGCGGTGTGCCCGCGCAAGCCGCCGCCAGCGCCAGGCCCGAAGCCTGGACCATAACCGCCGCGGCCCGAGCCTACGCCCAGCGTGCCGAGGTCGCCTGAGCCGACCGTGCCGTCCCCGGTGCCGCCGCCGCCTCGCCCGGTGCCGAGCATCGCGAGGCCTCCAGCGCCACCGCCCAAGCCCATACGCTCGGCGAACAAGCTGCCGATGTCATCGCTGCGATCGCTGCCTTCGGCGCGCTCGCGTACGAAGAGCGCAGACTGACCCGCGTTCATCCGACGCAAGACGCCGAGGATACCCTGCTCCCGATCGAGCGGGCGCGGCACGAGATCGAGCGTGTGCGCCGCGGCCTCCGCACGTTTTCCGCTCACGCGTTGTTTCGTCGGCGGGGCTGCCCGGTCCGGGTCGCCCATCGCCCCCTGATCCCCCTCGGCAGCCTGACCCTCGCTGCCGCCGATGGCTGCAGACTTCAACCAGTCCGGTCGGTTGTCTGCCGCTGGTGGCGTCAGCTGGTACTGGACGAAGCGGTTGTCTTCCTTCAGCAATTCGAGGGAGAGCGCGGACGCTCGCGGCGGCAGGAAGTAGAACGAGCCGAGGAGCAGGCCGTGCAAGCCGAAGGACGCCAGCTGCCAGCGGTGCTGCTTGATGAACGCGCCGGGCACCGCAGCTGCGCGCGGCGCGGCGACCTGCTCCGTGTAGCGCACGTAGCAGCTGAGGCCGAGGTACGCGACGCGCACGCGAGCATCGGGCGTCAGCGCGAACAGGTGCGCGCCGGCCACCTCCGCCGCGGGCGCGAGCAGGCCACGCTGGTCCAGCTCCGACGTCGTCAGGAGCTCGCCTGCGAGCTCCACTTCCAGCTCCGCCCCCGCGGGGATCAGCACCGAAGCAGCAGCTGCGTCCTTCAGGATCAACGGCAGACGCGCGACACCGAGCGCGCGCGTGTCCACGACGAAGTCGCTGGCTGGCTCATCCGTACTGCCGCTCTCGCCCAGATAGAAGCTGCGCGGCGGCGAAAGGTGCGCCACGTGAAGGATCGCGTGGCGATCCCAGGCGATCACCACCTCGAGCGCGTAGTTGTCTTCGCCGCCATGAGCGGCATGACCATGAGACTGTTGCAATGGTTCGTACGTCATCGTGCCCTCCCGCGGACGGACGCGTGCCAAGCAGCGCGCAAGCGCTCACGCAAGCGCACGCCAGGATCGCGCAGCTGGCGGTGCGCGCTCACCGAGAGCGCGCGCCAGCGAACGCCGCCGGCACGCACGCGTATTCACCGCGTGCAGCTGGCCGCTGCCATCCGCACCCGATCAGATGCCGCCGCCCGGCCGAAGTTCCAAAACGCAGCGCCCGGCTGCGCCGACCGGTGGCAGAGCGTTGCCTGCAGCGCTGGGGGCGCGCGCCCTCACCGCCGGTCCAGGGAGCGGCAAAGCGGGCTGGCGCTTCCACTTGAACGAGATGGCTGATGGGTGATGGGTGCGCCTGCGGTCCCACATTCGTCCCGCACGCGCGGCATCGAGATGATTGCTTTGCGAATGGACGGGCAGCGTGAGCCGCGCCGCACCCTGCTCCACCCCCACGTCCTGCGTGCGCGGGAGTCGGACACTCCAGCGCAAGCAGCAGGGCCGCAGCTTGCTCGCCAGGGCGCTGCGAGGGCCGGGGTTGACATGGCGCGGCGTCCGGCTAGTCCGTCCGGCCGTGTCGCAACCTCCCCTCTCATCGAACGCGCTCACGGGCGAGCTGACAGCCCTGCTCCGCTCTCCCGTCACTCTCACCTCGTTCGGCGCGCGCGCACAGCGCATCGAAGAGCTGGAAGCGCACGTGATCGAGCGGCTCGCAGTGGTCGGCGCGCCATTGCCCCCGGAGCTGCACGCGCTGCACGCTGAAGCGCTCGCGCTACGCGAGCGGCTCGAGACCCGCAACGCGCGCTTCGTGGAGCGGCTGCGCGCGCGCATCGCGAACGGCGCGTACACGCGCGCCGGCCTGCTGCGAGCGTTCGCGCGCCTTGCCGACCCGCAGCCCGGCGTGCCCGGCTACGACGCGCTCGACGAGCTGTTCGCCGACCTGTTCGACGCTGGCGAGCTACCGGAGCTGCACGCGCAGCTCGAGCCCGAGATGGTCGCGTACCAGCCCACGCCAGCACGCGTAATCCTCGCGCTGATCGAGCGCGCCGCTCTCAGCTGCGAGGACGTGTTGTGCGACGTGGGCTCGGGCCTCGGCCACGTGCTGCTCGCGAGCGCGCTGCTCAGCGGCGCACGCGGCGTCGGCGTGGAGCTGGAGCCGGCCTACTGCGCCCACGCAGCCCGCAGCGCGCGCCGCCTCCGCTTGCCGCAGCTCACATTCATGGCCGCCGACGCACGAGAAGCCCCGCTCGACGAAGCGAACGTCTTCTACCTGTACACCCCATTCCGAGGCCAGCTCCTCGACGATGTCCTCGCGCGCCTGAAGCGCGAGGCCACACGCCGCCCCCTCGTCATCTGCAGCTACGGCCCGTGCACGCCCGTGGTGGCGCAAGCCCGCTGGTTAGAGCAGCGCCAACCAGCGGACCTCAACCCCCACGAGCTACACGTGTTCGACAGCGTGCTCTAGAGCGTCAGCTCGCCGCGGACAGCGGCGTGACTCGGTGTTGGTTTCCGGGGCGGGGCAGGCCGTAGTGGTCTCGCAGGGTGCGGCCTTCGTATTCGGTGCGGAATAGGCCGCGCTGCTGCAGGATGGGCACCACGTGGTCCACGAAGCGCTCGAGGCCCGAGGGTAGCACCGCCGGCATGATGTTGAAGCCGTCGGCGGCACCGTTCTCCCACCAGTGCTGCAGCGCGTCGGCCACTTGCTCCGGCGTACCCGCGAACGTGCGGTGACCGCGGCCGCCGCCGAGCCGTCCGATCAGCTGGCGGACGGTCAGGCGCTCGCGCCTCGCTAGGTTGACGATCAACGTGTAGCGGCTCTTGGCGCCTTCGATCTCGTCCTCGCTCGGCAGGTCGCGCGGCAGCTCGGCATCGAGCTCCAGCACCTCCGGCGCCACGCGCAGGGTCTGCGCGAGCTGCAGCTTCGCGTACTCCGGCTTGATCAGCCGGTCGAGCTCGGCCTCGAGACGCTCGGCCTCGGCCTCGGTCGCGCCGATCACCGGCACGATGCCCGGCAAGATCTTGATGTGGTCGGGATCGCGGCCGTGACCGCGCGCCTGCGCCTTGAGATCGGCGTAGAACGACTGCGCGTCGGCCAGGGTCTGCTGCGCGGTGAACACGGCCTCCGCGTAGCGGCCCGCGAGCTCCTTGCCATCGTCCGACGAGCCCGCCTGCACGATCAGCGGATAACCCTGCGGACAGCGCGGCACGTTGAGCGGCCCATCCACGCGGAAGAAGCGCCCGCGGTGGCGCGGCGGATGGAGCTTGTCGTCGTCGCCCCACACGCCGCGCTCCTTGTCGCCGCTCGCAGCGTCATCGTCCCAGCTGTCCCACAGCTTCAACGACACGTCGATGAACTCGGCTGCGCGCTCGTAGCGCTCGCGATGCGCGGGCAGCTCGTCCAGGTTGAAGTTGCGCGCGGCGTCCACGCCCGCCGTGGTGACCACGTTCCAGCCCGCTCGACCGCGGCTGATGAAGTCCAGCGATGCGAAGCGGCGCGCCAGGTTGTAAGGCTCGTTGTAGGTGGTGGACGCCGTCGCGATCAGCCCGATGTGCCGTGTCACGCCCGCGAGCGCAGCCAGCAGCACCGTGGGCTCCAGCGCGCCGCCCGGCCGGCGCGCGATCGTGTTCCACAGCACGGGGCTGTCCGCGAGAAATAGCGAGTCCAGCTTCCCCCGCTCCGCGATGCGGGCCAGCGCCTGATAGTGCTCGACGTTCGTGTGCGCGAACGGATCGCTGTCGGGCAGGCGCCAGGCCGCCTCGTGGTGTCCGACGTTCATCAAAAACGCATTCAGGTGCAGTTTTCCGGGGCGTGAGCTCATCGCGGGGTGACCTCCGAGTCTTGGCTGCCGCGGACCCTACAGCATGCCGTCTCTTAAACAAGACATTAGGTCTTGCGCTCGGTCTGTTTTCATAGACAATGCGCAGGTACCCAATTTCCTGAAGGAGCCAACATGCACGACGGTCAAGCACCCTTCGCGGCGGCCGCTGGTCCGACCCTGAGCGACGACAGCCTGCAGCTACGGGCGGACGTCCTGGTCCTGGGCGGAGGTCCGTCTGGCACGTGGGCCGCCTGGACTGCAGCCCAGAGCGGCGCGCGCGTCGTGCTCGCCGACAAGGGCTATTGCGGCACGAGCGGCGCGACCGCTCCGTCCGGCACGGGCGTGTGGTACGTGCAGCCCGATCCGCAAGCGCGCGAAGAAGCGCGCGCCAGCCGCGAAGCCATGGGCGGCTTCCTCGCCGACCGGCGCTGGATGGATCGCGTGCTCGATCAGACGCACGAGAACGTGGACCGGCTCGCCGCCTGGGGTTATCCATTCCCCACGGACGACGCGGGCGAGTCGTATCGCCGCAGCTTGCAGGGTCCCGAGTACATGCGCCTGATGCGCAAGCGCGTGAAGGCGGCCGGCGTGACCGTCCTCGATCACAGCCCGGCACTCGAGCTGCTGACCGACGACGGCGAGGTCGTGGGCGCCGCGGGCATCAATCGCCAGACGGGCCTGCGCTGGCAAGCGCGCGCGGGCGCAGTCGTAATCGCGACGGGCGGCTGTGCGTTCCTGAGCCGCGCGCTCGGCTGCAACGTGCTGACGGGCGACGGCGGGCTGTTCGCGGCCGAGGTGGGCGCGGAGCTCTCCGGCATGGAGTTCTCGAACGCGTACGGCCTCGCGCCCGCGTTCGCATCCGTGACGAAGTCCGCGTTCTATCGCTTCGCGACGTTCTACTACGCAGACGGCCGGCCCATCGAAGGCGCGGGCTCCGCGCGGGGTCGCTCGGTCATCGCAAAGACGTTGCTGACCGAACCCGTGTTCGCCTGCCTGGATCAGGTGCCCCCGCACGTGCGCGAGTCGCTGCGAGCGGCGCAGCCGAACTTCTTCTTGCCGTTCGATCGTCGCGGCATCGATCCGCTCACCCAGAAGTTCCCGGTCACGTTGCGCCTCGAAGGTACGGTGCGCGGCACGGGCGGGATCCGCATCGTGAACGAAGACTGCGGCACCAGCGTTCCGGGCCTCTACGCCGCGGGCGATGCGGCGACACGCGAGCTGATCTGCGGCGGCTTCACGGGCGGTGGAAGCCACAACGCAGCCTGGGCCATGTCGTCCGGGTACTGGGCGGGTCAGGGCGCAGCGGCGCACGCCAAGGCGCTCGGCGAGCGTGCGAGCAGCCGTGCAGGCCAGCCCGCGGGCCGCGCCACGTTGCGACCCGACAGCGACGCGCGCACGCTCGATCCCGAGGCCGTGATTCGCGCCGTGCAGGACGAGGTGTTCCCGTACGACCGCAACCTGTTCCGCACGGAGCGTGGAATGTCCGAGTCGCTCGAGCGCCTCGACGGCGTGTGGCGCGAGGTGCAGTCGCGTCCGGTGCAGAACGCGCACCACGTGCTGCGCGGACGCGAGGCTGCGGCGATGACCGCCGTCGCCCGCTTCATGTACACGAGCGCGCGCATGCGGACCGAGACGCGCGGCATGCACAAGCACCTCGATCACCCCGCCCAAGACCCGGCGCAGCAGCACCGGCTGATCAGCCGCGGCCTCGACGAGATCACGGTCAGCCGCGAGAACATCCACAACTCTTCCCTGCAGCCAGTGGCTGCGACGGTGTGAGGAGGCAAGCCCCATGATCGAGCTGATCAGTGACACGCGCTGCGTCGCCTGCGACGTTTGCGTCAAAGTCTGCCCCACCAACGTCTTCGACAAGGTCGAAGATGCGCCGCCCGTGATCGCGCGTCAGGCCGATTGCCAGACCTGCTTCATGTGCGAGCTCTACTGCCCGACGGACGCGCTGTTCGTCTCGCCCGAGGCCGACAACCCGCAGACGGTGCACGAAGACGAGCTCGCCGCGCGCGGCACGCTCGGCAGCTACCGCGCGGCCGTCGGCTGGGGTCAGGGCCGCAACCCCACCGCGCGCATCGATGCGTCGTATCGTGTGCTCGCGCTCGTGGCTGCGCCTGAGCCACCACCCCGCAAACCACAGCCCGCCCAGGAGCAAGCATGACGTCCACCCTCATCATCACCGGCAGTCCCTCGAGCTCATCGCGCACGTTGCGCCTGGCCACCACCGTGGGCGAGCGCCTGGGCAGGGTTGGGCTCGATAGCGCGCTGCTCGATCTGCGCAGCCTGCCCGCCGAGGATCTGCTGCACGCGCGAGCGGACGCACCCGCGATTCGTGCGGCCACCGATCAGCTCGCAGCCGCGCGCGGCGTCGTGATCGTGACGCCCGTGTACAAGGCCGCTTACTCGGGGCTGCTTAAGACGTTCCTCGATCTGTTGCCGCAGTTCGGCCTGCGCGACAAGGTCGTGCTGCCGCTCGCGATGGGCGGCACGCCGGCCCACGTGCTGGCGATCGACTACGCTTTGCGCCCGGTGCTCAGCTCGCTCGATCCGCTGCACACCGTCGCGGGCCTCTTCCTGCTCGACAAGCAGGTGGTCGTGCACGACAACGGCAGCTTCGAGTTGGACGGGGATCTGTCGATCAAGCTCGACGCGATCACCCGCGTGTACGCGGACGCGCTCGCGCGCGCAGCCCTGCCGGGTCGCAAGTAGACTCATCCAACGTCTCCGTGCTCTCCTGCTGAGGTCCTTACGGTTGCGTGACGTTACTTGTGAGTCTCTGAATCGTTGGGAACGCATCAATTGCAGCTTCCTCGATGTCCGCCGGTCCGACGCAGATACTGTTGGATCGGCGGGTTGCTGTCCGCCCTGAAGCGCTCACGATCAAGCGACACCACAGGGGCGGGCCTGCCCTGCACGTCGTGAAGGACCGCGACAGCGGCCGTTCGCGCGGCTTCGGCTTCGTGACCATGGGTCCGGCCAACGAAGCCACCGCAGCCATCGCGCAGCTCGACGGCTCGATGCTGGACGGCCGTTCGCTCCGCGTGAACGAGGCCGAAGAGCGCCAGAACAACCTTGGCGGCAGCGGCGGCGGTGGTCGCAGCGGCGGCGGCAGCGCTGGTAAGCTGAGACGCTGATAGTACCTGACCGTTCGCGTGCAGGGTGGACGAGTCGCGCATCAGCGCGACCCGCATCCACCAGCTGCACTCGAGCGGTCAAGTCGCGTCTGCTCACAGCTGAAGCGCAGCGGCTTTGTTAGTACCTACCACTTGTCGCCACGTCATGGCGCGCTCGACGATGCTGAGATTCGCACGCTCGTGACCCGTTGCGCGCGTCGCATTGTCGGCTGTGGGATGAGCGGCGGACTGGCTGTAACCTTCGGTTCGGCTCGAGGGACGTACCTGCTGGGACACACTGTCCCGGAACATCGCTCACCATCGAGCAGATCTGGTCCCCAAAGAGCGCATGGCGTGACATGCACTAAGCTTGGCGCGTTCTGCCGATTACATCGGAGAATACTGTCTACATTCTTACCTGACTATTTCCTACCGTCTAAGGGAGAGCCCCATGACCGTTAGGGCATAGCGAGCCGGTCCAACAAATCGGGGAAGTCTCTAGCCACGTTGCCGAGATGGGCGGTGCTTTCCGCCTAGCTACGGCGGTGCAACGCGCTCTGCCGGGCGCACGGTCCCTCATAATCCGCATATATACGGGTCGGCAATCTGGAGTCAAAAAATGGCTTTGCGCGCGATGAAATCAGCATATTTCACAATTGGCTTGCTCGCGCTCGGCGCATGCAAGGACGAAAAGGAAACACAGTTGCCGATCGTGGGAACCGCCGGCGGCCAAGCGCAAGGCGCTTCTGTGGCCGCGGCAGGTGGCGGGGGCGCTTCGAATGCCGGCGTACCCGGTCTGATGCCCGTTGCAGGGAGCTCGACCTCGACGCCCCTAACCTCGCTAGATGCCGGACCCCAAATAACGGCAGTAAGCAGCCCCAACGACGCCGGGGCGGCCGATGCCGGCGGAGCCATTGACGCCGGCACAGCCCCGCAAGCTGCGGCCGACGCAGGCGCTGTGCAGGAGCCAGCGAAGCCAGGCGCGCCAGCCCCAGTGCCGAGCGGGGGCAAGCCCTGGCTTGAGCCCGCTCCACGCGCGAAGTGCGCTGAGGGCGATAATCCGGACCAGAAGGTCTCGGGGCTCAACGGCAACTTCAACTGCAACCTGAAGGTCGCGGGCAAGGTCGCTGCGCCTCATTTCTTGTCACACGCATGGTACAAGGACTGCGCGTACGTGAACGCTGCGGACGGAACCGCCGTGATCAAGGTGCCAGAGAACGGCGAGCCCAAGGTCATGACCACGCTCACGGCGGCTGGCTTCAGAAGCAACTGGGAGACCATGAAGGTGAACGAGAAGCGCGGTCTGCTCGCCGGCTTCGAGTCCAATGGCGCGCAGCTCTCGGTGTACGATGTCTCAAAAGATTGTGCAGCGCCGGTTCTTCAAGGCACGTTGAATCTCGGTCTCGGCGCGGGCGGCCACGCTGGAAACTGGTCGCCTGACGGCACCATCTACTACGCCTCCTCATCTTTCGCGATGGCCATACATGCCGTCGACATGACGGACCCCAAGGCCCCCAAAGTCATCACCTCCAACTTCGACCGCCACACGCACGACCTATACGTCGACAAGGAAGGGAACCGTGGTTTCTTTTCCGTGTCGTATCAGACCAGTGGCAGCCTGGCGATCATGGACCTTTCCGAGATCCAGGCACGCAAGCCCAACGCGCGCGGCAGGCTCATCAAGGAGCTCATGTGGCCGGACGGCAGCTGGAGTCAATACAGCACACCCGTGACCTACGGTGGCAAAGAGTACCTGATGTTCTCAGACGAGCTCGGCTCTGGCGCCTGCGGTGAGCGGCAGCCACACTGGGGCTACGGCCGCATCTTCGACATCCAAGACATCATGAATCCCAAGCTGGTCTCGCTGATCAAAACCGAAGCTCAGGATTCGGCGAACTGCGCGTCCGTGGGAAGCACGTTGGGCTTTGGCAGCGGTACGCACTACTGCAACGTCGACCGTCTCGAGGACCCGCGCTTGTTCGTGTGCGGAGAATGGGCTGCGGGCGTGCGAGTCTACGACGTGCGCGACCCATACAAGCCGAGGGAGGTCGCATATTTCGATCGCGCGGACGCCAACGTTCCCGGTCTCGTGCGCGTGTTGCCTGAGCAGCGCAAGCTGTGGGTCGCGACGACAGCCATCGATACACTGGGTGGGCCGGGAACGTTCTACGTACTCGAGTTCCCCGAAGGGACCGAACCGGCGCAGATCCTCGAAAACTGACGCGCGGCCGCATCCCCGGGCTCGCTATGTGGCGACACGGTGGCGCAAAGCGCCAACCTAGTGAACATCTGGCGAACCGGGCAGCGGCCGTTCGTGCGGCCTTTGCGTCTCTTCACGTGATCAGGATGGTGTACCGTGCGTGTGTGTCTTCTCTGCGCTGTCGCGCTCTGTGTACTACTTAGGTCCAACGCATCGGCCAATGGCCGCATGCCGGGCGCCAATGAGTTGGCCCTTCAAACCAACACTCCGGAGCAGCTCGCGCTGCGCGCGACGTTCGGTCTCTTGCAGAGCTTCGATGAAGGCCGCAGCTGGAGCTGGATCTGCGAGAAGGCGATCGAGACCAGCGGGGTCATCGCCGACCCGCCGTTTGGCGTCGTGGAAGACGGGAGCCTCGTGCTGCTGCCGCCGACCGGAGGCATTCTTACGAGCCACGACCACGGCTGCTCGTGGGCACAAGCACTGGACAGTGTCACGCAACAGCGCGGTGCGGATCTGACTGTCGATCCGAGCGACCCAAAGCGCCTGCTGGTGTTGATGTCGACGACCGAGAGGGTCGACGAGCTCGGCTACGGCATCATCAAGAATGCCATCATCGAGACCCGCGATAGCGCGCACAGCTGGCGAACGCTCGCAACCTTGCCCAGCGACGTCGAAGCGGAGACGATCGAGGTCGCCAAGTCCGACCCGCGTCGCATGTACGTCAGCGGGACGCTGAGCACGGATCCGCGGATGGGGGTCCTGTTGCGCAGCGAGGACGGCGGGCAGAGCTGGACGCGCACGACCATGATGCTGCCGGCCGGCACGGGCAGCTTGCTGATCAGCGCGATTCATCCGCGTGATCCCGATCGCCTCTGGCTCCGCGTACCGGTACGCGGCGATACGCTGGGGTTGTTTGCCGCCCGGCTGTTCGTGAGCACGGACAAGGGCAAGACGGCCCGAATGTTGGCCCTGACACGAACGGCGATGCTCGGCTTCGCGCTTTCTCCGGACGGTGAGAAGGTCGCATATGGAGCTCCCGCTGACGGCCTGTTCGTGGGGCCCTCCGACGGCTCGGGCACTTTCGAGAAGCGCAACAGCGTTGCGGTTCGCTGCCTGCGCTGGCGCGTCGACGGCGCACTGTTCGCCTGCGGCACGGAGCCGCTCGACGCCTTCAGTCTCGCGATCTCGCGCGACGAAGGCAGAACGTTCGAGGGCTTGTACAGCCTGAAGGACACGTGCCCCGCGACCTGTGCGGACGCGAACGCGTACGCAAGCGCGTGCCGCGAGCCGTGGACCACATCGACCCGCGTGGCGGTGGGAGCGGTCGCGAACATGTGCACGGTGCCGTGGGCAAGCGAGGGAAATGGGCCGGACGCTGGCGTCGCGCGCGAGGAGCGCGATGCCGCACTTGCGAGCGACGCCGGGCCAAGCGGCGAGCCGCCCCCTCGCACTGGCGAGTCGCGCGATGCGACGCTTCCCCAGGCGATGCTGGGCGACGCCGGCGCGAAAGCGACCGGCACAGCGAACCCGCCGAGCCGGGCGTCAGCAGACGGGAGTGGCTGCAGCGCGCTGCCGACGGACCGCGCGCCGCCTCCGTTGCTGCTGCTGGTGCTGTCGTTCCTGATCCTGCGACGTGCGGGGGCACGACAGAAGCGAGAAAGGGAGTATGCCAATGAGACGTGAACGCGAAGACTGCGAAGCGTGTAAGGAGCGCGGGCTCTTCTCTCGCTTGCGCGCAAAACGGTGGGCTTGGATCCCAGGCGCACGCGCGCAACTGCGCACGTCGAGGGCACACGGCTCTGCTCATGAGGCGGGAGCGCCTGGAAAAAAAACACCGCTGCTTGCGGCCAGCCGCTCACGGCGGCGGCTTCTCTTGCCGCGAACGCTGATGACGCTCGGCGCGCTGCTGTTGTCCGGAGTGTCGGCCTGTGGGGAGAGCGACTCGGAGCCGTGTGCGCGGCACCCGGAAGACCACGAGGGTGCCCACTGCGATGCCCACGGAGAACACGACACTGACACAGTCCCGACCGGCGAGCCCAAACGCGTGCCGTGCGGCCCCGATTATCCCTCCGTGCGTGAAGGGCTGGCGGCGGAGCTCAGCCAAGGATCGCTGCAGCTGGTCTCGGCTGACCTCGTGCCGGCGCGGCAACAGGTCAATAACGATTGGGTCGTCGAGTTGCTCGACCCGCAGGGCGAGCCGCTCGCGAACGCACAGGTGCGCAGCGCCCGCTCGTTCATGGAAGTCCACAATCACTATGGAGCGCCGGATCCCAAAGTGCGACCGCGCGACCAAGTCGGCCAGTTCGATCTGGATGATCTGCGGTTTCGGATGCCGGGGCCTTGGGATGTCATCGTGACGATCGCTGAGGGTGAGCAAACGGTCAAAGCGACCCTTCGTGTCTGCGTCGAATGAGAGCCAGCGGAACGATGGAGGTGCGACACCTGCTCGGAGTGCTCGCGGCATCGCTGGCGCTGCTCCAAGGCTGCGAGGCGGAGCAGGCCACGCCGGCGCCTTCACCCCGTGCGACAGCCACGGCGCCGCAACGCCTCGCATTGGAGGATCTCAAGAACCCTGAGTCATGCAGGACGTGTCATCGGCTCGAGTACGAGCAGTGGGCGAGCAGCATGCACGCTTATGCCTCAGCCGATCCCGTGTTCATTGCGATGAACCAGCGCGGCCAGCGCGAGACCGGCGGGGAGCTCGGAGGATTCTGCGTGCAGTGCCACGCGCCCATGGCGTTTCGGGACGGCCTGACGGCGGACGGATTGAACCTGCAGGAGGCGCCCGCGTGGGCGAAGGGTGTGACCTGCTACTTCTGCCACAACGCGACGAGCGTCGGAGACTCGCATGCCAACGCCGACGTGATGCTCGCGGGCGATGATGTGATGCGCGGCTCTTTTCTCGGCATCGATCCCGGTGTTCACGGCGTTGCGAAATCGGAGCTCCACGACCCTTACTCGTTCAAGAGCTCGACGCTCTGCGGCAGCTGCCACGACGTCGTGAATGGACATGGCGTAGCCATCGAACGAACGTTCCGGGAGTACAGCTCGAGTGTCAGCTCGCTCGAGAACTTCCCATCCGAGTCTGGAGGGGTGTCCTGTCAGGGCTGTCACATGCGGTACTCCGGCGACGACTACGTGAGCCGTGTACCCTACCCTGGCCTGCAAAAGCGGCCCCGCTACAACCATCGCTTCCCTGCGGTGGATGTGGCGCTCATCGATTTTCCGAGCCGGCGCGAGCAGAGGCAAGAGACGATCTGTGCGCTCAGCGATTCAGCGTTCGTTCGCTCCATCAGCCGGATCGCACTGGGCGCAGGCAGTGAGTTTCGGGTGGCGATCGAAACCGACGCCGGCCATGCGATGCCGAGTGGAGCAGCACAGGATCGTCGGCTCTGGCTGCAGGTCCGCGCATTCGGCCGTGACGGCAAGGTGTTGTTCGAGAGCGGCACGATTGGCGACGGCGAGGTGGAGGAGCACCCGCGCGACGAGCGTCCGAACCGGCGCCAGCTCTGCATGTTTCGCGATCACATGCTCGGCGATGACGGGCAAGAGGTGCACATGTTCTGGGAAGCCACCCAGGACTCTGTGAGCAACCTGCTTCCGCAGGCCGTAAGAGTGCAGACTACTCACGAGCGAATCTGCACCTATCGGATCCCAGGCACGGAAGAGATCGCGAGCTTGGAGGTCATGCTGCGCATGCGCCCGATCGGCATGGATGTGCTGCACTCTTTGGTAGAGAGCGGAGACCTCGATCCTGCGATTCTCGGCGAAGTGCCCACGTTCGACATTCATCGTACACACGTGCAGTGGCGCGCCGAAGAGGGTGACATCGTCCAGATGCCGGTGCCGTTGTCCGCACCCGACGGGTGTGACTGACAGACCGTCTGCAGCACTCGCTTCAAATAGTCCCTACCCTGCCACAGAGAAAGAGGTCGCAACGCCACGCGCTGCGACCTCTCGGTGTTTAGCTCAGTCGCAACGGTGTCAGTCCGCACGCCAGCGCGGCTGTACCTGCACGTTGAGCGCACTGGCCTCGTGGCCGCAGAAAGTGCCACCGACCTGCACCGTCTTGCCGAGCTCATCCACGAGCACATTCAGGTCTACGGCGCAGACGGCGTTGACGCGACCAGTCAGCGTCACTTCACCCTGGTACAGGGTCTCGACACGCACAGGCGTGCCGGCCCCCGCGGCAACCGTCTGTGAGAAGTCGATGTTGCCTGCGATCGCTGTACCGTTGGGCGTCGAGCAACCGGCGTAGTCGATGGCGACTTTCACATCGACCAGTACGGGCGCGGGTACGACGTTGACGTAGCCGCCCACGCTTGCCGTTCCGCCTGCATTGCACGTCACTGCGATCGCGGGCCGCGCCGGCATGGCCGCTGGCGGCGTCGTGCCGCTCGCAGGCGGCACGGGGTTCTGCACGGCGAAGCCGGTGACGGTCGTGTCCACGCTGCCGCTGAGCTCATCCAACGCGAGCTGTGCGGTGGTCAGGTCGACGGCCCCAGCCGAGGCGCTGGCACCGCTGCCGTTCGCCGAAGCGCTGACCCCGGGCGCCGATGCGCGCACGCCCGACGCGTCCGCCGACGCGCTCACACCTGGGGCCGAGGCGCTGACTCCATCTGTGTCGTTCTCATCATCACTGCCGCACGCGGCGAGCGCGAGCGACACAGCGAGAGCGATCGAAGTTTTCTGGTGTTTGCTGAACATCCCAATCCTCTGTTGATCAAGTTGAAGGTACGCCTCGACGTTGGCGTTCCCTGATGGGGTTGCAGGATCGGTGCCTGCTGCATTTGTCGGGAGAACGACTCGCGCAGCCGTGGCAAACGCGAGCAAATCACCACATCGCCGCACCACATGGTCCACTTACGTGCGTGCGCGCAGCCGTTGGCTGCCGCGCCTGTTCTATCCCGACGAGCCACGAAGCGGCATCCGCCGCTACGCGATCGATAGGACTGCAGAGCGTTGCGGCGTCCAATCGCTCGACACACAGGACTGATGGTGCGACGGCGCACCAACAAAGCCCGGCGCAGATCACTATTAGGTCGTGCACGATCCGAAAGCGTTAGTGTGTAAGGATCGTGCGGTGTTCTCGCGTGTGCAATCGTGCGTCGGCTCCGACGCCACAACGTAATGCACGTAGCCGAGGAAGCGAACGGCCCAGCGTGGCATCGAACGTGCACCAGGCAGGCGTCGCGCCCCACGGCGAGCGCCGTACGCACCGTGCATACGCGGGCGAGGACATGCGCAGGAAGCGACGGAAGAGGCATGGGAGGAGCGAGCACACGACGCGAAACACAATCTGACGGGCTGCATTCTCGATCACGCTCTACCAGCGATGCTGCAGCTACCCGCGGCAGAGCGGTCGGTTGTCCCGTTGCGCACATGTGTTCCGGACTCGCAGAAGCGCGTGACGCGGATCAACTGCCACGTGAGCTGTGCCACGTGCATGCGACCACGCGGGAGCTACTCGAGCGTTTCACGCAGACGGACCCCGAGCTCATCCGGCAGCTGCGCGTGCAGCTGCAGCGCCTGGAGCAGGCGGCTGCGGGTGATGCAGACCCCACCGGCACGACGCAAGCGCTCGCCGGTGTCTGCCTCTTTCAGCTGCAGGAGTACGCGGCAGCCGCGCGCTACCTCGAAGCCGCGTGTACCAAGCAGCCCGAGCGCGAAGCGTGGCGCCTGATGCTTCACAAGGCGAGCGCGAGCGCAGTCAATGAGCTCGCGCTCCGGCGAGCTCCGCTCGAGCCGTTCCGCGCCGAGCAGCTCGAGTTTCCCGCGGCGTTGTACTTGCGCGAGCCTCGGGGCGTCCAGCTCCCGGCCGGGCCGCAACGCGGCGAGGTGCTGCTCGACGCAGCCAGGAACGCCGTGGGCACGCTGACTCGGCCCGTCGTGCGGCAGCTGATTCGAGCCGTGGGGAGCCTGGGCAGTCGAAAGACCTGGCAGCTCGAAGAGGCGTTGTCGACAGGGGTGATGGGGAAGAAGGAGCGGACGCTCGGGCGCGAAGCCAGAGCCTTCGTCGCGGACATGATGCTCGGCTACCTGCGCATGCAGATGAACCGGGACACGCTGCAGGATCCGTATCGCGGAGATCTGGCAGGACACGCCCCGCCGGGCCAGCGGCGGCCGGAGTGGACGCGCTACCTGCCGACCGCCGACGGCTCGTGGCGTACGGACGATCCGAACATGGGCAGAGCCGGGACGCGCTTCCCGATGCAGGGCGTGCTGGACGCCAGTGAGTTCGCACGCAATCGCGCGCTCGATCCATCGCTGCCGAATCCACGCCTCGTGAGCCGGGCACTGCTCGCCCCCGAAGGGCCGCGCAAGGAGGCGCCGTTTCTCAATCTGCTTGCGGCCGCATGGATTCAGTTCCAGGTGCACGGTTGGTTCAATCATCGTCAGCTGCCGCCGCAAGCCGGCATGCTGCGCTATCCGCTCGACGAGGATGATCCCATCCGCCTCGCGACGGGCCAGACGCACCTCGAGTATCGCAAGACGCAGCCGGACGTCCTGCAGGACCGTGGCCCGCAGTATTTCCAGAACGAGTGCACGCACTGGTGGGACGCGAGCCAAGTCTACGGGAGCGATCAAGCGACCGAGGATCGCCTGCGCACCGGTCCAGACGGGCAGCTGCTGCCCGACGGCAAGCTGTACCTGACGGCCGACGGCACGCTGCCCATCGATCCGCAGCTCGGCGTCGAGGACACCGGCTTCAATCGCAACTGGTGGGTGGCGCTCAGCTTGATGCACACGCTGTTCGCGCGCGAGCACAACTACGTGTGCGATCTGCTCAAGGCTGAGCAGCCTGGTTGGTCTTCCGATCACTTGTTCAAAGCCGCGCGGCTGGAGGTGGCAGCCAAGATGGCGCGCATCCATACAGTCGAGTGGACGCCTGCGATCCTGCCCAACCGCGTGCTTGCGGCGGGGCTCAATACCAACTGGCACGGCATCATGGCCACCAAGTTCCTGCCGCTCGAGAAGCGACGCCCGGGGCTGTGGTGGACGCCCAAGGACTCGATGCTCGGAGGCATCATCGGGGCGCACACCAACACGTACGGCAAGCCGCGCCTGTTCAGCGAGAACTTCTCCGAAGTCTACCGCTTGCACGCGGCTGTCCCCGACACGCTGCACGTGCGCACCTCGAACGGACCGACAGGCGAGGAGGTGAGCATCGAGCTCGCGCGCGAATCGTCCGCACATGTGCTCGTCGAGCGCCTCGGCCTCGAGAACCTGATGTTGTCTTTCGGCTATCAGAAGATGCCGATGTTGGTTGGGAACAACTATCCCGCGTTCATGCTGGACACGAGCACGGATGGGCTCGCGAAGACCGACATCGCCGCGGCCGACATCGTGCGCGCGCGCGAGCGCGGGGTGCCGCCCTACAACCAGTTTCGTGCGCTGCTCGGACGCACGCGCTGCCGCGACTACTCGGACATCACTGGGGACCCCGTGAAGATCGCGAAGCTGGAAGCGGTGTACGGCAAGGGCGGGATAGAGAAGGTCGATCTGCAGGTCGGACTGTTGTTCGAAGAAGGCCTACAGCGCCCATTTCAGGGCTTCGATGACACACGCTTCGCCGTGTTCCTACAAGAGGCCTCACGCCGCCTCGAGGCGGACCCCTTCTTCACCGAGAAGTGGAACGATCCGCGCGTGTACACGCGGCAGATGAAGCGCCGCATCGTAGAAACCACGATGGCAAGTCTGCTGCTGCGGCATTTCCCGGGACTCGCCCGCTCGGGACTGTCGACCGTGAACAATGCCTTCGAGCCGTGGAGCAGCACCGTGCACACCGCTCCCCACGAGCACCCGCTGTCAGCCAGCGAGGAATGGTACGCGCATCAGCCAGGGAGCCGGACATGACCGCCACGCGCAGCCTTCGCATCAGACATCATCCGAGCGGACAAGCCTTCATCATCGATCCGCAGCGCGGCCGCGTGCTCGGCGTCGGGGCCGACACGCCAGTCATATCGAACCGGGACGAAGTGCTCGAGCAGCTCGGCGGGGTGAGCACGAGCGATCTCGTCACGGCCGCTCGCAGCTTCGAGGCCTTGTGGAAGTGGCCGGCGCCCGGAACGCGCTTTCCGCAGCTCTCGCAGGCAGACGAGCGCTTTCCCGACGCCTGGTTTGCTGAGCTGCAAGGCCGGCTGAATCAGACGGGGCTGCAGGGTGACCTCGAGTTCCGCGGCTACATCGATGCGCTCGAGTCGGCGCGACTCGCGAGCGGAGGCGTGGTGCCCGTGGAACGTAGCGCGCTCGAGCGGCACCTGACTGCGCTGGACTATCGTCTGCGCGGCAAGCTCAATCCGTTCGACCTGTACCGCGCGTTCATCGCGAACCGGTTGCCACCGCTCGAAGCCCTCAAGAAGGCCCTGGGCGCTTGGATCATCTTCGGGCGCGGTCGAGCGGTCGACATCGCGGAGATCGGCGCGCGCCGGTCTGCTGCTAGTAGCCGCGGGTTCGGCGCAGACGGCCAGATCGATGTCGAGATCTTGAAGCAGTACCGGCAGCTCTTCGACACCACGTCCAGCGATGAGATCGAGCAAGCCAGGCTCGCCCGCTTCCACGAGCAGAACTTCCAGAACGGCTTCGTATCCACGGCGCAGTGGAAGAGCTTCTTCGCCACCTGCAGCGACCTGAACGGCCGCGATTCGGTCACCTACGCACAACTCGTGGGCCTGTTCGATGGCACCTTCCACTACGTCGCAGCCAGTCGCGCAGACGCGCGCGGCCTTCGCCCACTGGACCGCGTGCTGCCGGGATGACGCTGGAGCTCGGCTTCACCAGAGCTGGGACGGATGCCGGCAGGTCATGTGGCGGCTCACAAGCGCACACCTCTGCGTACTTGAGCTCGTCGCGAAGCCCGCGATGCGGCGCGTGGTGGTACTCGCCCTCGATCCAGACAGCGAGCGCGCGATTCATCGCGTCGAGCGAGCTGAGGTGCTCGGCAGCCAAGAGCGGCAGGTGTTGCATGCGCACGGTGCGAAACCAGCGCTCCATCTTGCCTTTGCCTTGCGGCGTGTATGGCCGAGCGTGGATGAGCGCTATGCCCAGCTTGGCACACACGACGCCGAGCTGTCGCGAGCGAAACGCGCTGCCGTTGTCGACGTAGAGCCGTTTCGCGATGCCGCGACGGAGAATCGCCTGCTCGAGCACCTGCAAGTAGGCCGTCGTGCCCTCTGAAAACATGAAAGCCGCGTACGGTACCAGACGGGTGGCGTCGTCGAGCAGAGCGATCAAGTACGTGCGGCGCAGCTGTCGTTGCTCGCGGATCTTGGGCCCGTACATGACATCGCTCATCCACAGCTCGCCCGCAGCTTCGTACTCGAAGCGACGGTGATCTTTGCTGGTCGGCTCGCTCGGCTTGCGCATCAAGCCGCGACGCGCGAGCAAGCGGTGCACCGTCGAGTCGGCGAGCACGACTTCGTCGCTGACGGCGGCACCGTGCTGCTCGCGCACACGCCTGATGAGCAAGGGGATTGTCAAAGCCGGCTCGTCGTCTTGAGCTGGCACAGCAGGTCCACGACGTGCGCTGGGATGGCGCGCGTGCTGCCCGCGTCGGCGCGCTCCTTCGGCACCAGCGCATCGAATCCGCCGCGACGATAGGCGCGCAGCCAGCCGCGGATCGTCTCGGCGGCCACACGCCGGCGCAGCGTGCCGGGGATGTTGTACTCGCGCTCGGCCTTCTCGGTCAGCAGCTTGTACAGACCGCGGTGCTGAAGTGGCAGCTGAATGAGGTCCGCGATCACGCTGTAGCGAAACAGCGCGATCGCTTGTTGTTTGAACTCCTTTCCGAGAACTTGCACGTCGCCATCGGGCTCACGCGTGTGCCAGCACGCGTGGGCCCATTCCTTTCCGGGCGCGCATGCTCCGACGGCTTCCGACTGCGCGTAAATTCCCGGTTGGGCTCACCGCGTTGACCCACCAATTCACGCTTTCCAACGTGCACGCAAACCGAGGCCCGGCTGCCGATGGATCACGAGCGGGAGCGAAGCTCCACCGCGAGGCCGCGGGCGGTCCCTCGTGCGTCGGGCTCTGTCCACCCGGTCTGACGCTCTGCAGGAGCATGGCGCACAGGCAGCTGGACCCGCGGGTAGATTCGCAGCGAGGTGAGGCGGCATGGTCACCTCCCTCATGACCGCTACGCCGCGCATTGCGGTCCGCAAGCTCGCACTTCTCACGGACCGCAAGCGACGCGGTCACTTACTTCGAGGCGGCGTCCTTCGCTACGCTACCCGCGGCGGACAGTGGATCGGTTTTAACGTCAACTCCAGGAGCCTTGACCTCCACATTATCGTCCTCTTTCTCACTGTCGTCGCCGCAAGCGACAGCAGATAACGCTCCGAGATAGAGGCTGATACCAAGAATAACAAAACGCTTCATGTTGACTGACTCCTGTATTGAGGCGAACACCGCCGTGTGAGCGATTAGTCAGCAAAATGCATTCCAAAGGCTTCCGCGCACCTGCCTCAAGGAGGCCGTCAGTGTGAGGGTATTGCCCAGCATGGATCTGCTGGCGAACGCTGTTTCGCGCGCGCGACGACGCGACTGCTATCTGCGAAGCCTCGAAGCTTTGTCCCGAACGGACCTACTATTGGCTCGTCAAGACATCTCGTGGCCAGCCTGCACCCACGACATTAACGGAAGCCCCGCTTAGCAGCTCACCCCGGCACGGGGCTGCACGACCACGGGGCATGTGCGGTGTGAGGGGGGCCGGCAGGTCCATCAGTTGTCGAGATCAGTCGGCGCGCGCTTTTTTGGCTTCATGCCGATTCCGATGGACTTTCGCGGGTGCTGTGGAAGCTCATATGGGGATGAATGCACCCAGACATCCCCAATCCCGCATTACCTTGAATGTGCGTCGCACCTGCCTGTATCTGACCACGCTCGCCGTGTTCGGATGCCGCGGCAGCGAAGGGAGCGCGGACGGGAGTCAGTTCGGGGGCGGAGGATCCAGCGTGAGGGGGACCGACTCGGGCCGCGGAGCAGCCACCTCCGGCAGTGGCGTGACCGCGACCGCAGGTGCCGTCGCCGGTGGACAGCTGGGTGGTGGAACGAGCGCAAGCGCCGCTAGCAGTTCTGCGGGTGCGGGTAGCATGGCGGCTGCCGCCACGAGCGGCAGGCATAGCTCTGGCGCCGACGATGCCGCGAGTGGCAGAGAGGGCAATGATGGCGCAGGCACTGCTGGAACGGGCGGCGCCGGTGGCACGTCCGGGAACGCTG
>Ga0190269_10000329_pt1 | contig 25339 bp, 16 predicted proteins | sample Popmic249IS_FD_133749 | JGI IMG/M metagenome (GOLD analysis project Ga0190269, IMG submission 133749) | Populus adjacent soil microbial communities from riparian zone of Blue River, Arizona, USA - 249 IS | ecosystem: Environmental > Terrestrial > Soil > Riparian zone | place: USA: Arizona... | reverse complement strand
GCGGCGCAGTGCAAGGGCGACACGTACTGCGCGTGGCCGCTCGAAGCGCAATGCGGTGCAGCCGACCAGCCGGGCACCTGCCAAACGCGCCCGCAAGCCTGCGACGACGTCTACGCCCCCGTCTGTGGCTGCGACGGCAACACCTACGCTAACGAGTGCGAAGCGAACGCGAAGGGCACAGCCGCGGCACACAAGGGTACGTGCGACGGCGGCAGCGGTAAGAACTGTGGTGGCATCGCGGGCCTGCGCTGCGAGGCCGGCGAATACTGCAACTTCCCCGTTGCGACGAAGTGCGGCGCAGCGGATCAGTTCGGGCAATGCGCGAAGCAGCCGAGCGCATGCACGAAGGAGCTCCACGAAGTCTGCGGCTGCGACGGCAAAACCTACAGCAATCCATGTTTGGCCGCGAGCGCAGGCGTCTCGGTCATCTCGGAGGGCGCGTGCTCGGGTAGCAGCGGCGTCGACAGGATCTGCGGCGGCCTCACCGGCGCGCAATGCGCGGATGACGAGTACTGCGACTGGGCGATCGGTGATCAGTGCGGTGCTGCAGATCAAACGGGCAAGTGCCTGCCGAAGCCCGAAGTCTGCACGAGGGAGCTCAAGCAAGTCTGCGGCTGCGACGACAAGACATACGGCAACGCGTGCGAAGCCCATGCTGCGGGTGTCTCGATCGCCTCGGAAGGCGCTTGCTCGACAGGCAACGGCAGCGGCAAGACGTGCGGCGGCCTCACCGGCGCGCAGTGCGCTGCTGCCGAGTACTGTGACTTCGCACCGGACGCGCAGTGCGGCGCCGCGGATCAGACCGGAACGTGCCTGACCAAGCCCGACCTCTGCACGAAGGAGCTCAAGCAAGTTTGCGGCTGCGACGACAAGACGTACGGCAACGCGTGTGAGGCCCATGCTGCCGGTGTCTCGGTCGCGTCGGACGGTGCTTGCGCGAGCGGCAGTGGCAAGACGTGCGGAGGCCTCACGGGCGCGCAATGCGCTCGCGGCGAGTACTGCGACTGGGCGCCTGACGCGCAATGCGGTGCCGCCGACCAAACCGGACTTTGCAAGACGAGGCCCAGCGCCTGCACGGCCATCTCGATGCCGGTCTGCGGCTGCGACGGCAAGACGTACGGCAACGAGTGCGAGGCGCACGTCGCCGGCGTGTCGGTGATCCACACCGGCGGCTGCTGAGAGCACTTGGTTTTGGCCTGAGAGCGGCGTGCTCCCCCCTTCGCCGCTCTCAGGCCAAGTTGTATTGGCTGAGCGCTTCACGTGAAGCCCGGCACGCGCGAGCAGCGGCGTCACCCCGGCAGGCCGCGAGCGAGTACACTCAGCGCATGGCACTGACCGCGACCCTGCACACGCTCCGAGTGGCCCTCAACGACGCGGATCGGGGCGTGTACGAGACACTCGAGCTGCGGGTCGCACGGCATCCGTCCGAGACGCTGCCGTATATGCTGACCCGCATCCTTGCATATTGCCTGTTCTGGGAACCTGACATCGAGTTTTCCAGAGGCCTGTCCACGACCGACGAGCCGGCTGTTTGGGTGAAGACTCCCGATGGGCGCATCCGATGGTGGATCGACGTCGGTCACCCGAGTGCTTCGCGACTGCACAAGGCGAGTAAGACGGCGGAGCACGTCGCAGTCTGCACCTTTCAAAATCCCGAGGCTTTTCAGCGCACCCTGGTCGGCGAGCGAATTCATCGCGGCGAGAGCATCGAGCTCGTGGGACTGCCGAACGAGATGCTCGCTCCATTGGAGGCTACCGTCGAGAGGCGCATGGCCTGGGATCTGACGCTAACAGGTGGCCAGCTCTACATCTCGACCGAGAATCAGAGCCTCGGTGGCGAGATCACTCGAACCACACTGATCGAGCCCAGCCGGGCATGAGGCTCACATCGCCGGGGCGCGGCACGCGGTCTCACGTCACATGGCTGAGCGGAGATGTCTCGCGTTCTGCAATGAACGCTTCCGTGCGCGCCCAGAGCTGCTTTGCCACCTCGGCGTCGCGTGCGCCCTGACTCATGGAGTGGGGCTTGCAATCTCGAAAGTACTGACCGCCGGTGTCAGTGAGCTCGGGTGCCGTCGCGCAGTACACGGTCGTGGCGGCGCCTTGCTCGATGCTCTTGGTAAAAGGGCGAAGTGCGAGAGCCAACACCTTGGCAGGTAGCGAGTTACGAAAGATCGAGGTTCCGATCATCGTCCCTGGGTGAAGCGAGTTTGCGACGATCCCCTCGCCCTGATAGCGGCGCGTGAGCTCATTGGCGAAGAGCACGTTGGCGAGCTTGGCCTGTCCATACGCGGTCAGCCCCTTGAAGTTGCGCGCTTCGAGCGGGAACCGCGCGAGATCGAGCCGCGCCGGATGCCGATGCGACTCCGAGGCCACCATGACGACGCGCGCCGGTGCGGCTCTGCGTAGCTTGTCGATGAGCAGCGTGGTCAAGAGATGGTGTCCGTAGTGGCACACGCCGACCGTGCTCTCCAGCCCCTCCGCGGTGGGCTTGAACGCGTCCACGTAGAGACCCGCATTGCAGATCAACACGTGCAGCGCATCGACCTCCAGGCTCGCCACGGCCTGGCGAATGCTCCTGAACGAGGCCAGGTCGACCGCGAAGGGGCTCACCTTGGCCGACGGATGCGCGCTGCGAATGCGGTCGATCGTCTCGTTGGCCTTTTCGCGCGTTCTGCAACCAACGAACACGTGTGCACCGTGCGCGGCGAGTGCGCGCGCGGTCTCGAAGCCGATGCCCGCATTGCAGCCGGTGACCAGCATGTTTTGACCGGACAGATTGCGCCCGCGAAGGACTGCGTCTGCCGTGGTGCGTGCGCCAAATACCGTAGACATTTGGGCCAGACGCTAGCTGGAGGCCGCTGGCGGAGCAAGAGCCGCATGCGTCTGCGTCGACGTGCCGCCAGCGCGGAGCTTCGTGCTTCTGTTGTTCGTCTCACGGCAGCAGGCGCGGCTACACTCCACTCGGCGCCTGGTACCACGCGACCAAACATGCGCTCGAGGGCTGGTCTGACTGTTTGCGCCTCGAGCTCGCACAGTTCGGCATCGACGTGATCATCGGGGAGCCTGGCGGCATCAAGACGGAGTTCGGCGACGTGGTGACCGAGGGTTTGCGCGCCCGTACCGCGACGGGTCCCTACGCGCCGCTCGCGCATGCGCTCCGCGACGCCACGGCCAAGACCTACGAAAAGGCGTCGCCCCCCGAGCTGATCGCCGAGACCATCGCGAAGGCCGTGCGAGCCAAGCGACCGCGCACGCGATATGTTGCTGGCTACATGGCGCGCTCGGCGATGCTGCTCCGCAGCGTGGTGAGCCACCGAACGTTCGACAAGCTCGTGATGAACATGACAAGCTGAGCCAGCGCGATGACACAGGGCAGCGCACGATTTTCCCTCAACCGGACGCTGGCCTTCGAAGCATGTTCTCTATCCACGTCGCGCGCATGGCGACGCGAGCGCGCGTCGTGCCGCTGCGGGTGCAAGTCGACGTGCTGCCGCACGACGCCGACGCATACGCAGAGCTGGCAGGCGCGGCGATCACGCGCGACGCACGCAATGAGGTTGTATTCAGTGCCGAGGACGCAGCGCGGCCGTTCGTGACCGCCGATGCGCGCATGTGGGACTTCTTCGAGCCCGAGCTGCGCAAGCGGCTCGCCCAAGTCGAGATGAGCGCGAGCATGAGCGATAGTGTTCAAGCCGCGCTGCTCGAGCTGCTGCCGAGTGGGCGCGCCTCGATGGAGCACGTCGCAAAGAGCTTGGCTATAAGCGGCCGCACCTTGCAGCGCCGGTTGCAGGCGGAGGACACCTCGTTCCAAGCCCTGCTCGCGCAGGCGCGGCAGCGCCTGGCAAAGCACTACCTGCGCAGCTCCGAGCTGACCAGCTCCGAGAACGCTTTGCTGCTGGGTTTCGAGGACAGCAACTCGTTCTACCGCGCCTACCGCGAATGGATGGGATTGACGCCGGAGTATGCTTGTTGTCGAGCGCCGGGCGCGTGCATGCAGTGACCGACACGTCAGAGCACCGCGCAGGCGATTGCGCGGTTCAGCGGCCATCGGTGCACATTGTTGCCGCGAGCGCCAAGGATCCTTCCGCCAGGGCCATTCACACAGGATCAAGGCTGTGAGTGGTATGTGTGACCTGAGAGCCCCCCATGCGTCGCGAGTCGCGCTTCGTGTACTGCTGACGACGTCAGCCGTCAGCAGCGGCTGCAGCCCAGGTGGCGACACACGTCCGAGCCCTTTTGCCAGGCGCGTAGGCTTGCGCAAGCGTTCACTGCGGCAGGTGCTGTGCTGCGCGATTGCTCTGCTGGCTGCGGGCTGCCATCGAGACACGTCCGCATCTAAGGCCCCCAGATGGCCTCACCCGCTACGAGCAGCACCGCGGGCCAGCCCGCAGGCGCCGGAATCCCTGGCGTGAGCGCAGCTGCTGGCGGCGGCGTCGCGGGCGCGCAGTCGAGCGTCGCGCGCACCAGCGCTCCGAGCCAAACCCCCGCGCCCGGCATGGGACCTGCTGGGACGCAGCCATCGGCGGCTGGCAACCCTGGTGACGTGCCCCCCTCGCGTGGCGACCAAGACGCGGACGGCATCGACGACACGCGCGACAACTGCAAGGCCAAGCCCAATCCCGAGCAGACCGACCGAGACGGCGACACGATCGGGGACGCGTGCGACAACTGTGCGTCGCTCGCGAACGCGGATCAGCTCGACAAGAACGGCGACGGCATCGGGGACGCGTGCATGTGCGACACGCCCAGCGTCAAGTGCGAGGGCGGCATGGCTGGGCCGTACCCGTGCGCGGGCGTCGACATGCTCTCGCGCGTGTCGCTCAGCGACCTGGGCGGGCGCTCGGGCAATGCAGTCTGGGGCGGCGTGGAGTCCGCGTCCAAGCGCGAGATCGGCGTGGTGGGCCTCGACAACGGCACGGCGTTTGTCGACCTGAGCGTGCCGAATTGCCCTGCGGTCCTCGGGTTTCTGCCGAGCACCAGCTCCCGCAACGCGACGCGCGACGTGAAGGTTTACGGCGACTACGCGCTAGTGGTGGCCGAGATCCAAAACCACGGCATGCAGATCTTCGACATGCGCAAGCTGCCGGCCCGCGGTGCGCCTGGCGGCGTGAGCAACAAGCTCGAAGCGACCGCAGTTTTCACGGGCACGAGCACCAACAAAGTGGGCGTCGCCGCACACCATCATCGTCAACGAAGAGAGCAAGATGGTCTACCTGGGCGGAGAGCCGTCCTGCAATCGCTCGGTGCACATGGTCGACTTCAGCGATCCGCTGACCCCCAAGTCCCTCGGTTGCATCAAGTTTCCGAACCAGGTGCACGATGCGCAATGCCTCGTCTATCGCGGACCGGACACGACGTACGTCGGCCACGAGATCTGCGTCACGTACAACGGCAACGACGCCTTCAGCGTCATCGACGTACAGGACAAGAGCGCGCTCAAGGTGATCTCCACCACGCGCTACGAGGGCGGCGTGTATTCGCACCAGGGCTGGTTCAACGAAGCTCACACCCACATGGCCGTGGGCGACGAGCTCGATGAAGGCAGAGGCGGGCACCCGACGCGCACCTACCTCTTCGACATGACGGATCTCGACAAGCCCGTCCCTCTGCCTCCGTACGAGGCCAAAACCAAGGCCACCGACCACAACTATTACATCGTCGGCAACCATCTCTATCAGGCCAACTACAGCGCCGGTTTGCGCATCCTCGACGTCAGTCAGATCGCCGCAGGCAAGCTGAGCGAGGTCGGCTTCTTCGACACCATGCCGAGCTCGGACACGAGCAGTCTGTACGGAGCGTGGACCGCCTACCCATTCTTCAAGAGCGGCATCGTCCTGGTGCAGACCATGGAGAGCGGCCTCTTCGTGCTCGAGCAGCAGCGCACCGCTGCCGCCGGACAGTGACCGTCGTCGCCTCTCGCTGACATGCGGCACGCATGACGCTTCGCCTGTAATGCATCCCACAAGCGCGCTGTCCCCGGGCGTAAACAAATGTTTCGCCCGACTCGGCTGCGCACCACGTCGGAGCCTCGCGTACCTACGAGCAGCTGTCGCCGAACTGCATGCAATGCCGCCGCGAGCCGCCGCTGGCGGCGGTCAGCTGAAAGTCACCGGCAAACTCCCGAAGCAGGGTAATATGCCAGTATGAAAGCTGGCGTCGCGTTTCCTGGTTATCAGGCCAAGGCGCCCGCTGAAAAGCGGCGCTTCGATTCACTCCGCGGGGCTTACCGTCTCGCCAGGTCGTTCGTCTACGACGTCGCCCTGTATCCGTACGGGCTCTACAAACATCACGCGTTGCTTCGCGACAGCGAGCGGCTCTCGACGCACACGTACACGTGCTTCTATCGAGCGCCCGCGCAGCTGCGCGCGCTCAGCGGGCCGGTGCTCGATTTCCTCGGCAACCCGCAGCGCAGCGGGGAGCGCCTCGAGATCCTGCTGATGGCGTGCTCGAACGGCGCCGAGGTCTACACGATCGCGTCGTGGCTGATGCAGCAGGTGCCCGGGCTGAACTTCCACATCCACGCCTCGGACTTGCACGAGGAGCTCGTCGAGTACGCGCGGGCCGGCAAATACACGCCCGATCAGGCGCTGCAGAGCGAATACATCGATCAAGCGTTCCTCGACGCGACGTTCGAGCACGTCGACGGCAGCTACGTCGTGCGCCCGGAGATCCGCGCACGCACCTCCTTCCGCCAGGCCAACCTGCTGGACGGTGATGGGCTCCGGAAGCACTTCGGCAAGGCGCCGCTCGTGATCGCACAGAACGTGCTCTTCCACCTGTCGCCTTCGCAAGCGACCACGGCATTCGAGAATCTGGTCAGCCTCATGACACCGCGCGCCGTGTTGCTCGTGGAGGGCATGGATCTCGGCCTGCGGTCCGAGATGACAGCCCGACACGCTCTGCGCCCGCTGACGAACGACCTGCGTCAGATCTATGAGGAGACGCGGGTTCATACTCCCCCTGACTGGTGGAATTACTACTGGGGTGTCGAGCCATACACCCCGTTCCATCCTGATCGCGAGCGCCGCTACGCGACGATCTATCTGCGGCCTTGAGCACGAGAGCGAACGAGAGACTGGAGTGTGATGCGCGACATGCGATTCAAAGTGCCTTCACCGATCGCCGTCGTCGGCGTGGGGTGTCGCTTTCCTGGTGCGCGCTCGGCGGGCGAGTTCTGGCAGAACCTCCTGCAGGCGCGTGAGACGGTCGAGACGCTCGACGAGTCGACCCTGCGAGCCAACGAGCTCGACTACGAGGCGCTCAAAAACGACGCCGACTTCGTGCCGCGCGCAGGCGTGCTCCAGGGCGTCGAGGACTGGGATCATGCATTCTTCGGCGCCACACCGCGCCAGGCATCGCTGATGGATCCGCAACATCGCTTGTGGCTCGAGTGCACCTGGGACGCGATGGAAGACGGCTGCCTCGACCCGAGCCGCTTTCAGGGCAACGTCGGCGTGTTCATGGGCATCGGCACGCGCGGCAACTACCTGATGGCCAACATCGTGCCCGATCGCAGGTACCTGGACGTCTTCGTTCGCAACGGTGACGTCGACGTCTACGAGACGCAGCTCCTGAACGATCGCGACTACGTCGCCACGCGCACCGCACACACGTTCGGGCTGCGCGGCCCGGCCGTGACCTTGCAAGCCGCATGTGCCACGTCGCTGGTCGCCATCGCGCAGGGCTGCCGCAGCTTGTGGGCCGGCGAGTCGGACGCGGTGCTCGCGGGCGGCAGCTCCGTGCAACTGCCGCAAGCGCGCGGCTACCGCTATCAACCGGGTGGCATCTTCTCGAAGGACGGCTCCACGCGCTCCTTCGACCGCGACGGCACAGGCACGATCTTCACGTGCGGCGTGGGCGCAGTCCTCTTGCAACGCCTCGAGGACGCTGTCGCCGATCGCCGGCCGATCTACGCGCTGGTCCGCGGGGTCGCGACGAACAACGACGGCGGTACGGCCTCGAGCTACATCGCTCCGAGCGTCGCTGGACAGGAGCGCGTCATCGCGGCCGCACAGACGATGTGCGGCGTTGACCCGCGCAGCGTCTCGTACATCGAGGCGCACGGCACGGCCACGCAGCTCGGTGACCCGGTCGAGGTGCACGCGCTCACGTCCGCGTTCCGCAAGCACACCGCGGACAAGGGCTTCTGCGCTCTCGGCTCCGTCAAGTCGAACATCGGCCACACGTCGGCGGCTGCTGGCATCGCCGGTGTGATCAAGACGAGCTTCGCCATGCGCGAGCGCACGCTGCCCGCGTCGCTGCACTTCAAGGCGCCCAATCCGCTGTTGGAGCTCGATTCGAGCCCGTTCTACGTCGTGGACTCGACGCGGCCCTGGACAGCCAAGGCCGATCAACCACTGCGCGCAGGCGTGAGTGCCTTCGGCGTCGGCGGCGCGAACGCGCACATCATCATGGAAGAGTACCGATGAGCAGGGTTTTGAAGTCGACCGCCTCCGACTCGATCGCGCCCGTCCAGGAGCTCAGCCCCGGGATCTCGGCCGAGAGCCGCTTGCTGCTCGTCTCCGCGAACGACTCGGACGCCTTGCAGGGCCGAATCGACGACGTGCTTTCGCACCTGGCGTCCACGCAGGACCGGCTCGATGACGTGGCGTACACACTCGTCACCGGGCGGCAGGCCATGGATCAGCGCGCCGCGCTCGTCATCGGGCAGGAGCAGTCGCTCGCCGGGCTGCGAGACAAGGGCGCCGTCCACATCAGTCGCGGCAAGCGGCCCGAAGGCAGAGCCGCGGTCGGCTTCATGTTTCCCGGCCAGGGCTCGCAGTTCGCGGGCATGGGACGGCAGCTGTTCGAGCGTCACGCGCGCTTCCGCGCGCTCTTCGAGCGCTGCGACGGCGTGCTCGAGCCGCTGATCGGCTTGCGCCTGCGCGAGCTGCTGTTCGCCGCCGAGGGCGGCACGGACGGCGAGGCGCAACGCACGCTCACGCAGACCGCGATCACCCAGCCTGCACTATTCGTCATCGAATACGCGCTCGCCGATCTCCTCGTCCACTACGGCGTCCAGCCCGACGTGCTGCTCGGCCACAGCATCGGCGAGTTCGCGGCGGCGTGCCTCGCCGGGGTGTTCGAGCTCGAAGCTGCCCTGCAGCTCGTGGCGGAGCGCGGTCGCCTGATGCAGTCGTTGCCAGCGGGCTCGATGCTCAGCGTGAAGGCCGAGCTGGCGCAGGTGGAGCCGCTGTGCGGCGACGGCATCGACCTCGCAGCCTACAACGCTCCCGGCCTGATCGTCGTGTCGGGCGCGAACGAGCGCGTCGAGCAATTCGCGAGCGAGCTGAAGGGGCGTGGCATCGAGTCTCGGAAGCTCCACACGTCGCACGCCTTCCACTCGGCGATGATGGAGCCGATCCTCGAGACGTTCTCGCGTGCCGTCGAAAAGGCGAGCCCGCGGTCGCCGCGGATCCCGATCGTCTCCACGATGACCGGCAAGCCGCTCAGCGACGAAGAGGCGTGCTCGAGCGCTTACTGGGCGAAGCAGCTGCGCAATCCCGTCCGCTTCGCAGATGCAGTCGCATCGGCCATCGAGATGAAGCCCAGCGTGCTCGTCGAGGTCGGTCCGGGCGTGGCGTTGAGCACGTTCGCCGCCCGGCAGAAAGAGGGCGCTGCTCGGGCTCGCAAGGTGATCGCGACGCTCGGTCATCCGGAGTCCGCTGCCCCGGCGCTCGACGCGCTCTTGCGCTGCCTCGGCGAGCTCTGGATCCAGGGGCTCGAGCCGAGCTGGGAGACCCTGTACGCGGCGTCGGCGCGCCGCCTGGTGCGTCTCCCAACCTATCGCTACACGCGCCGCAGGCACTGGGTCGAGCCGCCGCCGCTCACAGCGGCGGCTCGAGCGCAGCCGGTGCGCGCCGAAAACACGAACGCTGCTGCCGGAGCGGGTGCTGCCGCCGTCACACCGGAGCTGCAGCTGCGGCAGCGTCTGCTGGCGCTGCTCGGCTCGCGTCTCGGGACGCAGCTCTCCGAGTCCGACCTCGAGACCACGTTGCTCGAGCTCGGCCTCGATTCCATGGCGCTGAGTCAGTTCGCGGCCAAGCTGCGCTCGGAGTTCGGCGTGCGCGTTCCGGTCCGTCGCCTGTTCGAGGACCTCAACAGCGTCGGCCGGATCGCCGACCACCTGCTCGCAGAAGGCGCTTCCGTGGCCGTCGAGGCGCCGGCTGCGCCGCCCGCAGCTGCAGCGTCTGTCGCCGCGCAGCCGGTCGCGTCCGACGCCGGCGCGCTCGCGAAGATCCTCGAGCGCCTCGAGCGTATCGAGCAGCGGCTCGAGGGCGGCCCGGCCGAAAAGGCTGCGGTTACGCCGCCGAGGGCTGCGCAAGCCGCGACCCCGCCCCCGCAGACCGAAGCTCCCGAAGGCGTTCCGCTCACGGCTTCTCAACGCGAGATCTGGGTCGCCGCGAGGGTAGGCGGGACGGCGGCGTCCCTCGCGTACAACGAAGCGCGCGCGTTTCGCTTCCGCGGGCCGCTCGACCTCGTCGCGCTCACGAAGAGCCTCGAGGAGCTCTCGTATCGCCACGAGGCGCTGCGCCAGACCTTCACGAGCGATGGGGAGCGCTGCATCACGCACCCGTCGATGCCGATCCCGCTGTCCAACTCGGACCTGCGCAAGGAAGACGCGTCGACACGCGCCACGCGCCTCAAGGAGCTGATGCACGAGCAGGTCTCGGTCGCGTTCGATCTCGCGACCGGTCCGCTGTGTCGTGCGCGCCTCGTGTGGATCGCGGACGACGAGGCGCAGCTGATCATGTGCGCTCACCACATCGTGGTCGACGGCTCGTCGTGGGAGATCATGATTCGCGAGCTGTCGGAGCTCTACTCCGCGCGCGTCGAAGGACGCCCCGCGAGCCTGCCGCGCGCAGCTTCGTTCGCTGCCTACGCTGCCGCGGAGCTGGCCGAGACGAGCAGCGCCGAGGCCCGCGAGAGCGAGCGCTTCTGGCTCGACCATCTGCGCAGCCAGACGGACGATCTCGATCTGCCGATCGACAAGCCGCGGCCTGCCTTGCGCTCGTTCCGGTCGACGCGCAGCGACCAGCAGCTGCCGGCGGCGATCATGGAGCGCGTTCGCGCAGCCGCGACGCAGGCTTCGTGTACGCCGCAGACGCTGCTCCTCGGCGCGTTTCAGCTGCTCTTGTACCGGCTGAGCCGGCAGACCGATCTGATCGTGGGCATCCCGGCGTCCGGCCAGGCGGCGGCAGGTCTCGAGTCGCTCGTGGGCCATTGCGTGCACGTGCTGCCGCTGCGCACGTTGCTCGACCCCGACAAGCGCGTGGCGCAGCATCTGACCGAGCTGCACGGCACGCTGCTCGACGGGCTCGATCACCAGCAAGGCAGCTTCAGCGATCTGCTGCCGAAGCTGAAGCGGCCTCGAGATCCGAGCCGCCCGGCGCTGATCCAGGTGGCGTTTGGAATGGGCCGCTCGCAGAAGCGCCCTGCATTCAGCGGTCTCGACACGTGGGTCCACGTGGTGCCACGCGTCAGTGAGACCTTCGAGCTGTACGTGTACGCGACCGATGTCGGCGGAGCGCTCGAGGTCTCCTGGTCGTACAGCACCGATCTGTTCTCGGAGGCGACCATCGGCGTGTGGCAGCGCTGCTTTGCGACCGCGGTCGAGGAGCTCGTCGCCGCGCCGGATGCGCGCACGTTGGCCGAGATCTCCATCGTGGCGCAGGAGGATCGAGAGCGCCTGCTTCAGCTCGCGTGGGGGCCGAGCGTCGCGCATGCGCCTCACGTGCCCGTGCATCGCACGATCGCCCAGCATGCACTGACGCAACCGAACAAAGAGGCGATCCATGACAGTCAGGGCGCGCACAGCTATCGACAGTTGGATGAGCGCGCCAATCAGGTCGCTCGCTGGCTGCTAGGCAGGGGCTTGGCTCGCAACGCGCTCGTGGGCGTCTGCCTCGATCGCAGCTTCGATCTCGTGGCTGTGCTGCTCGGCGTCTGGAGAGCGGGCCTCGGCTACGTCCCGCTCGATCCCACGTTCCCGGCCCACCACCTCGAGATCATCGTCGAAGACTCGGGCTGCGGGCTCGTCATCACGTCCGAGGCGCTCCGCGATCGCGTCGCGCGCGCAGCTCACGTGTGCAGTCTGGAGTCGATCCGCGACGCGATCGCGGCCGAGTCCGCGCAGCCCCCCGCGGTCGCCTACGCGCCCGAGGACACGGCGTACGTGATCTTCACCTCCGGCTCCACCGGACGGCCAAAAGGCGTGCAGATCCCGCAGCGCGCCGTCGAGAACTTCATCGCCGCGATGCGCGTGGCGCCCGGCTTCAGCGAGCGTGACCGGCTCCTTGCCATCACGACCATCAGCTTCGACATCTCCGTGCTCGAGCTGTTTCTGCCGCTCGCTGCCGGGGGCTACGTCGTCGTGGGCACGCGCGACCAGGTGACACATCCCGCGATCCTGCAACAGCTGCTCGCAGAGCAAAGCATCAGCGTCATGCAAGCGACCCCGGCCACCTGGCAGATGCTCTTCGACGGTGGTTGGACCGGGAAGCCCGGCCTGAAGATCCTGTGCGGCGGTGAGGCGTTTCCCAAGCACCTCGCGGAGCGGTTCCTCGCATCGTGCGGCGAGGTCTGGAACGTGTACGGCCCCACCGAGACCACGGTGTGGTCGACCGTCAAGCAGGTAAAGGACGCGAGCGAGCTGACCATCGGTCGACCGATCGACAACACGTCGGTCTACGTGCTCGACGAACAGATGCGCCTGGTTCCGGAGGGCGCGCACGGCGAGCTGTGGATCGGCGGGGCCGGTGTGGCGCTCGGCTATCTCGGCCGCCCCGAGCTGACGGCGGAGCGCTTCAAGGCGAGCCCGTTCCGCAGCGGCGACACCATCTATCGCACGGGTGACCTCGCGCGGGTGCGACCCGACGGCGACATCGAGTGCCTGGGTCGCGTCGACTTCCAGGTGAAGATCCGTGGCTTCCGCATCGAGCTCGGCGCGATTGAAACTGCGCTCCTGGAGCAGCCCGAGATCGCGAGTTGCGTCGTGGTGGCCCGCGACGGCAAGGACGGGAACAAGCTGCTCGCGGCCTATTTGGTCGCGGCCGAGGGGCAGTCGCTCGACGTCGAGGCCGCGCGTCGAGCGCTGTCAGCGAAGCTCCCCGCGTACATGGTTCCCGCCTCGTACCGCGTGCTCGATGCGCTGCCGATGACGCCCAACAACAAGGTCGATCGCAAGGCGTTGCCGGAGCCGCAGGCGATCAGCACGGAGGCCGCGCCGCCGCGCGACCAGCTCGAGCGCGACATGCTCGACATCTGGGTCGAGATGCTCGGGCACCGCGAGCTCGGCGTGCACGACAACTTCTACACCGTGGGCGGCCATTCGCTGATGGCCATCCGCCTGATCTCTCGAGCGAACGAGCGCTTCGGAACGGCGCTGTCAGTCGACGCCCTGTTCGGTCATCCCACTGTGGCTGGGCTCAGCGATGTCGTGCGTGCGGAGGTCGGCCCTCGCGCGGAGGTCGGCGCGGGCGCGGTGCGGACGAAGCTGGCGAGTGGGCATCGTGGCCTGTTCTTGATCCAGCAGGGACGAGAGGGCGGCTGCCCACTGTTCCTCATCCACGGCGACCAGGCAAACGGCTTGCTCTTGCCGCGACTGACGCAGGAGCAAGAAGTCTGGGGCTATCACCACCAGGGCTCCGATGGCGATCGCGTCGAGCTGACGACCGTGGAGACCTTGGCGGAGCACATTCATCGAGAGTGGATGGAGCGCCATGGCGAGCGCCCGTGCGTGCTCGCGGGCCACTCGTACGGTGCGATCCTGGCCTATCACGTGGCCGTGCTGCGAGAGCGGCAGGGGCTATCGACACCGAGCCTCGTCATCATCGATGCCCGGCACCCGGATGTGTTTGCCAGCCGCAACATGGCGTTCGGCCCGAAGCACGTGCGCCGCAAGCTCAGAGCGGGCGCGAAATACCTGGAAGCGCAGCGCAACATCGCATACGGGTTGTGGTACCTGGCGCGCGGTGAAAAAGTGCCATTGGAGCTGCGTAGCTCGTACATCCTCGGCACCTATCACCTCGCCACGTTGCGCTATCAGCCGCCCGTGTGGCACGGCAATCTGCACGTCATCCGCTCCGAGGAGTACACGCGCGTGTCGCCTCTCGACGGCTGGGATCGCGTCGCGCTCGGGAAGGTCCGGCGGGTGGTGATCCCAGGGAGCCACCTCGCGTGCGTGCGGACACCGGAGGGCGTCGGCAGGGTCGCCGACGTGTTGCACGGCATCTTCGAGGAGCTGCAGGCGCACTGACGTCGTGCTCACTCGCTGTGGGGCGCGCGCGGGAACAGCGACGCGCGCAGCGGCGCATCTTTCGCCGTGGCGAACGCGTAGCCCGAGCCCGCGAGCACGGCGCCGGTCGGCACCCAGACGACGTGAGCATGCCAGAGCATCGCGAGCACACAGCCGGCGATGGACCCGACGATGAACATAACGAAAATCGTCAGGTGCAAGCGGATCTTCGTGACCACGGGCGGCTCACGCCCGTGGGTCCGCTCGTCGCGCAGCGCGCGACGCCAATACGCTAACCAGCGAGCGGTCTCGATGCCGAGGTCTGTGACGACTCCGGTCAGGTGTGTGGTTCGGACCACGGCGCCGGAGATCCGCGATACGAGGCTGTTCTGAACGCCCATGGCCATGCACAAAAGGAGCGCCTGGCCGTCGCGCAGGCGCGGCGTCACGCCGAGCTTCGCGCTCGCCACGAGGCCGAAGCACAGCAGCAGCGCGGCCTCGCAGGCGAGCGCCACGCCGTACGCGGTGGGCGTGCGCGTGAAGCGGCGACTCTCGACGATCAAGCTCGCCATGAAGGCACCGGCGAAGAAGGCGACCACCATCGTGAACGCGGCTCCCGCCGCCGCGAGCTGCGAAGTGGCAAGATCGCCCGCCAGGCGACCCACATTGCCGGTCACGTGCGACGTGAACGAGCCCACCAGCACGAAGCCGGCGGAGTTCACGAAGCCGCCCACGCACGCGAGATAAGCGGCCAGTAACGTATTCTGCCGCGCTGAGCGGCTCGGGCCCTGATGGCGAAACATGCTCGCAGTGTAAGGCACGCGCAGCGCCACGTGTGACTCAGCTCGCTGTCATGCCACCGCCGACCCTGAGCTCTGCGCCTGTCAGGTAGGACGCGCCGCGCGCTAGGTTAGATCGGGAAGAGCACGTGGAACTCGGTACCGACGCCGAGCTGGGAGAGCACGCGCACGCGGCCGCCGTGGGCTGCGACGATGCGCGCCACGATGGCGAGGCCGAGCCCCACGCCGCCGTTGCGCTCGCTGACGCGCGCCTGCCGGTAGGCCTCGAACACGAATGGAAGCTCCTCGGGTGGAATGCCTGCGCCCGTATCGGTGACGGTCACGCATGCGAACTTCAGCCCGGACTCGACGCCGATGCCAGCTTCGGGGCGGATGCGCAGCTCCACCTTGCCCCCGCTCGGCGTGAACTTGAGCGCGTTGGCGATCAGGTTCGTGAACACGCGCTCGAGCGCGGGGAAGTCTCCGTCCATGACGTAGCGCTCGCGCTGGGGGATGAAGCATAGCTCGACGCGGCGCTGGCCCGCGACGTACTGGTGGAGACGCACGACGCGCTCCACGAGCTGGTTCAGGTCGATGCGCACGTGCTCGGCGCGCGACTGGGTCGCATCGCTCTTCGACAGCTCCAGCATGTCGTCCAGCAAGCGCCGGACGCCGTCGTAGGCGAGCCGCGCATCGGCGAGCGAGATCTCGTCGATCATGCCGTCCAGGATCGCCCCGATCACGGCCAGCGGGTTGCGGATGTCGTGAACGAGCATCGCGGTGACGCGAGCCTTGTGCGCTGCCGCCTCCACCAGCTTCGCATTGGCTTCGTTCAGGGCTTCGTTCTGCGCCCGCAGGTTGCGCTCGAGATCCGCGATTCGCAGGTGGTTGCGGACACGCGCCAGCACCTCTTCGGCTTCGAACGGCTTCGTGACGTAATCGCGACCGCCGGCCTGAAACGCGCGCACTTTGTGCTCGGTGTTGTCGTGCGCGGTGAGGAAGATGACCGGCACGTCTTGCAGCTGTGCGTCGTTGCGAAACGCGTCACAAGTCGCGATGCCGTCCATGCCCGGCATGCTGACGTCGAGCAGCATGCAGTCCGGACGCGCGTGGCGCGCCGCCTCGAGCGCGCGCTCCCCGGACGTGACCGCGCGCACCTTGTAGCCGCTCTCGAGCAACAAGCGCGATAGCACATCCAGATTCGTGGGCTGATCATCGACGATCAGGATGTCCGCCGCGGCGCGTTCGGTCATGAGTGTTCCCCCGCCGTGTCAAGCTGCGTGCTCGCATGGATCGCGCGGAGCTCGGCGATCAGTCCGTCGTACGCGTAGCGGTCCACGAGATCGTGGAGCGCACGAGCGAGCGGTTGCGCGCTGACCTGTGAGATGACACCACGCGCCAGCGCGGCGTCACCCGCGATCAGCGCCGAGAGCAGGCTGGAGCGCAGCGCGTGCGGCAGTTGCTGCAGGCCGTCGAGGGACGGAGCGACGTCGTCTGCTGCCTGTGGCTCTTCCGTAGCCCGCGCCCGCGCGCACTCCTCGAAACGCACGCTCAACATCGCCGCGATCAGCTCCGTGACCTCTGCGTCGTTGAAAGGCTTGCCCACGAGCTCGTCGAAGCCACGGTCCCGCGCGCTTTCGCGATCGATGTCGATGACGCTCGCCGTGATCGCCACGATCTTGCGCCGCGGGCGGCCGGCGAGCGCATCGGCCTCGCGGATGCGGCGCATCGCTACTTCGCCGTTCATACCAGGCATGCGTAGATCCATCCACACGATGGAATAACTCGCGCGCGCACAGGCGTCTATGGCGGCCGGACCATCGCACACTTCTTCCACCGCGAAACCAAGCTGGCGCAGCAGCCGGCTCAGCACCTCGCGGTTGTCCTCGCGATCGTCGGCCACGAGCATGGGATCGCAAACGCTGCCCGCGGCGAGCACTTGCGGCCTGTGCGGCGTGAGAGCGCGCGGGCTCGCGGCCTCGGCTTCGACGTCGAATGTAAATACGCTGCCTGCGCCGAGCCGGCTCGTCGCCTGCACCTCGCCGCCCATCAAGCGCACGAGCGATCGCGAGATGTACAGGCCCAGGCCCGCGCCTTCGCTCGTGTGCTGCCCGGCCTTGCCCTGGAAGAAGCGCTGAAACAAGCCACTCAGCTCGTCGGGTGACATGCCCGGACCCGTGTCGCTGACGCTCGCGTGCAAGCGGCCGGGCGTGTACCACAGCTTCACGCAGACCTCGCCATGCTCGGTGAACTTGAGCGCGTTGCCGATCAAGTTGACGAGCACCTGGCGCACGCGGCCGGCGTCTGCGTGCAGCCATGGAGGCAAGCTCGCGTCGGCGTCGACGCGAAGCTGCAGCCCCTTGCGCTGCGCGCGATCCGCGAACATCCCTTGCAAGGTCTCGACGAGCGCCGCGCTCTCGAACGCGTGCGGCCGCAGCGCGAGCTGCCCTGCCTCGATCTTGCTGATCGACAGTACGTCTTCGATCAGTCCGAGCAGGTGCGCCCCCGCCTGCATGACGCGGTGCAGGGTCTGGCGATCACTCTCGGAGCGCTGCGGCTCGCGCGCCAGCACCTGCGCATAACCGAGGATCACGTTCAGCGGAGTACGCAGCTCGTGGCTCATGCCGCTCAAGAACATGCTCTTCGCAGCATTCGCGCCGCGCGCCTGCTCGGCCGCCTGCTCGAGCTCTGCACCGCGCGCCGTGAGCTCCGCGTGCGAGCGCTGCAGCGCCTCGATCATCGAGTCGATGTCGGAGGCCATCACCGCGAAGGCGGGGTCCACCTTGCCGCCCGCTCGCACCGACAGATCGCCATTGGCCACCGTGCGCACGACATGCTCGATGCAAGCGATCGAGCGCGACAGGCTTCGCGAGAAGCTCGCCACGTACGCCCAGCCCAGCGCGGACACACACAGCAGCGAGAGCGTCGCGCCGAAGCGCAGGCCGCGCAGCTGGGATCGGGTCTCGCGCACGAGCGAGTCGGTCTGGCGGATCTCGTCTTGCACCGCGCGCCCGAGGGCTTCCGTCAGCGGTTCGACCAGGGTGTACATGCGTCGAGTGCGAAAGGCCTCGAGGCCCGCGAGGTCGGCCGTCAGCATCAGGTCGCGCGCCTGCTCGGCTGCCGTGCGCGCGCGTGCGAACAGAGGCTCGAGCTGGCGGGGCCCGATGCGGCGCGCCTGCAGGCTGCGAAATGCCGCGTCGCTTACGGCGATCGCGCGATCGACGCGGCGTGCGCCCTCCGCGATGTCGAGCCGCTGAGCGCTGACCTTGTGCACGGTGTCCACGACATCGATCGCGTAGCCGTCCGAGATGGAGCGAAGCGCGCTCGCAGGCAGCACGCGCTGCTCGTACAGGGCGAGCGCGCGCGTCTCGGCCTGCGTGATCAGCGCGTAGGACACGGCCGCGACCGCCGCCACGACGCTGGCCACGAGCGTGACGATCAGCACGAGGTGCTCGCGCACGGCCGCAGTGGGCTGCATCCAGCGCTGCCACCAGTCGCGCGCTACACGTTCGCTCCTCGAGCTCTCCGCGAGCATGTCCCCCCTCTTGCGCGAAGTGTCCGCAGAGCGGCGTTTCTCGTCAAGCAGCCCCTGGCCAGCCTGACGCGAGAAGGGCAAGCGTTGGTGCCGCGGGCCGCGCAGCCCCCGGCGGCGCTGGGCTTGCTGGAGTTTGTCACTCTCGCGCGCAACCGAGAGCCCGTGTTTACATGCGCTGACTCCGTGCCACACGCCGCTTCGCGTTGAGCTACAACCTCCCTCGATGGGAAGGCGATGCATGGGTGGGGCGGGCTGGGCCTGCGTGTTTTGGCTCGTTGCTTGGTGCGGCTGCGCGGGATTGCCGCCGGTGCCGGATAAGGGCGGGCCCCCCTGGTTGCGCGTCGAGACGGCGCATTTCGTGCTTTTTTCGGACCTCGACGTCAGCGACGCGAGCGACACGATCCAGACGTTCGAGCGGCTGCTCGACGGCTACTCCAAGCTCGGCTGGCAAGCGCAGGGCGAGCTCCCGGTCAAGCTGCACGTCGTGGTGTTCGCGGAGCGCTCGCACTTCGAGGTGTTCGCGCCGCTCGAAGTGGAGGGCTACTACGTCCACTTCGGCGCGCTCGAGCCGCTCGTCGTCATGCGGAATCAAGGGCAGCTCGATCGCTTCCGCACGCTCAAGCACGAGCTCACGCATCACATCGCGTATCAGGCGCTGCCGTTCCAGCCGCGCTGGTTTTCCGAAGGCCTCGCCAGCTACTTCGAGACGGCGTCGTTCGATGACGAGCAACGCTTCGCCGTCGGGGCTCCGCCGCGCGAGCTGGTCCGGGCGCTCGGAGAATATGGCCGTCTGCGCGCGAGTGAGCTCTTCGCGAGCGAAGCCGTCGACCTTTCGCCGCGTTTCTACGCGACGTCTTGGCTGCTCGTGCACTACTTGATGTCGCACCGCGCGGACGCGTTCGTGCGCTATCAAGATGGTCTCGAGGCCGGGCTGAGCCACGACGCCGCCTGGGCCGCAGCCTTTCCCCAGCTATCCCCGGAGCGCGTGGATGCACTGCTCGCGGAGTACTACGCTGCCGGTCAATATGCGTTTCTACTGCAGCCCATGGCTGCGTACGCAGGTGCGGCTCCGCAAGCTCGCGCGCTCGGCAGCGCCGAAGTGCACGCGCTTCGGGCGCAGCTGTTTCGTTCGTGTCCGGCGTGCGGCCCTGACGAGCACCGCATCGCCGAGCAACACGTCGCGGACGCGCTGCGGCTGGAGCCGAACAACCTGCGCGCCTCGGTGCTGCGGATCATGAAAGCACCCAAACAGGACCAGCTGCCCATGGCGCAAGCGCTCAGCGCCGCGCACCCTGCGGCCGCGATCGCATGGTTCATGCGCGGGCTCGCCGAGCTGGGCTCGACCGAGCCGGCGCGCTGCACGCCCGAGACGGCAGCGCGCTTGCGCGAGCTGGGCTCGACCTCGGCCCACGCGCTGATGCTCGCGGCGACATGCCAAGCGAGGGCGGGGGACGGCGCGTCGGCGCGGCAGCTGTCGGCTCGCGCGTCGAGGCGCCAGCCGGCAGACACCTCGCTGCTCGTGATGCACGCCGAGGTCGCGCGCGCGATCGGCGACTGCGCGGAGCTCGACGGGCTCGTCGCGCGCTTACGCAGCGCGCTGCACCCGCGAGTCGACCCGAAGCTGATCGCATCCTTCGAGACCTGCCGCTCCGCAACCGCAGCCACCTCGCCACCGCCAGCCGCACCAGCCAGCGCCGCCCCGTGATGTGGCCCACGGTGCTCGGCTCGCCCGGGCGCTGCGGAAGGAGTACGCTCCCGGCCGGTGAGCTCGTCCGATCCGGGTCAGCAGTTCTCGTTGCTGGAGCACGTGCCCGTCGCCATGTACGTGTTCGAGGCCACGGGCGAAGACTTCGTGCTGCGCCACGTGAACGCGTGCGCGCGCTCGCTGAGCCCGACCATCGGAGGCTTCGTGGGCCGTCCCATGGCCGGTCTGTACAGCGATCAACCGGAGACCGGGGAAGCCGCGCGGCGCGCCCTGGCGCAAGACGCTCCCGTGTCTCTCGATATGCTGCTGCGGCGACACGATCAGACCGAAGCCACGCACTCGCTGCGCCTGACGTTCGTGCCGCTGCGGCCCAGGCATCTGCTGATCGTCTCGCAGCCGACGCCGAATCCTCCCCAAGCCGAGGTGGCGCTGCGCGAGAGCGAGGCGCGCTATCGAGGCCTGCTCGCGTCGCTGCCGGACGCGGTGATCCTGCGTGGTGCGCCCGACGGGCGCGTGCTCGCGTGCAACGATATCGCAGCGCAGCTGCTCGGCCGCTCACACTACCAGGAGCTCGCCGGACAGGATCGCGTTCTCATCGACGGAGTGCGCGTCAAGGACGAGCTCGGCCGCGTGTTGACCGAGGACGAGCTGCCCAGTCGCCGCACGATGCGAACGGGTCTGCCCGAGTCGGGCCGCATCTTCGAGCTCGAGGTGCACGGCAAGACGCGTTGGGTGCGCGCGGCGGCGCAGCCCATCTGGTCCTCGACGGGTGCGGTCTCTGCGTCCGTTACGCTGCTCACCGACGTTACCGAGCGCGTGCGCTCGGAGCAGGCCCTGCGCGCTGCAGCCACACGCCTCGATCTCGCGCTCGGCGCTGCGCGGCTCGGCGTGTGGGAATACGATCCGCACAAGGACAGCGGCTGGTGGTCGGAGAACCTGCACGGCATCTTCGCGATCCCGGAGCTACCGTCGACGAGTCTCAAGGCGTTCGTCGAGCGCGTACATGCGGACGATCGCGCGATGTTTCTCGCCAAATCCCGGGAGCACGCGTGCGCTCGCGACGATCGCCCATTCGAGCTCGCGTTCCGGCTCGAGGGCGACGACGGAGTGCTGCGCTGGGCCCGCGTGCAAGGTCGCCTCTTGCACGATCCCACGCGTCTCGTGGGCACGGTGATGGACGTCACCGAGCAGCATCGCATGGAAGAGGAGCTGCGGCGCGCGCACCGGCTCGAGAGCATCGGCCGGCTGGCGGGCGGGGTCGCGCACGACTTCAACAATCTACTGAGCGCGATGATGGGCGCGCTCGAGCTCATCGAACCGCGCTGTCCGCAGGAGCTTCACGAGGACGTCGCGACGTTGCGCCACGGCGTCACACGCGCGCGCGACCTCACGCGGCAGCTCCTGGCATTCGCGCGCAAACAGCGCGTCGAGTTCCAGGTCGTCGACCTCTCGGAGCTCGTCGCGACGGTGGAGCGCCTGCTGCGCAGGCTGGTCGGGCCGAGCGTGACGATGCTCTTGACGGCTCGCGAACAGGTGCTCGTGCGCGCGGATCCTGCGTCACTCGAGCAGGTGCTCGTCAACCTCGTCGTGAACGCGCGCGATGCGATGCCGAACGGCGGCGAGCTCGAGGTGCGCGTGGACACCGCGCGAGCGCTGCTCGGCGGTGAGCTGCGCGAGTGCGCCGTGATCGTGGTGCGAGATTCGGGCGCAGGCATGGACGAGGTGACGCGCAGCCGCCTGTTCGATCCGTTCTTCACGACGAAGGAGCTCGGCACCGGGCTCGGGCTCGCGAGCAGCTACGGCATCGTTCAACAGCACGACGGAGAGATCGAGGTGGATAGTGCACCGGGCAAGGGCACCCGCTTTCGCGTGCTCTTGCCGCTGCTCGCGGGCGCGACCAAGCCTGTCAAGGCGCCGAGCAAGGCGAGGGAACCGGAGTGCAGAAAGAGCAGGATCATGGTCGTGGACGACGACGATGCCGTGCGCAACACGACCGTGCGTTTGCTCGGCACGCTCAGCTATCCGGTGCTCTCCGCGGGCAGCGGCGCAGAAGCGCTCGAGCTCGCGCGGCAGCACGCGGGTGAGATCGATGTGCTGCTATGCGACGTCGCGATGCCGGGGCGAGATGGGCCAGCGCTCGCGGCGGAGCTGCTCGCCGAGAGCCCCGGGCTGAAGGTCGTGTTCATCTCGGGGTTTGCAGAGGACCCGAGCCAGATCCCACTCGAGCACGCCGCGTTCCTGGGGAAGCCCTTCACGCGCGCCGAGCTGGTCGCCAAGCTCGAGGAAGTGACAGCTACAGATCGAACGCCAACACGTCCAGGCCGAGCGCGCTGACCGCGGCCAAGCGCACTGGATCCTTCCACACGGCGAGTCCCAGCTGGTAGCGCAGATAAAACGCTTGCGCGAGCCGCAGGCGAAGCACGAGTCCGAGCTCCGGCCGATACGAGACCTCGCCACTGCGCTCGTCGGACGCATGCGGGCCCATCGCGATCGTGAACTGCGCGCCGAGGTAGAAGTTCCCGAAGCGCGGCCAGAACCCCGTCACGCCCAGCAGCACCTCCCAACCTCCACGCTGCTCGTACGCATTCGCCGCGGTGTCGTTCAAGCGCAGCGCGGTGGGCCACAAGCGCAGGCCCACCTGAAAAAAACCTTCGTCGTTCTCCTGCAGCCACAGCGAAAGCGTGCTGCCGAGCCCGCCGGCGGGCTGCGCGCGAAGCAGGGTCAGTGAGGCGTCAGCGAGTAGGCTCACGCCCACGGAGCGGTCCGTCGGCGGGTCGACCACGATCATGTGGAGGGTGGGCGCCGCGGGCGCAGGCGCACTGGCCGGCACCTCATCGATCCAGAGCGCCGTGATCAACGCCGCGGCTTCGACCACGGCCTCGCAGCTCGCGTCGCGCACGCTGCGCGGCCCGGAGCTCTCCCCCGTGCGCAGCACGGTGACGAGCCAGTCACTCGGGCCCAGCGCTCGAGCCTGCACATGGAAGCCGCCGAGCGCGGCGTCGGCGGCCGCGGGCACGTGCACGAGCGCACGCAGCCGCGAGACGAACGCCTCCCGGGACTGACAGGGAACCTCGAACGTGCCTTGCGCGCGGGCGCCGGCGCTCCACGCGAGCAGACAAGCCAAGAGCAAGAGGCGATACATGAGCGTGGCGTGCCACGAGCGCCCGAATCCTTCACTGAATTTCGCGGCGACGTCGAGGCTTGACCCGGCGCGCCGTGTACGCAAGCTTTGCTCGCCCGTGTGAGCGACCGCCGCAGCCAGTCCAGTTCGAGCCGCAGCGACGCCGCGAGCGGCAGTCGCGTGTCCGGATACTTCCGAGGCTGGGAGGTGGTCGCAGGCTGCTTCGTGATCGCCACTGTGACCTGGGGGCTGGGCTTCTACGGCACGGGTTTGTATCTCGCGTACCTGGTCGGCCAGCGCGGCTTCACGACCAGCGCGGTCTCCGCAGGCATCACGGTCTACTTCTGGTGCAGCGCCGTCCTGATCATGAGCACGGGGCCGTGGCTCGATCGCGCAGGTCCGCGCCGCTTCACGACGCTCGGTACGGTGGCGCTGGTGCTGTCTGTGGCCGCGATCGCGCGCGCCGACGAGCTCTGGAAATTCTATGCCGCGCTCGCGTTGATGGCCGTCTCCTGGACCACGCTCACCAGCTCGGCCATTCAGACCATCCTCGCACCCTGGTTCATCCGCAAGCGCGGCCTCGCGCTGAGCATCGCGCTGACGGGCGCGAGCTTCGGAGGGATCGCGGTGGTTCCGCTGCTGTCGACTGCGACGCGCTTCCTCGGCCATCGCGACGGCCTGACGTGGACCGCGCTCGCGTTGGGCGCGCTGATGCTCCTCGTCATCGGGCGCTGCTTCGTGCGCGAGCCGCGCCTCGTGGGGCAACACCCGGACGGCGACGCGCGTAGCGAGGGGGTGGTCGCGGGACCTGCGGCTGATGGCGGCGGCTCGTGGCCGCTGCGTCGCGTGCTGTCATCGCCCGTGTTCCTGAGCATCTGCGTCGCGTTCTCCGTCGCGCTCACGGTGCAGGTCGGCTTTCTCACGCATCAGATCTCGATGTTGCAGCCGGTGCTCGGCGCGCAGGGCGCCGCGTGGGCGGTGGGCTGGACGACTGTCAGCGCGGTGGTCGGGCGCCTGATCGCGGGCGCGCTGATGGACCGCGTGGAACGCCGCACCCTCGCGGCGCTCAACTTCGTCTCCCAGGCTGCGGGCCTCGCGCTCGTGGCCGAGGCGAGGGGCGCGCCGCGCGTCCTCACCGCGTGCGTGCTGGCGGGGCTGTCTGTGGGCAATGCGATCACGTTCGCGGGCTTGCTGATCCAGCGCGAGTTCCCGGCGTCCGAGTTCAACCGAGTCAATCGTCTCGCCGTCGGCATCGGTCAGGTCTGCTATGCGTGCGGCCCGCTGCTGTTTGGCTTCCTGCGCGAGCAGAGCGGCGGCTACGCGCTGCCGCTGTACCTCAGCGCAATCGCGGCTGCGGGCTCGGCCGTGATCGTCTGGGTAGGCCGCCCGCGCGGGAATCAGTTGCGACAGGTCGCGGACTGAGCGCGCGGGGCGTGCAGCTCGAGCCGCTCGAGCTTGCCCGCGTCATCGAGCGTCAGCTCCAGCTCCCGAGGCGCCGCGCCGCACGCGAGCGGGAGGATCCCCAACCTACGCCCATCCCCACGCGGCGGGCCCGAGACGCTGCAATCGCGCGCCTCGAGCGCGGCGTGCGCCAACACCTTGCGAATCTCGCGCGCGCCGCTCTCGGCGGCGAACACGTCCGGCTCGAGCTCGGCCTCGCCACGGAGCGCGCGCAACGCGCGATCGGCCATGGCTTGTATGCGCGCATCGGGAGGCAGCTCGCGCTCCACCTTCAGCAGCGTGATGCCGGCTGCGGGCGTGGGCGCCAACGTGACGGCGAGCTCCAGCGCCCCTCGCTCGCAGCGCGCGCGGAACGTCCCGCGCAAGCGGCTGATCGCACGCAGCTTGCCCTCGGGCTGGCAACGCCCGTGGGCGCGGGCGATCTCGGCAGCCTGCGCGGGCAGTGCGCGATACCACGGGTAGTGGACACAACCCGGATCGAACAGCGTGCGCGCGACCT
>Ga0190269_10000328_pt1 | contig 25457 bp, 21 predicted proteins | sample Popmic249IS_FD_133749 | JGI IMG/M metagenome (GOLD analysis project Ga0190269, IMG submission 133749) | Populus adjacent soil microbial communities from riparian zone of Blue River, Arizona, USA - 249 IS | ecosystem: Environmental > Terrestrial > Soil > Riparian zone | place: USA: Arizona... | reverse complement strand
GCGCTGTCGGATGCTGGCGAATCGGCGAATCGATCAAGCGTGCACGTTGGCGCGGGTCTCTGGGGGGAAGTGTCGCGCCCGCCGCGCGTCGGCGGATGCAGGCGAATCGATCAAGCGTGCACGTTCGCGCGGGTCTCTGGGGGGAAGTGTCGCGCCCGCCGCGCGCTGTCGGATGCTGGCGAATCGATCAAGCCTGCACGTGGGCGCGGATCTCTGCGGGGAAGTGTCGCGCCGCCGCTCGCTGTCGGATGCCGGCGAATCGATCAAGCCTGCACGTTGGCGCGGGTCTCTGCGGGGAAGTGTCGCGCCCGCCGCTCGCTGTCGGATGCAGGCCAATCGATCAAGCCTGCACGTTCGCGCGGGTGTCGTGCCGCGGCCGCGCCGCAAAGCCGAACTGGCGAAAGCGTGTGTCGCTGCCGAGCAGCCGGCTCACGAGCATGGCAGCCCAGCGCTTCCACACTGCGAGCTCGGGCGCGCTAAACGTGTTGATTCCTCGCAAGTCAAGGATGTCGTAGCCGCAAGCATCCAGCGTGCGGCGGAGGCTCGTCTCGGTGAAGAAGCGAACGTGCGTCCGATCCAGGATGCCTTCATCGCGATAGCGCCAGTCGCGGCGCACGAGCACCTCGAGCAGATTCACCACGTAGCGCACGTTCGGAATCGACCCGACCAGCGTGCCGCCTATCGCAAGCTTGCTGCGCACAACGTTCAGGAACGCTTCATGGGCGACGACATGCTCGATCACATCGTTGCAGATGATTACGTCGAAATACCCGTCGGGCACATCGTTGGCGACGTTCTGGAATTCACCGACGAGCACCGTATCGAGCCCCACCCGGCGCGCCCGCTCGGCCGCGCTGGCGGACAGCTCCACGCCCCAGTACTCGCAGTCTTTTACGAGTTGTTGCGCGAACGCTCCACCTCCGCAGCCGATCTCGAGCACGCGGCGTCGCTGTGACGGAACAAAGGCGAGCATCTCGGGGCGGGCGTTGCTGAAGTAGCTTTCCGGTTGCACCGCAGATCCTCCTGGCGCTGGCCTTGCAGGTTATACGATCCTGGAGCGTGCTTGCTTCGGTGGCGCTCGACCTGCGCGCTTTGGTGCGTTGCCAACCTACCGTTGCCGCAGCCATCTCGGTTCGGTGTACGTTGGCGTGCTGCTGCTCTACGTACAGCCATGTGTGTATGACCCGTCTAGCAACATTGCGTGCGCATCTCGCGCACGAACCGCGGGTTTGGCGCGTTCGACGTCGTGGCACAACGAGTGCAACGCGCACCTCGGTCGTGCGGGTGCTTCAGCACTGCAGCGTACTCAGAAAAGATTACGCAGGGAATACGCTGCGCGCGCACCTGGCGCAGGTCGAGTCATACGGGGCTTCAGCCTGGGCGGCGCGCGGCGAGCGTGACCGTGAGAGCCTGCAGATCTTCGGGGAGATCGATCAGCGCGCGGAAGACCTGCGTTGCAGAGCGGAAGTGGCTGATAGGCCGTTCGCGCAGGTGGATGCCGGCTTCTGCGGCGGCCTTGTGGAAGCGGACGAGCGCGTTCATGTCTGCGTTGAACGTCTTGCCTTCTTCGTACATGGCGCCGGCGCGCACGGTGGTGACCCGGATGCCACTCGGCTCGAGCTCCCGTTGAAGGCCTGCGCTGAAGCGCTCCAGGCCTGCCTTGGAGCACTGGTACATGATCATGTGCGGCAGATGGAGCAGATCGACGGATTCGCTGCTGACCTGGATGATGTGACTTCCGCGCTGCATCAGCGCAATCGCCGCGCGTGCACACAGCACAGCGCCAGCGAGGTTCGTGAGTAGCGGCTGCAAGATCTGCTCGTCGCTCGCTTCGCCGATCAGGAAAGGCTCGTACACGGCTGCGTTGTTGATCAACACATCGATGCGCGGATGGTGCTGCGCGATCTCGGCGAATGCCGCGCGCACAGAGCCGGGTGAGCTCACGTCGCAGTGCACCGCCAGCGCGCGTTCGCCGATCTCTTGGGCGGCGACCTGCACCTTCTCGAGCGTACGCCCGAGCAGGACCACGTTGTCGCCGTCAGCGGCAAAGCGTCGCGCGAGCGCGCGGCCGAGGCCAACACCCGCACCAGTAATCACGATGACCTTCGACATGACGTCTGACTATAGCCACACATGATCACGAGCGTGCACACGCATCGAGGTTTCTAGTGTCCATTCAAGAGATTGAACGCACAGCAACACGAACGCGCGGTTGATCGGCGTTGCGCTCCGCATGCATGATGCGCGACGGGAGATGCTTCATGCCCGAGATCACCGATCGATATTTCAAGCACATCCGTGAGCAGAACGTCGCGGGAGTGGCCGCGTTGTTCGCGAGCGACGCGACGTACACCATGCCCGACGGACGCCGTTTCACAGGCGACAGCGAGATCCGCGGCTGGTTCAGCAAGCTGTTCGCGTCGCTCGTGCTCACACCGCGGATCGTCTCGACGGTAGCGACCGAAACCGCGGTGGCGGTCGAGATCGAGAACATCCTCCCAGATGGAGCGACGCGCCGCACCGCGAACTTCTTTCATCTGAACAGCCAAGGCCTGATCGAAGCGCTGCGCGTATACCAGCAAGGCTGAACGCGCCGCCGCACGGTCGTGTGACCGTGCGGCCTGTTACAGTAGGTCGTGTCAGTAGACGAGGATCGGGTTGATGATCGATTGGACTGCGCCTGTGACGCGCGAGGGGCCGAGCGTGAAGAAACCTTCGTACACGCCGTCTGCCACGGCTTCTCCGGCGTCGACGTTCTCGAGGATATAGACGCCGTTCTGCGCGAGTAGGATCTGGTGCACATGGAATGCGTCGTTGGGGCGCTCGGGTGGCAGGACCTCGACTGCCCAGCTGTCCGAGCCCACGGCGGCCACGCCAAGAGACGCGAGATACTGCGCGCCTTCGATGCCGAGGCCAGGCTCGACCGAGCCGTAGCGCTTGTCATCTTTGCCGATCAGCTGCGCCCAGCCTGTGTAGAAGATCACGACGTCTCCTTGCGTGATCGGCGAGAGCTTCTGCTTCTTGATCGCAGCTTCGATCTGCGCGCGATTGAACGCGGTGCCTTCGGCGACTGGCTTTTGCCCGAGAAGAGAAGTCATGTCCAAGATGACCGCCCGGGTGGCGATGGCTGGTACGTTCTCGATGCCAAGCTTCTTGAGCCCGCCGGTTGCGATCACATCCGCGCCTTTGAGGCAGTTGTAATACACGCCGTCGATGCCCACGTGACCGAGCCCGTCGATCTGCGAGCCGATGCCTACCCAGCCGTTGATGATGTCATCGTGATAGCTGGTCTTGGTCGCGCCGATCGTTCGGCCGTACTCCTGCCCCGGAGCCAAAACAGTCACCGAAAATGTGCGCGGCGCAAAGGCAGGCGTCTTCGAGTTGGTCTCGATGCCCATGCGGATGCTCTTGCCGCGCTTGATCAGCTTCGCGGCCTCGAGCGTCTTCTGTTGCGTGATGTTGTTCGCTGCGCCTTTCTGATCCGAGGGGCCCCACTTGGACGGATAGCAGCTCTTGATCGCTGCTGCGGGCGCAGCGGGTGCTGGCTTCTGCGGTGCCCCGGGAGCGGCCGCCTTTGGCGGTGCAGCTGCTGGCGTCGCAGTTTTCTGCGGCGCGGCAGCGGCAGGCTTCTGGGGTGCTGCTGCGGGCGGCGCTGCTGTGGGCGGCGCGCTTGCCTGACTCAACGCTGTACTGCTCACTGTAAGACTCGCGATCGCGAGAACTGCGGTACGAAGCTGCATGTGGGCTCCTTGGCTAATGAGGCCTGCGAGTCTACAGCTCACGCTTCGTACCGTTCGCAAAGTTTCACGCGGCCCATCCGATCCGGAGCGCTGTGCCCCAACCGAGGGCGCTAGCGTGATCCGCTGGGCGAGCCGTTGCTCGCACTGGGCTCCGATTCTTCGGGCTGGTAGATGCGCGAGAACGCCTTGTTAGCGAGCGTATCGACATCGCCAAGGTTGAGGTTCATCGACCAGGTCAAGCGTCCGCCCTGGAGGCTCATCTCGCCGTTGCCGTCGAACCGACAGCTCACCTCTTTGACCTGCTGCTGAACGAACGACTTCAGCTCGGGCGAGGAATAGCAGGCGCTCTTCACGGCCCGCAGCGCGCTCGCGCACCAGTCGGATACGCTCTGCTCGCGCAACGCTCGATCGCTCAACGTGTCCCAAGCGATCGACGCTTTCAGCGCGCTGCCACACTCGCGGCTCGCGGCTTGGACCGAGGTCGCCACGATCTCGTCCTCATGGCGCCGCTCCGCAGACTGATCGAACCGCCCAATGTTATCCAGCTCACCTGCGCTGCGCTGCTTCTGATGCGCGGCGAACAAGCTGTCAGCATCGACCTTCTCGCTGTGCGGCTCCGAGTACGCCACGGGGATCGCCTCCTGACCGGGCATGGACAAGCGCCAGTAGGTGCCGAGCCACGCGCTGTCTCCGGAGCGCAAGAGTGTCAGCCACTCGCGACCCGACCACTGCGTGATGTAGCGCAGATCGCTGCCTTCGAGGCCGCGGCGATGTGACAACACTTTGTTCTGGAGCGGTCCCTCGACGCCGGTGATCCGCAAGAGCGCTTCGCCGTCTTCGAAGTCGACGACCTCCACGAGGACACCCTCGCTGCCCACGAGCGCGAAGCGCTTGCTGACGGCTTTCATCGCGCTGCTTGCCGTGGTCGGGCTGCTCGCCGCTGGTGGCTGCGCCGACGCACAGCTGTAAGCCACGAGAGCCGCGGCGAAACCGATAAAGATCTTACGCATGATCGCGTTCATGTCGAGGCCCCTTTATTTCTTCTCGGTCGACTTGCGCTTGCCGAGGAGCGATGTGGCGTTCTTCTTGTACAACGCACTGCCGTCACCCAAGCCGTCGCGAATGTGCGGTTGCAGCTGCGTAGCACACGCGCCCTGGGCCACTTTGACTGCGAGCGCTTCGTTGGGATCGTCGTCCGGCAGTGACAATCCAGAGAGCACGGCGAGGCGCAGATCCTCGTCGCCACATTGCTGTGGCGTAGGTTTGGTGAGTGCGGGCACAAAGAACTGAAGCGCCATCCAATGGTTGAAGCGTGCGCGCACGAGCTTGCCGGCCGCGAAGCCCTCCGCAGGATGCGCTTTGATGTAGCGCTTCAATGCATCGAGGCAGGCATCCGAGTACGAGAGATCGTTTTGACATTGTGTGAAGTCGTCCACGGACGACAGCACGATGCGATTCTGCTTTTGATCGACTTCGTACGCCGACGCGGTCGATACCACCCAGCTTAGCTGCGCAATCACGAGGGCGAGCCATGAGTATTCGGAAACTGGTTTCATGCGCGACAGTTCGGCCGCGCTGCTTGGGAGTTGCTCGCGCGCGATCATTTAAATGTGTACGCCAGAACAGCCTCGCGCTCCGTCACTCACAGCGGGTGTGCAAACCTGCAGCCCATGGCGGCAACGAAGCGTTCTGAACCGTCGCACGTCGAACCGTCACCATCGCGGCCGCGATCCGCCGCTCCTGCGGAGCAAAGCGCTTCACTGAGCGACGCGCGAACTGAGCGCAGCCAACAGCGGCAGATGCTCAGTGCGCGTCCAGCTGCTGCATGAACACATACTTCACGTTCTTCGTGTCGAGCGGCAGCGGGACGCGCACGCGTACAAAAGGCGCGGGGCGTGCCCCAGGGGACTTGAGCTTGGCTGTGGCGTGCTCGCGCACGCATGCGACCACAGCCTCGTTGCCCGGTGAGCTGCCCGCATCGACGATCTTGGGCGGCTGACCTTCCTCGGTGAACTCTGCGGCGAGTGAGACGAGCCCAGCCCCTTGGGGGGCGTGCTCGCGCGTGCAGTCCACGGCCTCGTCGCTGAGCGCGTCTGTCATCTCTTCCGCAGCGCGATATGGCCCGTCGGGGCGTCGCGCGCGCGCACAGTTGAACATGCCAACGGCAAACAGCACGAGGATCGCGAGGCGTCGGAACATCGGCCGAGTCTAGCAAAGATGGTACGCTCGCCGCATGACAACCGCGATGCCGCCGATCCTCTATGGCACTGCATGGAAAGCCGAGCGCACGGCCGATTGTGTCATGCGCGCGCTGGGAGCTGGGTTTCGTGGCATCGACACCGCTTGTCAGCCCAAGCACTATCACGAGCCAGGGGTGGGGGAGGGCATCGCGGCACATGGTTGTCCGCGTGAGTCGTTGTACCTGCAGACCAAGTTCACCTCGCTCTCCGGTCAGGACCCGCATCGGGTGCCGTACGATGCGCGCGCGCCGCTGGCCGAGCAGGTCGCGCAATCGTTGCAAGCTTCGCTGCGTAACCTACGCACGCACTATCTCGATTGCGTGGTGCTGCACTCGCCGCTGCGAGCGGCACGCGACACGCTGACCGTCTGGCGGGCGCTCGAGCAAGCGGTCGAACAGGGCCTCGTGCGTCAGCTTGGCATCAGCAACTGCTACGACGAGGACGTGCTGCTCGAGCTGTGTGCGTCAGCGCGCATCCAGCCAACGGTGCTGCAGAATCGCTTCTATGCCGACACCGGCTACGATAAGGAGCTGCGCGCGCTGTGTCGTGAGCGCGGGATCGTCTATCAGAGCTTTTGGACGCTGAGTGCCAACAAACACCTGCTGCAATACGCGGCCGTGACTGCGCTCAGCAAGAAGCATCAGCGCACGCCGGCGCAGATCTTGTTCCGTTATGTCACGCAGGAAGGCATCGTTCCGCTCACGGGGACACAATCGGATGAGCATATGCGCGAGGACCTCGCGATCTTCGACTTCGAGCTCAGCGGGCAGGAGCGCGCAGCGATTACGGCGTTGCTCTGAACGCGCACGTCGTCCCACATCCGCCCCACTACGAGCGCGCGATGCGTTGCTAAAGTCCACGCGTCTCCCGCATCTTGTGGGCGACGGCCGAGCGCCGACCTATGCCGCGCCTACTCACAGCTTGCTTGATCGGAGCGCTGGGCCTCACTGCGCTTGTTTTGGCGAGTTACCTGGTGTTAGCGCCAGCACCGCACATCCTGACCGGTGAGCCCGATCCAGAAACCTCGGCCAGTCACGCGTGGTCCGAGCCAGAAGAGGCGAGCCCGGCTGCGCTGGCTGTCGATGGTCGGCGCGGCGGAGCGCTGCCGTTCGCCTGGCAAGCCGCGGGTCGTGCGACCTTACACCTCGAGCTGCAGCGCGCGAGCGAGATTGCGGGCGTGGTGGTCAGCTGGCGTGGCCCGCCGCCCTCAGCCGCAACGCTACACCTCGGCTCGCGCGTTGTGCCGCTGAAAGCTGCAGATGCGCACGGCGAGTCGGTGCTCTGGCTCGGTGCACCGCAGTCTGTCTCGCGGGTGAGCTTGGCCGTCGAGGGTGCGGGTGTCGCCGAGCTCCAGCTGCTGCAAGACGCGGCCGCGATCTGGCTGCTCGCGCCGCGCGAGCGCGTCGACCAAGATCTGGAGCTGCTCGCGACCTACGGTGCAACCTCGGTGGCGCGTGTGCCGGTCGGTGCGGAGCTGTCTGCGGCGCTCTCTCGCGCGCGTGCGATCGCTGTATCGAACGCGCCGCTGCCTGAAGCACAGGTTGCCGAGCTACGCCATCTCGTCGAAGCGGGCGCGACGCTCGTCGAGCTCGGACCGGTACCCGCCGTGTGCGGTGCAGCCGTGAGCGGCGTCGAGCAGAACCCACAGGACCTCGCAGGTCAAACCGGAAGCGGCGCGCGCTGGCCCACGCCGCTCGGGCGCCAGCCTGACTGCTGCAAGGCCGAGAATGTTTTGATCTCCACGCGCAGCCCGGATGCTCCGCTCGTCGTGAGCCGGCACCTCGGGGCGGGCCAGTGCATCCGCTGGCTCGGCGACCTCACTCATGCGATTCGGCTCCTGCGGCAAGGCGATCCCGCCCGCGCGAGCCTCGCGCACAAAGCCAATGATCTGTTCGAGGAACGCTCCGAGAACGATGTGCCGAGCGCGGATCGGCTCGGCTTTGCCCTGGCGCGGCAGCTGACAGCGGCGGCCGGGCTCGATCTTTTGGTCTCGCCGCTCCCAGCGGCAGGAGCCGGGCTCGTCGTGTACACCGCGGACCAGGACTTCGTGCCAGGCGCAGGCGAGCTGGCACGCAGCGAGAGCGCGCGCGGTGTTGGCATGACTTTGACGCTGACAGCTGCGAACGTCGGAGCCAAGCCAGACATCGTCTATCCGGAAGCCTCTGAGCCCATGCTGGACCGGTCGCACGTGGTCGCGCTCGCCGAGCGCGGTCACAGCGTCGGCGTTCACCCCAACCTGGTTGGCCTCAAAGGCGAGCAATATGCGCAGGTGATCGATGCGCACGTGCAGCAGTTTCGCGAGCGCTACGGCGTCGCACCACGGATCGTGCGCAACCATCACTTGATTTGGCAGGGCTACACAACCATGGCGGAGATCCTGGCGCGCGCTGGCCTGCGCCTCGATCTGAACTACGTCAGCATCCCTGCGGGCTTCATGTTCGGCAGCGGATTGCCGATGCGCTTCATCGACAGCGCTGGTGAGGTCATCCCCATTTTTCAGCAGCCGACGCAGCTCGACGACAGCGCGTTCATCCCAGAGGACCCTGCGACGCTGGACGCCACGACCGCGCGGCTCGGCACGCGCTTGCGCGAGCTCCTCGCGATCGCGCAGCGCGAGCACGTTCCGCTCACCCTCTTGCACCATTCGCACTGGTGGTTTCGCAGCCAAGGGCGGCTGCAGGCCACGCTGCTCGCCGAGGCGCGCCAGCGGAACATGAGCGTCTGGGGCGCCGCCGAGTGGCTGCGGTTCACAGAAGCGCGGCGCAGCACGCAGATCCGTCGCAAGGGCGCCGGCTACGAAGTCGATGTGAGCGCCGACCATCTGGCGCTGCTGATCGAGGGCAGCACGGGCGTGTTGGTCGACGGTACGCGACGCGCGCTGCAGACCTGGCACGACGCCACAGGCGAATACTTCGTCCTGCCGCTCGAGCGCGGGCGCCATTCGATCGAGCCCTGAGCCGGATCACACTGGCGCCATGCGGAACACCTCTGCCTGCAGCGGATGGCGGCAGGCGTAGTGAGCAAGGTCGAATCCCACCCGGGTTTGATCGCATGATCTGACGATGTCGCAACGCTGGCTGTGCTGGTTGGTCTTGGTCTGCTTGGCAGGCTCGAGCGCATGTGGAGACGACTCGCCCAGAGCACAGGTCGATGCAGGTCCCGATGCCGGTGGCTACATGAACATGCCAGACAGCGGGCCGAGTACGGTGCCGGTGCGTCCGGAGATCCCGGCCGCAAGTTTCGAGAGCTGCTCTGCGCTCACGCCACAATACGCGGGCAACGGGTGCACACAGTCCTGTGCGAACGTGCGCTGTCCGTGTAAGCCGTGGGCAACGAGCTACGTCGCCTGTCACCCCGAGCGCGGCTGTCTGACCAGCTTGGACTGCGACGTGGCGTGTGAGCGCGACCTGGGCGACGTCGTGAGCTGTCTCGGCGACTATGCACCGTGCGAGCAAGATGCGGACTGTGGGAACGACGGCCGCTGTGTGAAGACCGCGGGCATGCCGGGCGATTGCACCAGCGGTGTGCCTGGCGTGTCATGTCTCGACGATGCTGACTGTCGCGACGGCAGCTGCGTCGCGACATCGCCAGATGGAATGCGAACGTGTCAGTCAGGCATCAGCGGCGCGAAGTGCAACGCGCAGGACGAGTGCGACGCGGGCTTCTCCTGCGTGTTGCCCAAAGCATCGTTCATCGGCAGCTGCTCCGACCGCAAGCAGGGCGCTGCGTGTCTGACGCGCAGCGACTGCGAGAGCGGCATCTGCGTGGGCGGCGGCGATCGCACGAGCTCGCTCGGCGTGTGCGGCGACGGCGCGCTCGGATCGGCCTGCGCCAGCGCAGCCGAGTGCATGTCAGGGCACTGCGGAAAGAGCTCGGCGAGCGCGAGCGAAGGCATCTGCACCGATGGCAGCTCTGGTAAAACATGCTCGGCCGAAGATCAGTGCGCCGCCAGCTTGCGCTGTGTGACGAGCACGTGGGGCGGGCGCTGCTCCTCGGGCGAAGTCGGCGCGCCTTGCGTCGACGATCCAGATTGCGTGAGCGGCCAGTGCGCCCGCGGCACGTTCGAGAGCTTCTGCACCGAAGGCAAACTCGGGCAGCCTTGCGCCGAAAACGATCAATGCGGGGAAGGGCATTGCGTGCGCAGCTATACGTCGGGCGGTCCGAGCTCGCTGTGCTCTAGCGGTGAAGTGGGAGAGCCCTGCGACGCTGAAGACGACGGCGATTGCGCTGACGGTCGCTGCGCCAAAGACTATGCGGGCGCGGGCTGGACATGCAGCAGCGGACAAGCGGGCCAACGCTGCAGCAAACCGAGTCATTGCGTCGACAGCGTGTGCGCGCTCAGCTCAAACAACAGCGGCGTGTGCACGGATGGTGCGCCGGGCTCCGCGTGCATCGAAGACGCACAGTGCGACGACAGCCGCTGCGCGATTCGGCCGGGTCGCAGCGACGGCACATGCACCGATGGCAAGGTCAGCGCGCTCTGCACGGAAGACGCCGACTGCAGCTCGAACCGCTGTGCGTTCAGCAGCGGAAGCAGCAGTGGCACCTGCACCGATGGCGCCGTCAGCGCGTATTGCACTGAAGATGCCGACTGCGTGTCCGAGCGCTGCGCAGTCAGCAGCGGCAGCAGCAGTGGATCGTGCACCGACGGTGCGCTCGGCGCGAAGTGCGGCGCGGACAACGACTGCGTCTCGACGCTGTGCGCGCTCGTGTCTGGCAACAGCTACGGAAGCTGCACGGATGGCATGCTCGAAAGCGCGTGCGCCGCATCGACAGACTGTGTACAAGGCACCTGCGCGTATTCGGTCGGCCTCGGTCGCGGGGAATGCACGGACGGCTCGCTCGGGGCGTTCTGCGTAACACCTTCGCACTGCACCTCGACGTTCTGTTACACCGGCGGGAACAGCGCGGGCGTCTGCACGACCGGCGCGACGGGGCAGAGCTGCTACAGGGCGAGCGACTGTGCGTCAGGCGTTTGTGTCACGGAGACGGGCATGTGTCAGTAAGGGCCAAAGCTGATCCAGCGCGGTCCGCCTGACCGTGTGTTCGATATCGCCAAGCTTGTACTGAAGTAGTTTGCGGGAGATCACCGGTCGAACGATGCCGCCATAAGCGGCGAGTAAGTTTTTCAGAAGCGTACGTCTCGTCTTGAGCAGGCCCGGACCTCGCGATACGAGTGCGCTCATGTCCCGGCTTGTTCAGATGCAGAGCTGCGCGTTGTTTGCGCTGATGCTGATCGCGGGCTCAGCCTGCACGCAGACGTGCCCCAACGGTTACTACCTGAAAGAAGGCCGCTGCTACAAAGGCACGCCCAACGACCAAGATGCGAGTGCGGAGCAGGAGAGTGCCGTTCGCACTGACCAGTCAGCGCTGGCTGACGGGGGTGTCAGTCAAACGGATGCCATGACATCTGATACCTCGACGTCGACCGGCACCGGCAGCGCCACCAGCTCGGCAGGTGCAGCGGGCGCAGCAGGTGCAGCCGGCGGGACCGCGGGCGTCTCGGCCCTCCCTGCAGCGGGCAGCGGCGGCGCGGGTGGCGCCCCTGTAGAACCGCAGCAGCCGCGCAACTGCCTCGTGGGCGCGACCCGCTGTTCGGAGACCGCGCCCGCAGTCGAAGTCTGCACGGTGGACGACGCGTGGGCCCCCAAGGAGACGTGCATCGCGACCTGCAAGGACGGCGCATGCGTGGGCGACTGTGTCCCGGGTGAGCATCACTGCGGCACCAACAACACTACCGAGCTATGCAGCCCGATGGGGGCGTGGACGCCGGAAGAAACCTGCTTGTTTGTCTGCATCGATGGCGCCTGCGGAGGTGAGTGCAGCCCGGGCAGCCTGCAGTGTGGTGGTGACGACGGTCTGACTGTCCAAACCTGCAATGAGTCTGGTCAGTGGGTGGACACGACGCGCTGCCCGAACGTCTGCTCCAGCGGCAGCTGCTCCGGCACCTGCGTGCCCGATACCCTGCGCTGTCGCACGGCCGTGACACCTGAGAAGTGCAGCCGAGAGGGCTACTGGGAAGCGCAGACCAGCTGCCCGTTTCTCTGCGGCGACGATGGGCAGTGCACCGGTGAGTGCCGCCCAGGCACCAAGATGTGCGATGGTCAAACACCTGTCTCGTGCGACCAAACAGCGCACTGGGCGCCGCAGAGTGCATGCATCGATCGCGCATGCGTGAACGGCGTGTGCGGAGGGGCGTGCGCGCCCGGACGGCGCACGTGCGGCCCCAATCAAACGCCGCAGGTCTGCAACGATCGAGGGCAATGGCAATCGGAACGCGCATGCCCGAACGTGTGCAGCGGCGCAGGGGTGTGCTCGGGCGTGTGCCCGCCTGGCTCTCAGGTCTGCAACGGGAACACGCTGCGTACGTGCCGTAGCGACGGCTCGGGTTACACGGATGAAGTCTGCCCACCGGCGCGCGCCAATGAAACTGGCGTTTGCACCGGGCGCAGATGCGACTCTGAGTGCTCGGCGCCGGCGCAGAGGTGCGGGTCGAGCCCGCTGTGCTGGAGGCTCGAATACGGCTGCGAGCAATGCGCGTCTCCCTACGTCTGGCGCGAGACGACCCCCACGGACAAGGCCTGCGTCACCATCGAGGCTCGATCGATCAGACAGGCGGAAAACAGCATGTACATGGTGGCAGATCCCTGTCCGGATGGCTTGGTTCACCGGCGCGCAACGCCCGATGACCGGCTGTGTGTTCCGGCCGAGATTCAAGCCCAGGTGAATCAAGAGAACTTGGCCGCGGCATCGAACACCCAGGTCGCGACGGGGATGCTCCCGTGAGCTGCCGCTGGCAGCTGCTGCTCGCGTTCGTGATCGGCGCGGGCGCGTGCACTGAGTACGCGCCTTTTGCTGAGGAGCCGGACGCGAGCCGCGGAGCACGCGAGCAGCCGCTGCAGCCGCTGCAGCCCACAGCGGCGGATGCAGCACAGCGCACGCCGGATGAGGACGCTGGCGAAGAGCGGGCGGATGCGACTGCTCCGCGCAACGACGCAGGCTCTCCGTCTGCCGAGCCCTCTTCGGCGCCTGACTCGCCCTCCCAGCCGGACGGCCCGGAGATCCTCACCCAGCGCTACAACAACGCTCGCACGGGCGCGAACCTCGATGAACGCGTGCTCACGCCGCGCAACGTCGAGCAGCTAGCGCTCCTCGGCAGCTGGAGCATCGAAGCCGAGATCTACGCGCAAGTCCTCGTTGCCTCGGGCGTCGACATCGCAGGCAAGAAGCACGCGGTCGCGATCGTCGCCACGATGAACAACACCTTGTACGCGTTCGATGCCGACGCGGTGCCGGCCGACGCGTTCCTGTGGCGCCAAGGCCTGAACGGCGAGCTCGGCTTGCCCGCCTTTTGCTCGCGCAACATCGCGGGTCCCAACGGGATCCTGTCCACGCCTGTCATCGACAAGGCGCACGGCCATGTGTATCTCGTCGCGCGCGACTGCGATCCGATGTTTCCCCCAGAGATGCCCCAGTGCGAGCACCGTTTGTTCCAGATCGCGCTCGCGACTGGAGAGTTGCTGCAAAGCGTGTCCATCAAAGGCGAAGCGCGCGCAGTGGATGCGGACGGGCAGGTGGTGAGCACGCGTTTCGAGCCGAGCGTGCATTGGAACCGACCGGGGCTCTTGCTGCACGGTGATTCGCTCGTGGTCGCGTTCGGGTCGGGCCCCGCGGGCGATCAGCACGAAGAAGACTACGTCTACCACGGCTGGGCGTTCCGCTATCGCGTGGATGATCTGCAAGCCGCGCCGGAGGTGTACTGCACGACACCGCGCGGGCGCGGGGGCTCGGTTTGGCAGTCAGGTGCTGCTCCTGCGGCCGATGATGATTTTGTCTATCTAACAGGTGCCAATGGCATTCAGATGGACAGTAAGATCCATCCACCGGACGCCTGGCCGACTTCGCCTGTCGATCAAGAGGACAGTGTGATCCGCCTGCCACGCGACGCGTGGGGTGACGTGAAGACCTACTGGGACGATCGCAACTATCTCGCCGCAGGCAACGTGTTTCAGCACATGGAGAGCGGTGACAATGGCTTCGGATCGTCGGGACCGATGCTGATCCCCGATACGCGACTGTTGCTCGTGGGCACCAAAGCTGGGCTCGTGTACTTGATCGACCGCGACGCGATGCGGGCGGTGCAAGAGCCGCTCTCGCCGTTCACCGACCTCGCGCTGCAGCCGGGTCACAGCTTGTACCTGCACAGCTGGTGGGGCATTCCCATGATCACGCAGGCTTTCGTGTTCTACAGACCGAGCCCCGCGGGCGAAGGCTACGCGTACGCATGGGCCGCGAACGATCGGCTGCGACAGCTGCGCTTCGACTATGGCGCACAGCGCCTCGAGCTCACGGCGACAGCGGACGTCCCAGCGGTGCTCGGCGGCGGAAACTTGGTGCTCTCGGCGGATGGTGCTGCCGCTGACAGCGGCGTGCTCTGGGCGACCACCCGTGCGGGCGATGGCACGGGCGGTCCTGAAGGCACGCTCTGGGCATTCGACCCGCAGACCTTGAAAGTGCTCTGGCGTGCGGATACGCCGGCCTGGTCGAAGTTCAACCCGCCGACGGTGATCCGCGGGCGCGTATTCGTGCCGAGCACCGCGCCAGCGTACGGGACGCAGCAGGTGCTCGTGTACGGCTTGCCAAAGGACTGATCAGTCCCAACCGGAGCTCTCGGCGGCACCGAGGATCGCATGCACGGCGTGGATCTCGCCGCCGTACATCTTGATCATGTGAAAGTCGGTGTTGCCCATGAACATGGTGAAGCCCACGCCGATGCCGCGCTCGATGTCGATCACGAATGTGCGCGGCGTGAGCGCGCCTCGCTCAGACGGCATGGCGTCCATGTCGCAGCTGAGCGCGGCGTTGCACTCGAACGAGCCGCCGCCATTTTCCAGGCGCTGACAGTCGTCGGCGAGGTTGCAGCCGTAGCGCGGGAACAGCCGGAAGTACTTGTCCAACCAATCTTGGATCTCCGCGCGTGAGTTGCGCTGGTCTTCCGGCACGATCTCCTCCCATTTTACGACGTCCTTGCTCGCCGCGATCGCCTCGGTGTTCGAAGGGAAGCTCGAGCCAAAGACTTTGTAGTCGCCGGGTCGCACCGCGATCATCTCGACTTCGCTGAGCTTCTGATCGACGAGCTTGAGCCGCAGCCCGACGGGGATATCCATGCTGCCGTCCGGCACGACAGATTCGCTGACGGTAGAGCAAGCTTCGGTGTCGAGCGCCGTGTGCTTGTACTTCACCGCGCCGGCGGTCTGCCACAGGCCTTCGCCAGGCTCGATGGTCATGCCGTTTTCGGTGAGCTTCAGGGTGTCGGCGCGCGGCAACATCGTCGGATCGTGGGCTGCCAGCGCGGTGTAGAAGCTGTCCGTTGTCGCCTGCAGGAGCTCGCGCGAGCAGCCTGTGGGTTGCGCTGCTGGTGCGCCGCTGCTGGCTGCAGCCGGTCCTCCTGCCTGTGGCGTCGCGCCGCCGGTCGGCACCGATGGTGAGCCGCTGGTGGCTGCGGAGGTTGGTGTGCTGGCACGGCCAGCGGCTGGTGTGGTGACGCTATTGGCGGCCGCGTTCGGAGGGGTCGTCCCGGCGTCGCTCACGGCGGCAGCTATGCCTGCAGCCGCTTGGTTCGAGCTCGCGCCGGTCCCGTCCTTGCTGCATGCCACGCTGCACAGCGTGACGAGACCGAGTGACAAGAGGTGTTTGCTTCTCATCGCGTCCTCCGAGTGATTGCGTGCTAGTTCCAGTCGCCGTTTTTGCGCTGAATGTCTGTCCAAGGGTCTTTGCACAACGTGCACGCGTCCCCGTAAAACCAGGGCTTTGCGGCCTGATCGCCGTACACGTGAAGTCGCAGCCACGCGATCAACGGCGCGCGCTCATCGCCTGCGTCTCCGAGCGGAATCAAGTGTCCCGCGAAGTCGGGGGTGGCGCCCGGCACATTCAAGGTCGCCATGATCGTGGGCACCTTGCTCGAGCCATCATACGTCGGCTGCACGAAGCCGGACTTCGTCACGAAGCCATCGTTGGTCGAGGTGATGAGCAGGAGCGGCCCGTGCAGCTGACTGGCAGGCCCTTGCAAGCCGTGCAGGGCGACTGTTGCGATCACATTCGGAGAAGCGGCCGCACCCACCGCCGCGCCGCCGCCAAGCGAATAGCCGATCGCCGCCGCGCACATCACCGCGAGCTTGCCTTGAAAGTCACCGGCCGTGTCGTTCTGCATCAGCAGCCAGTCGAGGCCCATCTGCAGGTCCTGTGCTGTCACCATCGTGCTGTTGCTCGCGATCACCACGAAACCATGGGATGCGACGGTGCTGAGCAACGCGGTGTAGAGATCGGGTGTCGTGGTGATGCCGTTGCCCCAGGTCGCAGGCGGATGCAGGAAGCCGTTCGCGCCGAGCTCGCTCGGGCGAAACATCGTGTACGAGCCACCCGGACCGGTGTTGGTCTCGACGCGCGCTTGGAATGGGCCCATGGCGCCGTAGTCGCTCACCGGAGGCAGTGCGGGCCCGGTGCACGGCCCCGTTGTCATGGGCGTGGTCGGTGCGGGCGCCGCCATGCCGCCAGCGGCTGCAGGAGGCATGGCAACTGCACCTCGTCCTGCCATACCGACTGCAGGCGTGCCGCCGCTCACAGCTGCGGGTGGGATCGGCGCTGCAGCTCGCGTTGGCGGCGTGCTGAGACTCGGTGTGCCTGCAACCGCTGTGCTGGTCTGCGGCGGCGGAAGCACGGCGCCTGTGCCTGCCACACGCGTCGGTGGTGTGGTGGTAAGCGTCACGCTCATGCTTGGGTCATCGGCTGAGCATGCGACTAGCCAAACCGCAAGATATCCCAGCGCTCTGCACAACCAGACCGTACGTCGGTCGCTCATACTTCTGCCTCCCAAAGTACGCCGGAGCCTGACGCGAAACGCGGGCGCGAATCTCAGCTCGAATTCGAGCGAAATTCTATCCGCTCCTACGCGTGACCGTTTGGGAGCAAAGTACTATTTCAGCGCCTTCCAGAGGTCGTTCGACTCAGGCTCGATCCAAGGGTCTTCGCAGGTGTTGCAGCCATCGCCGAGGATGATGTGCTTCGCGCCCTGATCAGCGTTCACCCAATAGCGCAGCCACGCTGTCAGCGGCGCGATGTAGCGACCGTTGCGAGCCAGCTCGCCCACCACATCGAGGTGGCCGATCGGGAGCGCGCTCAACACGGCAGGTGCTTCGCTCAGGGTCGTGAGCGTCTCGCGGTTGTCGTCGATCACATCCATGGTGCCAGTGACGAGCCAGATCGGTCCATGTGGATCGCCCATGGTGTTGTGACCGTGGATCGAGATGGTAGTCATGATCGCCGCGTGTGCTGACAGCTGCGTCGAAGCGGTCGCGCCGATCGAGTAGCCCATCGCGATCGCGCGATCGACGGCGAGCTTGCCCTGGAACGTGCCGGCCTGTGTGTTTTGCTCGAGGATCCAGTCGAGCCCGGCTTGCATCGCCGACAGGTTTCCGGGTGCGTTCGGGCCGCCGCTCAAGCTGTTCGCGCAGATGGTGACGAAGCCGTGCGAGGCGAGGTGGTTCAGAAGCTCAGTGTAGATGTTGAGCGAGCCGTTCGGAGCGCACGAGGTCGCGATGCCCGGGCCGAAGATGATCGGTGAGTGCAGAAAGCTGTCTTCGCCGAGCGGTTCGGGGCGGTAGATGGTGTAGTTGCCATCGGGGCCGGTGTTGGGCTCGACGGTGGTCTCGAAGGGCCCCCTTGCGCTGTAGTCGGTGATCGCGGGTAGTGCTTGCGCGCTGCCGCTCTTGGCTGCTGGCGCGCCGGCAGCCGATCCTGCTGCGCTCGCACCGCTGCTGCTGGTCCCTCGCCCCGCTGCGGAGGGAGCGCCGCTGCTGCCTGCTGCGCCGGACGGCATCGCTGAGGGAACGTTGCCGCTCGCAGCGGCAGGTCGTCCCGCTGCGGATCCTGCGCTCCCATCGGCGCTGCGCGGGGATCGCGCTGAGGTACCCGCGCTGCCATCGGCGCTGCGCGCGGGTGACACTGGGGTAGCGGCGTTATCTTCAGCGCTGCGCGCGGGCGGCGCCGCTTCCGCGGTCATCAAGGAGTCCGGCGCCTGTGGTCTGCGCGTGCAGCTGATGGCGACGACGGTGACAAGCAACCAAGCGAGCCTCGAGCACATGTCCTTCATGGGGTCGATGCTGCACGCCCGCGAGAACGCGGTCTTGCGCCGAGCTCTATCGATTTTCTATCGCCGCGCAGCAGTCAGGTGTGACGCCATGAGAGCGCGTGACGGCAGCCGAGCGGCTCGACTTGTGGCTCAGTGCGCGCCGCAGCAGCGCTCCCAGCTCTTTTGGCTGCCGCACGAGCACGGGGCGTGGCGGCCCACTTGCGCGTAGACTTGGTCCGTTGCCGCTGAAGGCTGCAGCATCTCTACAGCGGCTGTGCGCACCGGCCGAGGCAACGCCTGGAGATCTCTGCGCAGCTGCGCGAGCTCAGAGGAAGAGGGCAGAGGCTCGGGCTCCTTGACAGCGAGCCACTCGATCTCCGGCGCGATCTCCAGGCACAATGTGCGCAGCGAGGCGCGCGAGCGCTTGCCGGGCGGCGCCTGCAGCTCGCGCAGCAGCGTACGCGCCGTGCCCTCCAACAGGGCACCTTGCGCGCGGCCGGTTTCGCCGATGATCGCGCGCAGCTGCGGACGCATGGCGTGATTGTCTTCACGCGGCATGAGCAAGAGCGCGCGCGTGGCTGCAGCGTGTGCGAGCGCTGGAAAACGCTGGCTCAGCCCGATCGCGAGCTGGTTGTGCACCGAGATGTTCGTCGGATCGAAGCGCACGATCGTCAGGTACATGCTGAGCGCGAGCTCGAGCTGACCGAGCTGCAGATGACACTCCGCCATCTCGCACAAAAGTGCCTGCACGTTGCCCGGGTGGTCGGATGTCAAAGCTTCCGCGAGCGCACGCCGCTGCAGCTCGAGCAGCTCACCGCGGCCAATCGGTCGCAGCTCGTACATCAGCTCGGACAACACGGCGTTGTAGTCGACCAGCGGCGAGCGCAGCGGCGAATCGATCATGCGCTGCAGCATGGCCCGCTGATCGCCGAGCAAGCGCGCTGCGGCACCCCGCGAGCCACGCTCATGCAGCTGAATGCTGGCCGTCGCGAACGCCTCCGCCAGGCACGCCAGCGTCCAGTCGCTGCGAGGCTCCGCGCTCGTCTCCATGAACCGTACTGGGTCACGCTCGAATGACAGCTCAGTCTCGAGCACCGTCCGCGCCACCCGCACCATGTCGCGTGCGTCCAAGCCCCCGCTATCGAACAACACCTCCTCGGCATCTCGCACATGAGCGAGACACGCCTCGATCGCCTGCACACTCAGCCGGGCAAAGCGACTGTGGAGATGAAAGAGCGGAGCCACACAGCTCGCCTAACCGGCCCCCGCCTCATCACGCAAGACCTTTGTGCGGTTCGGATCAGTGAGCCTGCGCAGCGGCGCGAGAGAAGGGCCTGCCGCGAGCCAGCACAGACCGCTCGCCGTACGGTGAGAGCCCAGCGTGCCGATCGTCTTGCTCGACCGAACGCCGCACCACCGTGGGCGAATGCATTTTCCCCAAGCCTCCACCGAGCGCTTATCTGGGCTGCTTGAACCCAGACTTTGTACCGGCTCCACGCGCCTGTCAGAGGCGGCGCGGCATCGGCCGTACCAGCTGGTCTTGCTCTATGAGATCGAGAAAGCCGCGTGCGGGTGCGTCGGACCCCATCGCTCGACAGACGCCGCGCTTCGACGAGCCGGCCTTGCACTCGTCCCGGCCCTGCGGCGCCTGGCTCATGCAGGGCAGCGTCCCCCTCGCGAGCCGAGCCACGCGCTCACTGCAGCGCCTCATGTCGGTTCGTATACCACCTGCGGCCGTGTTAAGCTGAATCCTCGACCGCGCCGCTCACGGCTGCATCCGCTTCCGAGAAGTCCCCGAAGCCGGAACAACAGGCCGAGCGTTGCTCCGCGCGCATCCGCAGCAGCGAATGAAGAGAACCGACAAGAAGTCTACAGTTTGGGTTTGGCTGTTTCTAAGCACAGTGATGGGTTGCGCAGACACCGCAACCCTCGCACCCGATGCGGGGCGAGAGGGAGCAGATGCTTCTGCTGCTGACGGCGGCGGCTACAGCGCGCCGACCGCAGCCTCCTGGTGCGACGTCAAACAGACGTTCGACGCACGCTGTACGGCTTGCCACGACGACAGCGGCTCAGCGAACACGCCGATGTCGCTGCTCACGTACGCGCACACCCAGGCGCCCGCGTTCAGCGACCCCAAGCGCAAAGTCTTCGAGCTGATCGGCGCGCGTGTGCACGACAGGACAAACCCGATGCCCCCGCAGCAGAAGCTGACAGCGGCAGAGCTCGCAGCGATCGACGCGTGGCTGGCAGCCGGCGCTCCTCCTGGCGACGACCCGACCTGCGGTAGCTCGCTGCCCATCGAGGAGACACCCGACGGCTGGCCGACGAGCTGCGATGCGACGTATACCATCCTCGCGCACGCACCGGGTGGCGACACGCAGCCCTTCAGCATCCCCGCAGGCCGAGAGCTTCACAGCAACGTGACGATCCCGGCGCCGTGGGGCAGCGAGGCCATGCAGGCGATCGCGTTTCGTCCCGTGACAGACAACCGCAAGGTGCTCCACCACTGGATCCTGTACGGACCGAAGCACGAGTTTCTCGTTGGTTGGGCTCCTGGCAAGGACAACACCGTGCTTCCATCGGACGTGGGCATGCACCTGGCCGGTGGCACGCTCACGCTCAACATGCATTACAACAACTTGCTCGGCAGTCAGGCTGAGCTCGATCGCAGCGGCGTTCAGATCTGTGCGCTCGCGCCCGCGCGCTTCCGCAAGCACACCGCCGCAGTGCACACAGGCTTCTCGAGGCTGGCGTTCACCATCCCGGCGCGCGCCGTGCACTACGAGGTGACCGGCACGTGCACGGCGACCGTGAGCACACCCGTGACGTTGTTCAGCGCGAGTCCGCACGCCCACAAGCTCGCGCACCACATGCGCTTCAGCGTTCAGAAAGCGAGCGGCGAGCGCATCGTGATGTTCGATGGCAGCTTCGACTTCGAGGAGCAGCAAGCGTACCCGCTCGCACCGCTCGTAGAGCTTCAAACAGGCGATAAGGTCATCACGACGTGTATCTACGACAACACGACCGACCGTGCGGTCAGCTTCGGTGAAGATACGAACGACGAGATGTGCTTCAATTTCGCCTCCTATTATCCGATGGCCGCATTGAGCTGCGGCATCTCGTTCTGAGTCCCCATTTGGGCGCAGGTCTTCTGCGCTGAGAGCGCGCAGATCCTGCAAGCGTTGCATGGCAGCTGTTGGCGGCGGCGCCTCGCGTGAGGCGTTCCTGCCGCTGTAAGCTGCAGAAAAAAGCGTTGGTAAGCTCAGGGCTTCGCGCGTGCGTGCACCGGGCCGTGGCGCATATCGTGCATGCGTTCGCCCACCACGTACTTCTCCCCGCGAAGGAGCAACTGAATGTTCAACTCAGCGCGTTCGATTGCCTTCCCAAGTTTCATCTTGGCCAGTCTTTGGCTGCTGCCGCCATCAGCCGCCCGAGCCGACCTTGAAACCTGTGGTGGCATCTTCTTGGCCGGAGACGCTAGCTGCGACTATCGTCCGAAAGAGGAGTGCATGACGGAATGCATGACTGTTGCGGTCGAGACCGCTTGCGTCACGCAGGTCTACAACGAGTGTCAGAGCTCGTGCACGACGACCGCGACAAACGAGTGTCAGACCAATTGCAGCACTTCGTGCGTGAACGATTGCACGACCACCAGCACCAGCGAGCAGGGCACGAGCTGCATGGACTTGTGCTTGTCCGACTGCGAGGAAGACGCCGAGGACTACTGTGGCAACGCCAAGTATCGCAACGCGTGCGGTCGCTGTAAGAAACACAACTGTGAGAAGCGTTGTGAGAAGAAGTGCGGTGATGCCGCCGAGCAAGTCAAGGTCACGACCACGACTGAGTGCACGCCGACCTGTACGAATGCCTGCAACGCTTCCTGCGAAGCCAAGGTGAACACGCAATGTCAGGTGGACTGCCAAGAAGCGACGTATACGCAGTGCGAACAGCAGATGGTCGAAAAGTGTGAGACGACCTGTAGAGACAAAGGCGGGGCGATCTTCTGCGACGGACAGTTCGTGAACGCAGCCAATGCTGAGAGCTGCGCGGACGAGGTCTACAGCAAGCTGCGGATCGAGATCGACATCGACGCCGCAGCGGACGATGTGGGTGACGCGGTGGAAGAGGCTGCAGGCTCGGTCAAAGCCGAGGCCGACAGCATCTGCTCCGTGACTCGCGTAGGCAGCACGAGCCATGTCGCATGGCTCTTTGCGCCCGTGGCAGTGCTCGGGCTCGCCCGCTTGCGCCGCAGCCGCCGCAGCTGAGTGATGGACCGGCGGATCCCCGCTCCCGGGCGGGGGATTGGGAGCGAGCACCGAACACGTGGAGACGTCACGGTCCTGCGGTTGCAGGGGTTTCGCGCGCACGGGTGCCGAGCTGCGCGGGGTTAGCCGCGTCGCGCCTCAGCTTCGGCTCACTTCGCGAGCGCGTTAGGCCTGCGAATCGTGGCTTCCAACGTGTTCGGTGCTGAAACTGACCGTGCCACGGACCGGCATGGACATGCTTTGGGCAAGGTGTGGATAAGTCATTTTTCGCTGTGGACAAGCGGTGTGCTGGAGCGTTCTAGAGGCCGCCAAACGTACTCCCGTGGTGGATCGCGTGGTCGCCGGCAACAAGCTCTCGCACAGGTGCGTCGGTGCAAAAACCGATAATTTGACGCGCCAGAGCGCGGCGCCTACGCCGGTCCTGTGCTGCGTGCGGTCGATCTAGAGCTTCTCGTGCACGGGGACCACTACCCGGCGGTGATCGAACGCGTGCTCGAGGCGCGGCGCAGCGTCTGGATCGCGACCGCGAACCTCAAAGAGCTGATGATCGAAGATCATCGGCTCGTGCCGGGACGCAGGCGTGGCCGCGCGCAGTATCGCTCGGTGCTCGCCGCGCTCGCTGAGCTTGCAGCGCAAGGCGTGGAGCTGCGCATCCTGCATGCAGCGCCGCCTTCACGCGTGTTCCGACGCGACTTCGACCGGCAAAAGGGTCTGATCGCGGGTGGCCTCGAGATGCGCTTGTGCCCGCGCACGCACTTGAAGCTCGTGATCGTAGATGGCCGACACTTGTATCTGGGCAGCGCGAACTGGACTGGAGCCGGGCTCGGCGCGAAGCACGAGCAACGCCGGAACTTCGAGCTCGGCTTGTTGACGCAGGACGAACGGCTGCTCGACGCGGCGCAGGAAGTCTTCGAACGCGTATGGCGCGGCGGCGAGTGTGCGAGCTGCCGCATGCGCGAGCTGTGTCCGATGCCGCTCGCTGCATTCGATCTCCAGCCGCCGCTGCCGGCTGCAAGAGACGAACCGGAGCCCAGCAAGCGAAAATCTCCAGCGAACAAAAAGCGCACGCGGGCTCCGGGCAGCCACCGAAAGCGCGCGCGCAAGAAGAAGCCGCTCTCGGCTGCAGCCCTGGTCGTCCTCGAGCAACCTGCGCCTGCTGAGTCCAGTACGCCCGAGCCGGTGAAACGAAAGCCTAAACCCCGTACGCGCGTGAAGAAGCAGAAAGCCACCACAACGCTGTAGGCGCGCACGCGCAGAGCTCGCCGCACCAATCGTGCTTGCTTGCGTAGCGATGAGCGGCACGCGCGCCGCGTCGATGGTGTGGTCGCCGCGCGTTCCCAACCGGGCCGCTCGGCGCCAGCCACGCAGCGTGCACCACCAACCGCACGGCGCGTGAATGGCGCGTGCGACCGACTGCTGCCGCTGATGGCTGCGCTAAAAGTGGGTAGCTCGGGCGAGGCGCTGCAGCATCGAGCAGCAACCCGCGAGCGCGTGAAACGTTGGTGCAATGCTGCGCGCGGCCGGACTCGGGGACGGTTTTTGAAACGCTGGAGACACGGTTTTACCGCGCGCTTCAAACAGCTCGAGCCGCGCGTGACGTGCTGTATGCTGCGGCGCTGGGCTGCAACGGGGAGAGCTACATGCGGCACATCGTCGCCGAAGGGCTGGTCAAGACCTATCGCGTGTCGGAGCGTCCTCGCGGAAGCTGGGGCGCGCTGCGTGGCCTATTCGCGCGCAAGGTGCGAGCGCTGAAAGCACTCGACGGCGTGAGCTTTGCGATCGAGCCGGGCGAGCTTGTCGGGTACGTCGGACCGAACGGCGCGGGCAAGTCGACGACGCTCAAGATCTTGTCAGGCATCCTCGTGCCGGACGCAGGGCGCTGCGAAGTCCTCGGACGCGTGCCCTGGCGCGAGCGCCAGAAGCATGTCGCGCAGATCAGTGTGGTGTTTGGTCAGCGCACACAGCTCTGGTGGGACTTGCCCGTGCAAGATTCCTTCGAGCTGATCCGCGCCATCTACGGCGTGCCGCTCGCAGATTATCAGCAGCGTCTCGACGAGCTTGTCTCATTGCTCGATCTCGCGCGCCTTCTGCATACGCCGGTACGTCAGCTGTCGCTCGGTGAGCGCATGCGCTGCGACCTCGTCGCATCGCTCCTGCACGCGCCGCCGCTGCTCTTCCTCGACGAGCCCACGATCGGGCTCGATGCTGTCTCCAAGCTCGCGCTGCGCGCGTTCGTACAGCGCTTGAATCGAGAGCAGGGGGTGACAATCATCTTGACTACGCACGACATGGACGACATCGAAGTGCTGTGCCGACGCGTGCTCGTGCTCGGTCACGGCAAGCTGCTGTGCGATGGAACCCTAGCGCAGCTGCGTGAGCGCGTGTCGATCGAACGGCGCGTCACGTTCGACCGCCAGGACAGCGTGCCGGTCGCGATCCCTGGTGCGCGCTTGGTGGCGGCGGCAGGTGAGCGCGTGCAGCTCGCATTCGACCCCTCGCAGCTGTCCGCGGCAGAGCTCGTCGGCCGGATCAGCGCGGCTCACGTGGTTCGTGATTTGTTCATCGAGAACCCACCCATCGAGCACATCATCGCCGAGCTGTACCGCAGCGCAGCCGTGGAGCACGCGTGAGCGCGTACTTCGCGCTGCTCCGCACGCGTTATCGCATGCAGCTGCAGTACCGCGCGGCGGCAGTCGCGGGTGCGGCGACGCAATTGTTCTTCGGCGCGATCAAGATCAGCGTGCTGGAAGCGTTCTATCGTTCGTCCGACACTGCGCCGCCGCTGTCGATGTCTGATGCGATCGCGTACATCTGGCTGGGCCAGGCGCTGCTCGCGCTCCTGCCTTGGAACCGTGATCGCGATCTCGAGCAGCTCGTGCGCAGCGGCGACGTAGTGTTCGAGTTGGCGCGCCCGCTCGACCTCTACACGATGTGGTATGTGCGAACGCTCGGCCAACGCGCGGCCGGCGCGAGTCTGCGATCGCTGCCGATCTTCGTGCTGGCTGGCTGGCTCTTGCCGCTGACGCCGTGGCGCGTGTGGGCGCTGCCTCCGCCTGACTCGACAGCAGCGCTTGCAGGCTTTGCG
>Ga0190269_10000327_pt1 | contig 25482 bp, 31 predicted proteins | sample Popmic249IS_FD_133749 | JGI IMG/M metagenome (GOLD analysis project Ga0190269, IMG submission 133749) | Populus adjacent soil microbial communities from riparian zone of Blue River, Arizona, USA - 249 IS | ecosystem: Environmental > Terrestrial > Soil > Riparian zone | place: USA: Arizona... | reverse complement strand
CCATGTCGCAAGCGACCCTTCACACCAGCGCCGGGGCGATCGTGCTCGAGCTTCACGACGAGGACGCGCCGAAAACCGTCGAGAACTTCCGCAAGCTCTCCGCCGAGGGGTTCTACGACCAACTCGTCTTCCACCGGGTGATCCCGGACTTCATGATCCAGGGCGGCTGCCCCGAGGGCAGCGGCCGCGGCGGTCCGGGGTACACCTTCGAGGACGAGATCAACGACCACAAGGTCGTGCGCGGGGCGTTGGCGATGGCGAACGCGGGGCCGAACACCAACGGCTCCCAGTTCTTCATCGTCACCACCGGCGCCGCGCCCTGGCTCGACGGTAAGCACACCGTCTTCGGCGAGGTGATCGACGGCATGGACGTCGTCGATGCGATCGAGTCGGTCCCGACCGACGCCGGCGACAAGCCGCTGGAGGCGCAGGCGATCGAACGCGTCGAGCTCGACGAAGGCTAGGCCGCTTCGCGCCGCTCGCGGCGGCGGCGCAGCGCCTCTCCTGGCCGCCAGAGGCTGACCAGTCCGGCGACCAGGGTGACGAGGAAGATTTGGCCGAGCATCATCTCGAGGCCGGAGATCATCCGCCCCGGTTGGGCGGCGGGGACGAGGTTGCCGTACCCGGTCGTGGTCAGCGTCGTGTAGCTGAAGAAGATGAAGTCGCTGCCGCTGGGGTGGGCCACCTCTTCGAAGAAGGGCCCGCCCTGAATGCGGTCGATCGTCCCGTAGGCGAAGGTGAAGAGGATCCCGATCACCGCGTAGACGCTGATCGCGCCGAGGATCGTGCGCGAGCCGACCTCGGCGCTGGAGACGACCCGCCACAGCACCGCCGTCATCGCCACCGCCAGCAGGCAGATCTGGATCACCGAGGCGATGTTGAGGAGGGTCTTCTCGTCGCTGGCGGCGGCGGCCACCGCGAGGGCGATCGTCAGTCCCGAAAGCCAGAGGGCGGCGCGGACGGCTCCCACTCGGACGTGGGAGCTGACCAGGGCGACGACCGAGGTGAGGCTGGTCGCCAGGGTGAGCGCGACCGCCGACCAGCCGCGGTTGCTGAGCAGCGAGGCCAGCACGTAGGTGACCAGGACGAGGAAGAGGACGAGGCCGAACGCGTCTCTCACTCTCTCGGCGCGCTGCCGCCAGACGTCGCGGCGGTCGGCGCGCCTGCCGGCGTTCTCCATGGCTTGCTCGTTCGTCCGCGGCGGTCGCTTTCCTGCCGCGAAGGCTCCGCGAGCGGAGGGGGTGGGATTCGAACCCACGAGACCGCTTACGCGGCCTAACGGCTTTCAAGGCCGCCGCATTCAACCGCTCTGCCACCCCTCCCAGAGCGCTGAGGCTCGCTCGCATTGATTGTATGCAGGGGTGCGCAGGTTGCTCATCCTCGCCTCGGCGATGATCTTCTTCGACGTCGCCTTCTTCGCGGCGATCGCGCCCCTGCTTCCCGAGTACGTCGACGAGCTCGGACTGACCAAGGCCGAAGCCGGAATCCTCTCCGCCGCCTACGCGGCGGGGACGCTGCTGGGCTCGCTGCCGGCGGGATTCGTCGCCAGCCGCGTGGGGCCAAAGCGGACGGTCATCGCCGGGCTGCTCCTGCTCGGCTGCGCCAGCTTCGTCTTCGGCTTTGCCAATGACATCGCGCTGCTCGACGGCACCAGATTCGTCCAGGGGATCGCGGGCGCTCTGATCTGGTCGGGCGCCCTCACCTGGCTGATCACCGCCTCGCCGGAGGAGAAACGGGGCTCGGTCATCGGAGCCGCCCTAGGAACCGCGATCGCCGGGGCGCTGCTCGGCCCCGCTTTGGGCGCGGTCGCCGGGGCGATCGGCACCGAGCCGGTCTTCAGCTCCGTTCTGGTGATCACGATCCTCCTCTCGATCGCCGCCTCCCGGCTGCCGGAGTCCCGGACTCCGGAACGCCAGAGCCTGAGCGAAGTGATGACGACCCTGGTCAGCCCCCCGATCCTCAAGGCAGCAGCCTTCGTTGCGGTTCCTTCGGTGATGTTCGGGGCGATCGAGGTGCTGGTGCCGCTGAGGATCGACGAGCTCGGTGGCAGCCACGGGCTGATCGCCGGCGGGTTCATCGTCGGCGCGGCGCTGGAGGCGACCTTGGCGCCGGTGGCGGGGCGTATCTCCGATCGGGTCGGTCGCCGCCTGCCGTATGTGGTCGGGCTCTCGATCTGCGCGGTGGCGATGGTCGCGATCGCGCTGGCTGCAACCCTCGGCGCCGTTCTCGCCGGCCTGATCATCACCTCGCTCGGCGCCGGGCTCTGCTTCGCCCCGGCGCTGACGCTGATCTCCGACGTCGCCGAGGCGAGCACCCTGCACCAGGGCTTCGCGGCCGGAGTCTCCAACATGGCCTGGGCCTCCGGGCAGGTGATCGGCGGTGTCGGGGGAGGCGTGGTCGCCAGCCTCACCGGCAACGCGGTGCCAAGCATCGCCATCACGCTCCTGCTGACCCTTACCGTCGTTTATGCCTTCCGAGCGATGCCCTCGGAGGCCGAGCCGCATCCCGCGGCGGGCTAGGCTCGACTCGATGGCACGGCGGCGCCGCACGGCGAACGGCGAGTGGGTGAACTGGGCGGGCGACCAGCGCTGCCGTCCCGCGAAGCTCGTCCGCCCCCGCGGCCGGGACGAGCTGGCGGAGGCGATCGCCGCGGCTGCGGGGACTGGGCAGAAGGTCAAGGTCGCCGGCTCCGGCCACTCCTTCACCGAAGCGGCGATGACCGAGGGGGTGATGATCGACCTCGCCGGACTCGGTGGCGTGCTCGACGCCGACCCGGGCTCGGGCCTGGTCAAGTTCGCGGGCGGCATCGTGCTCGCCGACCTCAACCAGGAGCTGGCGGCGATGGGTCTGGCGATGGAGAACCTCGGCGACATCGACCGGCAGACGATCGCCGGGGCGATCTCCACCGGCACCCACGGCACCGGCGCCCGCCTGCGCAACATCTCCGCCCAGGTGGAGGGGATCGAGCTGGTCCTGGCCGACGGCAGCGTCCGTCACCTCAGCGCCGTGACCCACCCGGAGCTGCTGCGGGCGGCCCGGGTAGGGCTGGGAGCGCTCGGCGCGATCGCCGCCGTCACCCTCCGCTGCGTGCCCGCCTTCACCCTGCTGCGGGTCGACGCGCCGCACCCGCGTGAGGAGGTGCTCGCCACCTTCGCCGAGCGGGCTGAGGCGCACGAGCACTTCGAGCTCTTCACCTTTCCCTACGACGACGGGGCGCTGGTGCTGGAGCGCAATCGCAGCGAGGAGCCCCCGCGCCCGCGCAGCCGCGGCGCCGCCTACCTCAACGACGTCGTCCTCGAGAACTGGGCCCTTGGCGCCCTGGCCGGGACCGGCAAGGCGCTGCCGGGGACGATCCCGGCGCTGTCGCGGCTGGCCGGGCGGCTCGCGTCGGGCGGCCGTACCAGCGACCGCAGCGACAGGGTCTTCGCCAACGAGCGCCGGGTGCGGTTCACGGAGATGGAGTACGGGGTGCCGCGCGAGGCCGGGCCGGAGGCGGTGCGGAGGACGATCGAGTGGGTGCGGTCGAACCGCTACCCGGTCTTCTTCCCGATCGAGATGCGGGTCGCCGCCGGCGACGACGCCTTCCTCAGCCCCTCCCACGAACGCGACACCGCCTACATCGCCGTCCACCAGTATCGGGGGATGGAGTGGCGGCCGTACTTCGAGGCGGTCGAGGCGATCATGGACGACTACGGCGGCCGCCCCCACTGGGGCAAGCGCCACTTCCAGACGGCGGCGACGCTGGCGCCGCGCTACCCGGAGTGGGAGGCGTTCCGGCAGGCCCGCGACGAGCTCGACCCCGACCGGGTCTTCGCCAACGAGTACACCGAGCGAGTTCTCGGTCCTTAGAGGAAGGTTTTTCCCTCGCCGCGGTAGGTCGGGACCTCGTCGACGACCTCGTCGCCTTCGACCAGATACAGGGTGTTGAAGTGCTCGCAGAGCTCGCCGGCTTTGGCGTGCCGGAGGTAGACCCGGTCGCCGATGTCGAGCGACTGCGCGGCTTCGCCGAGCAACGGCGTCTGCACCTCGCCGGCGCCCTCCTCGTCGTCGAAACGAAGGCCCTCGGGCAGCCAGGGAGCCGGTAGGCGGCCGGGGTTGCCGGGCCCGGAGGCGAGGTAGCCGCCGCCGAGGGCCGTCGCCACCCAGTCCGAGGGCTTGCGCGTGACCGGCAGGGCGAAGGCGGCGGCGGGAGTGAGGCTGAAGCGGCTGTAGTGGTCGAAGAGCACCGGGGCGTAGAAGCCGGAGCCGGCGGTCACCTCGGTCACCGCCTCCTCGGCGGCCGTGAATTCAAGGCTGCCGGTGCCGCCGCCGTTGACGATCTCCAGCTCGACGAACTCGCTCAGGGCCGCCACGACGGCGGCCCGCCGCTCGGCGACCTCAGTGGTGGAGCGCTTCTGCATGAAGCGGATCGCGGCACTCCGCAGGCGCTGCCCGGGCGGCAGGTCGCCCACTCCCGAGATCTGCCCCTCGTAGGCCATCAGCGCGTCGAGTTCGATCTGCGGCCGCTTCTCGATCTCCCGCGCCAGCGCCACCGCCTGCTCGACCGAGTGGATCGGAGAGCGCTTGGGGCCGATCTTGACCCGGCCTCCGAGCCACCACCAGCTGGCGTCGACATCGATGCAGACCCGCAGCGGCGGCGCTCCCTTGCCCAGCACCGACTCGATCATCTCCAGGTGGCGGACGCAGTCGACCATCACGATTGGGGCCCCATCCGAATTGGCGGCCGATCGCAGCGCCAGCCCTTCCAGCGCGCCGAGGTCCGCGGTCGGGTAGGCCAGCAGCAGGTCCTCGAACCCCTGCTCGGCGAGCCACAGCGTCTCCGGCAGCGTGTAGGTCATCAACCCCCGGAAGCGCTTGTCGCGCCCGAGGATCGTCTCCAGCAGCGCCCGGCAGCGGACCGACTTGGAAGCGACCCGGACCCTCTTGTCGCCGCTTCGCTCCAACATCGAGTCGGCGTTCCCCCACATCGCCTCGAGGTCGACGAACGCAAACGGCGCCTCCACCTCGGCGAAGATCCGCTCGTAGCGCTCGTAGCGCTCGTGGGTCTGGCGAGGGGCGGGCACGGCGCCAGCCTACCCTCGCGATCCCCCGTCAGTACCTACAATCTTTCGAGCGCGTGGCGCGCGCACGTGGAGAGGTGGCCGAGTGGCTGAAGGCACTCGCCTGCTAAGCGAGTAGGGGGCGCAAGCTCTCTCGAGGGTTCGAATCCCTCCCTCTCCGCTAAGAGACCCTTATTGGAACCCGCCCCTGAAGAAACGACGGCTCGCGCCTCCTCGCGCAGCCGTTTCGGGGTATCGGCCGCCGTCAGCATCCGAATTTCCTCCCGAAGCTCGCCGGTCACATCTCCGTTCAAGCTAATGCGGAAGCAGGCAAAGATCGCCTGATTGAGGAAACGACGATGGAGACCGTTGGCTTCCCGGTAGCTGGCGGCAAGATCAAGCAATGCGTCGAGGACCTTCCCCGCAGTCACGATCACTCGTTCAACGTCTGCCTCCGCTCCTCGTAGCCCCTGTTCGGCTGCGGCCTGCTCGCTGCTGATCTTTTCCTGCTCGCGCTTGAGCTTGTCCGCCGGAAGCGCATCGTCATAGAAAAGTTCCATCAGCTTTTCGTCTTTGCGGTTCAAGGCCCGGATGGCTTCGCGGTAGCGCCGGACCTCGGACTCGTTGACCTGGCGCATCCCGGCCATCGCGATCTGAACGGCCTCCCGTACGTCTGCCAAGTGGAGCCCCCAGACGCGTTCGGCCGTCCCTTCGCCAAGCTGCTGTGCTGCGATCCGCTCGTATGCGTCTACAACCTTCTGCTCGACCTCATGTGCGGGGAGATACGGCAGCTTGCAGCCGGTCCCCTTGAGGCGACCGAGACAGGCGAAGTAGTCGTAGACCCGTCCCGTCTTGCTCTTGCCCTTGACGAAGGTGACCCGTTCGCCGCACTCGCAGCGCAGGCTTCCCTTTAGGTAGTGGCGGTGCTTGCGGTCTCGCTCGGCCGCGTTGCTGTGGGCATCGAGGACCCGCTGGACCTGGGCGAAGGTCTCGGGATCGGTCAGCGGATCGTGCCGCCCCGGAAACTCAAAGCCGCCGTATTCCACGATGCCCATGTAGTACTTGGAGCGCAGAATCCGATGGAGCTGGGTGCGGGAGAGCGGCTTCGCCGGGTGTTTGCGCGTCGGCCGCGTCCGCAGGCCGCGCTTCTTTAGGGCGCGTTCCAACGTGTCCAGGGTGTAGCCGCCGCTTTTGTATGCAGCGAAGGCCCAGCTGAGGTGCGGGGCGCGCTCGGGGTCTACGGCAATCGTCCGAATCTCACGCCCGTCAACCAGTTCGCCGACGTTGAGGTAGCCGATTTTCGCGTAGCCCGGCGTGCCGCCGAGTTTGGCCTTGCCGTACAGCCCCTTCTTCGCTTCCAGCGAGAGGTTGAGGGAGTAGTACTCGGCTATCGCGGCGAGGATGCCATGCGTCAGCCGGCCCGAGGGCGTCCCGTCGATGCTCTCCGTTGCGGAGATCAACTGCGCCCCGGATTCCATGATCTCGAACAGCAGGTTCGCGTCGTCGCGACGGTTGCGGGCGAAGCGATCGACTTTGTGGATGATCACGTAGGTCGGGGCGTCGCCGGAGCGAATGCGCTTCAGCAGGCGTTCCATTCCGGGGCGCTGGGCGTTGGTCGCCGTCTCGGCCGGATCGGTGAACTCAGCGGTTACCTCCGCTTCAAGCTGCGCGGCTTTTCGTTGGCAGTCTGCCCGCTGTGCCTCAATCGAGTAGCCCTCCTCGGAGAAGGCGCGGCCAACCTGCCGCTCGCTAGAGACACGGAGGTAAAGCCAGGCGGTGGCCCTGCTCATCGTCGCGCCTCCGTCTTCGGGGTGATCCCCAAGACCTCCAAGCGAACCCGCATCGCCACGGCGGAGACCCGGAAGCGCCGCGCCAGCCGGACCGGATCACGGATGCCCTCGTTGAAGTAAACGCGGCGAACCCAGGACTTCGGCATCAACAGACAAGCCGCGAAGTGATTGGCCGCCCACTCGCGCTGATCGTGGGCGCTGAAATTTCGGCGTGCCGGGAATATCGTCGCGGCCATCGGCGCGGTGATCGCGTGATGGAGCTCGTGCGCCATCGTGAAGCGCTGGCGCACCCAGGCCTCGCTGCTGGATACGGCGATCCGCCAGCGCCCACCGTTCCATTCGACGTGGCCGGAGATCGGCGCATCGGCGCGCCAAACCACTTCGACGCGCGGCAGGTACTCGATGATCTGTTCGGGAACTGGCTCGCAATCGACGCGTTGCAGCGCCAGGAGCCGGTTTGCTTGAAGCTCGGCCACCCGTCGCGCCTCGTAGGGGGCAAGCGGGCGCTGCGGGCAGACCGTCCGAAGCTCAGCGAGTGGACCCACGCCGCCTCCGTCCGCTGTCGTCGTCTTTACGCAGTTCCTCGAAAAAGCGTTCCAACTTCTTGCGGTCGGTGGCGGAAAGCTCGCCCTCGTATTTCTTGCGGAGGTATGGGCCGAGCGAAGGTAGGCCATCCTGCGGCGTGTAGCCAGCGAGCGTGAAAAAATCCTCCACCTCAAGCTCAAGCGCTTGAGCGACGCGCTGGAGTTTGTCGGGATCGGGGCGGTTGAAGTCGCCGCGCTCCAAGTGAAGGATGGTGGACGCCGTGACGCCCGCCGCAGCCGCAAGATCGCGCTGCGTCATTTTGCGGTTAGCGCGTGCTTTGGAGATGAGCGAACCCAGGGCTTTCAGATCGGCTTTCGACATGCCCCCATTGTCTCGCTGTTGTTTCGCATGTGCAACAAGCCAACCATTGCCCTGCGGGGAACGAGAAGCGGGGCGACCTGAACGCATGAAGGTGTGTCCAGGCCGCCCGTGTTTCGCTACGCCTTGAGGGCTTCGATCTTGGACTCGATTTCGGCTTTGCGGTCCTTGGCGCTGTCTTTCAGCGCGTCGTACTCGGCTTTGGCCTCGTCGGCCCGATCCTTCGCGGCGTCTACCTCGTCGTCGATGGCGTCCCGAGCTTTCTCCAGCGTGGCGATGGCTTGATCCACCGCTCCGCCGGGGGTCGTCTCCTGAACGCGAGTGCGGGTGAGCCCGAGTTCCTTCCGGGCTGCGTATTCCGCTCCGCGGATCGAGCTCGGCTTCATACCGAACTCTTTGCCGACGACGACCTGGGCCTCTTTCTTGGTGATGCCCTGCTCTTTTACGACCGCTTCGACGCGCTCGTAGATTTCCTGGTTCTTGCTCTTGTCGCTCACCAGAAACCTCCTTGGGTAGTGGATGGCTGTGGCGGCGGGCAGAAAGGCGTGCACTCCCTTCCGCCCGCCGTGGAGCCGTCCACCGCGTTTCGCTACCGTCGGTCGTGGCGGGTGCGGTCTGACGAGGCCGAGCGCGTCTGACATTGAGGTCGGCGCCGGGGCGTCGGCCAAGAAGAGGACCCGGTGCTTGCGCCGGGTCCTCGGCTTTTAAGGAGCGCATCCCGACCTCCTGAGCCGCCGCCTGGCGAGACGGGAGAAGGTGGGATTCAGTTCGATGCCGAGGAAGTCACGGCCGAGCCGGTTGGCGACGACGCCGACGGTGCCGGTCCCGAAGAAGGGATCGAGCACGACGCCGGGTCGGCTGGGGGCGAAGCAGTCGCAGCGGCGAAGCTCGCCAACGGCGCGCACCTGCAGCAGCCCTTCCTTCGTCGGAATCCGCTTGATCCGCGTCGGCCGGGTCCAGGCGCGGTCGCACTGCTCGCAGATCCGTTCCGGGCAGGCGGCGAGGACCGGCCGCTCGATCAGCGCTTCGGGAAACGTGGCCTGGTGGCCGAGACGGTCTGTCGCAGTTGGCACCGTCCACACGTCGCCGGGGTTCTTGCCGCGCGGGTGGCCGACGAGGCCCGCTGCCTTGAGCCTCCCGAGGCCGGTGTTGTTGCCCTGGTAACGACGCCCTCGCTCCCGTCCCTGCCGTTTCGCGCGGCTCACGGAGCGGTGCGGGATGCGGATCGCGTCGAGGTCGAAGAAGTAGCGCCGCGCCTTCGTCGCGAAGATGATCGCTTCGTAGGTCGGGCTGAGCCGGTCGCCCGCACTCTGCGGAAGCGGGTTCGGCTTCGACCACACCAAGACATTGCGGATCAGCCAGCCATCGGCGGCGAGTGCGAGCGCGACCCGCTGCGGTGCCAGTAGGAGGCTGCCGCGCGAAACGCCCACCCGCGCGGACTGGCCGTAGCTGTCACCGAGGTTGAGCCAGAGCGAGCCGGTCGGCTTCAAGACGCGCCGGACTTCTCGCAGCACTCCCCGCAAGCCCTCGACGTACTCGGTGACGTTGCGCTCCTGGCCGAGCTGACCCGCCGTGCCGTAGTCCCGTAGCCCGTTGGCGTAAGGCGGGCTGGTGATGCAGCAGTCCACCGACTCAGCCAGCAGCTTCGGCAGGACGCGCCGAGCATCGCCGGTCAAGACCCGGTTGCGCGGGAGCGTCTTCACGATCCCTCTCCGGTCAAGGCGGCAATGGCCTGCTCGTAGAGATCGGCGCGGTAGAGATGCTGGGCTTCGGGCGGCTGTCGCCGGATCGCTTCGGCCAAGACCGCCCGCCGCGCATCGTGCGGTGCCAGAAGCAGGACGCGGGGGAAGACGCCGAAGCGGTCTTGATCCCGGCCGGTTTGCCAGAAGCGGCGGTAGACGTCGAGCTTCCGGGAGATCGTCGGGGCCGAGGCGGTGGCGCGATCGACCTCCACGAAGCTGACGTGTTCATACTCGCCGACGGCGAAGCGGGCGAATGCGTCCGGCTTGAGCCAGACCGTCGCGCCGCCCGCTCCGGTGAACCGCCGCCAGCATTGCGGCTCGGCGTCGAAGGCGAGCAGATCGCCGCCGCCGCGCTCCCGCTCGCGAAGGAGGACGTACAGCTCGGTCACTGCAACGCTGTGGGCGAGGAACCGGCTTCCCGGCGTCCAGGGCCGACGAAGACGCCGCCCGCCGGCAGGACCGCACGCGGAGGCGAGCCGCTGTCCGGCCGTGTCCAGGGCGTAGACCGCTTGGGTGGAGCCGCCCCTGCCGCCGCCGATCCGCCGCTCGAGGACCGTGACGACCCGGTGCTCGGTGAGCGCCCGAAGCCTGCGCCAGACCTGGCGAGCGTTAGCGGCTGCGGTGCCATCGGTGAAGTGGAGACGACGCAGCTGCTCGGCCGTGGCGACTCGGACTCGGTCCAGGGACTCGACCAGGGTGAGGTCACGTTCGGGTAGCTCGACGGCCAGCCGTTCGACGTAGGCGTTGGTCACGCGATGCCGACTCATAGGAACCTCCGCTGCGGGGGGTTATTCGTTGGCGCTCGATGGCCGAAGGGCTGCCGCGTGCAGGTGCTTTGCCTGGGGCTCGCAAGAGCGATACGAACAGCGATCATCCCCGCCTCCGTGAGCCAACGGGAATCCCTGCAACGGAAGCGCCAAGCCGCGCCTGAATCTCAGCGTCAACGGCGCGGGGATCGCGGCCGTAGCGCTTGCGCGAGGCGGCGAGGACCTTCTCGCCGCAGCCGAGCGGAGTGAGCGGCGGCCGAGTGCGGATCGAGGCCGGGGGTGCCACGGCGCTCCCGGTGGAGACGGCGGCGAAGGCCTCGAAAGCCGCGAGCCCTTGGAAGTCGGCCGCGTCCAAGTGTGGCCGGAACTCGCGTGCGAAGGCATCCGCATCGTCGGCGGTCGTCTGAAAGATGACCTTGGATCGAAGGTTCGCCAGTACCGCCGCGCGAAGCTCCGGCCGGAGCTGTCCGAGATCCTGATGGCTCACCGTCCAGCCGACCCCAAGCCCTCGGGACTGAGCGACCGCATCCCCGAGCGGGACCGGCAAGCGGAAGAAATCCTGAGCCTCGTCGACGACCACCGAGACGAACGGCCGCTGCGCGGGCGGCAGGGCGGCGCGCCGCTGAATCGCCGCCCACAACTCAGTGAGGATGCAGGAGCCGATCAGACGGGCGGCGTCCTCGCCTATCAGACCCTTGCGAAGCGAGACAAGCACAATCCGGCCACTGGCGAGAATGGCATCGAAGTCCAGCGCACTCTCGGCCTGCCCGACGACCGCCCGGAGCTTTCGGCGCAGCACGAACGCGCTCAGCTTGTTCACGAGCGGCCCGACCATCTCGATCTGAGCCGGGGGGCTCTGCGAGTCGAACCATGCCCAGGTCGCCGCAAGCTGGTGGTCGGTGATCTGTCCCACCAGGCGGCGGCGAAACCCCGCATCCGACAAGAGCGGCAAGACCTCGCAAATCGTCCAGTCTCCCTTCGCCTGCGAGAGCGTCAGAAGCGCCGCCCGGAGCAGCATTTCCGAGCGGGGCCCGAGGTACCCGGCGTAGAGGGCGCGGAACTGGCCGGTGACGTGCTCCGCGATGAGGTCGGCGGTCTCCTCGCCTCCCGCGAGCAGGTTGAAGCCGCTCGGCATGGCGTCGGCCGGATCGAAGACCACCGGGTCCCGGCGACGATTGGCCGGGATCAGGTCGGCCAGAGCGCGGCAAAGGTCGCCCTTGCTCTCGACCACCACGACGCCGCGACCGGCGGCGAAATCGCCGGCGCACAGGTGCTCAAGTAGCGTGGACTTGCCGCCGCCCGTCGGCGCGGTAATGAGGAGCCCGCGTGCCGAGTCGGCTTCTGAGATCGCGACCGGCTTCCCGGTGGCAACGGCATCACCCAGAACCCGGCCGCGCTCCGGCACTTGCGGAGCCGGTGGCAGCGTCCGGCTCTCGGCGAAGGCGAGCCCTGGAAGCTGCGGCCCGCCGACGGGAATCCCGATCACCGCAGCCAGTTCGTCGGCCGTGAGCAGAGAACCGGGCAGCACCGGCCAGGAGGCACGCCGCAGCCGCGCCGCAGCCCACCCGCTCGGGAGGGAGCGCCGGACCAGTCGCCGCTCCGCCGAATCGGCGCGGTGGATCGCCCCGAAGACGCGGGCAAGTCGGGTATCTCCCTGGTCACCGGCTACGCCGATCCGGCAGCGGGCGCGAAGCTCCGGCTCAGCGGCAGCCTCGCCGGAGTGCTCGGCCGAGCCAAGACCGCGCAGCCGCAGGAGCCAGCCGGGTACCGGCTCGGATGGAGCAATCGTCCATTGCAGGGTTACGGCCTCGTCTGGTCCCAGCGGCTGGAGCGCTGCCAGCAAGGCGGCGTTGCTGTCGGCGGTGATCTCAGTCCGCAGTGACCCGACGCCGACCGGCGCCAGCTCCCGCGCCTGGGTGACTTCGTAGTCATCCTGTCTGTGGAGCGGAATCGCGCGAAGACCAGGCAGCGCGGCGCGCAGCTGCCCGATCACTTGCTCGGCCCGCCCTGCCGGAACCCGCAGCCGGTGCCCGATCCCGGCCTCGGTCGCGACCGCCTCGATCGAGACGGCGCGCGTGACGATCAGCCGATCGGGGAAACGCGGCAGAAGGCCCTGGATGCTCCGCAGCGCTGCGACCACCTGACCGGCTTCCACCTTCCGGGGGAAGATCAGGCGAAAGGACTCCATGCGCCGCGCCTCACGCACGGCGAGGGCGACGCGGCCGAGTACCAGAGCGCCAGCAAGCAGCCCCGCCCCGGCCAGGGCGACGGTGAGCAGATCAAGCATCGTCGCCATCCTCGGCTTGTTCCTCGGCCGCGGCATCTTCGGCTTCCATCTGAGCCATGACGAACGCCAGGAGCGCAGCCACGACCCGCTGTACATCGGGCGATTCGTGACGTTCGGGGGTGAGCTTGAAGGAAGGAGTCATAGAGGTTGTTTCGTTTACGCAACATGTCCATTGTGTTTCGCATGTGAAACAAGGAGCAAGCGAGAAAGCAGAGGATTGGCGTTAGCGCGATCTCCTTCGACGCGTTGGCCACAGCAGCCGCCCCGCTCCCAGTAGAACCAGGAGGGAGACCAGCATCGGCACGGCTGCTTGCAGCCAGGCGACCAGCACCGGGAGCACCAGCGCTGCCAGGATCAGGAGCGCCACCATTCCCATCACGCGATCCATCACGCCTCCTCTTCTCGCTGCCGAGCCTCCTCGGCAGCGGCATACATCCGGCGCTCGGCCTCGAAAGCCAGGGCGGATATCTCCGCCGCAGCGTCGAGGCCAGCGCGGTATGGCGAGTCGTCCGCATGCGGTTCCTCGCGATACGTCAGCCGGACGGCGAGATACACCGCCAGCAGCGCCGCGATGGCGATCAGCCCGAGGACCACGTTCGTCAGCGAGTCCATCGCTACTGGTGCGCCAGGAGGCTGATCCTGTCGCAGGCCACGCCCGCGAAGGTGTCAGCGATGGCCTTGTAGCGAGCCTCGCCAAGCGGGGCGTATTGGATCGCTCTCCCCTCGGCCGCCGACAACATCGCTGCGTGCGACAGGCCGACGTGCGCCGCGAATGCAGCGCCCTCGATGCTGGCGGCGGCTAGTTGGCCGGGAACCTGCGCTTGGCGAAGTGCGGCATCCATCCGTCGCCCGCCTGCGGCATAGGGGAGGCGCGAGGGACTGCGAGTTAGTTCTGATCGGGCCATTCCAGTTCTCCTTCGTTGGTTGGGAAATCGACTTCCCCTAACCAAATACAGCCCGCCTGAGGCCTCCCCAGGGCGACCCCAGGGTGACCCCAGGTCGGCCCTGGGAATCGGCCAGAATGCGGCGGAATGACGTACGACCACATACCTGACAAGTCATCGTTGGTTGACAACCTCAAGCACCTCGCACAGATCGGCTACCGCGTCGGCCGTGCTCGGCAGATAGCGAAGGCCAAGGTACTGGTCCGGTTGCGCATTGCCGGAGGTCCCGACCTGCCCAGCGGGACTATGGAGTGGCACCAGCGACGGGAGAGCATCCGAGCTCTCCTTGGGAGCGTTGCCGACACCGAGGTGCCGAAGGTGCTCGACGAGAAATACGCAGAGGCCACGCGGAGACTTTTTCGTCTCGATAAGCCGCGCCCGCTTGAAGCGCAAAGCACTCTGAACGAACTACAGGATGAGTTGAGCAAGTTCTTCGGCGAAGCCGATGAACGGGGCTTTCTCAAGCATCACCGGGAACTGCTGCTTGAAGTGATCGCGGACGCGTTGATCCAACGTGAGAAAGAAGCGACGCCAGCAGACGAACTCGAGGAGCAGCTAGACGAGGAGGCGAGTCCGCCAGCCAGCGAAGACGAAGAAGACGAGGATCAGGCGGCGGCTGCTCCGCCACCCGAGCCGATCGAGGCCGAACCGGAATATGAGGAGGAGCCGGACGAGCTATCTTCGGCACCGCCCCCAGCCCTCCCTCCTGCTGACGATCTAGCGCCGGAGACCGACGCGCCGCGATCTCACCGCTTTACCTGGACGGCGGGAGTCCTGATCGGCGTCCTCTCGTTGATTGCCGTTGCGGCTCTCGTCCTTCTGGTGATCCGCAATCAGCCGTCAGAGTCCGAGGAGCCGAAAACTGCCGCTGCGCCCGAGCCGTCCACGGCCCCCCAGGAGCGGGCGACCCCGGAGCCGGCCAGCGCCGCGCCTAGCGAAAAAGACTCCGCGGCGTCGGCCGCGCCGCAGATCGACTTCACCGCGGAAGTAGTCCGGTGGTGCTACTGCGGCGACTTCGACACGCAGGAGAGCCAGATCAAGATGAAGCCGCGCTTTGCCAACCACAGCGCGCGGAAGGTCGATCTGCGAACCGGCGGCTCTGCGCGCCTCGGCCTCGCCTTCTACGCAAAGTCTTCCTCAGATCGCTCTTGGATCACGCCGACGGAGCCTCGCTATCGGCGGTACGGGAAGTGGATCGTGGTGCCGCCCAACGCCCCAGGGGATTTGACCAACCCGACCATGTTCGAAACGCATTGGGAGCCGACTTCTCTACGGCCTTTCGGGGAGTATCTGGACCCGGATTTCTACGAGGGCGATCTTGTCTTCAACGTTCCGCCGAATCTGTCGGTCGGGGGCTATCGCGTCCGTTTGGCCTACCGACTCCGAAGCGGCGATCTGTACTTCCCACGCAAGGGTGCAGCCGGGCAATGGAAGGGATACGAGAAGGAAGGCAGCACGTTCTAGATCGCGGGATACCGCTTGACAGAGCCATTTTTTCGTGGTCCACTGGAACGCTAGGGGAGTTCGCATAAGTAACGCAGGGAGGTGATATGGCTCGTAAACCTGGGCCGCATCCCGAAACCGATCCGACTGGCGAGACAATCGAGTTTGAGCCGGTCCCGCCGCCCGAATTCATTTGGGTAGAGGTGAATCGAGCCGATGAAGTACTCCTGTGGGGAGGCTGGCCGCCTCCCGTTGAAATCCGCCTGGGTCAGACGACCGATTCGAGCCCTCTCTTTCTCGATCAAGGCCGGGCATATGAGGAGGTCTGCGAAGCCGCTGGCGTCGATCCAAACTTTGCTCTTGTCGTCGTCCAGCCCGACGTGATGGCCGAAGATCCCCGGCGGGGCTGGGCGATCATCCCGAAAGGGGAGAAGGTCAGAATCGGCCGGGCTGTCACGCCGCAGTTCCGTCTTGGGAATGACGTCTCGCGCAACCATCTAGAGATTGAGAACAACAAATGGGAAGACCCTGATCACGTAGTTCGCATCGCGAATGAGGACCGGAATCCGATCAAGGTGCGCGTCGATAGGGACTACAGCGCCACCGATCTCAAAATCCTGTACTAGCGACCAGCCTGGACTCTCAGCAATCCGAGTCAACGACTTGCAGCGCATCGCCGACTTCTTCGACGCCAACCGTCCTAAAGCCGTCCTCGTAGGCAAGTTCCACGCATAGCTCGTCGGGGGTTGAGGGGTCGATTCCGCTGTCGCCGACGTAGGACCATTCGGACGGCTCGATCTCGGTCTTGCCCGTGCATTCGCTGATGAGATCGGATGAGGTGAAATCCGGGCACTCCTCCGCCGGAGCCGCGTAGAAGCGCACGGCGAAGTCCATTGCCTCGCAGGCCCGCTGGTCGGGTGACTGCCCTTCCTTGACGGGAACTCCCTGGACCTCCCCCGAGTTGCAATCGGCGACGCCGTCACTGTCGCCGCTGCCGGCGGTGAAGAGGAAGATGCCGCCGCCGACCACCAGAAGAAGAACGAGCACCGATAGGGCGATGCGCTGATCCGAAGTCATGGGTGAGTCCTCCGCTTTCGATTTGTTGAGGCATATAAGCCGGGGAACTTTAGACCGTGGCCTTATGGGCCGCAACAAGCGAGGCTGCCGCCTGCGATGGCACGCTCGCGCTCGCAGGCATTCGGGGACGCGCTCAAAGCGCTGCGGGAGGAGTGCGGACTGAGTCAGGAAGCAGCTGCACTCACTTGCGGCATTGACCGCTCGTACTTCGGCAAGTTGGAGCGCGCCACGAAGACGCCAACGTTGACGACCGTCTGGAAGATCGCCGACGGGCTCGGGACGCGCCCCTCAGACTTGCTCGCCCGCACTGAGCGGCTGGTCGGCAAGTAGCTACTTCGCCAAGCGTTCCAAGACCTCGCGATCCTCCTCTAGCCGCTTCGCAAGGCGCTCTTTGAACTCCTGGTCTCGCCGAAGTTCCTCGATGTACTGGCCAACCGCGTCGCGGATCACCTCGGAGATCGTTTTTCCCGAGGCTCGTGCAACAACTTCAAGTCTCGCCATTTGCTCGCCAGGCAGTCGAACGCTTTTCGCCTTCTTCCTCCTCATGCGGCATCGCCTCCCAGCCCGAGCGCGGCCCGCGCCCAGGGAACCTCGTCGACGAGGGACGTTGCCTCGTAGAAATGCTCGACCGAGCCGCGCCGTGGCTGCGTCTCGACAAGCTCCACCGCCCCGTACCTGGCCAAGGTGCGGACGTGGTAGCCGACATTGGAGACCGTCTGGTTCGTCGGGATGGTGAGTTGCTTCGGGCTCCGCGCCTCCTCGGCCTCGACGCAGAGCGCGAGCAGCCGTTTGCGGAGCGGGTGCTGGATGAGGAACAGCAGTACCTCCTCCGGCCCGCTGGGCTTCCGCTTAGGCATTGGCTCCTCCCCTCAACGCCCGCGACCGGATCGAGAAGTGACCGGGGCGGGAGGGGGCGGGCACGATCCAGTGGACGCCCGCCAGCAACTCCCCGGCATCGACGCCGAGCGCCGAGGAGAGCTTGATGAGCGTGTCCGCGCGGGGCAGCCGCCGCCCACCCTCGACGAAGCCGATCTCGGTGCGGTGCAGACCGGCGAGCGCGCCGAGTTCTTCTTGCGAGAACCCGGCGCGGCGGCGAGCCGTGAGGACGTTCTGACCAAGACGCTCGGCGGCGTCCTGGTCCCTGATCCGGCCGTCCATCACGCCTCCAGTTCGTAGTAGTGGACCGCCGCCCGCGTCGGCATGACGAGACAGTCGATCTGCTGGAGGAGGCCGACTGCGGAGAGGTCGCGGACTGCCCGCCTGATCGCGTCGTGGTCGGCGGGCTCCACCGAGCAGACCGTCATCTCGCGGATCAGCTCCTCGAGCGTGAACGTGCCGGGGTGGTAGGTCAGGACCTCGCGGAGGACGCGGCGTTCTTCGCGGGCGTCTTCGTCGGCGGTCGTCATGGCGCGCGGATCGCCGGCGCCTCTAGGCTGATCGTGCATGGGAAAGACCCCTTTCCTGTGCCAGCCCCGGGGGCGTTGCAACCGCCGCCCGGGGCATTGAATTGTCTGGACCGCGGCACCGTAGAGCGAGCCTGGAAGCAGTCGCAACTAGCGATTTGCTGCGTTACGCATTAGAAACGCAGTTCGCGGTCATAGCGCCAGTAAGGCTGGAAAAAGGCGTCCGAACGCGGCGTATATTGGATTTATGGGGCCTCAGCTTCAAGTTGACCCCGCGCGGCTTAAGTCGCTGCGGGATCGCCTCGGCATTCCGTTGGATGCCGCAGCTAAGCGTGTGAATGTTGCCGAGACCACGCTGGCGAAATGGGAGAGCGAATGGACGACGCTCCCGATCGAGACGCTTCAAAAGGTGGCTCGGTCCTATAAGCGCAACTGGTACGTCTTTCTCTTAGAGGATGAGATCGGCAAGCCTGCCATCCCGCATGACTTCCGGCGGCGTCGGGATGCAGCGGCAAGCCTGGGGAGCGATTCCCTCATTGCCATCGATGAGGCGTGGCTTCGCCTCGACAAGATCGAGGCCGTAAACGAAGGTCAGTCGCTCTCGCCGATCACTCAGAGGCTCCGCGTCAGCAGGGACTCTGACCCGGAAGAGGTAGCGGCTCGCTTGCGGCAGAAGCTCGGGCTTGCGGAGACGTTCCCTGCTCCGGTCTCGGATGCTTATGCCGCTCTGCGCGCCTGGGTCGAGGCGCTGACCGCAGCGGGTCTCTACATCTCCCAGGTCCCGATGCCCACTGAGGAGATTCGAGCCTTCTGTCTTTCTCGCGGCTCCGCTGACCTCATCGTCTTGAGCAACAAGGATTGGCCAACCGCGCGCATCTTCTCCCTGATCCATGAGGTAGGTCACCTCCTCCTCGGCAGCGATGCGATGTGCCAGCCCGTTGAGGCTGATTCGGCGGGTTCCGCCCATCAGGAGGAGCCGTGGTGCAATCGGTTCGCTGCTGCGGTTCTTATGCCGCGTGCGGCCCTTGAGGGCAATCACCGGTTCCACGAACTCCTAGCCGGTGAAATCAAGATCGGCGCCGGTCGCGGCCTCGCAAAAGAAATCGGAGTGAGCGAGCTTGCCTTGTTCCGCCGCCTGGAAACCTTCGGCCACATCACCACCGCGCAGTACCAAGACCTCCAAGACGAGGCGGATGAGAATTGGGATGCTCGCTCCGATTCAGGAAGTAGCGGCTTCTTGATCCACTCCAAGCGGATTGTCAGCAAAGAGTCACCGCTGCTCGTCAGGCATATTTTCGATTCCTATGAACGAGGCGATCTCTCGTACCGGGAGGTCGGAATGCTCCTCGATGCTCCGCTCCGCTCCATCCCCAAAATCCGAGAGGCAGCGGCAGGATGAGCGGGCACCAAGAAACGCGTTCTCTCTTTGCGCGATACAGCCTCGATAGCTCCTTCTTCATCGACCTTTGGAGCCGCGAAGGAAAGTTCCCGAAAGACATTTTCGTAGGCATCTGGGAAGCCCTGGTGGAGGGAATCGATAAGGGAGAGGTCATTGCGCCGGAGGTAGTGCGCGATGAGCTTGCGGACACGGATGAAGCCGCCCTGAAACGCTGGCTGGCCGAACATGACGGAATGTTCGTGCCCTTGGAATCAGGGCAACTTGGACCGCTGACGGAGATTGTGCGGCGATATCCCGCCTACGCCAACAGCCCCCGCAACCTCGCTGACCCAGCGGTGATCGCCCTGGCGAAGGCCGACGAGCTGACGGTTCTCTCATCGGAGACCAAGGCAACGCAGCACTCTGAGCGGAAGCCCAAGATTCCGAACGTCTGCCAGGAGTTCAGCGTTGGCTGCCTCGATATCCCAGACTTCTGCCGCAAGGAAGGGATCGAACTACACCGATCTCCGGCCTCCGGTGGCTCGAAGGCAGCGGCCACCTGATCGACCGTCTAGGTTGCCGCGATGCTGGACGTTCTCATTGGGGCGGCGGTCGCTTTCTGCCTTGCCCTCTTGACCACTCCGGTTGGCGTCTCAGGTGCGGTCTTCTTGGTCCCGTTCCAGATCAGCGTTTTGCACACGCCGAGCCCGGCGGTGACGCCGACCAACCTGCTCTACAACCTGATCGCGATCCCCGGCGCTCTGCTTCGCTTCTACCGCGAGGAACGACTGGCCGGCCCGCTCGTCCGGCTCCTGATTCTCGGCACTCTCCCCGGCGTCGTCGCTGGAGCCGTGATCCGCGTCGAGCTTCTAGACGGCGGCGAGGCTTTTCTCTTGGTCGTCGCCGCCGTGCTGATCCCGATGGGCACTTGGCTTGCCTTCGCCCGTCCGCCCCAGCCCGCGGGCACTCCTGACCGCAAGCGGCGACGACAGATTTTCGCTTTCGCCTTGGGGGTCGGGACGGTCGGCGGCATCTACGGGATCGGCGGCGGCTCGATCCTCGGGCCGATCCTGGTCGGCTTCGGGTTCTCCGTGTTCGAGGTCGCGCCCGCCGCCCTCGCGGCGACCTTCCTGACCTCCTTCGCCGGGGTCCTGACCTTCGCCTTACTCAGTCTCGGGACGAGCGGAGACATAGCCCCGGATTGGGCGCTCGGTATCGGAATGGGAGCCGGTGGGCTGGCTGGCGCCTACCTCGGCGCTCGATTCCAAACGCGGCTACCCGAGACCCTGCTTAGACGCGGCCTCGGAATCTTGGCCCTGGTCCTTGGGCTGCGCTACGCAATCCAGGTTGCCTTCTAGCCGGGGGGATCAAGCCGGGAAAGCCGGTCGATTAGGTCGGGGTTCAAATACCGTCCCATGATCCCCGTTGTAGAGCCGGCTGAGCGCAGAGGAAGGAGCCAGGTTCCTCAGGGTGACTGCTGCGGCAGCGAAGCTGCGGCGGGCTGGGTAGCCGAGTTCTTTTCCCAGAAGTCCACAAGGCCGACGGTAAGGCCGAGGACCCCGATGGCAGTGCCGCCGATTCCGAGGAACATCATCTCGAGATCCACGTCGCCGAACCCGCCGGTGACGATCGAAACCACGACGATCACTCCAAATGGAAGAATCGCGCCGAAGGCAAAAATCCAGCGGGCGATACTCGCCTTTGCTGCCGAGTCTTGAGCCAGGGTCTCGAATGCGAACGTGGCCAGGGCAAAGGCGAATGCCACGGCGCAGCCACCCCACCTGGACAGGAACACGCCAGACAGGGCAGCCCCCATCCCGCCGATCAGGGTGGCGAGTGCGGGCACGCCGGTGCCGCGCTGCTCTCGGACCACCACTTCTACTCGACGAAGAGTCTCCCCCGCCGCCTCACCAAGCCTCTGAGCGGTCCAGATGAATCCACAGGCCGCCAAGAGACCGATCGCGAGGAGAACAACTGCGCTGACAAGCCACGAGAGCCCGACACTGAACCATGCCGCCCACTCAAAGGCAAGGGAGATCAGCTTTCGACCGTCCTCACGGCCGTGGCGGCGCAAGCGGCGCCAACGGCGTCGGCAACCCCCGAGCGGGCCCCTGCGGGCGCGATTGCGTAGGCGAGGCCGATCTGCTGCTTGGCCAGCGATCCGGCGAGTACCGCAGCCGCGGTTTCGTTCTCAGGAGTGGTGGCTTCTTCCTTGGCTTTTTCTTCCGCCGTTTTCTGAGCCTGGTTCGCGACCTCCTCGGGCGCGTCCATGCTCACCACGACTCCGTTGAATTTGATTTCGCGAATACGGCCGAAGAAGGCGCCGGAAAGGGTCATCACCGCACCTATCGTCAGCGCGAAGACGACGACACTGTCCGCGTAATTGGTTTCTTCGACCTTCTTCTGCCCAGTCGTTTCCTGGCCCACTGGTTCAGTAGTGGTGACTTCCTTGGAGACGAGGGAACCGTTATCGGTCGAGGCCGCAAACCACACGAGCACGCCGATGATCAAGAGGAAGCCCAGGCCGATGAGTATCCCGGCCAGCACCCTCTCCGCTGTATCCAGCTTTTTCGCAGGTTTGCTCGGGCCGGTGGCGATTAATGGAGTAGTTCCGTCCACAGTGTCATCCAAACCGGCCTAACCCTCTCCTGTCAAGAACAGGGGATTACCTAATGACGGAAGCCTCTCCGTCTACTCTCCGCGGAAGATGAACGCGAGCGGCTCGAACCAGGGCGCCCAGCTGGGGCGCCGGACCAAGATCATCGCCACGGTTGGCCCGGCGAGCTGGGCGCCGGAGGTGCTGGAGCGGCTGGTCGCGGCCGGAGCGGACGTCTTCCGGCTCAACTTCTCCCACGCCGGGCAGGAGCGGCAGGCGGAGACGATCGGGGCGATCCGGGCGGCGGCGGAGCGGGTCGGGCGCGAGGTGGCGATCCTCGGCGATCTGCCGGGGCCGAAGCTGCGGATCGGCTCGCTGCGCGGCGACGTCGCCGAGCTGGAGACGGGAATGCACGTGACGCTGACGCCCGAGCAGGTGGAGGGGGACCGCGACACGATCCCGGTTCAGTGGGCCGGGGTCTCCGACCTGCGCGAGGACCAGCTCGTCTACCTCGCCGACGGCGCGATCCGGTTGCGGGTCGGCGATGCAGAGGACGACGGCGTCGGGGCCGAAGTCGAGGTAGGGGGGAGGCTGTCGTCCCACAAGGGGATGAACATCCCCGGCGGCGCCGACCTGCCGGCGACGACCGGCGTCGACCTCGGTTGGGTCGAGTTCGCGGTCGAGAACGGCGTCGACCTGCTGGCGGTCTCCTTCGTCTCCAACGCCGCCGACCTCGAGCCGGTCTCGGCGCGGCTGAAAGAGCTCGGCTCGCGGATCCCTGTGATAGCCAAGATCGAGCGCCAGCAGGCGGCGGCGAACGTCGAGGAGATCGTCCGCGCCGCCAGCGGCGGGATCATGGTCGCCCGCGGCGACCTCGGGATCGAAGTGCCGCTGGAGCAGCTGCCGGTCGAGCAGAAGCGGCTGATCCGCGCCGCCGGGATGGTCTCGAAACCGGCGATCACGGCGACGCAGATGCTGGCCTCGATGGTGACCGAGCGGCGCCCGACTCGGGCCGAGGTGACCGATGTCGCCAACGCGATCTACGACGGGACCGACGCGGTGATGCTCTCCGAGGAGACCGCGGTCGGCCACAACCCTGTCGAGGCGGTGGAAGTGATGGACCGGATCGCGCGCGCGACCGAGCCCGACCTCCCCTACGCCGAGTGGCTCTTCCGCCGTACCGACCAGGCCACGCAGGACGTCGCCGACTCGGTTGCCCAGAGCGCCGTCGGCGCCGTCTACCGGCTCGGGCTGAAGGCGCTCGTCGTCCCCACCAACACCGGCCGCACCGCGCGCCTCGTCTCGGCCCACCGGCCCGACGTGCCGGTGCTCGCGGTCTCCCCCTATATAGAGACCGTGCGGCGAGTCTCCCTGCTCTTTGGGATCACCGCCGTGCAGAGCGACTTCGGGACCGAGCTGCGCAGCCTGCTCGGCCACTGCGCCGGTGAGGCGGCCAAGCACGGGATCGCCGCTCCGGGGGATCTGGTCGCGATCACCGCCGGGCTCGACGGCCAGGAACTGGGCACGAACCTGTTCGAGGTCCATAGGGTGCCGGAGTTATGAGGGCTCGACAAAACCCCCGCGCACGCCTGGCGGCGGCGGACTCTGCGCGGTGCGGCGTCCTCAGTCGGCCAAATAGCGCTGCTATTCGGCCTCCCTCCGTCCTTGCCCCGCTTGGTCCGGCGCTCGCCAGCCGCACACGCGGGTTTCGCCAATCCCTCATATGAGCGCGGCGGCGAGACTTGAGCGGGAAAGGGAGCAGGCGACGATCGTGCTCGACAGCCCGCCGCTCAACCTCTTCGACCAGCGGATGATCGACGATCTGCGGGCGGCGATCGACGAGGTCACCGCCGAACCGCCGCGGGCGCTGCTGATCCGGGCGGAGGGCCGCGCCGTCTCCGGCGGCGTCGACGTCCACGTCTTTGCCGGCCTGACGCCCGAGCAGGGGAGCGCGCTCTGGACCGACCTGCTGGAGATGATCTACAAGGTCGAAGCGCTGCCGGCGCCGGTCGTCTTCGCCGCCCACGCGCTGACCCTGACCGCGGCCTTCGAGCTGGCGCTCGCCTGCGACCTGATCGTCGCCTCGCCGAAGGCGAAGTTCGGCCTGGTCGAGAAAGTGGTCGGGCTGACGCCCTCGATGGGCGGGACGCAGCGGCTGGCCGAGCGCGCCGGCAGCGGCCGCGCGCGCCACTTCGTCATGTCCGGCGGGATCTTCGGTGCCGATGAGATGGAGCGCTGGGGCGTCGTCAACCTGATCTTCGAGGACCACGACTTCGATGCGGCCTCGCGGAAGCTGGCGCAGGAGCTGGCCGAAGGGCCGACGAAGGCGCACGCGATGACCAAGGACATCCTCCGCCGCTTCCGCGAAGGCGGGATCCCGGCGGCTGACGAGGCGGTGCGGACCGAAGCGGGCGAGCTCTTCGCCAGCGAGGACCTGCAGAACGCCGTCCGCACCTTCCTCGAGAAGGGCGGCCCCGGGCACGCTAGGTTCCAGGGTCGATGACCGACTTCGACCTGATCGCCAAAGGCATGACCCAGGCGGTGCCCTTCGCCGGCCACCTCGACCTCGAGATCACGAAGGTCGAGGTGGGTGCGGCAACCGTCGTTCTCCCCGACCGCCCCGAGCTGAAAAACCACGTCGGCTCCCAGCACGCCGGCGCCCTCTTCACCGCGGCGGAGACCGCCTCGGGGGCCGCCTTCGTCGGCGCCTTCGCGGAGCGGATGGGGGACGTGACGCCGCTCGCCCGCAGCGCCGAGATCGCCTACGAGAAGATCGCCAACGGAGCGATCACCGCGACCGCCACGCTCGGCGTCGACGCGGCCGAGGCCCTCGCCACGCTGGACGCCGAGGGCAAGGTCGAGTTCCCCTGCGAGGTCGAGCTGACCGACGGAGACGGCCAGCGGGTCGCCACCGCGACCGTCCACTGGCACGTGCGGCTCAAAGGCTGAAGCGAGTAGCCCTCAAGCGGTGAGGCGCTCGCCCGGCAGCCGCCGGGTCGACCAGAAGGACGCGAGGACGAGCAGGGCGGCAACGAGGAAGGCGAGCTTCAGCGCTTCCAGCTGGGCGTCTTCGTAGTTGCTGACGAGCGCCTCGGCTTCGGGGGCCGGGACCTGCGCCGCCTCGGCCGCTTCCCGGACCTGCGCCGAGGGGACGAAGCTGCCGCCGGCGCTGAGCTGCACCTCGACCTGCTGCTCGACTTTGGCGGAGACCTGGGGATCGTCGGCGATGTTGCCGGTGAAGGCGGTGGCGAGGCCGGTGATCACGATTGCCCCCAGCAGCGCCGTGCCAAGCGACGACCCCAGCTGCTGGGCAGTGTTCTGCAGGCCGCCGGCTTCGCTTCGCTGCTCGTCGCCGATCGCCGACTGGACGACGTTGCCGAGCTGGGAGACGACCAGGCCCATGCCGACGCCGAGGATGCCCATCGCGACCAGGAACGGGGCGTTGTCGAGCTCGGGCTCGATCGTCCCCATCAGCAGCAGCGAGGCGACGAAGACGAGGGCGAGGCCGACGCGGACCAGCAGCCTCGGAGCGAAGCGGGAGGCGAGCCGCGAACCGACCAGGGCGCTGACGAAGAGGCCGACCGAGGTGGGCAGCATGCGAATGCCGGTTTCCAGCGCGTCGAGCCCCTGGACGATCTGCAGGAAGAGCGGGATCGTGAAGAAGATCCCCATCAGGACGAGGTTCTGGGCGAGCAGCATCGCGACACCGCCGCGCAGCGACGGGATCTTCAGCAGGTCGAGGCGCAGCAGCGGTTCCTCGCCGCGGGCCTCGCGCCGCCGCTCCCAGGAGGCGAAGCCGGCGAGGAGCAGGCCGCCGGCGGCGAGGACGAACGGAGTCAGCGAGAACCCGAACGGGGTGATTGGCGAGTCATGCGGCGTCAGCCAGCCCCAGTTGCTCGCCTGCAGGACCCCGAAGACGAGGACCGCGAGCCCGCTGGCCGAGAGGACGCTGCCGACCCAGTCGAGGGTCGGCTTGCCGGGGGCGCGCTCGGGCTCGGCCATCATCCGCGTGCCGAGCAGGATGCCGGCCGCGACGATCACCTCGCCGACGAAGACGTAGCGCCAGGAGAAGTCGGTGGTGACCCAGCCGCCGAGGATCGGGCCGACGGCGAT
>Ga0190269_10000326_pt1 | contig 25602 bp, 17 predicted proteins | sample Popmic249IS_FD_133749 | JGI IMG/M metagenome (GOLD analysis project Ga0190269, IMG submission 133749) | Populus adjacent soil microbial communities from riparian zone of Blue River, Arizona, USA - 249 IS | ecosystem: Environmental > Terrestrial > Soil > Riparian zone | place: USA: Arizona... | reverse complement strand
GCGTATACGCATCCAGGCGCGTGGACACGTGGGGAATCTCCGACTCCGTCGCCGCCACGCTGGCCTGCGGCGGAATGTGACTCGCCACGGCGCGCAGGTCGGCGTAGCGCTGGCGCTCGCCGGAGCTCATCGTGAAGTACACGCGGCTGAAGCCACCCACGAACGTCTCGTGCTGCAGGATGGCGCCGAACACGTAGCTGTGGCAGAGCACACCCACGCACAGCGCGAGCACGCTCGCACGGCGCGCGCGCACGCCGAGCGCATGCGCACGCAAGCGCAGCGCGAGCGCCACGGCCGCGAACAGGAATGGGATCCAGGTGGTGGTGTACTGGAACGTGATCGAGACCGTCGGCGCGTAACCGGTGGTCATCAACGTCACTGCGAACCCCGGCAGCATCAGCAGCGCGAGCGCAGGGTTGCGTAGCGGGATGAGCGCGAGCGGCGCGAGCAGGTGCAAGCTGTAGACGAGCTTCACCTCCGTGAGCAAGGTCTTGAGGAAGTAGTTCGGGTTGATCAGGATGGTCTTGACGATGCTGCCGTAACCGCGCTCGCCCGACGCGACCAGATCCTTGTAGATGTCCGCGAACCACCACGGCCCCGCCCAGGGCATGATGATGAACTTCACGATCACGAACCAGATCAGCGCGACGCCCGTCATCCAGGCGCCCATGCGCACCCAGTACTTGGTCACGATCAGAAACAGGCCCGCTGCGATCAACCCGAACGCGGCGTCCTCGCGCATGGAGCAGATCACCGCTCCGAGCAGCACGATCCACAGCACCTTACGCCGCGCGATGGCATAGAAGAGCCAGTGGAAGAAGAACATCGCCATCGGCATCCAGTGGAAGTCGTAGAAGTTCGGCCCGTGGAGCGGCGCGTAGAACAGATACGCGATGGAGATCGCCGCCGCTGACGGCCGCGAGATCTGCGTGCTCGCGAACATGTACAAGGGCACCGCGGCGAGGCCCATGAACAGCGACTGCAAGGTGAGCAGGGTCTCGGGGCCGGGATGCAGCGCGTACAGCGGCACGAACAGGAACATGCCGTATTCGGCATGGTTCGATAGATACGAGCCCGATGGCACCGCGACAGTGGACTTGAACGGCCGCCCGTGCAGCGCGTTGAACATCAAATTGTCGAAGATGCCGAGATCGAAGCCGGCGGTGCCGATCAGGCGATGCCGCAGGATCGTGTAGTAGCTCATGTACGCGCCGTACCCGAGCGCGAACAGCACCACGAGCACGAGCGGTAGTGCGTGCGTGAGCCGCGTGCGCACGCCGCTCGTGATGGGCCGGTAGCCCGCGGTGGGGCTCGAGCTGCTGCCGAACGCGCGCACCAGCAAGCGCTCCAGCACGAGCACGAACGCGAGCAGCTGCATGAGATACGGCAGCGGCTTGTCGTACCACTCGGCGTAGTTGAGCAGAGACGGCAAGAGCGCGGACAGCATGAACGGCGAGGCCAGCTCCGCCGCGCGCGGCAACCACACGAGCCCGGGTAGACCCGAGCGCAGGAATGCGAGCACGCTCACGACGATGGGCAGAGCGCCGACCGCGAACAGCTCCAGCAGCATGCGCGTGCGCTGCGGGATGGTCGCCGTGTTGTGGGCGAGGAAGCTCTGCCGCTCCGCGCCCGTCAGGGCGAGCAGCTTGACGCAGAGGTAGACCGAGCCCGCGGCGATCGCGAGCTCGACCACGGACAGCGCCAGCCGGCCGACCGGCGGCACGTCGACCCGCGCCGCAGGGCGCCGCGTGGCCGGCTCGGGCGCCTCCCGCACCTGCGGGGACGCTCGGCGCACAAGCACGCCCTCCGGCTCGATCGGCTCAGCCACGGCGCGCGATGTAGCGTCCTTTGGCGGGGGTGGCAAGGTAGCGACCGGCCCTGCCATCCCTCGTCACGGCTTCCGTGATGCGCGGAGAGGTCCCTACCGGCTTGCCGACATAGCAGCCCGACTACCGCGTCCATACTTCCGGTAGACACTCAGCATCTCGAAAAACGCCTTGAAAAAATCCTGAGGCTTCACCTTGGACCCCGCCACGTCATGCCACACGTTCAGCGGCAGCTCGTAGATCGCCGCGCTCGCATCGCGGGGATTGCCCGACCGCAGGCGCGACGCCTGCAGCCTCGCGATGAGCTCCACGTCGAACGTCCAGTTCACCGTGAAGCGCTCCCCGAACAAGCCGCGCGCCTCGTCCGAAGCCCGGAAGAGCTTGGCTCCGCACTGCGTGTCGTAGACCGGTAGATCGAGCACGAACGATGCGACCGTCGCGAACAGACGGCCCAGGTAGTGACGCACCGCACGCCGATCGATCGCGCGACCGAGAAGGCGCACCCGCGAGCCGAACACGACGTCACGGCCGCGATGCGTCTCGAGCGTGTCCACGAAGCGCGGGATCTCGTCGAGCGGCGTGGCGAGATCCGCGTCCCAGTAGCCCGCATAGTTCGCGCCGTCCGCCAGCGCCTTCACCATGCCGCGACGCACCGCCTCCGCCTTGCCGCCGTTCCGCTCCAGGTCGAGCACCTCGAAATGGCGCGGATCCTCGGCGCACAGGCCCCGGAGCACCTCGAGCGTATTGTCTTTGCTGCCGTCGTTCACGAACAGAAACTGGACCTCCGGGTGACTCACCAGGAAGCTTCGGAACTGCGGCACCGCGAGGCGCTTGGCCTCGTTGTAGCAGGGCACGACGATCGTGATGTTCGGCGGCTCTGCCAAGGTCCGTACGACTTTACGGCATCGCCGCGTTCCGATGCAAACCGCGCGACCCGGGCGCGAAGGTTTACAGGCGCCCTAGCACGCGCTACACGCACCGCCGTGCATCCGCCCCAGAACCGGATCGGACAGCCCGGCCGCGCGCAGTTTGCCGGGATTTGCCTGCTCGGGCTCGCGCTTGCGGCCACGTTCACCTACGCCAAGCTCGGCTCCGAGGTCTACGCGATCGAGCGCTGGCTGTTCTGGCCTCTGGCCGCGCTCTGGGGCTGGGTAGCTACCTTGAACCTCGCCTGCGTGAGCTTCGGGCAGCTCGTGCTCGTGCGTGTGCTCAAGCTGCGCAACATGCCCGCGCTCGAGTCCGCTGTGTACTCGATGGCGATCGGTCTGGTCTGCTTCGTGATCGCGCTCTACATCGGCGGCGCGCTCGCCTGGTTCACACCTGTGTTCGCGGTGGCGCTGCCCGTGCTGATGTTCGCAGTGTCGGCGCCGCAGGGAGCGGCACTGCTCCGTGCGCTCGTGCGCGACGTGCAAGAGGCGCGGCGCTCGCCGCTGAGCTTCGCGTTGATCTGCGGCGGCAGCATGTGCGTGGGCCTGGTCTACCTCGGCGCGATGACGCCGGACGCGCTCAACTACGATTCGACGTGGTGTCACCTGACCGTCTCGCAGGATTACGCGCGCGCCGGTCGCATCATCCCCTTCCCTGCGGACTACACGAAGAACATGCCGCAGCTCGCGAGCATGATCCACACCTGGGGCTGGATCGTCCCCGGGCTCAGCACGCCGCTGCGCTGGATGATGGTGCTGCACAACGAGTTCAGCCTGTTTCTGTGGACGCTCGCGGGCGTCGCCGCGGGAATCCGGCGCATGGTGAACGATCAGCGCCTCACCGGCAGCTGGGCCGCGTTCTTCCTGTTCCCCATCATCTTCGTGTACGACCACAATCTGGGTGGCGCCGCGGATCACATCTGCGCGTTCTTCGCGGTGCCCATGGTGCTCGCCACGTTGCGTGTGCTGCGGCGCTTCGAACCGGGGGACTCGGCGCTCCTCGGCATCGTGAGCGCGGGCGGGCTCGCGACCAAATACCAGGCAGCGTATCTGATCGTCGGCATCGCGCTGGTGCTCGGGGCCGTGTGGATCGTCCGCCTCTCCCAGCTGCGGGCGCGGGGCGCGCCACGCAGCGAGCTGCGGCGGCTGCTGCTGTCCCCGCTGCTGACGGCTGCAGTCGCCGCCGTGTGCGCCTCGCCGCACTTCATTCGCCAGGCCATCTTCCACAAGAACCCGCTCTACCCGTTCCTGCAGGACGTCATCCCCAGCTGGCCCACGATCCCGAACGCCGCGTTCCTGTTCAAGAACACGATCAGCGATCCCAACTGGATCCCGAAGGGCACGCTGCTCGAGCGTCTGAATCACGCCGGCAAGCTGTTCTGGACGTTCTCGTTCCGGCCGCACTACTCGTTCACGCGCAACATTCCGTCGTTCGGATCGCTCTTCACGTTGCTGCTGCCAGCGCTGCCGTTCGTGCGCGATCGCGCGCGCATCCTGGTCGGCACAATCATCGCCAGCGTGGCGCTGATCATCTGGGGCCTCGTCTACAACGTCGACCGCAACCTGCAGGTGTTCATGCCCGTGATGGTGTGCGTGACGGGCGCGCTCATCGTCAAGCTCTGGCGACACTCGCTGTTCGCGCGCATCGGGCTCGTGCCGCTCGTCGCGCTGCAGCTCGTGTGGGGCGGCGACGCGCTCTTCTACAGCAGCCACGGCCGCATCGACAGCGCGATCAACCTGATCCGCAGCGGCTACGAGGGCACCGCCGAGAAGCGCTTCGACAGCTACCGCAGCAGCTTCCGCGCGATCCGCGACGCGCTACCCGCCAATGCCCGCGTGCTGCTGCACAACGCGCACCCGAACCTCGGCATCGACCGCGAGATCTACCTCGGCTGGGTGGGTTACCAGGGCCTCATCAGCTACGACGCGCTGCGCACGCCGGCCGAGATGCAGCGCTACTTCCAGCGCCTCGGCATCACGCACCTGCTCTACGATCCGGACGGATTTCGGGCGGCCACGAAGCAGCATGAGGTCCTGTGGAACGCGCTGATCGAGCACGCGCCGAGCCTCGGACGCTTCGGGAACTACAAGCTGTTGCGCATGCCGGACAAGCTGCTGCGCGAGGATCCCCCGTTTCGGGTGGGCGTGTTGCGTCTGAACGGCTATGCAGACGGCGTCTACCCCATCGAGGCGCTCAACACCGATGAATATCTGCCCGGAGAGCTCCAGTCCTATCGCGGCCCGGACCAGCCCCTGTCCGCGGACTCGAGCGAGCGGGCCAAGCTGCTCGAGGGCGTCCAGGCCGTCCTGGTCGGCCGCTCGGAGCGGCCCTCGGGAGCATTTGGGGATTTGCTCCATCGCCACTTCGAGCGCACGCTAGCCGTCGACCCCTTTACCCTCTATTTGCGGAAATGAGTCAGAGCATGAAGAAAGCGTTGGTTACTGGGATCACTGGACAAGATGGCTCGTACCTGGCCGAGTTGCTCCTCGACAAAGGGTACGAAGTCTTCGGCCTGGTCCGACGCTCCTCCAGCTTCAACACCTGGCGCATCGATCACCTGTACCGCGACCCGCACGAGAGCGGCGTGCGGTTGCGCCTGATCTACGGCGACCTGAACGACGCGAGCTCCATCAATCACGTGATCCGCACGCTGCAGCCGGACGAGATCTACAACCTCGGCGCGCAGAGCCACGTACGCGTGAGCTTCGACGTGCCGGAGTACACCGCGGAGACCACGGGCCTCGGCACCGTGCGTTTGCTCGAGGCGATCCGCGAGACCGGGCTCAAGTGCCGCTTCTACCAGGCCTCATCGTCCGAGCTCTACGGCAAGGTGGTGGAGACGCCGCAACGTGAGACCACGCCGTTCTATCCGCGCAGCCCGTACGCGTGCGCCAAGGCCTACGCCTATTACATCACGGTCAACTACCGTGAGAGCTACGGCATGCACGCCTCGAACGGCCTCCTGTTCAACCATGAGTCGCCGCGCCGCGGTGAGACCTTCGTCACGCGCAAGATCACTCGCGCAGCCGCGCACATCAAGTTCGGCCTGCAGGACAAGCTGTTCCTCGGCAACCTCGACGCGAAGCGCGACTGGGGCTTCGCCGGCGATTACGTCGAGGGCATGTGGCAGATGCTGCAGCAGGACAAGCCGGACGACTACGTGCTCGCCACCGGTGAGACGCACTCCGTGCGCGAGTTCCTGGACATCGCGTTCGGCGCGCTCGACCTCGACTGGCAGAAGCACGTGGAGATCGATCCGCGCTACTACCGCCCCGCCGAGGTGGACCTCTTGCTAGGCGACGCCACCAAGGCCCGCGAGAAGCTCGGCTGGCGCCCGCGCGTCGGCTTCAAGGAGCTGGTGAAGATGATGGTCGAGGCCGACGTGGAGCAGGTGAAGACCCATATCTACGGCGCGGGCGTCAAGCGGCCGAGCGGCTTCTCCAACAACCAGGTGTGATAGAGCCGCACGTACAGGGGCGAGCGCGGGGGAAAGTCCAAGAAGCTCGCCTTCACGCGGTGGAAGCCGGCGTGCGGCCACGCGCGCTCGATCTGCTGCGGCGCGGTCACGTGGTGATCGTTGATGTCGCCGAAGCCGATGGCGTGGAAGCCCGCCTCCATCAGCTTGTTCACGGACGGCATGCCGAGCAGGAACAGCCCACCCGGCGTGAGCACGCGGTAGATCTCGGACAGCGCGCGCTCGTACTCGTGCAGGTGCTCGAACACCGAAAACGAGACGACCAGCTCGAAGTAACCGCTCTCGTACGGCAGCTCGTACACGCTGCCCTGGCGCAGATCGGCCTTCACGTTGCGTGCAGCTAGCAGCTGCGAGACGGAGGCCGGGTCGGCGTCGAGGTCGATGCCGTGCAGCTCATCGACGCTCGGCGCCAGCGCCAGCTGCACCGCGCCGGCGCCGTAGCCGACCTCGAGCGCGCGCTCGAAGCGCTTGTCCGGGATCAGGCGCAAGCCGCGGTTGATGCGCTCGCGGAACAGCCGCCCGATCAGAGGGCGCTTGTAATATTCGATGGGGTCGGTCGGGCCGTTTTGCGGGATCCCGGCCAGCATGTGGGGCTGCAATTCGATCATAGTCCCATCCGCAGCTTGCCGAAGCCGAAGGCAGTCATCTTGAGCAGAAGCCAGCCGTGCGAGAAGCGATCGATCTTGGTCTCACCGTACGTACGCGCGCGATAGCGCACGGGCAGATCCACGATGCGCATGTTGAGCCGCGCGGCGCCGAACAAGAGGTCGAAGTCGCCGAACGGATCGAAGTCGCCGAAATACGCGCGGTGTGACGCGATGCGGTCGTAGTCTTGTTTGTACAGGACCTTGGTGCCGCACAGCGAGTCCTTGATCGGCTGCTCCAGCACCCAGCTGAGCGCGGCCGAGAAGAACTTGTTACCGAGCAGGTTGAGGAAGCGCATGGCCTCACCCTCCATCGGATAGACCAGACGCACGCCGTTGATGAACTCGCCCTTCTGGCTCACGAGCGCGCGATAGAACTTAGGCAAGTCCTCCGGCGGAACCGTGAGATCCGAGTCGAGGATCATCAGCACATCGTTTTTGGCCGCGGCGAAGCCCTTGCGCACGGCATCGCCCTTGCCCTTGCCGTCGCCCTGCAGCACGAGGCGCAGCTGCAAGGGGCCCTTGTACTCGGCGATCACGGCCTCGATCTCTTCGACCGTGCCGTCCGACGAGTTGCCGTCGACGAAGATAAGCTCCGTGGCCGGGCCCATGAGCGGCGTGCGCGCGACGGCTTCGCGGATGTTGCCCTTCTCGTTGCGGCACGGGCAGATCACGCTGACCGTGGGCAAGCTCTTCGGATCCGTCTGCGGATCGGCGCGCGCTACGAAGTAGTCCACGAGCGCGAGCTCCCGCACGATCGGCAGCTTCGCCACCACGCGGTTCGCGATCTGCGATGCGCCGGGGACCGCGGCCGGCATCAGCACGTCCGTGCCGCGGCGGATCACCTCGTAGCCCGAGAGATACAGCAGATTCTCGATGTCCTTCATCGAGAGCCAGTTCTGATCCGGCCACTGCGTCTTGCGGCCGAGCTGCTCCGCGAGCTTGAGGATCGGCTCCCACACGAAGTTGTAATACGTGACGATCAAGCGCCCGCGCGGCGCGAGCAGCGGCTTGAGGCGCTCCAGGGTGACCTGGATGTCGTCGAGCAGCCCGATGGCGTCGCTCAGCAGGATGACGTCGAACGGACCTTCGGGCAGCGGATCGCGATCGGCGTCCGCCACGCGCAGGTCGAGCTCCGGATGGCGCAGCTTCGCCTGCTCGATCATCTGCGGCGAGATGTCGATGCCGACGGAGCTCGTCTCGGGCAACGCAGCCAGCAGATCACCGAGCCCGCAGCCGACCTCGAGCACGCGACTGCCGGGCAGCACCATGCTGCGGACCAGGCGGTGCACCTGGTTCGCGTAGTAGCGGTGCCGATCGCCGAGCCGGATGCGGTCTTCTGCGATGCCGTCGAGCCGCGCCACGCGGCGCGCGCGGCGCTCGCGCTCGCGCGCTTCGAACTGACTCTCGGGGAGCCCTGGCGCGTTGCTCAAGCGCTCGGTGCTGGTGCCGGTCTGTGTCATCATTCACCCAGATATTGTGGCCGCATGGGCGCGGTACCACGCGATGGTCTTGTCCAGCCCTTCGTCGAAGGACACCTTGGCCGAGAAGCCGAAGCGCTCACGCGCGCGCGACACGTCGAGTATGCGACGCGGTTGACCGTTGGGACGCGAGGTGTCCCACACCAGCTCGCCGCGATAGCCGACCTTGTCTTGAATCTTCTCCGCGAGCTCACGCATCGTGATCTCGAAGCCCGCGCCGAGGTTCACGGGATCGGGATCGTCGTAGCGTTCGGCCGCGTCGCACAGGCCGCGCGCACAGTCGTCGACGTACAAGAACTCGCGCGTCGGCGTGCCGTCGCCCCAGAGCGTGACAGATGCGTCGCCGCGCTGCTTCGCGCTCTCGAACTTGCGGATCATCGCCGGGATGACGTGTGAGCTCTCGAGATCGAAGTTGTCGCGCGGACCGTACAGGTTGACCGGGAACAGCATCACGAAGTTGCAGCCGTACTCCTGGCGATAGGACTGCGCCATCACGAGCAGCGCCTTCTTCGCCACGCCGTACGGAGCGTTGGTCTCCTCGGGATAGCCGTTCCACAGGTCGTCCTCGCGGAACGGCACCGCGGCGAACTTCGGATACGCGCAGATGGTGCCGGCGATCACGACCTTGGCCGTGCCCACGCGCCGCGCCTCTTCCAGCACGTGCAGGCCCATCGCCATGTTGTCGTGGAAGAAGCGGCCGGGGTGCTTGAGGTTCGCGCCGATGCCCCCGACGCTGGCGGCGAGGTGCATCACCAGCTGGGGGCGCTCCTTCTCGAACAGCGCACGCGTGGCCTGGCTATCGTTCAGGTCGTATTGGGCCGAGCGCGGTGCGACCACTTGCGTGGCGCCGCGGCGCTTCAGCTCTTCGCACACGTGACTGCCGAGGAAGCCACTGCCTCCGGTGACCAGAATCTTGGTGGTTGCGAGGTTTACGCTCATAGCGTCGTCGACCCAGGCGGGCGGCGGTGTTCATACCTCAGGCTGTCGGCCGGCGCTACAGGGCGCCGTGAGGGGGCTTCGCCGCACCCAGCGGCAACGGGGCCCTCGCACACGTGCCCGTGCCCGCGCCCTTCACTGGACCATCGTGCGAAGAGGCGGGCTCGGGCTCGGGCTCGGGACGTTTGAGGTTTCAGCGGGCCCTTAGTGTCACGCGGACCAGGTGGAAGCTGGTGCGGCGATCCACGCGCAAGCGCACATAGCGCGCGGTGGTCGGCTTGAACGTGGTCTCCCACTCGCGGAAGGTCTCGTTGCGGCGCGCGATCTCGTTCCACTTGTTCTTGTCGTCGCTGGCTTCGACGATGAGCGGCACCGCGCGCTCCGGACAGCAGTCCTCGCGATTGACGACCTCGATGCGGGAGAACGTGCTCGGCGCGCCGAGGTCGAACTCGACCCACGGCTTCTCCTCTTCCACGGTGTGGAAGAACATCGCGCTGCGGGCACCTCCGCACTCCATGTCCTTCGGATGGCAATCGAATGCCTTGCTGCTCGCCTTCCACGGCTTGCCTGCCGCGAGATCCGGGCCCTGCATCGCGCGGCGCGCGACGCCTGCCAGCATGAACAACACGGCCCCGATCACCGCGGCCAGGATGCCCACGCGCACCCAGCGCTGCACGAGCACGTTCGTGACCTTGTCCTCGGCGTCCAGCTCGCTCTGGATCAAGCCGTGCACGAAGGCCTGGGCCAGGTCGGCCTCCTTGCACAAGGTGTCTGCGCGATCTTCTGCAGTCTCCACGAAGGTCTTGTCGACCAGCACCTTGTGCAGGATCGCAATGTCCGCGTCGCTCAGCGCAGGCTTCGGATACTTTCCGCCGTCGAGCAGCTCGCGCATGCTGGGCGAGCCCTCGGCATCGCTGTGAGACAGGAGCGCCCAATACGCTGCCTCGCGAAACAGCGTGATCGCCAGGGGCAACGCCGAGCCATCGCGCAGCGGCTCAGCGGGATCGATCGTGCGGTCGCCGAGCTCGGCCGCCAAGCGCGCACGCCGCAGCCGCTCGCGGCGCAGGGAAGACGCCTTCGGAGCAGCCTTTGCAGCGGCGAGCGCCTGGCCACGCCAGAACCACTCTTTGACCCCACCCTGGCTCGGCGCATGCAGATTCGTGGGCGAGCCGGATGATTCGGTGACTTGTGCGGATGACATGGCGGCGCGAGGTATACCAAAACTCGCCCGCTTGGGCAGCGGGCACAGCAGGCGCGCGAGCCTGCCAGGAACCCTGCGATTTCGCTACTCTTGTGCGCTGCCGCACCTGAAAGAGCGATCAGGGTCGGCGAGCCCGCGCGCTTACAGGGTCTTGAGGTACTCGAGCAGATCGCGGCGCTCCTCTGCGCTCAGCGACGCTGCGAAGGTGTGGCCGGTATTCAGATAACCGGGGCGCGTCGCGTCGTAGACGCTGGTGTCGCTGCCTTTGCTGCCGACTTCTTCGGAGGGCCAGCCGAGCCGCTCGAAGTCGTAGCGCGCGGGCTCGCGCGAGCGGCGAAAGATCTTGGGACGCAGCGCGGGATCGAGCACCGCGTCGAGCGTGGGCACCGAGCCGTTGTGGAAGTACGGCGCCGTGGCCCAGATCCCGACGAGCGGCGGCGCTCCGTAGCTCGGCTCGCTCGCGCGCTCCAGATGTCCAGCCGCGCCGTGGGTTCCATACCAGGAGCGATTAAAGAACTCGAAGTAGTACGCCACGGCGCCATCCCCGCGCTGTGAGCTGGCGATGGCGTACGCGGGATCGGTGCCCACCTCTGCGATCGAAACGTCTTCGCGCGGGCCGTGTTCGCTGTCGCCGTGGCAGCGCGCGCAGTGCTGCCCGAACAGCACGGCGCCCCGCTCCGCGCGCGGCGCGTCGATCGCGCGGCGCGCGACGTCTTCGTAGCGGGGCGGGCGCAACGAAAGGATGTAAGCCTCGATGTCGGGGAAATACGCGTCGATCGCCGCGGCTTCCTGCGTGTCTTCCAGGCACATCAGCGCCGCCGACATCATGATGCGCGCGTGATCGCCGCGCCCGAAGCCCGAGTAGAACATGCGGTCGCGACGGTGCAGGTTCCACCACGCGGGCACGTCCGTGAAGACCAGGTCGACGTCGAGCCGCGCGTTCGGATCTTTCTCGTTTCGCCACTGCAGGGTCGTCGCGTCGCGGTGCGCCGCCAGCACGCCGAACATCGCATCCGCCGGGTTCACACCCACGGTGTCGGCCTGCGCCAGCTCCTCGCTCGCCCGGCTCAGACGCGAGAAGCGATCGAGCTCGACGCGCTCCTTTTCGCTGACCGCGAGCCGCAGCAGCTCCTCCGCGATGGGCGGCAAGCCGAACGCGCCAGAGGTCTTGCCCGTGAAGTCCAGGTTCGGATTGCCGAGCCCGACCACGAGCGCATCGCCCAGCTGTGACGCGTGGCAGAGCAAGCAGTTGGTCGTCACCACGTCCACGCCCGCGCGCGTGCGCGCATGGCTGAAGGTGTACGGCAGCTCGGCGTTGCCGCGCTCTCGATCGGGCAGCTTGGGGCCGGGGCCGAGCACGTCCACGCCGAGCCAGGCGAGCGAGTCGACCAGGCCCTTCGGAATGCCGCAGCTGAGATAAGGCGTCTCCGGCGTACCATTGTTGAGCAGCAGGCTGCGACCTCGCGCCGCATCGCCCGTGCGCTGCCCAGCGGCCGCGAGCCCCCCCTGCAGGCCGCCGCCGAGGCCCGTGACCGAGCTGTCCTCGAGCGCGGGATTGGCGCATGCGCACAGGCCCAGGACTACAGCTAAAGCAAGCTCGCAAGGCGAGATGTTCTTCATGCGCCGGCAAACTAATACAGCTCGCACTTCGCAAACACTACAAAACAATCCTCGTTTCAATACGTTCGTATTCGCTACATGAAATGCGCGACGCGTGACCGTCGCGGCTCCTTTCTTAGGCGCGCTTCGTGTCCGAAGCTCGCACAGCGCGACGTACCAGCTCGCAGGCATCGCGTGGATCTGCGAGCTGGATCACAGTCCAGTCGGATTGCTCGGCCGTACAGACTTGCAGTTGCTGGCTGCGAACACGAGACGGTGTGCGCGGCACTGGAGACACGCAAGAAAGGGGACGAGCGCCATGACGCGCAGAACATTGGTTGTGATGGGGCTGGCTGTGCTTGGCTGCGCGTGCAGCACGGACACCGACGACAGTGGTGAGCTCGAGAACGCAGTGAGCCAGGCTCCTGTCGTTCTGGGCGAGGAGACCGCGGGTTGCAAAGCAGTGCAGCTGCCGAACCCGCGCGAATACGACCTACAGATTCAGCTCGGCACGTCGCTCGCGCCGGGCGAAGAAGGCGAGTTCTGTGCGATCCAGCAGGTCGGCGATCGAGACCTGTGGCTGAACTGGAGCGACACGGTGCTGTCGGCCGGCTCGCACCATGGCCTCCTGTGGCAAGCGTCGTACGAAGGCGAGCTGCCCGAGAAGGATCGTCAGGGCGACCCCATCGAGCTCGGCAAGCTGAAGCCGTGTGAAGGCGGCGCGAACTCGCGCTTCAACGTGCGCGGCGTGCTCGCGGGCAGTCAGGGCTCGACGAACAGCACCGCGCGCGGGGTGCTGCCTGCAGACATCGCGCTGCACGTGCCGGCCCGCTCGTACGTCGTGATGAACTTCCACATGCTGAACGCGTCCGAGAAGCCGCTCGAGCCGTGTATGAAGGTGGGCATCCACGGCATCGATAAGGACAAGGTCTCGCAGGAAGCGGGCGTGCTCTTCTTCTACAACGGCAACATCGCCGTGCCGGCGGGCGGCTCGGCGAGCGCGCGCATGGCCTGCCCGATCACGCAGCCGATCTCGCTGAAGACCGCCGTGTCGCACATGCATGCGCGCGGCGTGGGCTACGAAGCCAAGTGGCTCGACGGCGACCCGTACGCGGACGAGACCGAGATCGTCGAGATGTTGTACGAGACGACGCAGTGGGACGCTCCGCGCGATACCGTGTGGTCCGAGCCCAAACAGCTCGAGGCCGGCGACTTCATCGACTACGCGTGCCACTACGAAAACCAGGGCGACCGCGAGATTGCGCAGGGCTTGGACACGACCGATGAGATGTGCATGTTCCAGGGCGTATATTGGCCCCGCAATGACGCCATGAGCTTCTGCAGCGATCCGAAGACGGGCGATGACGCCGGCTATCAGATCGGCGCGGGCGAGCTCGATGGCAAGGCGTTCGTCTCGTGTGTGCTCGGAGCCGACTACGAGGGCGGCGCAACCGAAGGCTGTGGCCGCGCCGAGTGCCGCAACTACGGCGCACGCTACCAGCTGCAGAGCTGCTTCACGCAGGCGTGCCCGGCCATCGGCCGCTACACGCAAAGCTACTTCAACTGCCTGGGCGCGCACTCGGCGGAGTGTGACAAGGACTGTGCGGGGGACGTTGGCTGCACGCTGTCGTGCCTGAACACGCAGCACTGTCAGCAGCCGCTGCAGGCGGTCCAGGGTACGAGCTGCGATTGACCGAACGCGAGGCGTCGGGGCTGCTGGCAGCCCTGTCGCCTAGCGCCTCGAGGCGTTGCGCGATGAAGTTGTCGATCGCCGCGCCCATCAGGAACACCCAGCCGGCGGCGAACAGCCAGATCAGCAGCACGATCATCGCGCCGATGCTGCCGTACAGCGCATCGTAGCTGCCAAAGCGCTCGACGTAGGCGCTGAAGCCGAACGACGTCAGCAAGATGCCGAGCGTCGCGAACACGGACCCGGCGCTGATCCAACGGAACGGGCGGCTGCGCGTCGGACCGACGCGGTACAGCAGCGCGATCGCGCTGAGCAGCGCGACGATGATCACGAGCCAGCGAAAGGCCGCGAACAGCGCGAGCGACACGGCGCTCGTACCCATGTGCGCGCCGAGCCACTCCTGCAGGATGCCACCGAAGATGATCAGCCCGAACGCGACCACGACCAGGAGCGACAGGGGAAACAGCAACACGAACGCGATGCCGCGCGCGCGCAGCGAGCCGCGCGGCCGGTCTGCGCGCTGCACGACGTCGAGCTGCTCCATGGACGCGAGCACGCCGCTCGTCGCGGACCAGACCCCGAACAGCAAGCCGAACGACAGGATGCCCGCGTTGCGCTGGGACAGGAGGTTTTGCACGGTGCCCCGGAACAGGTCGGCCGCTTCGAGCGGCATCAGCTCGCCGAGCAGGTCGAAGATCGCCTGCTGCAAGTTGGGGATGGGGAGATACGGCAGGAGGCTCAGCCCCACGATGGCCGTCGGGAAGATCGACAGCATGGAGTAGAACGCGAGCGCGGCGGCGCCGTTCTGGAGCCGGCTGTCCGCCAGCTCGAAGAGCAGCTGCTTGGCGACGTCGGTGCGGTAGCGGCGCATCCCTCACGGCCTACCCTGCAGGTTGCGTGCCGGAAGCCGCCGCCGCCAGCAGCAGGCGCAAGCAGGCTCCGCCGCGCACCGTCGTGCGCCCGGCTGCGCGGACACGCCACACATCTCAGCGACGTCACGGCGCGCAGCGCACGGTACCCAGGTACACGCCGTCCGGCGCGCTGAACGAGAAGCCCACCTCGTCACTCGAGGCGCGGGCGAGCGAGACGTGCCTGGCGTCGCCGCTGGGAGACGCGATGCGCAGGCTGGGCCCCTGCCCTTTGTCGTCGACCAGCGCGAGCTGCAAGGCGTGCTTCGGTGCTTTCCCTGGCGCGAGCGGCGCGTCGGCGGCGACCAGGATCGCGCGCGGCAGCGAGACCGCCGCGCTGTGCAGCGCGCCATACGCCGTGCCCTTCACGAACGCCTCCGGGCTGCCCGCTTTCGGGCCGATGCGCAGCAGGCCGACGGCGCTCGTCGCCGCCGACCCGAGCCCCGTGTACAGCACGTAGGCGCCGGAGCCGGTCTCTGCTGCCGACAGCTGCGGAGGCTGCGACATCATGCCCACCGGCGCCGCCACCGCGGCGGTGCCCGGCTTGCCCTCCGCGTCGAGCGGGGTGCGCGCGATCGGGGACATGCCGTTGCGCGGGTCGGCGGTGAGCAGCGCGCGCGGCGACGCGCCGTGCACGAACACGGGGGCAGCCGCACCCATGGCGACCGGGGTCACGTCGTGCGAGCCGAGCACGTCGCCCTTCGGACCGAGGCGCACGAGCATGGAGCGCATCGGCGTGGAGCCGAGCGTGTACGCGATCAGCGGGCCGCGCTCGACGTAGTCCACCGCGGGCGCGAAGCGCGTGTCCACGCCCTTCGCGAGGGTCGCTGCGATGCCGCCGCCGTGAGCGGCACCCACGCGCAAGGACTGCATGAACAAGCCGCCCGAGCCGTCCGTGTACGCGACGGTCACGCCGCGCGCGAGCTCCGCGGCGAGGCCGGGTGCGACCGGCCGCTCGCCGGGGTGTGCCACCGCGAGCGGCAAGCTGGCGACCGGCTCGAGCTTGCCCGACTCGGTCACGTGCACCACGAACACTTGCTCGGCGTCGCCGTTTCTCGTGTAGCCGGCGAGCACGAAGCCGTTGCCGAGCGCTGCCAGCGCGGCGACGCCCGGCTTGGACCAGACGCGTCGCGGCTCCTGCACCACGACGCAGCCGCGCGCCGGGGGCTTCGCCGCGAGCGCGGGCGCTGCGCGGGCCGCGCCGCGATCGAGCACGTCCGCGGCCTCCAGGTTCGAGAGCGGATCGGCCGGGTCGTAGCGCAGCGCCTCCTCCACCGTCGAGGAGCTCGAGCGCGGCAGGGCGGGTGCCGCTGATGGCTGCGGACCAGCTGCGGGCTGCCCGAGTACCCCCGGGGACCGTTCTGCAGCTGAAGGCTGCAGCCTTCCACCCGATGGATGCTGGGCGGGGGATGCGGGCTGCGCCTGCGCCGCGTGAGGCGCGGTCAGCTCCGAGCCCTTGCCAGGCTCGGCGCCGCTCCGGCACGCCGCACAGACGGCCCAGAGCGCCACGCCGAAGGTCAGCCAGAGGCTCACGGAGCGCGCCCGCTCGGCGGGCACGGGTGAGCCGAGATCAATCATTGCGGATGGCTCAAGCACTGCTCGCTCCACTGACCACGGACAACGCCGGAGCCTCGGCGGTTCCACCGAGCCAGAACGTGCGGAGCTCTTCCAGCGTGCTGCAGCGCCTCGCGGCAGGCAGGCTGCGCAAGAACACCTTGCCGTAGCCCTTGGTCGAGACCCGCTCGTCCAGGAGCGCCACGATGCCGCGGTCCGCGCGGCTGCGGATCAGCCGCCCGAAACCTTGCTTCAGCGTGAGCGCAGCGGCGGGCACGAGGTAATGCATGAACGGCTCCTGCCCGCGCGCCTTGAGGCGCGTGCAGCGGGCGCTGACCAGCGGGTCGCTCGGCACCTCGAAGGGCAGCTTGTCGATGATGACGAGGCGTAGCGCGTGTCCGGGCACGTCCACACCTTGCCAGAAGCCCGCAGTGGCAAACAGCACGGCATTGCCATCGGCCCGGAAAGTGTCGAGGAGCGACGCGTTCGGCGCCTCGCCCTGGACCAACACGCGCTGCCGCAAATGAGGACGGGTGCGCGCCGCCAGCTGGTGCATGGCGCGCAGCGACGTACACAACACGAACGCGCCACCATCGGTGAGCTCGACCAGCGCGCGCACCTCGTCTGCGGCGCGATCGAGGAAGCTCGTGTCGCGCGGATCGCCGAGGCCGCGCGGCAAATACAGCGCGGCTTGCTCCTGGTAGTCGAACGGCGACGGCAAGGACAGCTCGCGCGCGTCCTGCACGCCCCAGCGCGCCTTGACGTATTCGAACGAGCCGGAGGTGGACAGCGTGGCGCTCGTGAGGATCGTGGCGCCGCCGTGGAGAAACAGCCGCTCGCTGAGCACCGAGCCGACCTCGACCGGGCTCGCGCCGATGCTCACGCTGCGCCCGCGCGTCAACGTCCAGGTCACGTGATCGCCCGGACCGCCGTCCGCGATCAACGCCACCTGGTTGCGGATCAGCTCGGCGCGCCGCGCGATCTGTGCGACGGCCTCGCTCTCGGCCTGTTCATTGTGCGCAAACCATTGAAGCGCATCGAGCGCGTTGTCGAGCGCGAACATGGGCTCCTGCATGCGCTGCAGAAACGTCTCCGGCATGAGCGGCACGCGGCCGCTCTCGCCCGCCCTCGGGCGCGGCAGGGTCTCGAAGAAGCGCGCCGCCGTGAGACCGACGGCGGAGAGCAAGCGCTCGCCGTGCGCGAACAGGCCCGCGGCCACGAACGCGCGCTCGGCGTCGCGCAGCAGCACTTCGATCTTGCTGGTTGAGACCGAGACGCCGAAGAAGTCCGTGGCGATGTCCTCGATCATGTGCGCTTCGTCGAAGATCACGGCGTCGTAGTTCGGGATCACGCCACCCGCGTGCGGGCCCCGCAGCGCAAGATCCGCGAAGAACAGGTGGTGATTCACGATCACGAGCCGCGCTTCTTCCGCCTGGCGCCGCATGCGCGTCACGAAGCATTCGGCGTGATGACGGCACTTCGCGCCGACCCGCGTCTCCGAGCTGCTCGAGACCTCCTGCCAGATCGCGGCGCTCAGCTCCAGCTCCGCGAGCTCCGCGCGATCGCCCGTGAGGCTCACCTGGCGAAAGTGCTCGATCAGCGGCAGCGCGCGGCTGGCCTCGCCGTGCACCGAGGCGGCCGAGCGCCGGAACTCCTCGAAGCGACGCAGGCAAAGATAGTTGGGCAAGCCCTTCATGCACGCGGCCGACACCTCGTCGGGCCACACGCGCGAAAGGAGCGGCAAGTCGCGCTGCACGATCTGATCTTGCAGGGTCTTGGTGCCCGTGGAGATCACGATCTTCTTGCCGCTGAGGAGCGCGGGGATCAGGTAGGCCAGCGTCTTGCCCGTGCCGGTTCCGGCCTCGACCAGCAATGTGCCCTGCGAGCGGAGCGCCTCGAGCACCGCGCGCGCCATGTCCAGCTGCGCGGCGCGCGGCTCGTAGCCGGGCACGGCCTGCGTCACGTGCCCGCCGGGCCCGAGCCAGGCCTCGACCTCATCGACTTCGTGCATGCGCACGACTTACCAAATTTACACTTGGTTGTAGTACTGGGTTTGCGCGGGGCGCCTGAAACCGGCCGTGTCATTGGGCTTCGGCAGGAGCCCGCGGATCAGCCACAGGCCGGCCACGAAGCCACCGATGTGCGCGAACACGGCCACACCCCCACTGCTTGCGCCGCCGAGCGAGCCCACGCCGCTCAGCAGCTGCAGCAGGAACCAAAACAGGATGAACAAGCTGGCCGGGATCTCGCGTACGAAGAAGAAGATCAGGAGCGGGATCAGGGTCACGACCCGCGCATGCGGGTAGAGGCGCACGTACGCTGCGAGCACGCCGGCGATCGCCCCCGACGCGCCGACCATCGGCACCGCGCCGTGACGATCGACGGCGAATTGCGCGAGCGCGGCGAAAAGCCCACTCGCCAAGTAAAAGAGCAGGTAGCGCAGCTTGCCGAGCCGATCTTCGACGTTGTCGCCGAAGATTGCGAGGGACCACATGTTGAACAGCAGGTGCAGAAAGCCGCCGTGCAGGAACATGCTGGTCAACAACGTCACGAAGTGCCGGTGCGCGAGCGTCAGCGGCACCATGCCGTACTGCGACACGAAAGCCGTCTCGCCGTTGGGGCTCAAGCTCATCTGAAACGCAAACACGGCCACATTGATGCCGATCAGCAGGTACGTGACGATCGGAGTGGAACGCGTGGGGTTCCGGTCGCGCAGAGGGATCACAGGGTAGAACCTAAGCCGGACGAGGCCATCCGGCAGCCCCTGAGAGCCGGGAAGCGACCAAAAGCCGCAGGTGGCGCGCGAGTGGGTAGCCCGCATGGACGACCAGCTGGGCCCGCCAGCAGCCGGGGGGAGCGTTCCCGCGGCGCCGCCTGCGACGGCGCCGGTGGTGGCTTCTGGAAGCGGCGCAGGCCGCGGCTGATCGGCGGCGCGCTCAGCTCGGAGGCGGGCGGTGGGCAGGGACCGGTCAGCGCAGCACGCGCGCGGCAGCCAGCGCCGCTGCCGCTGCCGGCGACAGATCGATCGGCCCCTCCACCTGATGGGCTGGCGTCCATGGCCCCCGGCACGAGCGGAGTCGGCCGCGCGCCCGGCGCGAGCGAGCGCTTTGCCGCTGGGCCGCGGCCGGGTGCGCGCTCGCGCCCCGCGGGCGCGCTACGGAGACGCCGGCGCCGGGGGCTCGGGCGCCGGAGCGACCTCCGCCTTCGGGGCAGGCGCCGGCTCTGGCGCCGCAGCCGCAGCCGCAGCCGGAGGCGGCGGCTCTTCTGCCGGCTTGATCTGCACCACCGGAGCATCCGGAGCTGGAGGCTCGGGCGGAGCCGTCGGCACCGCCGCACGCGGGGGTGCAGCTCTGCGCGCGGGCACCGCCACGGGCAGCGCACTCAGGCTGATCGCGATCTCCGCGCGCATGCTCCCGGCCTGTTCCTTGAACTCAGCCGGATCCACTGTCCGCGACGCGCGTTGATAGCCGGGCTTCTCGACGCTCACCGTCACCGGACCATCCACCGCGCCGAGCGCGAGCGGCTTGGGCGACTCGACGCTAGCCTCGCCCACGCTGACGCGCGCGCCCTTCGGCTCCGTCACGATCGTCAGCTCGTACGGCAGCGCCTCGAGCTTCACCGCGTGCTGCGTCACCCCCGGGTCGGCCTTGAGCTTCTCGGTCTTCGTCGTATAGCCGGCGCGCTTCAAGCTCAGCTCGACCTCGCTGCCCGGCGTGAGGCTCAGGCTGGTCGGCGTCACGCCCTGCGCCTTGCCATCCACCAGCACCTCGGCGCCCGCTGGCTCCGAGCTGAGCGCCAGCACGACCGGCGCTGCAGCCGCTGGCTGCGTGGGCTCCTCCTTCGCCGCCGGTGGCTGCGCGGGTGCCGCCGATGGCTGCGCCGTCGCTGCAAGTGCCGGCGCCTCCGTGGGCTGCGTAGCCGCGAGCGGCTTGCCGCGCAGTAGGTGGAACACGCCGTACGCCACGCCCAGGAACACCACGGCAACGAGCGCGAGCCACAGCCCACGGCTGCCCCCCCTGCGCTCGCCGCTGTGAGCGGCGGTCCCGCTCAGGTCGAGGGTCAGCGGCAGCTGATCGTTTGCGGCGAGGCCCGGTGGGGTCACGCTGCGCACCGCATCCACGTCGGCCGCGCGCTCCGCGGCGTCGGCGCGCTTCGCTGCGGCGAGCGCCGGGTTGGCGTGCGCGGCCTCGTTCACCAGCTCCTCGATGCTGGGGATCTGCTCCGCGACCGCGCTCTCCTCGAGCTTCGGCTTGGGCTCGGCGTTCACTGGCGCGAGCTCACTCAGCACGTCGCCGAAGCTGGCCTCGGCGGCAGCCTCCGGCGGCGCCGACTTCTTGCTCGGCTCGCTCAGGTCACCGAACAGCTCGTTCGCCAGATCGACCGAGTGCGGGTCCTGACGGGCCTGCTCGACCTGCGCGCGCGCCTGGCTGCGCACGTCTTGCCCTGCCCCGCCCGCGCTGAACGCGCTCGCCAGAAACTCGCTCGCGTCACGCGCAGCGCTGCGCTGGCTCGGCGCGGGACGGCGCGCGGCGTTGACACCGAGCGCGCCCTTCGGCGCCGGCACCGACTTCGGCTTGTCGGCCGCGCTCTGCAGCGACACCGAGCTCGCCCGCACGTCGGCGAGCGCCGGCGGAATGCTGCTCATGGCTGCAGGCGGCGGCCGGAACGTCGGCGCGGCCAGCGCCCCCGGCTTAGCGGACGCGCCGGACAGCGCGCCGCGCGGAGTGCCGAGCGCGGAGGCCGGGGCCGGGTTCGCGCTCGCGCCCCGCGGCACGCGCGCGGCAGCCAGCGCCGCTGCCGCTGCAGGCGACAGACCGATCGGCCCCTCCACCTGATTGGCCGGAGTCGATGGCCCCGGCACGAGCGGAGTCGGCCGCGCGCCCGGCGCGAGCGAGCGCGTTGCAGCCGGTGGCGGCGAGAGCGGCGGCGCGCCCGGAGGCATCGAGCTGATGGGCGGCGCGAGCTCCGCGGCCTCGGTCTGATCGAAGCGCGAGCCCGCGCCGTGGCGCGCCTCGATGCGCTCGATGACCGCACGGCTGCCGTCATCCAGCTTGATGAACTTGATGCCCATGCCCGCGGGCAGGTCGGGTCGCGCGTGTTCCTCACTGCGACGCCAGGCCACACGGCCCACGCCGTGGATCACGGCGGATCCACCCTGCAGCTGGAACTCGAACTTCAAAAGCGCCCCGGTCTCCAGCGGCTTTTTGGTCTTGATGAAGATCCCGCCGCGCGACACATCTGCGCCGAACTGTTCGATGAAATCGTCGACGGTCGCGCTCTTGTACTTGACCTTGAGCGATGCAGGAGCTCTTCGGTCTTTGCGCATTTCGGTCATGCCAGCCCCAAGTGCGTGCAAACGATGCAGCATCATCGTAAGCGAAAGCAGAGCCTTTTTGGTGGTATTTCCCGCAGCTTACGCAATGCCACGCGCGGGAGACCACGTGCGGAAGCTGCCTACAGCGTGCTGCGTGCAGTGAACTCGCAGCCGAGCGACGTACGATCGAAGTGCAACGCGCCCACGACGAGCGGCGCGCCGCCGAGCGCCTGCAGCGCGGGCCCGTAGCTCGCAGCCAGCTCGGGTGAGACATCGAGCAAGGGTGCGAGTGCGAAAGTGCGCGCGGACAGCTGCGAGTGGGGGATCGTCAGCCGCTCGGACACGAAGGCGTTTTCCGCCCACAAAATATCGAGGTCGAGGACGCGCGGTCCCCAGCGCTCGCCGCGCACGCGCCCCACGGCCGCCTCGATCGCATGCAAGCCCGCGAGCAGCTCGAGCGGCGCTTCAGCGCTGCGCAGGCGCAGCGCCGCATTCAGGTACGCGGGCTGCGGCGGCCCGAGCCCAGCGGTCTCGTACACGCGCGACACGCACAGCACCTGCACCGGCAAGCGCGCGATCAGCTCGGCGCCACGCGTGAGAAAGCGTTCGCGCTCGCCCAGGTTGCTGCCGAGGCCGACCACGTATTCCTGCTGCATCGCACCTTCACTTGGCGACCAGGTTTGCATACGGTGCGCAACATGTCGACCTTGCCCCTGTTCGGAGATCCGCCCGGAGACGGCGGACGCGGCCCCCGCGATGGCGCGGCGCGCAAGAAGCCGGCGGGCAACGGCGATGGCGAGCGCGTGTTTCGCGTCTCGCAGCTGAACCGAGCCGTGCGCGGCGCGCTCGAGCAGCGCTGGGGCAACGTGTGGGTGCACGGCGAGATCTCGGACTTCATGCTGGCAGCCTCCGGGCACGCCTATTTCATGCTGAATGACGAGGACGAGCCGGCCCAGCTGCGCGTGGTGATGTTCCGCAGCGACGTGCGCCGCAGCAAGGCGCGCCTCGGCGACGGAGCACGCGTCAAGCTGCAAGGCCAGCTGTCGCTGTTCACGCCGCGCGGCACGTACCAGATGATCGCGCGCATCGCAGTGCCGCAGGGCCTTGGGGAGCTGCACGCGCAGTTCGAGCGCACGCGCAAGAAGCTCGAGGCCGAGGGCCTGCTCGCGCCGGAGCGCAAGCGCGCGCTGCCGCACTTGCCGCGTGTGCTGGGTGTGGTGACGAGCCCGCAGGGTGCCGCGCTGCACGACATCATCCGCGTCGCGCAGGCTCGCTCGCCGCTGCGCATCGTGATCGCAGCGTGCTCGGTGCAGGGCGCAGACGCGCCTCAGTCGATCGTGCGCGCGCTCCGCCGAATCGCGCGCGTGCCGCAGCTCGATGCGGTGATCGTCGGTCGAGGTGGCGGCGCCGCAGAGGATCTCGTGGCCTTCAACGACGAGCGCGTGGCGCGCGCGATCGTGGCCTGCCCGGTGCCGGTGATCAGCGCAGTGGGTCACGAGGTCGACGTGTCCATAGCCGATCTCGTCGCAGACGTGCGCGCGGCGACGCCCAGTAACGCGGCAGAGCTCGCGGTGCCGGAGCGGCGCGTATTGCTCGGCGAGCTGCGCGCGGTCGAGCGGCGGCTGCAGCGCGCGGCCGAGGTGTACGTGGGCCGCGCCAAGCTGCGGCTCGCGCGCAGCAGCCAACAGCTGCGCGATCCGCGGCGCATGCTGCAGCACACGCGCGCGCGGCTTTCGGCGTGTGAGCAGCGCGCGCACGCTCTCTTGCGATCGCGCCTGCGCGCGCAGCGCGGCGCGCTCGGCGAGCTGCACGAGCGGCTGGCGCGAAGCGATCCACGGCTGCAGAGCGCGCTGCGCAGACAGCGCTTGCGTGCGCTGCAGGCGCGACTGCAGAGCGGGGGCCGCAGCCTGGCGCGCCCGGAGCGCACGGCGCTGCAGGAGCTGCAGACACGCCTGCAAAACAGCGGCCGTGAGCTCGGCCGCCCCCAGCAGACCGAGCTGCAAACACTGCAAGCGCGGCTGCGGCACGCGGAGCGCGAGCTCGGTCGCCCGCAGCGCGCGTCGCTGCAAGGGCTGCAGGCGCGGCTCCAGCGGCTGGAGCGTGAGCTCGGACGTCCACAGCGAGCCGAGCTGCAGGCGCTGCAGGCACGTCTGCAGCAGGCTGGACGCGCACTCGGTCGCGCGCAGCGGGCGCAGCTCCACGCGCTACAGGCCCGGTTGCCGGCGATCGGGCGGGCGTTCTGCCACCCGCAGCGCCAAGCGCTCGCGCGGCTGGCAGGTCAGCTCTCCGCACTCTCGCCGCTCGCGAGCCTCGCGCGCGGTTACGCTATCGTATTGCACGAGCCGACTGGCCGCGCCCTGCTGCGCGCCAGCGACGCGCAAGCCGGAGACGGTTTGCAAGTGCGGTTGCACAACGGAACATTGCGCGCGCGTGTAGAAGCCACATGACAGACATCTACGGCATCCTCGGCCATCCCATCGGGCACTCCCGCTCACCCGCCATGCACAACCGCGCGTTCGCGGCGCTCGGCATCGACGCGATGTACGTGCCATTCGCCGTGCCGCCCGAGCGCTTGCCGCAGGCGGTGGCCGCGATCCGCCCGCTCAACTTGCGCGGGCTGAACGTCACGTTGCCGCACAAGAGCGCGATCATGCAGTTGCTCGATCGCGTGGAGCCGGACGCGCAAGCGATCGGCGCGGTCAACACCGTGTTTCACGACGCCGGCCAGCTCGTCGGCATGAACAGCGATGCGCCGGGCCTGAGCCGCGCCTTGCAGGAGGCCGGCCTGCAGCTGACGGCGGCGCGAGTCAGCGTGATCGGCGCGGGCGGCGCGGCGCGCGCCAGCGTGGTGGGGCTCGCGCGCGCGGGCGCGGCGCGCATCGCGGTGATGGCGCGGCGCACCGCCGAGGCCGAGCGCTTGGTCGCGGAGCTCGCACCCGCCGTCGGCGCGACGGAGCTGCGAGCCGTGGCCTGGCAGAGCGACGCGCTCGTCCGCTGCTTCAGCGAGACGGATCTCGCGGTGCAGGCGAGCAGTGCCACCCTGGACGACGGTCCGGGTGCGGCCGAGCTCAGCGCGTTCTTGCCGTTCGCGAGCCTGCCGGCGCAGGCCGCGGTGGTCGATCTCGTGTACCGACCGCAGGATACGCTCGTACTGAAGGCGGCGCGTGCTGCCGGCAAGCGCACTGTGGACGGGCTCGGCATGCTGCTGCACCAGGGGGCCATCGCGTTCGAGAAGTGGATCGGTCTGCCCGCCCCGATCGACGAAATGCGAGCAGCCCTCGAAACGTAAATTGTCAGCCCGCCGCGGGCCCCCTTCGCCGCGCGGTCCCCGGAGGCGAATTGCACGCGCGGGCAGCCGCGGGTCGCATCACGTGGGTCGAGCGCGCACCGGCGAGACAGTCCTACTCGCGCGGAAAACCTCGTCATTTCCTTGCGTCCCCCCATCTGTCTGATGGCAAAGGCGGCGGCATCACCGGAAAGCGGCCCGGCGCTCGCAGAATTGGCTCACGCTCTCCCGGTGGTTGGTGTAAGCAGTCCGGTTTCGATGCAGGGTGGTGGTGCTTGCGGAATCTACCTGTTCCGCTATCCTGTCCCACGCTCATGAAACGTTACCCGGTACTGGCGACGAGGATTTCTCTATCTCGGGATCGCGACGGTCGCTTCGACATAGCGACGCCACTGTGGGGACGCAAAGCTGAAGCAGCCCTGACGCCGATCCTGGCGGCTCATCGGATGGCAGGACTTCACTGAAACTAAGGGCCGTGCAACGCAAGAACGAATCGAGAGATCCATGGGTAATCGTTTGTATGTAGGCAACCTGTCGTTTCAGGCGACGACGGAGACGCTGCGCTCCGCTTTCGCTTCGATCGGCGAAGTGGTGGACGTTCACATCGTCACTGACCGCGAGAGCGGCCAGTCGCGCGGCTTCGGCTTCGTGACGATGGGCAGCGCCCAGGAGGCGCAGAACGCCATCCAACAGCTGAACGGGACCTTGATCGAGGGACGCCCGATTCGCGTCAATGAGGCCGAGGAGCGTCAGCCCCGCGG
>Ga0190269_10000325_pt1 | contig 25614 bp, 23 predicted proteins | sample Popmic249IS_FD_133749 | JGI IMG/M metagenome (GOLD analysis project Ga0190269, IMG submission 133749) | Populus adjacent soil microbial communities from riparian zone of Blue River, Arizona, USA - 249 IS | ecosystem: Environmental > Terrestrial > Soil > Riparian zone | place: USA: Arizona... | reverse complement strand
CGCCCGCGGCAGCCTTTTGGCTTCAAAGCAGCTTGATCGCCGTCGACCGTCTCGGGCGCGCACCCGAGCGTGACCGTAAGGGCAAATGCAAGCAGCGCCTCGTGCACTCCAGCGCGCATCCATCTTCTCCGCAACGGAAAGTAAGCGACGCATAACCTGCCACGCGCTGGCAGGCCAAGCATCACACGTCAGCTCACAGTCAGATGACGTGCACGCGCGCACTTGTTGCGAGGTTGTCACGCAGCGAAGGCGCGCTGAGATGGTTGGCCACACGATCGAAACATGGCGACGCCGGGCGCAGGGCGCAGCTTGCAGCCGACGGCGGCGGACACGCTACGCGCGCGGCGCGTACGAGATCGGCAAACTCGTGGCGCCGTTGATGCCGAGCGGCGGCAAGAACACGGCGCCCTCTTCGAGCTTCGGGCACGTCATGCGCTGACTGAGCGCGATCAGGGACTCCTGCAGCTCGGCGCGCGCCAGGGCCGCACCGAGGCAGTGATGTGCGCCCTGCCCGAACGCAATCTGCACCCCCGCGCGGTTCGCATCGACCGCAAACTCGTCCGGCCGCGCAAACTGGCGCGGGTCGCGGTTCGCAGACCAGATCGAGCCGCTGATCGCGCTTCCGGCGCGCAGCTGCTCGCCGCCGAGCTCGAAGTCCTCGAGCACCCGGCGCTGGAAACCCGTGGCCGTGGAGCGGAAGCGCAGCACCTCTTCGATCACGTCGCGCGCGCGCTCGGGCTCGCGCGCCACGCGATCCCATTCCTCCGGCGCGTCCGCGAGCACCTTGATCATCCAGCCGAGCTGGTTCTTGGTGGTCTCGTGGCCGGCGAACACCAGGCCGGCGATCGACCCACGGACCAGCGCCTGGTCGAGCCCGGTTTCCTCATCCACGGCGACCGCGAGGCGCGTCACGAGGTCGTCTTGTGGATCCTGGCGGCGGACCGCGATCAGGCCATCGGCGTAGGCCAGGAGATGGGTGAGCGCCTCGTTCACCTCGCCGATCTTCGTGGGCAAGAGGATGAAGTTGAAGCCGAGGCCGATGGTGTCTGCCCAGGCGCAGAACTGCTCGCGATCCGTGGTCGGCACGCCGATCAGCTCGCATAGACCGAGCGCGGGCAAGATGCGCGCGTACGCCGGGATGAAGTCACAGCGGCCTGCGGGCAGCAGCTGATCGATCAGCGCATGCGCCTGTTGCCGCAGGTACGGACGCAGCCGCTCCACGCTGCGCGGCGTGAACGTGCGTGCCATGAGCGCGCGCCACTTGCGGTGCTCCTCTCCCTCCATGTCGAGCGGAGATTTACGCATGAAATCATAGAGCGGACCGGAGCTGACCCCGAACTGCGCCAGCACGTTGCTGAACGCGGGGCGCACCTTGTCGCTTTGACCGAGCGCACGCACCGTCTCGTGGTGCACGGCCAGCGGCCCGATCTCCGTCTGCACGATGCTGCCGACCTCGCGCGCGACCTTGAGCGCGGCGTCCGGATCGGCGAGGAAGGTAGCGAGTGGCAGGGCTTCGCGCGTCATGCTTCGAGTGATGGCCCCCGCGCGAGCGGACTGTCAAGCGGCTCGGTGGCGTTGCGCGAGATCAGCGGCGCAGCTTGCGCGAGCCGTCCGCCTCGTACTCCTCGTCCAGCACCAGCTTGCCATCTTCCTGCCAGCGTCTGGCCTTTTGCAGCACGCCCGCGCTGTACTGCTCGACCGCAGCGGGTTTGCCGTTCGACCAGAACGCGTGCCGGCTGCCGTGGCGCTGACCGAGCTGGTACTGCGCTTCTTCCGATCGGCTGCCGTCTTCGTGGTACGACCGAGCCACGCCCTGCTCGCAGAAGCCCGCGTTGCGCCCGTACGCGCGCCCGCGGCAGGCCACGAACGGGGTGTCGCTGCGCAGCTGTCCGTTGTCCCAGAACGTCTGCTCGCGCAGGCTGCGCTCGCCGTCCCACTGCTGCTGCAGCTTGCGGCTGCCGTTCAGGAAGTACTCGGTCAGCACTTGTTTCTGACCGGAGCGCCACACGATCTCCGTCACGACCTTTCGGCCCGAGTCGTCGTAGCGCAGCTCGCGTCCGTGCTTGAGGCCGCGCTGCCAGTCGATCTCAGCTTCCAGGCTGCCGTCCTCGCGCAGCAGACGCTCGCGTCCGTGCTTCTCGTTGGCCTGATAGCTCACCTCGCTGCGCTCGGCGTACGCGCTGTCGCCGGCCTTGCGCTCCACGAGCACGCCGTCGCGCCAGGTCTCGATGCGATTCACCTTGTGCGTGCCGTCGTAGATGCGCGTGGTGCGCGGCGCGCCGAAGCCGCACGCCGCTTGCAGCTGCTTGTCCGCGCGGGCGCCGGGCGTGCATTGCAGGCCGAACACGCGGCCGTCGTGCGTCACGCTGATGCTCGCGACTCCGTCCGGGTATTGATGACTGTAGCTGACCATGTTCTTGGTCAGGTCGTGCTCCTGCGACCAGATGCGCTTGCCGTCTTCGTAATGTGCGAGTGACTTGAGCGCACCATTCTGCGTGCGCCGCACCTCACCGTGCAGCTTGTCGTCGCGGTAGTGCGAGGCGATCGTCGTGCGCGAGCTGTCGTGCTCCGTGACGAGGCCGGTCTTGCGGCCGTCGCGCAGGCTCAGATCCACGATGACTTGTCCGTGCTCCCAACACTTGATCTGTCCCGTGCGCACGCGACCCAGGCGATACAGCGGCATGAGCTCCAGCCGTTCGCCGTTGACGAGACAATAGTCGGTCTGACTCAAGCTCGGGTTGGGTTTGCCCATCAAGTCACTGAAGGTCTGATCGCCGTACGGTTCGGGGCCGCTGCGCTCGCCGAACACGACTTGTACCTTGAGCAGAGCCTCGAAGCGCTGGCGCAGGTGCACGTGGGATTTCTCGTCTGCGCCGGACCGCTCCACCACGAGCTTGCCGTCTGTTAGTTGCAACGTGCTGACCTTGGCGGCGCTGCCTTTACACCGCACACCCGTGATACCCGCCTTCTTCACGGCTGCCTTGCCGGCGTCCGTCTGACAGACGAACCACAAATAACGAAATGGCTCGTTGCACTCGCGATCACCTGATGTTTGATCGTGCGCGATGGTCGTGTCGTGCTGCCGTAGCGAGGCGCCGTCGTACTCCGCGGACAGCTCGCGGCCACAAGCGAAAGAGATCTTGGGCAACACGTAGTCTTTGAACGTTTTGAGTGCGCTCTCGGGGCTGTTATCCGCGCGCGCGGGCAGCGCGTGCAGGCACAGCAGGGCGATCGCCACCTTCGCAGCACGAGTCAGCATGCGCGCGACGATAGCAAAATCGCCGACCTCCGCCGCTGTGACTAAAAACACTCGCGTCCAGTTTGCTGCGCCGCCGGAAACGGCGGCGACTAGCGCAGCCGCGGGCCGCGCAGCCCTTCGAGCCAGTGCGTGCTGCTGGAGGAGCGGTCGTCGATGGTCGTGGTGATGGTGCGGATGATGGTGTCCGCTTCGGGCGGGACGGGCTTCAGCTGCACGTTTACCCAGCGCGTCACGAGCTCGTCCGCAGCTTCGTCTGCGAGGCTGATGCCGGCGCCGCTCAGAGCGGCGAGGATGCGTTGCGCCACGTCGGGGTAGACGCCTGCGGCCGTCATGGCAGCGTACGCGCGCTGGGCTGTCTCGGGTCTGGTCATGGCTTTGCTCGGGCTCTAGGGCCGGTACGTGTATGCGCGGGGCGGGCGCGGGAGCGTGAGGCGGGGTTGGATCATGTCGATCCAATCGCACAATACGGGACGCGTGTTTCGGGGATCGATCATCTGATGGACGCCGTAGGCTTCGGCGGCGGCGTACGGGGAGCGCGCTGACAGGAGGCGCTCTTCCAGCTCGCGGCGCCGTTGCTCCGGGTCGGGAGCCGCTGCGATTTCGCGTCGAAAAGCCACGGCTACACCGCCTTCGACGGGCAGGGCGCCCTGCTCTGCGCTCGGCCACGCGACGCGCATGCCGCCCGGGCCGAAGTGTGCGCCTCCGGCCACGCCGTAGACCTTGCGCACGATGATGCTGATCCAGGGCACCTGCGATTGCATCACTGCGAACATGAGCGCGACACCGTGGCGAATGGTGGCGTTCTTCTCAGCGTCGGGGCCGATCATGAAGCCCGGCTCGTCCACGAAGCTGACGATCGGGAGGCCGAACGTGTCGCAGGTGTCGATGAAGCGCCGGACTTTCTGGGCGCCGTCTGCGCTCATCGATCCTGCGTAGAAGTACGGATCGTTGGCGATGACGCCGACCGGCTGGCCGTTCACGCGCGCGAGCGCGGTGATCTGCGTGCGGCCGTAGAGAGGAGCGAGCTCGAACAGCGAGTCGCGATCGAGCGTCAGCTCCAGGATGCGGCGCATCTTGTAGGCGCGCCTGCGCTCGCGCGGTACGATCGACAAGAGCTCCTGCTCGCAGCGATGGGCAGGATCATCACACGCGCTGACCGGCGCGCGCGCGTGGATGTTCGTGGGCAAGTAGCTCAGGAAGCGACGCACCTGGGCGAACACCTCGCGTTCGTCCGCCGCGGCGTTGTCGACGACACCGCTCTTGAGGTGCACGTCCGGCCCGCCCAGCTGCTCCTTGCTGAGCTTCACGCCGAGCGCGCGCTCCACCAGCGCCGGGCCACCGACGAGCACCTGCGAAGTGCCGCGCGTCATCAACGTGAAGTGCGAAGCGACCAGGCGCGCGGCAGGCATGCCGGCCACCGCGCCGAGCGCGGCCGAGACGACCGGCGCCTGACCCATGGCGCGCATGATCGACATGAAGCGCGGCATCGCTTCCGCGCCAGGGCCTGTGTCGACCACCGGCGCCGCCGTGCGCGGCGCGGGCGCCACGCTGCCTCCACCGCCTTCGAGCAAGCGGATCATCGGCAGCTGATAGCTGCAAGCGAGCTCCTCGAGCGCCACGCTCTTGCGGTTGCCGGCGGGCGACGGAGAGCCGCCGCGCAACGTGAAGTCTTCGCCACCCACCAGGACCGGCCGGCCATCGACCTTGCCGAAACCGAGCACGTAGTTCGCTGGCGTGAAGCTCGCCAGCTTGCCCTCGGCGTCGCGCTCCGAGTAACCAGCGATCGCTCCCTGCTCCCGGAACGATCCGGGGTCGAGCAGCGCGTCGATGCGCTCGCGCACCGTCAGCCTGCCGGCCTCGTGTTGGCGCGCCACGTTGTCGGCGCCCCCCAGTTCTGCCGCCGCGCGCTTGCGGGCGTCGATGCCATCCACTTCGTCTTGCCAGCTCACGGGGCGCAGCTTACAGCGACCCGCACGTGGAGGGGCTGAAATGGCTGCGGCGAGAGAAGCATGGGCGTGCGCGGCGCGAGGGTGCCGAGCCGCACACGACCCACGTTTTGCAGTTTGTGTCAGCGCGTGGCCGAAAACCTGTCGGGGACCTTAAAACAACGTGACGCGTGCGCGCGGCTGGCATGCCGCATGCACACTTCAGCTGCGTGAGGAAGGCGCCTCGAGGAGGTTCGTCATGCTGAAAAGAGTTGGTGCTGCGGGCCGCCACACTGCGGCAATCGCGCTCACGAGCTGGCTGAGCGTGAGCGCCACGTTGGCGCAGAGCCCGGAAGCTGCCGGCGGCGCGCAGCAGACGGCGGCGCAGCTACGCGAGTACCTCACGCACGGGGCGCAGGCCACCACCATTCCAGGTCCGGGGCAGCCGGGCTACGAGTATTTCTCGCGCGGCGGCCAGTTGTTCAGCGTGCCGGCGCCCGGTCAGCCGGGCTCGGAGCTGTACACGCAGGGCTCGCAGGCCACCTCGCTGCCCCGCAATGGGCAACCGGGCGCCGAGTACTTCCAGAGCGGCGCGCAGAGCACCTCCGTGCCACCCGCCGGACGACCGGGCGCCGAATACTTCCAGAGCGGCTCGCAGGCGACGACAGTGCCGCGAACGGGACAGCCCGGCGCCGAGTACTTCCAGAACGGCTCGCAAGCGACCGCGATCCCCGGCCCAGGCCAACCCGGCTACGCCTACTTCGCCCAGGGCTCCACGGCGACGAGCCTCGACGCGCCAGTCGCCCCGCCGCCGAAGGCTGCAGCCCCCGAGCAGGAGCCGGCACAAGCGGGTGAAGAGCCACTCGAGAGCTCGCCCCCAGAGCAACAACCTGCCGAAGCGCAAAGCGCCCCTGCGGGCGCGGAGCCAGCAGCCGAGAGCAGCGAACCGGCACCCGAAGCCACCCCGTGGAGCGTAGCCCCGGAAGCTGCGGAACCGGAAACGGAGACGAGCATCAACGCCAGCATCAACGCCTCGAGCACGCCAACCCCAGAGCCGAGCAACGAGCGCCTGACAAGACCGGAGCGAGTCCCAGTCGCGCCGCCGGAAGCCTCCCCCCAGGGCCACTTCGCCTCGAGCCTGGGCCGCCTGATTGACGCCTACGCAGTCCTGCTAGCCATAGGCGCAGCCAGCCTCCTATTCCTACTAGCGACGGCAGTCGCCCTGAGCCGCCGCCGCAGCAACAAACCCGCCTCAACTCCAACAACCACCCCCCGCCCGCCGCTCCGAGCGGCAGCAAGCCACGAAGCCCGCGCACGATGACCGGCGCGACGCACGCACCGCGATTTGGCGTCTAGAGAAAACGCCAGGCCCGCCGCTGAGGGCTGCAGCATCTCACGATCCCGCGCACGATGTCCGGGTGGAGCCGTGACACCGGTGCCGGCGCGTGCGCTCTTCGGAGCATGAAGACGCAGCCGGTCGGGGTCGGGGCGCTCGCCCGCAGGACCGCGCGGGAAGGCCGCAGCGCGGCGGCAGACGGCGCGTCAATGCACCGCGTGTTGGCGTATCTTGCGATCAAAGCAACGCCAGGCCGCGGGCGCGCCCCGGGGGAACCCGCGCGGGCCGAGGACGAGCGCCCCGACCCCGACCGGCGTCCACCTGGCCGACACGCATCACGCACCGAAGCGTGCTCAGCTCAGCTCGCTCATCGCACCCGTGGTGTGCTTCATCTCCGCCTGCGTGCCGAAGCTATCCACCTGCACACCGAACGCCTGGGCGATCGACACGAGCAAATGATTGTTCGACACACCGACGAACTTCCCATCACCGGGCGCGCACCAAGGTGACATATCGTTGCAGTCCTGCCCGAGGCGTACACGCCGCCCCATGCGGAACTTGCCGCCCGCGCCCCCGCACAGCAACGTCGGAACGTTCTGCGTGCTGTGCAGCGATGGATTGCCCATGTCGCTCGCCACGTAGATCAACGTGTTGTCGAGCGCGCCGAGCTGATCCAGCTTCTGCATCAGCCGCGCGACCTTCTGGTAGCTGTAGCGGTTGAACTTTGCGAGCGGCAACCACGTGTTGGGGTCCCCATCCCCGGGTCGGCCGTTGTTACCGACAGGCGACGCGTTGTACGTGTGCGCCACGTTCGCGTGATTGTCTGGCGGCAGACCCAGCGGATTGCCCATGTAGCTCAGGTCATTCATGAACAACGTGGCAAAGCGCGTGACCCCACACGCGACCGCGTTCGCCAGGATGTCGATCTGCGCGTCCGTGATCGCGTCGAAGTACGGCTCGCCGCCGTTGTACTGCTTCAGCTTCGGGAACTTGCTCGCGTCCGGCTTGGCCGGGGCACCCATGCAGCTCACGGCGGCGCTCGTGCCACCCTGCAGCTGCTTCTCGAGCTCGCGCAGTGACGTGAGGTGCTGATCGAGCTTCTGCTGCTCGGAGCTGCCGAGACGCGGCTTCAGCACCGACACCTCGCCGCGGATGAAGTCGAGGATGCTCTGCCCCACCTTCCGCTTGTGGTCCGCGGCCGCCTGCGAGGCCGGATCGCCCGACACGCTCAGATTCCCGAACAACAGGTCGAACGCCTGCAACGGATCGATGATCTTCGGCAACGGCGCGCCGCCCGGACCGTACGACAACGTCACCCCGGAGTCCGTCGCGTCGTTGCCCACGCCGAGCGACACGCTCGTCACGGGCGTGGAAGAGCCGAGGCCCTTGTCCACCGCCAGCACCTGATCGAGCGACGCGTTTTGCGGCTTGCGACCATCGATACGGCTGCCCGTCAGGATCGTGCCTGCGGAGTCGTGACCATTCGCGTTCGACAGGTGGTCGATGCCCTCGATGATCAGGAGCTTGTCCTTGAAGCTCTTGCCATACGTCGCGGCGTCGTCGAACGGCTGCAACGAGCAGTTCTCGTAGCTCAGGTTGAAGCTCGTCTCCGTGTCGCCGGGACGCAGCGCCCAGAACTCCGCCGCGATGCCGTGCGGGTGGTAGATGCAGATGAAGTTCTTGAGCGTCGCGTCCTGAGCGCGCGCGATGCTCGCACCCGAGAGCGCGCGCACGAGCGGCAGGCTGACCGCACCGTACAAGCCCGCCTGCAGCAGCTGGCGGCGGCTGAAACGCATCCTGTGGGAGGACGTCATTGCGCACCTCGCGTCACGAACAAGTCACTCGCCACGAACGTCGCCAGCAGCTCACCGGGCTTTCCACGCTCGCTCGCAGGCATGGCCTCGACTTGCTTCAGGAACGCCGCCTCGGCGCCCTCGTTCTCCGTGTTGCGCGCGGCTGCGTTGCGGAATACGTGGCGCGCGAAGCAGCTCGCGAGCTCCGGACTGCCGGCGAGCTGCGCGGAGAGCGCGCCGCTGTCGGCATAGCTGCCGTCGAACGACAGCCCCGCCTGCAGCTGAGCGCTGCTGTCGATGGGCCGATTGTTCTCCATGGCACGCTCCCGGCCCATGCCGTCCAACCATTCGAAGCTGAAGCCGATCGGGTCGATGTTCTTGTGACAGGCGGCGCAGGCTGCGTCCTTGGAGTGGATCGCAAAGCGCTCGCGCGTGGTCTTCTGCGGGTCTTGCACGGGCGGCACGATGTTCACATTCAGCGAGGTGGGAGCGGGCACGTTGAAGCAAGCGAGCTTGCGCAGCACGGTGACGCCGCGCAGCACGGGCGCGGTCTCGTGCGCGTGCGCGTACACGGAGAGGAACGCCGCCTGGCCCAGCAGCCCACGGCGGCGCACGCCGCTCAGCGAGACCTTGCCGTCGTTGCGGGTCACCTGCGCGTTCGGCTGCAGGTTCAGGTACATGCGGGCGAGCGCGTCTTCCGCGGGCGTCCAGTCGGCCGTGAACAGGTCTGATACGGAGCCCTTGCGCTTCCACACCACCTCGGAGACGAACGCGTCGGCCTCCTTCTGCATGGCCGGGCGCAGGCCCTCGAAGTCCGGGTACACCTTGGAGTCCTTGGCCGTGTCGGAGATGCGGTCGATGCCGAGCCACTCCTGCACCATGCGCGTGAGCTGCGCCGCCGCCGCGGGCTGCGCGAGCAAGCGCACCGCGTGCATCTTGCGAACTTCGGGCAGCTGCAGCTGTCCCGCCTTCGCCGCCATCAACAGCTCGTTGTCCGGCGGGCCGCCGCTCAAGAGGTATGCGAGCGCGGACGCGATCTCGTGGTCGGTCAGCCGCCCGGCCGCGCCCAGCTCGGTCACGTACAAAAAGCCCGGCGACTCGAGCAGCGCCTGGATCACCACGGCGAGCCCATCGGCGTAGCTCGCGCCCTCGGCCCCGATCTTGTAGACCGCGAGCAGCGCGTCGAGCTCGCGGGGCTCCGCAGGCCGCCGATACGCGCGCGGCACGAAGCTCGCGAGGAACGTGCGAGCGCAGGCCTCGCCGCCGGTGTTCGGATCGTTGCAGGGCGCGAGCTGGCTGAGCCGGTCCTTCGCCGCCTGCGCCAGCTGCTTGGCAGCAGCGTCCAGCTGCGTCATGAACACGGGGTCCACGCGCTGCGCGTCGTTGCGCGTGAAGCCCGTCTGGCGTGTGTCCGGCGTGAAGCTCGCCCCGAACTTGGACTCGACGCCGAGCAGCGCCTTGACCGAGGCATCGAACTCCGCGTTCGTCAAGCGCCGAATCCGCGCGGGCAGCGCACCGGAAGCGCTGCCCGCTGCCGTCGGTCCGCCGCCGTTGGCTGCGACCGGAGCGGCCGCGCCGCTGCCAGCCGCGCTCCCAGACGCGTTGCCAGCCCATGGCACGAGCCCCGGGCCCCCGGCGGCGGATGCGCCTACCGGCACCTGAGAGCCTGCCCCGGCCGCCGGTCCGCCCCAGGGGCGCGTCGAATCCGGGCCAACCGTCCCCTGGCACGCCGCGAGGGCCGAGCTCAAAAGCAAGGCGAACTTCCAGTCGCGCTGGGTGTGCGGCGGCCGCCACGATGCACGTGTGCTTTGCGTAATCAAGCGCTCGAGTCCGGTACGGGTGGTTGCGGCGCCGCGTGCTTGCCGCGCCAGCGTCGTTGCACCCAGTTCGTGGCACGAGCCAGGCGGAGAGGGTCACTGGATTGGCCCCCGGCTGCGACTTTTGCTGCCCAGGACGCGTCAGTCGAAGTTGAAGCGCGCGCCCGCAAAAATCATGCGCGGCGGACGGTAGCTGACGATTTGACTGCCGTTCGACGGCCCGTATCGTTCATCAGGTTGGTCGCGGCCACGTAGCCCTCCCAGGTTGCGGAGCGCCGCATGTAGGCCAGGCGAACGATCAGGAGCGCGTATTTGCCTTGCGCGATGGCCGGGTATTCGGGATGTCCACGAAATAGCCGCTCGAGTACTCGAGATCCGCACCCGGTGTCAGACAGCCGGCATCACCCATGTCGATGCGATAGGCCGCGGAGGCCGCCGCCGTGAGCTTCGGGGTGAACGGGAGCTTGCTGTCCAGGGTCAGCAGCATCGCGGGCGCGCCCTGCTGCGGCAGGAGCGATGTGAAGGCGAAGTCGGTGAAGCCCATGGCGGCGCCCACGGTCAGGCCAGCGCGGGCGCGAGTGTCGCCTCGGCCTCGAAGCCCTTGATGTCGCCGTCGCCCGCGTTCCGCTCGACGCGGATGAACATGCCCTGCGCGTCCGTCGTGTTGCGCGTGATCTCGATGTCCGCCGAACGACGATCGCCCGCCCTGCAGTGGCTGCGTCTCATTGAAGCTGAACTCCCGCTCTTCAGGGCTGACGTCGGCGACGTGGAGCCCGATCGCGAAGACCCCGCGGAGTGCTTCGCGCTCGTGCAGCGCGAGCTCACGCGCGCGGACATCGGCTCCTGCCAGCTGGGCGAGCGCTTCTGGGGCGAGCTGGTGAGCTACAAGCCGTGCCGAGCTGCCGCGGCACGCACGCGTTCGTGGAGGCGGCGCTGCAGCTGCGAGCGGCAGGCGGCCGCGCCTACGACGTGTCGGGTCGTGGCGCATGGGGCACCACTGAACCGCATGCTCGCCGAGCCGCCGGCGCAGAAGCAGCGGCCGGCCACGGCCATCGACGCCGAGTTCAGCATTCCGTTCTGCGTCGCGGTCGCCCTCGGGCGCGGCGCGCTTCAGCTGGACGACTTCGACGAGCACCCGCTACACGACCCGGCCGTGCTGGATCTCGCGCGTCGCGTGCGTTTCGTGCCGGACCCGGCCGCCGGAATGCGCGACGCTACGAGCGGCAGGCTCGAGATCCGCACGCACGCCGGAGCCCAGCATGCGACACACATCGCGCAGCCGCTCGGCCACCCTACCCGGCCACTCTCGGATGCCGCGCTGCGCGTCAAGCTCGGCGCTTGCGCCTCACGCGCACGCCAGCCGCTCACGGCGGCGCGCACGGGCGAGCTCGCGGACGCCCTGATGGCGCTCGAACGCGCTCCGAGCGCGCGCGACGTCCTCTCGCTCCTACAGCACCGCTGGCGTGAAAGAGGCGTCCCGCGCTGCTCGCTCGGCGCGCTCGCGGATGCCGAGCAACATGCGACGATCCATGGCGAAGCCGATCGGGCGCAGCAAGCTTGCGCCGAATGACAGGCGGGTTTGGAGGTCTTGTGAGTGGGCGGCGCGATAGCGGCTGATCACGCGGCAGCGAGCGGCGGCGAGCGGCTCGATGGCGAACAACCAGCTGACGCTCACCCAGGGCTTGCCCGCGGCGCGGGCCGCGAGGTCGGGAGCTCCGTGGGCCACGTACCAGCGGCCACGCTCGAGCGCTGCAATCTTCAGCGGAGGCATTCGCGGATGCACGTACAGCGCGTCGCCGAGCTTCGCCTCCCACTCCGGATGGATGGTCTCCGCGTTGCGGACATTGCAGCCGGCCAGGTTCTCGAGCCACTGATAGCTGTAGAAGCCTCCGCGCGTGGCCCCGATCTGCGCGATCCAGGGCCAGACCTGCTCGGCCGGCGCAGCGACCTCGACCGCATGCGTCCAGCTCCAGCTGGGCTCGGGCACCAGGTCATCACCAGCAAAGGCCTTCGCGGCGCTTTCGGCGTCCGTGCCCCAGTACGTGTGACGCGTGCGTGCGAAGGGTGTGACCAGCTCCCAGCCGATGCGCAGCGCGCCGCCGAGGCCGTCCAACACATCGTGTGCGTCGTCGAGCGGCGAGCTGCCCTCGATGCGCGCGCGCAGGTTGTGCAGCTGCGCCAGCTCCATGACGCTGTGCACCGGGCGGATCCAGCGCGCGTGCCATGCCGCATCCGGGCTCCACGCCGCGCGCGCACGCACCTGCAGCTGCGTGCAGCCATCAGCGGCAGGCGCGAGCGCGAACGCCCAGCTCACATGCCAGAAGTGGTCCGGCCGCGGGTCAGTGAACGCACGCTGCGTCTCGGCCCGTGGATTGAATAGCGCTCCGAGCACCAGCGCCCGGGGCCGGTCCAGCTGCAACACCTCGAAGTGTGCGCTGCCGTCCGGCACTAGATCGATCGCGTCGCCGACGCGCAGGTCCTGCCACTCGGCGTGCACCTCTCGCGCGCTGCGCTGACCCGCGTTGTCGAGCGCGTCGATGCTGTAGAAGCCCGCACGGTTGCAGCCCATCTGCACGAGCCAGGGCCAGACCACCTCCGGTGCCGCGTGGATCAGGCAGTCCTGCGTGAGCTCAGCCTGCGCGTCCGGCAGCAGCGCGTCACCCGGCAGCGCGATGTGCGGCACGGCCGCGGGCGCAAGCTCGCGCGCGATCGCTCTCAGCGCGGCACGCCGAATGAAGCGCGAGCCCGGCCCGATCAACACGAAGTAGCGATGGAAGCGGGTCCAGGCGAGCTCGGACGTGGCATCCACCCGCACCTCGACCGCGAGCCGGGTGCGGCGCGGGGCGAGCGGCGTGAGCTGCAGTGCCCACGCGACCTTGATGTAGTCGGGTCGGTCGAACGCCGCGAACGCCGGGCAGTCCGGTACGTGCACGAACGGGATCTCGGGTTGCCACACCTGCCCGATGGCAGCCACCGCGAGCTCGTGCGGCGGGTCATCGATCAGCAACTGAAAGCCCGGGCGCTCGGGCGTGGACCGCAGCGCATCGATGCGGATCGTCACATCCGGCCGCTCACCGTGGAGCAGCCAGCCAGGCAAGCCACGCAGCGCAAACAGCGCGCGGATCAACGGCGTGCGTCCGAGGTCGCGATGGCGCAGCGAGTCCCAGACGTCCTGCGCGGGAGCCGCCACCTCGGTGTCGTCGACCTCGAGCATGCGCGGCAGAGGAATGAGTCGATCGAGCGCGAACATGCCTCGATCTCATGCAACGCTCATACCGACGCCACGCTCGGCCCACGTGCTCGGAGCGGAGACGGGCCGCAGCCGTTGCATGGCGCGCACTCGGTCCAGCAGAAGCTGCGCGTTCAGCTCTCGTCTGGACAGCTCGACAGCAGCTCCAGCGTGCCCGGCGCGTCGAGGCGCGCGCAGCTCGCCGGGCAGGAGACGAGGATGTCGGGCAGATCGGATTCCGGATACACGCCGCCGTGCTGCGGGTCGCAGCGATCGTCGTCTTTCACCACCGGCACGCTGAAGCTGTCGCCCGCCGCATCGACATGCCGGATCACGTCGCCCTCAGCGGCAAGCATCCGCCAGGCTGCGGCGCTGTAGCGGCAACTGCGCGCGGCGTCGCGCATCTCGGAGAAGGCGCGCGCGAGGTCATCGCCGGCCTGCGCGGGCACGGTCAGCGCGGGCACGCCGCCCACAGCGGCAACGTCGCCGACGAAGCGAAAGACGCCTCCGAGCGAGTCGATGCCCACCACGAACGTGCGGATCGGCGGCGAGTCGGACAAGCCGTCCTCGGCCACCTCCGTGACGTTCTCCGCGGTGCTCTCGCACTCCTCCGGGAAGCCATCCGTCACGAGGGTCACGACGCTCAGCCGCGTCGGATGCGCCTCTTGCCAGCGCCGCGCGTAGAGGATCGCGCCTTCGAGCGCAGGTCGCACCGGAGATTCGCGCGTGGGCGCGAGCGGGAACGCCGCGAGCAAGTTGACCGCGTGTTGCGGCAAGGCACCGATGGGCACCGCGGGCGTCGCATAGCTGTTCGGATCGCAGCTGTCTCCGAAAAACTGCAGGCCCACCCCGACGCCGGCGGACGCGGGCTCATTCAAAAACAACAGCAAACCGCGCTGCGTCTCGCTCCAGGAGAAGAGGTGCGAGCCGGAGGCATCCATCATCATGTACATGTCGAGCGGCGCACGCTGCAGCGGCTGAGGGCGTCCGCCACAAGCTTCAGCGCGGCCGCAAGCCGATCCCGTACACCGCGCCTGGCCCATGACCGGCGCAGCACAACCGGCGTCTGGGCACTCCTGCCCAACGCTCACCTTCAGCTCACACGCCGCGGCCACACACAGCCACGCCGCCGACAGCAGCAGATGGACGAAGCTCATGGCACATCCTCCCCGAGCAGGCGCTGCACGACCGCGCGCAAAGGGCTGTTCGGGTAGCTCTGCAGGAACGCGCGTGCCTGTTCTTGTGCTCGCGCGTGCTCGCCGATGCGCGAAAGCGCCAACGCGGTGAGCGCCTCGCGTTCCTCGCGCAATGCGCCTCGAGGGAACTCGCGGGCCGAGCGCTGCGCGAGCTCGTAAGCTGCGGCCGCATCGCGCCTCAGGAGCGCGCGGATCTGGATCAGCTGTTCGATCTCGCGGCGAGCCGCTACACCGGGACTCACGGCCGTTCCGCTCGGAGCCAGCGCAGTCGCTGGATCGAGCCGGAGTGGCGCCGCTGGCAGCGGCGGGGCGCTCGACTCGCGAGCTGCGGCCGGGCTCGGCGGCGCAGGTGCGCCGCCAGGCAGCGACTGGCGGCCACGCGGTAAGCCCGTGACGAGCGCACCGGCCGCGACGATGCATAACGCTCCGACGCCGGAGATCCACAGTGCCTTGGTCGCGCCGAGACCCGAGAGCTCGAGGCCACGCGGTGTGGGGGGCGGCGTGCTCGGCGCTGTGCCGCTCGGGCCGGCCAGCTCGAGCTCGCGCTGCAGGCGTTCGAAGCCGCGAGCGGCATCGTAGCCGCCCGGCGCTTCGCGCACGCATTGCAGGTTGGCGCGCACGCTGGCCGCGACGCTCGGATCATGCAACAGCCGAACGGGAGGCTTCTTCACCGGCTCACCTCCGGCTCGCGGCCCAAGCCGGGCGCTCGGCGCTCGTGCTTCTCGTGCGCCGCGTACGCTTGCAGGAAGCGCCTGCGAGCATTGTGCAGACGCGAATAGACCGTGCCGACCGGGACGCTCCACGTGGCCGCGATGCTCTCGCACGGCTCGCCTTCGATCTCGAACAACACGAACGCGGCGCGCAGCTCCAGCGGGAGCGCATCGAGCGCCGCCTGCACCAGCTCGAGCGCGCGCTGTGTCTCGAGCCTGGCCGCGGGATCGGGGCGCCGACACGACGTGCCATCCAGCGCGTCTGCGCTCTCCAGCTGCTGCCGCCGCCGTGAGCGGCGATCCGCCTGGGCGATGTGGACCGCGATGGCCGCCAACCAGCTGCGCGGCTGTGCAGGTCCAGGCTGATAGCCACCTTTGCGGTGCGCGACGAGGAATACTTCCTGGACGGCATCATCGATCTCGAGCGCGGGCACGCCCATCCGGGCCAGGAACGAGGCCACGAACGGAGCGTGCGCGCGAAACAGCGCCTCGGCGCTCAGTGCCTGCGGCGGATCGGTCTGGGTGGCTGGCAGCATCCCGGACCCTTCATGACGCGCTGCGGCTTCATCCTTCATGGCAGCGAGAAAATCAGCTCGAGCCGGCCGCTCGCCCCGAGGCGGGCGAGGAGCAGCCGCTCGGACGTCCCGTCCACCACCAACTCGGGCCGCATCGCGTTGAAGAGCCCACGCACCGATAGCCGCAGCGCGAGCTTCCCGTACCGCGGCCAGCGCAGCGCGGCTGCCATGGTCAGCGCACCCCAGGCGCTCGTCGCGCTCCGATTCGCGGCGAAGCCCTCCCCGCTCGCGAACACCCCCGCACCCATCACGCCGAGGCACAGCTGCGCGTGCAGATCGGCCGCCGTCGTACCCCCACAGCCGTGCAGCTCACCTCCTGCCAGGCTCAGATCCGCGCGGCCGCGACCCAGCGCCAACCCGGACAGCCCGCCTCCGATTCCGCCGAGCTGGAGGCTCAGTCCATCGCGCGCTAGCTCGACGCCCGCGACGCCGAGCCAGACCGGCGCAGGCAACGAAAACAGGAGCGCCTGGCCACCGGCGAACAGCTGCCAGGTCGTGTGGCCAGCTGCCGCCAATGGCTGCGAGTCCGCGACGTCGGCGCCGTCGTCCGCAACGGCTCGCGCGGCCTGGGCAGGCGGCTCGTCTGCAGCGTCGTCCTCTGCGCGCGCTTCAACGGCACGCGAAACCTTCGCAGCCGAAGCCGGCTCGCCGCGCACAGCGGCAGAGTCCGAGAGCGCCGTCCCTTCCGCTGCCGTGCGCGGCAGGGGTCGCGCGCGCTGCCCGGACCCGAGCTCCTCGGCGGCAAGCTCCACATCGGACGGCTCCTCAGCCGGCGCTGGCGCTGCATCGTCGGCGCCGCCGCGCGCCGCGTCAGTGGATCCTCTATCGCCCTCGACGGCTGAGCGGAGCCGACCGCGCGGGCTCGCGGCCCCTGCAGTGAGCGCGACAGCGCTTGCACCCGCAGTCGAACCGGCCGGTTCTGCCTCGCGCTCGCTCGCCACGCGTTGGTTGCCGCTGTCGGCGGCATGCGTCGCGCGCGTCATTGGCGCGTCGCTCCTGCCACGAGCGCCGCTCGCTGTGCCTTCACGGGACCTGCCTCGCACGCCAACGGCTGCAGCCTCGCGGGGCGGCGAACGCGGCGCTCGTGCGCGCCCACGGGCGTCCCGCTCTTGTCCGGGATCGCCGCTGACGGCTGCATGCTCGACGGCGAGCGCGATCGACAGCGCCAGCGTATCCCGGAGCTCACTGCAGGTGCTGGGCAGCCCGTCGAACTTCCGGCTCGCGAGCTGTTGGCCTGCACGCGAGAGCACCAGCTGCGCGCGGCGCTCCGCCGCTTCGAGCTGCACGGCGACGTGCAGGCCCGCGCCCGCACAGCTCGCGCTGCGGGAGGCATAGACCGCGACGCGCTCGCGCAACGCGGCCTGCGTGATGCAGCCAGAAGCGCCGCTCACCACCGAAAGCTCGGGCAGCGCCTCACACTGCGCCGCTGCCTGCGGGCTGACCCAGGCGAGCACAAGGAAATGGAACGCAACTCCTGTAAAGCGCCGCACTAATCCCCACCATCAGTGCGCCCAACACAGCACGACGTGCCAGCAGGCGCAATCCCCGGGCACGTGCAGTGTGCCAGAGCCCAGACACTTGCACGCGCACTTGGCCATCCGGGCTACAGCGGAACATCCGACTCGAAACATCGACTGCCCTGCGCGGACGGACGGCGATCACGCGCAGTATGCGTCCGACGCGCGTCCGCCGCGCAGCGATTGCGGCGCGCACCACGCGGGGACGCGCCGCGGCGGCAAACGCGAGCGGCACAGCCTATGCATATCTCAGAAGCAAGATCATGCGAGTCGTTCTCACCCTGCTCTTGGTGGTGCACGGGCTCATCCACCTCATGGGCTTCGCGAAGGCCTTTGGCCTCGCCGAGCTCGCGCAGCTCCGGGAGCCGATCGCGAAGCCGCTCGGTCTCGTTTGGCTGCTCGCCGGCCTCGCGCTGCTCGTGAGCGCGTGGCTACCGGCGCGCAGCTTTTGGATGGTGGGTGCGCTCGCGCTCGTGCTGTCGCAGCTCGCCATCTGCACGGCGTGGCCCGACGCGAAGTACGGCAGCGCGGTCAACGTGCTCCTGCTGATCGCCGTCGCGTATGCGTTCGTCTCGCACGGTCCATTCAGCATGGGGGCGCAATACCGCGAAGATCGCGCGGCGCTCCTGTCGCAGCGTGCTGCCCCTGCGCTCGTGAGCGAAGCCGACCTCGCAGCGTTGCCACCGCCCGTGCAGCGCTACCTGCGAGTCAGCGGCGCGCTCGGCCAGCCGCGGGTGCACAACGTACAAGCGCTCTGGCGCGGGCGCATGCGCGGCGCGCACACTGAGCCGTGGATGAGCTTCGAAGCGAAGCAGCTGAACACCTGGAGCCACATGCCGGAGCGCCTGTACTTCATGTCTGCCCGTAAGAAGGGCCTGCCGGTCGCCGTGTTCCACCGCTTCCTCGCGCACGACGCTTCGTTTCGCGTGCGCCTGCTCTCACTGTTCCCGCTGATCGATGCGCGCGGCCCGGAGCTGAACCGCGCCGAGACCGTGACCATCCTGAACGATCTCTTCGTGCTCGCGCCCGCCGCAGTGCTGAACAGCGCGATCACGTTCCAGTCGCTCGACGCGCAGCGCGCCGCTGTCAGCTTCACGCGCGCAGGCGAGACGGTCCGCGCCGAGCTGCACTTCAACGCCGCCGGCGAGCTCACGAGCTTCATCTCGGACGACCGGCTGCGCGCGTCCGCGGACGGCAAACACTTCGTGCGGCAGCGTTGGTCCACGCCGCTGTCGGACTACCGCACGTTCGGCCCGCTGCGCCTGGCCTCGCGCGCGCAGAGCATCTGGCACGCTCCGGACGGGGACCTGGTGTACGGCGAGTTCGAGCTGCGCGACGCCCGCAACAACGTCGAGCGCTGAGCGTTGTCAGGCGCGGCGAACCCGTCTACAACGCGCTCGAGAGCTGCCGTGGCCCCAGCCGATCGGCCAGACGAACGCCGCGTTCGTATCGCCGATGCCGCGCTCGCCCTGCTCGCCCGCGAGGGCGCGCGCGGTCTCACGCACCGCGCCGTGGATGCACAGCTGAAGCTCCCGAACGGCTCCACGTCGTACTACTATCGCACGCGCTCGGCCCTGCTGCTGGCAGCGGCGGAGCGCCTGATCGCGCTGGACACGGCCGACCTGGAGCGCATCAGCGACGACGCGGCCGGCGTCGCGGGCCTCCTCGATCGCTGGCTCATGCCAGACGGACGCATGCGCTCGCTCGCGCGCATGGAGCTGCTGCTCGCAGCGGCGCGCGACCCCGAGCTCGCGTTCATGGTGCAGGCGCGCGAGCGCTTCATCGATCTCGCCGTGCAGGCACAGCGGGGCGCGCACGCGCACGCCAAAGAACGCGAAGAAGCGCGGCTCACCGCGATGGCACTGATTGCGCTCGTGGATGGCTTGACCTTGCACGGCCTCGTGACCGGCACGCTCAGCCGCACGGCCGCCCAGCGCATGCTGGAAAAGCTGCGGCACGCACCCGCGCAGCCGAAGTCAGACAAGCCGCGGCCGCGGCGCCGCACGTCGCCGTGAGCCAGGGCGGGTTGTGACGCTGCAGCAGGCTGTGCCAGCATGCGCGGCATGAGCCGCATCGACATCCAGACGCGCGACGGGCGCTGTCCCACGTACGTATTCCGCCCCGACGGCAGCGGCCCCTTCCCCGCTGTGCTCGTCTACATGGACGGCGTGGGCATCCGGCCCGCGATGCTGGAGATTGGCGAGCGCCTCGCGCGGCACGGCTATTACGCGCTGCTGCCCGATCTGTACTATCGCTCCGGCGCGTACGAGCCGTTTGATGCGCGCACACTGTTCAGCGATCCGGAGCAGCGCAAGCTGTTCCTCACGAAATTCTGGAAGCACGTGTCGCCGGAGAACTTCATGTCCGACACCGCGGCCATGCTCGATCACCTCGCGGCGCAGCCCGAGGTGCAGCGCGGTCCGATCGGCGCGACCGGCTACTGCATGGGCGGCGCGATGGCGCTGACGGCTGCAGGCACCTACCCGCAGCGCTTCGCTGCAGCGGCATCGTTCCACGGCGGCAAGTTGGCGACCGACGGGTCGGACAGCCCGCATCTGCTCGCGCCGCAGATGCGCGCGCGGATCTACGTGGCCGGCGCCATCGAAGATCCCCTGTTTCCCGACGACATGAAGGAGCGTCTGAGCGCCGCGCTACGAGCCGCCGGCGTGGAACACGAGGTCGAGACCTATCCTGCCAAACACGGCTGGGTTCTACGCGACACGCCCGTGTACGACGCCGACGCCGCGGAGCGGCACTGGCAAAGCTTGCTCGCGCTCTTCGCGAGCACGCTCATGCAACATTGACTGGTCGCGATAGCCAGTGGCGCGCGTGGGCCTCCCGCAGGAACGCGCGCGATGGATGCTCGCGCACGCGGCGCTCGAAGGTTGCGAGGGATGTGGGCTCGACGCGCTCCGTCGCACCTCGTTTCACGCGATCCTCCGGAACACGCGGCGAAAGAACGCCTTCGTCGGTGTCCCGGGCGTCTCGAACAGCGCGCGCCAGCTGAGCCGCGCCTTGATAGAACACCGGCTTCATGTGGGAAAAGGTTCGAAAGCCCGCCTCGCCGTGGTACGCGCCCATGCCGCTCGCGCCCACGCCGCCGAATGGCAGCGTGTTGCAGCTGGGCGTCACGAGCACGGGCGACTTGCCGCCGAGCTCCAGGGTCAGGGGTGTGAGGTTCTTGGCCGCCGCCGCAGCCACGAGCTTCCCCACGCGCGTGGATCCCGTGTAGAGCAGATGATCGAACGGCAGCGAGCAGAAGCGCTCCGCGAGCTGCGGGCCGCCCTGAAACACCGCCAGCTCCTCGCGCGCGAACACGCGATGGAGGGCCCGCGCCAGCACCGCGCTCGTGCGCGGCGTGAGCTCGCTCGGCTTCAGCAGTACGCGGTTGCCCGCGGCGAGCGCCGCTGCCAGCGGCGAGATGGCCAGGTACACGGGGAAGTTCCAGGGTGACACAACCCCCACCACGCCTAGCGGCGTGGGTAGCACGCGCGCGCGGCCCGGCAGCATGTAGCTGCGGACGGGGTAGCGCCGCGGTTTCATCCACGCGGCGAGGTGTCGCAGGTTCTCGCGGATGTCGGACAGCGTGGCGATGATGTCGTACGTCTCGCACTCGTGCTCCGCGCGGTGACCGAAGTCGGCCGCCATGGCCTCGTTCAGCGCGCGCGACTCACCGTCGATCGCACGCTCGAGACGCTGCAGCCGATCGTGGCGTAGCTCGTAGCTCGCAGGCGGCTCGCTGCGCGATAGCTGCCGCTGGCGCTCGAAGGTGTGCGGTAGCTCCATGTCGGTCGCGACGCTGACCTGTGCTGGTTCCATCGTTCGCCTCACCTCCCGAAATTCACTTGGCCTTCCGCTCACGTAGCTGCTTGCTTGCGCCCTCGTAGATCAGGCGCAGCTCGTGCAGGGTGCGGTCCAGCTCCACCCGTTTGGCCTCGAGCTCGCGGATGGCCTCCGCCGTCTTGTCGACCACGAACTCGAGCTGCCGCTTGCGGCCCTCGCCGTGCTGCCCGTACAGGTCCAGGTACGCCTTGATGTCATCCAGGCTGGAGCCGAGAGACTTCGCGCGCAGGATCAACGTCAGCCGCGCGCGGTCGCGCCGGCTGTAGATGCGCACACCGTTCAGGCGCCGCGGCGCGAGCAGGCCTTTCTCTTCGTACAGGCGCAAAGCGCGCGCAGTGACGTCGAACTCGCGGGCGAGATCGCCGATGCTGTAGACCTCATCCGCAGCATCCTCGCGGTGCGCGGAGAGGAAGTCGCTGACGCTGTCGCCGGGTTTGGTCATGATCGGACACGTTCACGCGCACGAGTGTTGTCACCTTACGTTAAGGTTAAGTAGTTGACAACCATGTTAGGTGGGGCTTCAATGTGGTCACAACCATGACGCAGGCAGCGTACGCGGGCGTGTTTCGGCGTGACCTGTTCGCGGGGCAGGTGCACATCGTCACGGGCGGTGGGAGCGGCATCGGGCGCTGCGTGGCGCACGAGCTGTGCTCGCTCGGCGCGCGCGTCATCCTCGTGGGCCGCAAGCCGGACAAGCTGGCGCGCGTGCAGGCGGAGATCGAGGCTGCAGGCGGTGCAGCCGAGCTGGAGGCGTTCGACATCCGGGATGAGCCTGCCGTTCAGAGCGGCGTCGCCCGCGTACTCGAGCGGCACGGCCGCATCCACGGGCTCGTGAACAACGCTGGAGGACAGTTCCCCTCGCCGCTCGCTGACATCAGCAAGCGCGGCTTCGAAGCCGTGCTCGCCACCAATCTGACCGGCGGATTTCTCATGGCCCGCGAGGTGTTCGTGCGCTCGATGCGGCAACACGGCGGCGCGATCGTCAACATGGTCGCGGACATGTGGAACGGCATGCCCGGCATGGGCCACTCGGGCGCAGCGCGCGCCGGCATGGTGAACCTCACGAAGACAGCCGCGTTCGAGTGGGCTGCGAGCGCCGTGCGCGTGAACGCCGTCGCTCCGGGCTACATCGCATCGAATGGGCTCGATCAGTATCCGGAGGCCATGCGCGGCCTGATCATGGGCCTGAAGGATCACGTGCCGCTCGGGCGCATCGGGCTCGAGGCCGAGGTGAGCTCGGCCATCTGCTTCTTGCTCAGCCCGGCCGCCGCGTTCATCACAGGCGTCACGTTGCCGATCGACGGCGGGGCGCCGCTCGGCAGCGCGGTCATACCCCGTGGCCCGGTCACGCCCGCGCCCGAATACGACGCTTTCCCCCTCGCGAAGCGTCCCTCCGTGCTCGAGGGCCAAGGATCCTGATGCCTCCGCTCAGCTCCAAGCTCGCGCCGCGCTCGGCGGCGTTCCTAGAAAACTCCGCGCGCATGTCCGCGCTGCTCGCGCAGCTGCGCGACTACGAAGAGCGCGTGCGCAAGACGTCCGCGGACAAGCGCGCGCAGTTCGAGCAGCGCGGCCAGCTCTTGCCGCGTGAGCGCGTGAGTCGTCTGCTCGACCGCGGCGCACCGTTTCTGGAGCTCAGCACGCTCGCCGGCTTCGGCATGCACGACGACAAGGGCGAACAGGGGCCCACCGGCGCGGGCTCGATCGTGGGCATCGGCGTGGTCAGCGGCAAGCGCTGCATGGTGATGGCGAACGACAGCGCGATCAAGGGCGGCTCGGTCGCGCCCATGGGGCTCAAGAAGAGCCTGCGCGCGCAGGAGATCGCGCGCGAGCAGAAGCTGCCGCTCGTGCACCTCGTGGAGAGCGGCGGCGCGAACCTGCTCTATCAGAGCGAGCTGTTCGTGGACGGCGGGCGCAGCTTCTACAACCAGGCGCAGCTGTCAGCGGCGGGCATCCCGCAGATCGCCGTGGTGCACGGCTCCTCCACGGCGGGGGGCGCGTACCTGCCCGGCCTGTCGGACTACGTGATCCTGGTGCGCGAGCGCTCCAAGATCTTCCTCGCCGGTCCGCCGCTCGTGAAGGCGGCCATCGGCGAGGAGTGTACCGATGAGGCGCTCGGCGGCGCCGTGCTGCACGCGCAGGTGACCGGGCTCGGCGAGTATCTGGCTGACGACGACGCGCAGGCCATCGCGCTCTGCCGCGAGCTCCTCGACAAACTGCAGTGGGATAGCGTTCGAGCTCCGCAGCCAGAAGCGGCGCCGAGGTATCCGGAGGAAGAGCTGCTCGGCGTGGTGCCCGCAGACGAGCGCGAGCCGTACGACGTGCGCGAGGTGATCGCGCGCCTCGTAGACGCTTCGGACTTCCTGGAGTTCAAGCAGGGTTACGCGGCCGACACGGTCTGCGGTCACGCGCGCGTGCACGGACAGCTGTGCGGCATCCTCGGCAACAACGGGCCCATCCAGCCGGACGGCTCGGTGAAGGCGGCGCAGTTCATCCAGCTCTGCGATCAGAGCGGGACGCCGCTCGTCTTTCTGCAGAACACCACGGGCTACATGGTCGGCTCCGCGGCGGAGCGTGCGGGCGCGATCAAACACGGCTCCAAGATGATCCAGGCCGTCGCGAACGCGCGCGTGCCGCGCTTCACGTTCGTGCTCGGCGGCTCGTACGGGGCGGGCAACTACGGCATGTGCGGGCGCGGTTTCAACCCGAGCTTCATCTTCTCCTGGCCGAGCGCTCGCGTCGCGGTCATGGGCGGCGCACAGGCGGCGAAGGTGCTGGAGATCATCACGCGCGGCAAGCTGGAGCGCGAGGGCAAACCCGTAGACGCCGCCGGCCTCGAGCTGATGTCACAGGCCGTCAAAGGCCAGCTCGACAAGGAGTCGAGCGCGCTCTTCGCGAGCGCACGGCTGTGGGACGACGGCATCATCGATCCGCGCGACACCCGGCGCATCCTCGGGCTGTGCCTCACGCTCGCGCGCGAGTCCCGCGCACGCAGCCTGCACCCCAACAGCTTCGGCGTGGCACGTCTCTAACGTCAGGAGGACTCATGCTACTCACGGAACAGCATCGCGCCATCATGAACACGGTCGCCCGCTTCGTGGAGCAGGAGATCAACCCGAACGTGGAGGCGTGGGAGAAGGCCGAAGAGTTCCCCTCGCACGCGCTGTTCAAGAAGCTCGGCGCGCTCGGCCTGCTCGGAGTGCAGTACCCGGAGGCGTACGGCGGGCTCGGGCTCGATTACAGCTACACGCTGGCCGTGGCCGAGGAGCTCGGCCGCGCGAACTGTGGTGGCGTGCCGATGGCGATCGGCGTGCAAGCGTCCATGTGTACCCCTGCGCTCGCTCGCTTCGGCTCGGACGAGCTGAAGAAAGAGTTCCTGGCGCCGGCGATCCGCGGCGACGTGGTCGCCAGCATCGCGGTGAGTGAAGTCGGCGGCGGCTCGGACGTGGCCGCGGTCAAGACCCGCGCGCGCGTCGAGGGCGGCGACTACGTGATCTCCGGCGAGAAGATGTGGATCACGAACGGCATGAAAGCCGATTGGTGCTGCTTGCTCGCGAACACCTCCGATGGGCACGTGCACCGCAACAAGTCGCTGATCATCGTGCCGCTCGATGCCAAGGGCGTGCAGCGCCAGAAGATCCACAAGCTGGGCATGCACTCGTCGGACACCGCGCAGTTGTTCTTCGACGAGGTGCGCGTGCCGCGCCGGAACCTCATCGGCAAGGAAGGCGAAGGCTTCGTGATGCAGATGCTGCAGTTCCAGGAGGAGCGGCTGTGGGGCGCGGCCAGCTCGCTCAAGATGCTGGACTCGCTCATCGATCAGACGATCACCTACACGCGCGAGCGTCAGGTGTTTGGCCGCCCGATCCTGGACAATCAGGTGGTTCACTTCCGCCTCGCAGAGCTGCGCACGGAGCTCGAGGCGCTGCGCAGCCTGGTGTGGCGCGCCGCAGAGGAATACGTCGCCGGTCAAGACGTCACCCGCCTGGCTTCGATGGCGAAGCTCAAGTGCGGGCGCCTGTGCCGCGAGGTCGCGGACAGCTGCCTCCAGTACTGGGGCGGCATGGGCTTCACCGCGGACAACCCGATCGCGCGCGCGTTTCGCGATGGGCGTCTCATCTCGATCGGCGGCGGCGCGGACGAGATCATGCTGAACATCATCGCCCGTCTGGAAGGCACCTCGCCCAAGAAGCGCACATGACACAATCCAGCTATCAGACCTTACAGCTGCGCCAGGGGGCAGGCGTGGTGCACATCACGCTGCACCGGCCGGACGTGCGCAACGCGATGAACACGCAGATGGTGAAGGAGCTGGCGGACGTGCTCGCCTGGGCCGAGCGCCGTCCGGCGCAGGAGGTGCGTGCGCTCGTCCTGCGGGGCGCTGCAGGCAACTTCTCCGCGGGCGCGGACCTGAAGG
>Ga0190269_10000324_pt1 | contig 25657 bp, 22 predicted proteins | sample Popmic249IS_FD_133749 | JGI IMG/M metagenome (GOLD analysis project Ga0190269, IMG submission 133749) | Populus adjacent soil microbial communities from riparian zone of Blue River, Arizona, USA - 249 IS | ecosystem: Environmental > Terrestrial > Soil > Riparian zone | place: USA: Arizona... | reverse complement strand
CGGTCATCAGGCTGATCTGCCGCGGGCTGTTGAGCTGGCCCGCGGTGAACGCGCGGTAGCCGGTCGACTCACGCAGGATCACGACAGCCTTTGCTCGGACGAACAGCGGCGCGTATGCGTTCGTCACATCGGCGGAGAGCTCCGCAGTGCTCTTGCCTTCGGCTTGCAGGTCGCCCACGAGCTTCAGCGCGATCTTCCCGTCCGGGCGCACCACCGCGTCCTGATCGAGCTGCGGCACGTGGTAAAAGCGCGTCGCGATCCGGTCGCCGGTGCGCAGGCGATAGACGGCCGCAGCCTGCGAGCGAGAGCGCGCCAGGAAGTCGCGTAGCGGCACAGAGTCGGGCGACCCAACCGACGTGGCCACGCAACCCGTGCTGCCCACACAGAGCGCGAGCAGAGCCGCCCGAAGGGCAGCCCATGGTCCAAGCTGCTGAGAGCGGCTGCGACGGTTCTGACTCATCCCGGCGACCGGTTTACGCGAGAGTCAAAAGCACCGCAAGCGCGGGTCAGCCCTCCGGCGTGTTGCGCATGTGGCTGTGGTGTCGGCTGTAGCCGAAGTAGATCGCGAAACCGAGCCCCAGCCAGAGAAAGAGCCGCAGCCAATTCTCTGCGGGTAACGAGAACATCAGCAGCAAACACAGCAAAATGCCCAGGATCGGCACGAGCGGCACAAAGGCAACTCGGAACGGACGCGGCAGATCGGGATGGGTCTTGCGCAAGACGAGCACCGCTCCGCACACGATCACGAACGCCAGCAACGTGCCAATGTTTACGAGCTCAGCGAGCACGCGCAGCGGCAAGAACCCGCCGAGCAGGGCGACGCACACGCCCGTCAAGATGGATGACTTCCAAGGCGTCCGAAAGCGCGGATGCACTGCGCTAAAAAAGTCGTGCGGCACGAGCCCGTCGCGCGCCATCGCGAGCATCACGCGCGGCTGACTGAGCATCAACACGATCAGCACCGAGGTGATGCCGGCGAGCGCACCGATCGAGATCAAGAGCTGAGCCCACGGCATACCCACCGCAGCGAACGCGCTCGGGATGGGCGCGTCGATGTCGATCTGGTTGTACGGAACCATGCCCGTGATCACAGCCGAGACTGCGATGTAGAGCAGCGTGCAGATGGTCAGCGATGCCAAGATGCCGATCGGCACGTCGCGCTGCGGGTTCTTCGCTTCTTCCGCGTGGGTCGAGACCGAGTCGAAGCCGATATAGGCGAAGAAGATGGTGGCGGCGCCTGCGATCATTCCGAGTGGCTCACCGCCTGTGCCCGTTTGACCGGCGACCGTATGGCCGAACAGCGAAATGCCCGTAAAGCCATAGGGCGCGAACGGAGTCCAGTTCTCTGGGTTGATGTACGGGATGCCTGCGATGATCACGAACAGCACGACCGCTAGCTTCACGACCACCATGGCCGTGTTGAACGTGGCGCTCTCGCGAATGCCTTTGACCAGGATCACCGTTGCAAAGGCCGCGGCGACGATCGCTGGGAAGTCGCATACACTACCGGTCAGCGAGAACGCACCTGTAATCGGATCGTAGTCGAACGGAGCGTTCTGGAGCGCTTTCGGTAGGTGAACGCCGAACTGTCCGATCAGGTTCTGGAAGTAGTGCGACCAGCCGTGGGCCACTGTCGCCGACGCCACGGTGTATTCCAGCACCAGATCCCAACCGATGATCCAGGCCGCGAGCTCGCCGAGCGTGGCGTACGCGTACGTGTAGGCCGAGCCGGCCACCGGCACCATGGCCGCAAACTCGGCGTAACATAGGGCTGCGAACACGCACGCTGCGCCGGCCACCAAGTAGGACAGCATCAGAGCCGGACCAGCCTTGTCGTGGGCGGCGATGCCGGTCAGCACGAAGATGCCCGTGCCGATGATGGCCCCGATGCCGAGGCTGGACAGCGCGAATGGGCCCAGCACGCGATGCAGCCGGCTCTCGCCCTCCATTTCTTTCAAAATGACTGCGATGGGCTTGCGTCGAGCTAAGGGGTTATTCGCCATACGACCATTTAGGTGAGGTGCCTTGCTCGCGGCAAGCGCTGTGTTCGCAGCGCCAACTCAAACGCCCGAGCCCGACCTTGCTCCCTTGGTCCGCTCGAACAGTGCCATCTCGGCACTTCGTAGGACGCTCAGGGGGCGGAATCGGGCTCGGGCTCGGGCGGGCTCGGGGAAGGCCTACTCAGCAGGGACAGGCTCGCGAGAGCCCAGCGCACGCAGATAGAGCTCTTGCTCAGCTGCCTTGTGGGCCGCCGTGAAGCGCACAGCGATCGCGCACAGTGACGAGCACACCACACACGCGCCAAGGATCGTGAAGCAGCGCTGCACATCGCCCACGCCCTTGAGCAGGAAGCCCGCGAGCACTGCGCCCACGTTGCCGCCCGCGCCGATGATGCCCGCCACGCCGCCGAGCGCCTTGCGATCGATGAACGGGACGAGCGCGTAGGTTGCGCCGCAGGCCATGTGGGTGAACAAACCGAAGACGATCATCGCGACGATGGCCAGCGCCGTCGTATCCGTGCGTGCGAACCACAAAAGGCCCAGGCCTTCGCCGAGCATCAGCGCGAACAGCAACATCGTGCGTGCATCCAAGCCGCGAGCGTGCGCCACGCGGTCCGAGATCAAGCCGCCCAATGCGCGTGCGAAGAGCGCGAGCAAGCCAAAGCTGCCAGCTGCAAGACCGGCCGACTTGAGGTCGAGCTGGAAGTGATCGACGTAGTAGCTCGCAGCGACGTTGTGCACGAACAGCTCGATGCCGAAGCAGGCCGCGTAGGTCACGAACAACATCCACACGCGGTAGTTCGCGGCAGCGGCCATGAAGATCGCCCATCCGCCCTTCTTGCCGCCCTCAGGCTCGATGCCCTTCGCCAACAGCTCTTTGTAGTTACCTTGTGGGCAGTCCTGCGTGAATTTCCAGTACATGATGCCGACGATCACCATCAGTGCCGCCGGAACGATCATCGAGACGCGCCAACCACCGGAGTTGGTAAGGCCGTAGCCCACAGCGGCAGCGAGCACCCATGGCATCACCGATTGCGTGACGCCGCCGCCCGAGTTGCCCCAGCCGGCGGAGGCCGCGTTCGCGGTGCCGACGACGTTGGGCGCGAACATCACGGAGGTGTGATATTGCGTGACCACGAAGCTCGCGCCGATCGCACCGATGGCGAGCCGAAAGATCAGAAACGACGTGTAGCTCTGTGCAAAGGCGATGCCGACGACCGGGATGGCGCCAAGCACGAGCAGCGCGGAGTACACCGCGCGCGGGCCGTATTTGTCGCACATCGGACCGATCAACAGACGCACCAGGATCGTGATGCCCACAGCTGCGATGTTGATGTTGGCGATCTGATCCTTCGTGAGACCAAAGTCATCTTTGATGACGGGCATGAGCGGCGCGACCGCAAACCACGCGAAGAAGCATACGAAGAAAGCGAGCCAGCTCATGTGGAACGCGCGCATCTGCGGCGTAGAGAAGGAAAAGAGCTTGATGCGAGTGGCTTTGACTGACTCCAGATCCATCGAGATGTGATCTCCCTGAGTGGTCGCCGACAATCAGCGACAGGGAGAGGTCTAGCGAGTCAGGATTGCCGCTCCATAACTTCTCTATTTCCTCGCGCATGCAGCGGGGCGAGAAACCTCGATGAAACTAGGTCGGCTCCGCCAAACACCGAGAAATACAGGCGCAAGTCGCGAAGAATTTATATCGTGTCCCGTGATCGAAATGCGCGACTTTCGCTCGAAACAAACGGCAAAACGCCGCCGTGCGCGCTGTTCACAACTTGCGCGACGGCGGATGATGTGAGGGAAACCTCTGAATACTCAGTGGGAACGGTTCTGCAGCAGCGTGAGCATCGCATCTCCGACGCGTGTAGCTGATGCGGGGTTTTGTCCGGTCACGAGATGTCCGCTCGTACACACTTTGACCTGCCAGTTGGGTGCGGGCTCGTGATGCGCGCCGCGCTCGACCAAGCGATCTGCGAGCATGAACGGCACGACCTCGGCGAGGCCGACCTCGCGTTCTTCTTCGTTGGTGAAGGCCGCGACGTACAAGTCTTTGACCAAGTAGTTGCCGCTCGACAGCTTCACGTTGGTGAGCGCTGCTGGTCCGTGGCACACCGCACCGACGACGCCGCCCTGTTCGTAGATCTTCGCGGTTAGCGCTGCGATCGCTGCGTCGTCAGGCAGATCCCACATCGCGCCGTGGCCGCCAGCAAAATAGATCGCGGCATAGTCTTCCGCGCGCACTTCACTCGGTTGCTTTGTGTTCTCGAGCGCCGTGCGCAGCTTCGGATTGTTCCAAAACGATGCGTTCACGCCATCGTTCAGGTCGAAGCTGTCTGGGTCGAGAGGCGCTTTGCCACCCTTGGGGCTGACGAAGTCGATGTCGTAACCACCGTCCCTAAGCACCTGATGTGGATGGGTGACCTCCGACAGGAAAAACCCACTGGGCTTTGTGCCTTTGCGATCGTGACTCGTGACGACGAACAACACCTTTTTGGACGTGATGGTCATATTGGCTCCCGGGCTTTTTCGACACATACGCACCAAGTGGCCACGCGCCACTGTGCGTTTTCAGCTCGCGATGAGGCTTCGGATGCGAGTGCCCACATCGCACGCGCATGTTGAAATCAAACCTTCACTCTGCGGCAACGCCGAGCCGCTATTGCTGAATTCACCGCGGCGCACTGTGGCCAACGTTTGACCGAGTCGAGGAGCCCACATGAGTCCTTCTGCGCGTTTCATTCACGCTGTGTTCAACTACGAAGGTCGCGGCTTGGATGTGCCGCAGGCGCTCGGGGAAAAGGCGAGCTATACGGTGCCCTCGGACCGCCGCGCGCAGCTGGTCTATGTGCGCGCGGGTAACTCGGGCGCCGAGCTTGTGAACTTGCAGTTGCTGCGCGACGGAAAGCTCTGCCGTTACTTCCCGATCGGTGCGCGCGCGAGCGTGCACGTTCCGCTGGCGGTGGTGGAGGAGATGTTTCCTGAGAGCAAGCTGGAGCTGCAGCTTGCAGCGCCAGCCAAAGCGAGCGGCACGCTCATCGTCGACATTGGGTTCGTGGAGCTGGATTGAGCAACCATGGAGGCTGATATGCTCAAGGAGCAGCTGGTAGTCATCGGTAACGGCATGGCCGGTGCGCGTGCGGTCGAAGAGATCTTGGCCGCGGGGGGCGCCGCTCAGTTCGAGATCACGATGTTCGGGGACGAGCCATACGGCAACTACAATCGTATTCTGTTGTCCAACGTGATGAACGGTTCGCAAGATCCGACCGAGATCTTCCTAAACAGCCTGCCCTGGTACACTGAGAACCGCATCAAGCTGCACGCGGGCACGCGCGTCGCGCGCATCGATCGCTTCGCGAAGGTTGTGTACGACCAAGCAGGTCAGGGCACGCCGTACGATAAGCTGATCATTGCTACGGGAAGCAGCGCGATGATCCCACCGATCCAGGGCATCTACGACGATGACGGTAAGCTGAAGCGCGGGGTATTTGGGTTTCGCACGCTGGACGACTGCAATGCGATCGTAGAAGCGGCACGTACGGCTAAGGTCGCTGCAGTCATCGGCGGCGGCTTGCTCGGTCTGGAAGCCGCGCGCGGCCTGCTGACGCACGGCTGCGAAGTGCACGTGGTGCACCTGTCCGAGCGCTTGATGAATCAGCAGCTCGATGGGGCTTCGGGAGCGATGTTGCTGGATGCCATGAAAGCGCTCGGCGTGCAGGTCCACCTCTCCAAGCACACGACTGCGCTGCGTGTGGAGCACGGCCGTGTAGCCGGCTTAGACTTCAAAGATGGGACGAGCCTGCCTTGCGACATGGTCGTGGTCTCGGCGGGCATCCGACCGAACGTGGATCTCGCGCTCGCGGCTGGTTTGACCGTGGAGCGTGCGATCGTCACGGACAATCACATGCGCTCGATCGACGACCACAACATCTATGTGGTCGGTGAGTGCGCGCAGCATCGAGGTATGGTCTACGGCTTGGTCGCGCCGCTCTGGGAGCAAGCCAAGGTGCTGGCGCTGCATATCACCCGCCGCGACACGTCTGCGCAGTATCTCGGCTCGCGGCTCGCCACCAAGCTGAAGGTGATGGGTGTGGAGCTCGCGTCCATGGGGATCACAGAACCAGTGGACGAAGAGGACGAGGTGGTCACCTTCGCTGAGCCTAAGCGGGGCACTTACAAGAAACTGATTGTTAGAAAAGGTCGGCTCGCCGGAGCGATCATGTTAGGGGACTTGAGTAAGGTTGGATATTTGATGCAGTCGTTCGACCGCAACACGCCGCTGCCGGATGAGCGCTTGTCGCTGCTCTTCGACATCGGCGCGCCTGCCGCGAAGGTCACCTTCGACGAGCTGTCCGCCGATGCGCAGATTTGCAACTGCAACGGGGTGTCGAAAGCGGCGATCGGTGACTGCGTGTCTGCCGGCAAGCGCACGCTGAAGCTGGTGATGGGCGCGACGCGCGCAGGCATGGGTTGTGGCGCGTGCAAGGGTATGGTCTCGGACCTCGTGGACTACTTCTGCGGGGGTCAGGCAGAGGAAGATCTGACTGCGAGCTACTACGTGCCGTGCATACCGCTCAGCAAACGCGAGCTGATCGACGTGGTGCGCGCACGCGGCCTGCGCGCTGTGTCCGCGGTGTTCGATGCCCTGTGCGACGGGGTTGAAGATCCGATGAGTAAGCCTGCGCTGGCGTCGCTGCTAGCGATCGTCTGGAAGGGTGAATACGAAGACGAGCGCGACGCGCGGTTCATCAACGACCGTGTGCACGGCAACATTCAAAAAGACGGCACGTTCTCTGTCATCCCCGAGATGCCGGGTGGTCTCACGAACGCAGCCGAGCTGCGGCGCATCGCGGACGTCGTGGACAAGTACCACGTGCCGCTCGTGAAGCTGACCGGCGGTCAGCGCATCGACTTGGTCGGCATCAGCAAGGAGCTGTTGCCCGACGTGTGGCGCGACTTGGCAATGCCGGCGGGCTACGCGTGGGGCAAGAGTTATCGCACGTGCAAGAGCTGCATCGGCGTGGATTACTGCCGCTTCGGCTTGGGGGACAGTATGGGCCTCGCGGTCGAGATCGAGCGACGCTTCCGCGGGCTCGACACACCCGGCAAGCTGAAGCTGGCAACGGCCGGCTGCCCGCGCAACTGCTCCGAGGCGCTCGTGAAAGACGTGGGCGTCGTCGCCGTGGAGGGCGGCAAGTGGGAGATCTATATCGGCGGCGCGGCAGGCTCACACATTCGTAAGGGCGATCTCTTGTGCACGGTCGACAGCTGGGAAGCCGTGCTGCTCTTGTCAGGACGCTTCATCCAGTACTACCGCGAGCACGCCAAATACAAAGAGCGCACGTACGTATTCGTGGAGCGCCTGGGCATCGAGCGGCTGCGTGCCCTGATCGTTGACGATTGCGACGGGCTCGCGGCTGAGCTCGACAAAGCCATGCAGGAGTCCACCGAGGCCACACGCGACGTGTGGCTCGAACGGGATGCTCCAAAGACCCCGAATCAGTTTCGCAGCATCTTGCCTGTGGAACGCTCGAGCGTATGGGGAGAGCCGTGACAGCGCGTGTCAAGTTGGGCTTGGTCGCCGATATCCCGCAGGGGGAAGGCCGCAGCTACCACGTCGACGCCCGCAATATCGCCGTGTTCCGCACCCGCGATGGGCGTGTCTTCGCCACGCAGGCGAAGTGCCCGCACCGCCAAGGCCCGCTCGCAGACGGGCTCCTCGGCTCCGACAGCGTCGTCTGTCCGCTGCATGAAAAGCGCTTCGATCTCACGAGCGGCTGCGAGCTCGGTGGCGGAGACTGCTCACTCGCAGTCTACAAAGTGCATGTCGATGCGAGTGAGCTGTGGGTTGAGCTGCCATAGCGCAAGTGCTCACGCGGCAGCTGGGCCATGATCGCGGCGCTCGAGCCTGAGCCCGCGCATGGTTCCTTCGGCTCGCCATGCTTCGAGCATGGCAGCCCAATCGAGCGCGCTTCCCATGTACGGAGCGGAGCGAAGCGCGGCGATCAGGTTGCGCGGCGTGCGGCCTTCGTTGTTGTAGTACCCGGGCGTGCAGCTCGCGTTGTATGCCGCGGCTTCAAACAGCTTGCTAAGGACGATCCGCAGCCAGTTGTACGCGGCTGCGCGCGTGGGCTCGACGCGCACGAAGCCACGTTCGAGGCAGTGTGCGATCGTATGGACTGTGTGCCGCGCCGTCTCGGTGATCGTGTAAGAGAAGTTCACCGCTTGACCGCCTTGCGTCACACTGTTGAGGAGAAGATTAGGAAAGCCGTGGAGGTGGACACCATGCAACGTCGCCGCGCCGCGCGCCCAGGCCTTTGACATCGGTACCCCGGCGCTGCCCACGGGATCGATCCCCAGCTGCCACGTTGCAGCGGCAGTCTCGAAACCTGACGCAAAGACGATCAGATCCACCGGATACTCGACACCTTGCGCCACGACAGCGCGCGGGGCGATGCGCTCTACGCCAAGGCCGTTTGTGTCGACCAACGTCACATTGTCGCGATTGAATGTTGGTAGATAGTCATCGTGAAAGCAGGGCCGCTTGCACATCTGCCCGTACCAAGGTTTCAGCGCTTCCGCTGTCGCCTTGTCCTCGACGATCGCATCGATGCGCGCGCGGATCTTCTCCATGTTCCGGAAGTCGATGAGCTCGAGCAGCTTGCGCTGTGCGGGGCGGAACGAGAAGCGACGCGTATCGGTCGATAGGAGCTCCGTCCAGCCGTCGTTGACCATGTCTACTGCTGGACGCTTGTTGGTGATCATTCCGATGAAGTTGCGGCTGCGCTCCTCCTGCCAGCCAGGCTTACTCGCCATCTCCTGGAACCACGCTGGGTCAGTAGCGCGCTGCCCACGTGGCCCCACGGCGGATGGTGTACGTTGAAACACGTATAGCTTCTTCGCTGCAGCTGCTAGCTTCGGAACGACCTGGACGGCGGTGGCGCCGGTGCCGATGATGGCCACGTTCTTGTCGAAGAGCTTGTCCATCGGTTCTTCCGGTCCACCGCCTGTGTACCTATAGTCCCAGCGGCTCGTATGGAAGATGTGACCCTGGAAAGAGTCGATCCCCGTGATGCTAGGCACTTTGACCTTATGTAAGACGCCGCCGGCGATCACGACGAAGCGCGCTGACAGTCGATCGCCTCGCGCTGTTGTCACGAGCCAGCGTGCAGCCGCTTCGTCCCACACCACACCTCGCACTTCGGTTTGAAACAGCGCTCTCGGGTAGAGCTGGAACTGACGACCTAACAGCTGACAGTACGCGAAGATCTCACTGGCATGAGCGTACTTATGCTTCGGCATGTAGCCAGTCTCTTCGAGCAGCGGTAGATAGCAGTACGACTCGACGTCACACATGCAACCGGGGTAGCGATTCCAGTACCATGTGCCGCCGAAGTCAGACGCTTTGTCGATGATGCGGTAATTCTTGATGCCACGCTTGTGCAGGTGCGCGGCCGTCATCATTCCGCCGAACCCTGCGCCGATGATCGCGACATCGATCTGTTCGACGACAGGCGCGCGCGTAAGCTCGGCCTGGGCGAAGGGATCCCGATCGAAGTCTGCGAATGCTCCGCGGAGCTCGACGGGGGGAGGGTCGCCGTCGGGCCGCGCCTGCATGCGTTTTTCGCGTTCCCTCGCGTACTTTGCCCGCAGCGCTGGCACCCGCGGAATAAGCTCCCGGAGATCGTCGCGCATGTCTGACTGGAATGGCCTCACTCGACGGGAACCTTCGCGATGCACTCTGCGCGTGCCGAACCCAGCCACAGCGTGTCCTCTGTCTTCAGTGTCACCGTGGCAAGCCCAAACTGTTCGGTGCCTTTGCCCTCATAGAGCTTTGTCACTCTGAATGTGGCTGGGTCGATCAGCGCAGCGCGGTAGTCGATGGCACACTGCGGATCGTCGGCAGCCACACAGGCGCTGACTTCTTCCAACGTGGCAACCTGGCCGGTGACTGCAAGCATGCCGTCGTCCGTGCGCCGAATGTTGTCAGGATAGAAGTCGAGCTCCATCGTGCGGCGACGACCTGCACCAGCGACGAGCGGCAAGTAGGTGACGCTTGCGTTCGCCCATGCAGCGACGAACACGCCAGTCTCGTCGTCCGACAGCTCGATGCCGTTGTTGCCTGGCAGGGCGCCGTCTGCGAGCTCGGACCAGCCAGTCGCAGCATCCCACGTGTACACGGCGCCGGTGTTTTCGCCTGCGATCAGCTGCTCCAGGGAGCCCTGGCCATTGGCAGCGGTGGCAGACAACACGAGCTGCCCGCCCGAGCGAGCCGCCACGGCATTGATAGAGTGCGCGGTAGGCGGTGCGATGATGCAGCCGGTCCACTCGAACGAAGGGGCCGCCGCTGAGGGCGTCACGCGAAAGACTTCGACCGATTCACGGCCACCATGATTGACCACGAACAACTCGTATGTGCCATCGTCGTTCGCGCGCAGGCTGAGTCCGTGGGCGGAGAAGAGCGCCGCATCGGGCGGAGAAGGGCAAGCGTCGTACGGTGGCGCTGGGATGAGATCCGGGCGCAGATCGAGCTCCAGCTTCTCGGCGGTGGCCGCCGCGCTGTCGATCAGGTGCAGCGCTCCCGATTGAAACATCGCGTCTCCTAGACCGCTGCCGATGATCCAAGCGCTGTCAGGGAGGGCGACCAGATCCTCGACGTTCTCCACGCCGCAGACCAGCTCCGGTTGCCCTACCACTTCAGGCGATCGGTCAGGCACGGCCGGGCCGGGACACCAGAGCAGTGTGAGGCACAGCCAATCCAAGAGCTGGTGTAGATGTTCGTGCACGTATGATTTCTCCCCATCGAACAGTGATGTTTGAGTGGTCGGCTCCGAGCACGGAGGCGAACAGATCGCGCGCGCGTTTGCAAGTGCACGCATGCGCATGTTGCTTGTGCTGCTTACCTCGTCGGTGAACAGACACATGGTTGTGTCATCGAGCAAAGCGCGCGACTCGGTCGATGCTGAACGCGGCTCTTTATAGCTCAGGCTAGCAACAACTGGTTGCGGCTCGCAGATTCGGGGGCGACGATATTCCGGGTGCTTTTCTGCGTGAGAGGTGATAATGCGAATCAGTAGCAGGAAGGTATGCCGGAAACGTTCGATTCGCTACCCGCCACGCTGCGGTTTCAGGGCGCTGAGGTGCGCCGTTCGCCCAACGGGCTGACCGCTCTGCTCGGGCGCGGCACGCGTGTGGTGCTGGAATGTGAAGGCGACGGCGGACTGCGTGCAGCGGAGCTCGCGGGGCCCGAGCTGCAACACGCGCTCGTGATCGCGCTGCGCGCGGTGTTCGAATGGCGGCCCACGACCGACGCGCTCACGGTCGCGTTGCCGTCGGAGATCGCCCGTGACTTGGCGCGGGGGGGATTTGTAGAGCTTTGTGCTACGCGTTGTGTGCGAGGTGCGCTTGCGCAGCACGCACCGCTCTGGTTGCGCGCCGAGCGTGCGGCGGAGTTTCCGCTGCGCTTTACGGTCAGCGATGGTAAGCGCCATCCTGTTCGACCCGAAAAGCCTTCGGGCGTCGTCTACGAGCGGCACGTGGCGCTCTTAGACAGTGTGTTGACGTTGCGGACACTCGACCCAGAGCGCGACCTTGGGCACTTCCATGCGTGGATGAACAGCCCGCGCATCGCACCGGTGTGGGAGCTGCAGGGCTCGCGTGCCGATCATCGTGCGTACTTCGAGCGACTCGAACGCGACCCACACACGCTGCCGCTGATCGGCGAGTTCGATCGCGAGCCGTTCGGTTACTTCGAGATCTACTGGGCCAAAGAAGATCGCGTCGCGCCCTTCTACGCGGTCGATGACTACGATCGCGGGCTGCACGTGTTGGTCGGCGAGGAGCGCTTCCGCGGTCCGCAGCGTGTGGCTGCATGGCTGTCAGGGCTCGCGCACTACGCTTTCCTCGATGACCCGCGCACGCGGACCGTGGTGGCCGAGCCGCGGGCGGACAACGCGCGCATGATCGACTACTTCGAAGCTTGCGGCTTCCACCGCCAACGCACCTTCCACTTTCCCCACAAGCGCGCAGCGCTCATGGTCCTACCCCGCGAGGTGTTCTTCGAGGAGCACTGCCCCTGAGATCACTCGAGCGTGTACCTGACACGCGCATTGTCTTGTGCTGAGCGAGGCGTTTGATCGAGAGATCTGCGGCACGCACTCACTATTAAACAGTGCGCGCCGCAAGACGCGCACGCACCTCTTTCACGAGCACCTTTGTCTCCTCCAGCGTGCAGTCGAAGGGGTAGACGAGAACACCATGGGCGCCCATGTGCAGCGCGAAATCCACGAGCTCGAGGGCGTGCGCCATCCCGATGTCGACACGCCGGCTCTCGGGCGCTTCTTTGAAGCGGCGGTAGAGGTCTTCGCTGAGCTTTAGTTCTTGGGAGGAGCGCAGAGCCTCGATGGCGCTCAGCGTGGTGATAGCTCCGACGCCTGCGAGTAGATACGTGCTGCCAATAGCTGCAGCGACGCTCGAGTGGTATTGGGCGAGTGACGTGCTGTCGAGTACCGGTTGTGTCACGAGGAAGTCGGCGCCGGCGTTCACTTTCAAGCGCGTGAGCGCGGCGGCGCCATCCCCGTAGGTTGCGTCGGGCGCGATGGCGGCGCCGATGAAGAGCGCCGGCCGAGGCTCGATGACACGACCGCTCATATAGCGACCTTCGTCCCGCAGCGAGCGCGCGAGCGCGACAAGCTCGAGGCCACTGAGCTCAAAGACACCGCGCGCTTCGGGGTGATCTCCGACTTCGGGCAGATCTCCGCGAATACAAAATACGTTGCGAATCCCGAGCGAAGCGGCACCTAAAAGCAGCCCCTGTTGCGCGATGATGTTCCGGTCTCGGCAGGTAACGTTCAGCACCACCTCATGACCGTGCTGGGCGAGGAGAGCTCCTGCTGCGAGGTTCGCGACGTGCGGAACCGCGAATGGCATGTCAGTAAGCTGAATGGCGTCCACATGCTCGGCGAGCTGATCTACGCCGCGCAGCAGTGCCGTGAGATCGGGACCATCCGGCGGACGGGCCTCGACGAGGCAAACGCGCTTGCCCTCGCGCAGGGTCGTCTCTAGCTTGCCCATGCGCTGACGCTCGCCCGGCGTGGCGGAGTCATTCAGCGATAGCGCGCGGTCGGCTGCTGGGCGGGAAGGTCGCTCCATCACCCCAGAACTTGCAGCCCCGTTGCGAGTGGGGCAAGTGCTGCCAGCGGCATCGCTCTTGCTGCTCTCTTCGGGATGATCGAGAGCGCTGCACATCGCAAGTCTTCTCCGCCCGCCAGCGCCGACAACGCAGCGACCATGGCGCGTCCAAACTTGTCTCAGCGGAGAGATTTGACACGCTGTTCTGTAGGTTCGCTGGAGGTGCCAGCTTACGCAGAGCGCTTGCTGGCCTTCCACCTCGCCCACAAGACAGAGCTACGTCGCATCGTTCGAAGTCTGCCCATCTCACGGGGCTCGCGAATTCTGGACGTGGCGTCCGGTGATGGGACGTACGGTATCTTGATGTCGCAGCGTGGCGCGCTGGTCACGGGCCTAGACCTGGAGCGCGGCTACCTCGAGCTCGCACGAGAGCGGGCCGCTGCCAGCGGCGTCGAGGTGGGGCTCGTCATGGGCAACGCCGAAGAGATGCCGTTCGCGAACGCGAGCTTCGACGGCGCGTTCTGTGCTCAGAGCTTCTACAGCTTACCGAATGTTCCCCGCGTTATCGCTGAGATGCGGCGGGTGGTGCGGCCGGGCGGGTTCGTCGCCGCGCTCGAGAACGATACCGTGCACCAGCTCGTGCTGCCGTGGCCGCCCGAGCTGGAGCTCAAGCTGCGATTGGCTGAGCATCAGGCGCTCGCCGCTGAGCGCGGCGACGAAGCTCGCTACTACATCGGTCGTTTTCTGGGCGCTGAGCTCGAGCGCGCGGGCCTCGAGCGCGCGAAGGTTCGGTGCTTCGCTACGCATCGCAGCGCGCCGTTCAGCTCCGATGAACGAAAGTTTCTCGCCGGCTATCTGGAAGAGCTGTTAGAGCGCGCGCTTCCGCTGCTCTCACCCGAGGACAAACGCGACGCGCAGCGCATTGCTGCGCCGGACAGCCCCGAGTGCATGATCGATGACGCGCGCTGCGCGGTGACTTATCTGGATGTGCTGGCGTGTGCGAAGGTTCCGAACGATTCGTCGCCTTAGACAGTCGAGCCGCGCGTGGCATGCAGCTCCAGGAGCTGTCCACCGATCTGCTGGAAGCGGGAAAAGTACCGGTCCGGATCGAGGAGTTGATAGGGAAGGTAGAGTCCGGGCGGCACCGCCGGCTTGCCATCGAGGCCCAGCAGCCGTTCGAGAAGCAGCGCGACGCCCAACCCTGTCAGTGGCATTTGGCCTTGAGGATGCACCACCGCGTGGCGAGTGCAGAGCGCCTGTCCGGAGCGGTCTGTGCCTGAGACCTCGACGATGATCTCGGTCGAGAACGGCTCGCCGCGCCGACGTGTCGAGCTGGTGCCGACCGCGAGCTTGAAGTCGAGGTTCGGCACATTCGTCGCGGTGCGCAGTGCGAGTACATCGTTGACCGAAAAGACGCTCCCCTCCACGACACTTCCATCCGCTGCACGAAACTTCGTTTTCAAGTCCTCGCCGGTGAGCCACTGGAGCGCACCAGCACGCCGCACCAAGGCTGCTGGCATCACGGCGTTCTGGCGGTCCATGTCGGTGTTGCCGGCCGGGCCGGTGACGTCTTGTTCGTCCAGTAGCGCGCCGATGCTGATGTGGTCCACTCGATCGAACGCTTTGACAAACGTCAGCGTCGGCACCGTCGTCGCACCCACCAGCCACTCTGTCCCGAGCACGACCGCTGACGACTGCGGCGAATGCGTGTACGCCGCGACCTCAGGGCCCAGCTCGAACAGCCCCGGCGAGATGCTGACGTGCGGTACGCCGCGCGCCTGAGCGAAGCGAAGCGTGGCGAGCCGCTGGTCGGTGAAGAACACCACCACCGCGCTGATCGCGCGATCGCCCAGCCCCAGATCATCCGCAGCGAGGTCGATCGACACGGCTTCCGCCGCCGTCAGCGACGCCGCTGCCTTCTCCGCCTTTTGCCGGTCGCGTCCGCCGATCAATAACGGCTGATCGGGATGAGCTTCGCGAAACAGGCGTGCAGTCCAGTGACCGACAGCGCCGGAGCCTCCGACGAGCAGGATGGGTTCTTTCGACATGATGACCTTTCAGCTTGCGTCGCGAGCGGCAGACTGGCCGCCGCGACGTAGAGCTTTACATACATCTGCCTGCGAAGCTTGCAGCGGCTTGCGGACACGCGGCGACAATGACCGTAGTTGCACCTCGCTGCGGGCTGCGCTCAGACCTCGCCGGGCCACCATCGACGAAGATTCGCGGCCCGTGGTGAGGCTGCTGTTCATCCGAGGTCCGCTGCGATATTTGCAGTCGTCGGCTTGCGTTCCAGTGCTGTCTACTGCGCAGACAGCGCCACGCGATCCTCGGAGCGCCTGGTCGCGTGCGCTTTGCTCGGCCATGCGATCAGCGGCGAGCGATGCAGCCAGGTGTCGCTTTGGACTTGGTCTAACACGAAGTTGGCCACGTCTTGGCGCGAGATGGTTCCGCCGTGGAATGTGGTGAGGTCGGTGGTCGCGCGGATGTCGTTGCGGCTGAGGTCGTTGTTCAGCACAGCAGGGCGAACGAGCACCCAATCGAGCCCGCTGTCTCGTACGAGCATTTCCTGGCGATCTTTGTCGGCGTACACGTTGCGCAAGAGCAGTGGGAAGATCAGCTTGTCGAACAAGAAGCCGCCGTGGCCGCGACTGTCACCTGCGCCTATGCCTGTGATGCAGATCAAGCGCGTGACGTGCTCGGCCTTCATCGCCTTTACCAGCGCGAGCGTCGCAGCGGAGAGCAGGGTCACCTTGCGCACCGGACTGGCCGGCGTGCCGAGCGCACTGATGACTGCGTCTTGGCCGCTCACGGCTGCGCGCAGGGTGTCTTCGTCGCGTGCGTCTCCGATGATGAGCTTCGCGCCTGTAAGATCCTTCGCTTTCTGGGGAGAACGAACTAACGCGCTGACGTGATAGCCCCGGGCGATCGCCTGACTGACAATCAGGCGACCAGTGGGTCCAGTAGCTCCAATCACCAAGATGTGCGGTTGATTAGTGTTGTCCATGTCACTTCTCCAAGTTGATAGTTTGATCTTACAAATTGCCTTGCGCGAGCAGCTCGCGTGTACGCGCGAGCGTCGATAGCAGAGCGCCGCGGTAGCCTTTGTCACTGTTCATCAGTGCTTGTTCTGCCTGCTCTTCGGGGCCGCCTGGCTGTTTGTCGCGCAGGCCGATGTAACAGTAGAACCGGAGCTGCAGTGCACCGGCTTCGTCCTCGAAGAGCTCGTTGATGATCACGCCCTCGCGCGGGCCAGTGACCTGAAAGAATGAGACCTTCTTTTCTGGATCGAAGCTGATGATCTCGCGGATGGCGTCACCGAGAATCGTGGCATCACGCACGATGTGCGTCGTGCTTTCTTCTACGACTTCGCAGTGCGTGCAGATGTTCGGCGGCAGAAACAGCCGAGCGTCGCGCGCTTTGCGCACGAGGCCGGTCCACGCTTGCGCGCGGGTCAAGGGGATCTCACCGTGTGGATTGACCGGAACAGTAGCTGTTGCGTAGATCATGGGTGTTGCCTCGGGTGGGGCGGTCGTTGTTCGCGACCGCGTGTGTTGTTCGAAGACACCCTCAACATAGGTGTTCCGCTGGCGCGCCGGAAGACGGTATATTTGGACGGACTGTCTACATGGTGGAACACATGGATCTGCTCGCACTCGCCGATTTCAACTTGGTCGCGCGCCACGGGGGCTTCGGCAGGGCCGCGCGTGCCACGGGCCGACCGAAAGCAACGCTGTCTCGCCGGGTCGCGGACCTCGAGAGCAGCCTCGACTTGCGCCTGTTCGAGCGAGGCGCTCGCGTGCTGAAGCTGACGCAGGAGGGGCGTGCGCTCTACGAGCGGACAGAAGTGTTGCTTACGGAGCTCGACGAGACGGCGGCTGCCATCGCCTCCGGTGGAGACAAGCCACGAGGAAGGTTGCGGATCAGCGCACCGCTGCTGTTCTCGCAGATCGCGATGGGCAAGCTGGTCGCCGAGTTCGTGCGGAAATTCCCGGAGGTTCGGCTCGAAGTCACGACGGATGATCGCGCTGTCGACATGGTCGAGGAAGGGTATGACCTCGTGATCCGCGTCAACCCCGCGGCCGACGCGAACTTGGTCGGACGTGTGTTTCTGCGCGACCGGCTCGTCGTCGTGGCGAGCCCCGAGCTGGCGCGCCCGAGGAAGAAGTCAGCCGTTCCAGCCGTCGTGCGGGGACCCAGCGACAGCAGCACGAGCTGGCAGATGACTACAAAAGCGGGTACGTCGAGCCTTGTCGTCGAGCCAGTGCTGCAGTTGTCGTCGCTCATCATGGTCCGTGATGCAGCGCGCGTCGGCGTCGGCGTCGCACGCCTGCCCGTGTCGCTCGTCAGTCACGACTTAGCTGCTGGCAGACTCGTGCGCTGGGGCGACGTTCCAGGTCCAGAAGCGGCGCTCTGGGCACTTTATCCATCACGCCGCCTGCTCAGCGCGCGCGTATCTGCCTTCCTCAACCACTTGGAAGCCGCGTTCCCAAACGGAACACCCGACGAGCTCGCGGCTTACATCGGTGATTGAGCGCGTTGGCACAGCGCGCCTCGGTCTACAATCGCGTTTGCAGAGGAAACCACGAAGTTAGCGGGTGATTCGACTTCACCTACGAGCGACTCGAAGCTCCCCCTTTCAGTCTCCTTGTCGCGACTTCGTCTTCTGGGGAACGTGCAAATGGTGGATGCGCACACTTCGCGAGCGGCATCGAACGCGATCGCAGCGTCGCTCGGCAGGTACAAGTCTGAGCTGTCACGGCTCGACTGCAGGTCGTGCGATGAGGATTGCCGCCAGGTGGATCGACCAGCCGCGCCGCATCCAGCGACACCGCGCCGCCGCTGCCTCCTCTGAAGTCTCCGCCCTCCGAGCCGCAGCCGCTCGTACCGCCCGCGCCGTTCGCGCGCAGCGTACCGGGCGCTTCTCGATGGCCGATGGCAACGCTCGTTGACTTCGCTTCGTCGTCGATGCGCTGCAATCGCGAGTGCTTGGCGCAAGATAGTTCGCACGAATACCATCGTAGTTCTGGGCGGGTACTACGCGACGAAGCGCAGCGGATGCTTCGCGCGGGGCCGGCGCAGGTACACCAGCAGCGATCAGTTGTTGGAGCTCACGCCTGACTCGACCTGGCTTCGGTAACCTGAAGCTTGCTCTTATGAAGAGGCGTGCGTAGCAGGTCGCGGCTGCGACGCGCGATGGTGGCTGCGTAGCAACAGCGCACCGAGCGACAATGCGCCGAAGATCATGCTGCCACCGCCAACGTAGTCATCGAACATGGCGAGGCTCTCGGACGCTGCAGCGATGATCCGCATCATGTTCTCGTCCAGCCGCATGCACGTGATGGTGAGTGCGCCCATTGCAGCGACGCCAGAAGCGCTCAGCAACACGATTCCTGCGTCGCGCTGCCACGCTTGGAAACGCTTGAACGAAAGCCCAGCGCATAAGAGCAGCGCTCCCAGCCCCGCGAACGAGCCCGCGATCCACCACTTCGGTGCAGCGTACGAGCTCGAAAGAAAGGCGAGCAGCATCGCGCCGTACAGCATCGTCACGGAGGCGACGTACAGTAGGACACTACACACTCGAGACACTTGGGTGACCTGCCGCGCTCTGCCCGCGAAAGAAAGCGTTCGCCGCGGGTCGATACAATAGGAACGTGACGACGAGGAAGAAGAGCACACCAGGAATCAAGGTCACAGTGAATGGCGACGTGGCGAAGCCGATCACGATCCCGACTGCGCTCCATGCCACATATGTCGTGCGCGCCCACGCCTTACCGCGAAGCATCGAGAGGCCGCACACGATCATCACGAGCAAGCCGGTCGCCTGCATGGCGTACTGCACCGGGAGCGGCAGCTTGCTTTGCGTCATGAGCTCCTTCGCTACCTCGTTGTTCATCATGGCGAGCGAGGAAATCACCGAGATCCCGCCTGCAATGATCAGCAACCACGAAATAATCGCCACCGACTTGGGCCTCTCGTGCATATCCCCTCCTGAGCTGGTCGGCAGATTCGCATACCACCCGCGGCCGCTCAAGCATCCAATCTTCCACGTGCAGAGACCACAATGCGCTCGTTCGTCGGCATGTTTGGCGGTTGGGGGGCCCGCCATCCCCGCCGCTGCTGATAGCTGCAGCGGTCAGAGAGTCGGGCAGCGTCCAACATCGTCGCCGCTCACAGCTGCTGCCGCGGCATGCTGAGAGCTTCACGTGTCGGCCTTGCTGGCACGGGCCTTTCGTGGCTTGAAATTCCCATGGGTCCACGCCGGGTTTGTCTTATCCATGTCTGGCTCGTTGTGGCGGTGTGCGCTTGCTCTAGCGGCACGCCCGCGCCCGCGTCGGCACGCTGGGCTTCGCTGCAGGCGCGCTTCGGCGCAGCTCGCGATATTGCGCTGGCCCCATGCCGAGCTTGCGCTTGAAGGCGCGCATCAGGGTCTTGACCGTGCCGAAGCCGACGTCGAGCGCGATGTGGTCGAGACAGTCGTCGCCAAGCTCCAAGCGCCGGCAGGCCGCTTCGAAGCGCACGCTTTCGACGTAGTGGGCCGGCGTCACGCCCAGCTCGCGTGCGAATGCGCGAGCGAAGTTGCGTGGGCTCATCCCCACGCGCAGCGCGAGCTTCTCGACGCTCAAGTCCGCGTCCGGACGATCGGCGATGAAGAGTTGGAGATCGCGCAGCGGCCGGCGCGTGGACGACTGGGACTGAAGTGCCGCGCTCAGCTGCGGCTGACCGGAAGGTCTTTGCACGAACAGCACCAGCCAGCGCGCGATCTCACGCGCGAGCGCATTGCCTAGATCTTCTCGCACCAGCGCGAGCGCGAGGTCCATGCCCGCGGTCGCGCCCGCCGAGGTGTACACGTTGCCATCGCGCGTGTAGATCGGCGCACGCTCGACCGAGATGTCCGGGAACAGTCGCGCCAGCGCGTCGCAGGACGCCCAGTGCGTTGTGGCCCGACGTCCACGCAAGAGGCCGACCTCTGCCAGGAGAAAGGCGCCCGTGCACACCGACGTGACGCGTCGGCAGAGTGCAGCGAGCCGTAGCACCTCGGACTTCAGCGCAACCGACTGCATCGCAGCGAGCATGCCATTGCCCCCTGCGATGACCAGCGTATCGAATGGCTCGACGATCTGGTGCGTTGCACGCGCTGTGTTGAGCGACACATGACTGGTGCTCGGCACCGCGCCGCCGTGTTCGCTCACGAGCTCGACTTCGTACGCGGCTGACTGCCCAGCGATTGGCGATTCAGCGGTCGCGTCGACAAGATCACTCGTTTCGGTCGCGCCCAACGCCGGATCCCAGTGGGCTCGCTGCGACCAGAGCCGCCGTGCCATCGTGAACACCTCGAGCGGTCCAAACACGTCGAGCGAAAACGCACCAGGCAACACCAAGATCTTGCAGTGACGCGTGTTCGACACGGATGACAAGGTCGCGTCTGCCATGAGGCCCATCGTGAGATTCGAGCGGGCAAGCGTCAATGCGCTCCGGGCGGGCGCGGCGTTTCGTCGCAGCTGGCAGGATCTGTCCAAGAGTTGTCCTTTGCTTCGAGTCCGCGCGTCGGCAGGTTCCAAGCTGCTCTCTCAGGAGGAAACCATTGAGATCGAACATTCAGACAATCATGTGTGTTGTGTGGAGCGCAGTTGCCGTCGCGGCGCCCCGTGTGGCGCTGGCCGACGCCGACAGCTGCACCGAGCTCGCCGCTACGATGCTCGACGACGTGACGATCGAAACCGCAAAGGTGCAGCCCGCAGGTGAGCCCGTGGAAGGCGCGCTGGTCCCCAACGCGAGCGGTGCGCCGGGTCCGCTGTCCGGTCTGCCTGCGTTCTGTCGCGTGATTGGCCGCGCGGAGCCCGAAGCCGGATCGGACGTTCGTTTCGAAGTGTGGCTGCCGATGCGCGCGTGGACCGGACGCTACACCGGGGGAAGCAATGGCGGCTTTGCCGGATACATCTCGTATACCGATCTCGCGGCGGCTGTTCTCGCAGGTCATGCGGGTGCGTCGACTGACACGGGTCACGTCGGAAGTACCGACGTCGACAGCAGCTGGGCAGTGGGGCGTCCCGAGCGCGTGCGCGACTACGGCTGGCGAGCCATCCACGTGACGACGGTCATCGCGAAGCAGCTCATGGCGGCGTACTACGGTCGCGGTCCAGATTATTCGTACTTCATCGGTTGCTCGAATGGCGGCCGGCAGGGGCTCATGGAGGCGTGGCGCTACCCCGAAGATTACGACGGCATTATCGCAGGCGCGCCTGCCGCTCGCTTCACTACGCTCGTCGGCTCGTTCATCACGACGGTGCAAGCTCAGCTTCCGGAAGGCGCGGCTCTGCGTCCCGAGCAGTTCTCGCTCGTGCAGTCTGAAGTGCTTAAACAGTGTGATGCGCTCGACGGTCAAGACGACGGCCTGGTATCGAACCCACGTGCCTGCCGCTTCGACGCCACGTCGCTCTTGTGCGGCAACCAGAGCTCGGCCGACTGCCTCACGTCGCTGCAGCTCGACGCGTTCTCGCAGATCCTCGAAGGTCGTCGCGATCGCTACGGGCGAGTCGTCGCGTTCGGCTATCCCGCATCCGGCGCGGAAGCAGGCCCGCTCGGCTGGGGCGCGTGGTTCGCCGCTGCTGGCGGCGTGAAAACTCCACACGCGACATTTGCAGACGGGTTACTGCAGAGCTTGATGCCTACGCCCACAGCGACCGCAGAGACATTCGACTTTGATGGCGACCGGGAGGCGCTCGAAGATGCGCTCGGACCCGATCTCGATGTCGAGCCGCGCCTTCGTCCCTACTTTGAGCGCGGCGGCAAGCTGATTCTCTGGCAGGGCTGGGCCGACGGTGGGGTCCCCGCGCCGCTGACGCTCTCCTTCCACCGCGCGCTCGCACGCAACGCCGGCTCGCTCGCCGACGACGCATTGCGCTTGTTCATGGTGCCGGGAGTACAACACTGCAGCGCCGGCACAGGTCCCGATCTGCTCGGACAAGCTGGCGCTCCGCCGCCACAAGCTGCACCGGAGCGCAGCCTCGGTGCTGCGCTCGAAGCGTGGGTGGAGACGGGCCGTGCGCCAGACAGCGTGATCGGCGGCTTCAGCAGCGACACGACGGGCGAGCGCACGCGCTTGGTATGCGCGTATCCTAAGAACGCTGAGCTGCAAGACGGCAAAGATCCGAATAAGGGTGAGAGCTACGCCTGCCAGGACTGAGCGTTGGTTGCGTCACGTGCTCTGAGCACCGTGCCCGCCTCGCGAGGTTGCGCTTCGCGGTTGCAGGCGACGCTACCCGCGGTTGCGTCTCCGGCGCGGGCGGGTGCGCTGGCCGTCGCTGCGCCGAGGCATGTTCGTTGCACACCGCGTCTTCCAAACTGTTGACCTCGGAGGCTACATGCAATCGACCGGAGTGACTTGGGGCGTGTTCGGTTCGGCATTGGGTGTCGCGCTGATGCTCGCGGGATTGGCCCACGCCGCGCCGAGTGGAAAGGACGATCGTTGTGACGCTTCGTTCTTTCCACCCGACTCGGAGCCGTACGGAGTGAGCTATGAGGAATGGGCGGAGCGCTATCAGCAGTGGCTCTTCGGCTTTCCTGCGACGGCCAATCCCGCAGCTGACAACGCGCCACCTGAATCGAACCAATCAGGTCGCGTGTGGTATCTCGCGACAGTCACGGGCAGTCGTAGTGTCACACGACACATGACTGTTCCGGCGCACACGGCGCTCTTCTTCAGCGCGCTGTCCATTCGCGTCAACAATAAGGAGTGTCCCGAGGACACAACCTTCAGCACCGCAGAGCTCACGGCCAAAGCAGAAGAGCTGTGGCAAACCGCACTCACAGCCAGCGTGACGATCGACGGCCGAGAGGTCGAAGGCTTCGATGACCTCCAGACCTCACCGTTTCTCGTGCAGACCGACGCGTTCGAAGCCACGCTGGCGGATCACGACAACCTCCAGGCGGCTGGTGGGCTCACTTGTGTGCCCGACGGGATCACTATCTATCCAAACGTCGCGCGGGGCGTGTACTTGATGGTGAAGCCGCTATCACTTGGCCACCACACGATTCGCATCGTAGGCGTCGCGGGACCGCCGGATGATCCCGCGTTCGAAAAAGACGTCACCTACGAAATCGATGTAGTGCGCCGCCACTAACACTTGTCAAAACCGACAGCCGGCAAGCTCCGGCTGTCGGGCTGGCAGATATGCTGCGAGCCAGACCCCAGCGCGGGCAACATGTTCGGCGAGCATGAGAGTTGGTTCAGGGCCGAACTACGCTCATGAATCGCAAGCTTTTGGCGCCCTCGGAGCGCCAAACCAAGTTGTCTCCAGCGGTCCATAGCCCTGTCGCGCCGCGCTCGAGCGTTGCGAAGTGGCAGTCCCCCAGCGCGAATACGGCAGCGAGCCGATCTCCTGCAACCAGGTGTGGCCCGTTTTCGATGGGGTATACGGCGAGATCGTCCTCCGAGTCGGAGCGTTGCACGAGGTCCAAGTCATCGCCTTTTGCCAGCACCCTGCTGTTGTCGGGCGCCCCGGTGCCGCTCACTACGCCGTGGATGCTGACGCGGTTCGACGTCGGCCATTTAGCTCCCTCGGGCCACATGGCTCCCTCGCAGTTGCCGATAATGCGGAGTTCGACGAGCTGGCCAGAAGCACTTGCTGTCCACGTCTGCGCGACCCACGCAGAAGCTGTCACACTGGTCTCGACGGCACCATCGGGGTCGAGCACGTCTTTGTCAACGCGCATGCACATGCCATCTACGCATGTATTCGTGCCGTCACATCGGCCCACGGTGCCACGATAGCTGACTGGGAGGCACCCCGACCCTTGCACCCCGCAGTTGGCGCAGAGGCCGCAATCCTGCTGGCAGCACACGAGCTCATTCGTAGTCTTTCCGGACCCGCTGCAATGCGATGACGCGCAGTCATCACTAGAGCTGCATGTAGCTCCTAGACTGAACGCGCAGCGACCCATTCCATTGCACGTCATGTTCTTGACGCCACAGACGTCGTCCGTCGCTCCTGCTTCGACGTTTTCACATCGACCATTCGATCCACATCGCTGACACTCCAAGCAGTTAGCGCTCCCGCAGCACACACCGTCGACACAATGGTTGCTCGCGCATTCAGCTGCGCCAGCGCAAGGACTGCCAAGTGCAGCACCGCCTTGCGCGCCTTTTCCTGCTTGGTCAGAGCGTGTCGGGACTCCAGCGTCTGTCGATGCGTTCGTAGTCGATCCGCCATTGGCTGCCGGTGCGGTGTCGGCGCCTTTAGCAGTTGCACCGCCGGAGCTTGCCGAAGAGCTCGTGCTGACTTGTTCAGCGCTCTCGTTCGACGTGGGTGCGACGGTCTCGGTGCTCGCGGACGCCGAGGGCGAATCGGACGCGGCCTTCGTCTCGGTCTGGGCGAGCATGGATACTTCCGGCAAAGCGCATGCGCCGACGCTCGCCAGAGCTAGCGCAAGTACTGGGCGGCGAAACCCAAATGCCGCAGTTGATCTGAAGCTTCCCACCGGGCCCATCGAGTACCATGTCGCTCCTGCTCTGCGTACTAGCAACGCTCACCAGGGAAAGACATGTGTTGATGATGTTGCGCGATAGGGTGTCCCTACGAGCACGAGCGCACAAGCTTGCCCACGCCACCGTGCTGGCGCATGCCGTTACTGGCGCAACACGCGCAGGAACGGCGGTGCGCCGACTCGACCCAAGGCCTTCTGTTGCATGAGCTCAGATGAAGTGCGAAGCGCAGTGGCTCTAGGCATGAGACCGACCAGCGAGCCAGCGCCGAGGACTGATAACTGCCTCAGGCGGAGCTCATGCGTCAGATTTCGTATACTACTTCTTCGGGCTCGCTGCGAAGGCTTCCATCCACGTGCGCACTTTGCTTAGCCGTGCTCATAGACTCGCTCGCTTGTTATGGCGAGCATCTGTCCTTGTATGCCTTGGCATTCAAAGCAAACACATTGCTCTGACTGTCGACGACATACACAACCCCCTCGAGCACCAGTGCCGAAGATGTCGCGGCTCCAAACATCGCACCATTTGGAATGTCGAACGTCCAAGCCTCCCGCAGCGACGCGATATTATGGCGACTCCACTGTTGCACGCGTGCCTGCGTACGTGCGATTCGCCATGGGCCATTCGTCGCTCGCTGCAGCCAGCTCGGGCGGCACACCGTTCTTCGGCGCCTTTTCTTCGCCATCTAGCCGCTGAGCCGTCAGTGTAGCGAACTGCGCTCGCAGCTCATGGCTGCACCCTGCAGCGCAGCTGCGAAAGCAACATCGAAACACTAAGAACGCGTGTTCATCGTCCGGGCTCTTCAAACCTAGCGCCCGTCACAATCGCCGAGAGCAGACCTGTGCGACCATCTATCGCGAGCTACGCGCCCCTGGTTATCCCACGCGGGCGCCGCGAGAGGTGCTGCTGGAAGAACTCCGCGAAGCTTATCAACGTCGCCTTTCCCCCATCCGCTACTTCGACGAGCTGGGCGTATCCTCGACTCTTCGAGCTCGCCCGGTGCGGACCCGCTGCTGGGTGGTGGGGCAGGGGCGCCGAGGGATTT
>Ga0190269_10000323_pt1 | contig 25771 bp, 20 predicted proteins | sample Popmic249IS_FD_133749 | JGI IMG/M metagenome (GOLD analysis project Ga0190269, IMG submission 133749) | Populus adjacent soil microbial communities from riparian zone of Blue River, Arizona, USA - 249 IS | ecosystem: Environmental > Terrestrial > Soil > Riparian zone | place: USA: Arizona... | reverse complement strand
GCTCGAGAACCTGCTGCGGACCGGGGACGGCGCGAACGTCACCGCCGACCACGTCCGTGCGCTGGCGAACTGGGACCCGCAGGCGGAGCCGGACACCGAGATCCAGTTCACGCCCGCCCGGGTCGTGATGCAGGACTTCACCGGCGTGCCCTGCGTGGTCGACCTGGCCACGATGCGTGAGGCCGTCGCCGAGCTGGGCGGCGACCCCGCCAAGATCAACCCGCTGGCGCCGGCCGAGCTGGTCATCGACCACTCGGTGATCGCCGACGTGTTCGGCGCGCCGGACGCGTTCGTGCGCAACGTGGACCTGGAGTACCAGCGCAACCTCGAGCGCTACCAGTTCCTGCGCTGGGGCCAGGGCGCGTTCAACGAGTTCAAGGTCGTCCCGCCCGGCACCGGCATCGTGCACCAGGTGAACATCGAGCACCTGGCTCGCACGGTCATGGTGCGCAACGGCGTGGCCTACCCGGACACCTGCGTCGGCACCGACTCGCACACTACGATGGTCAACGGGCTGGGCGTCCTGGGCTGGGGCGTCGGCGGCATCGAGGCCGAGGCCGCGATGCTGGGCCAGCCGGTGAGCATGCTGATCCCGCGGGTCGTCGGCTTCAAGCTCAACGGCTCGCTGCCCGAGGGCACCACCGCCACCGACCTCGTGCTGACGATCACCGAGATGCTGCGCAAGCACGGCGTGGTCGGCAAGTTCGTCGAGTTCTACGGCGAGGGCGTCACCGCGGTGCCGCTGGCCAACCGCGCCACGATCGGCAACATGAGCCCGGAGTTCGGCTCCACCGCCGCGATCTTCCCGATCGACGCCGAGACCGTGAACTACCTGCGGCTCACCGGCCGGTCCGAGCAGCAACTCGCGCTGGTCGAGGCGTACGCGCGCGAGCAGGGCATGTGGCACGACCCGTCGGTCGAGCCGGTGTTCTCGGAGTACCTCGAGCTCGACCTGTCGACGATCGTGCCGTCGATCGCCGGGCCCAAGCGCCCGCAGGACCGCATCGTGCTGGCCGACGCGAAGGCGCAGTGGCGCGGCGACATCCGCAACTACGTGCAGGACGACGACCAGTACTCCGCGCCCGAGGACGTCGCTGACGGCCCGGCCGACGAGGCGTCCGCGGAGTCGTTCCCGGCGTCGGACTCCCCCGCCAACGGACGCAACACCGAGGCTGACAAGCCGCATCACAACGCCCCGGGCACCAACGGCCGCCCGTCGCGCAAGGTGCCGGTCACGATGGCCGACGGGACGACGTTCGAGCTCGACCACGGCGCGGTGACGATCGCCGCGATCACGTCGTGCACGAACACGTCGAACCCGTCGGTGATGATCGGTGCGGCGCTGCTGGCGAAGAAGGCCGTCGAGCGCGGCCTGACCCGCAAGCCGTGGGTGAAGACGACGCTGGCGCCGGGCTCGAAGGTCGTCAGCGACTACTACGACCGGGCCGGGCTCACGCCGTACCTGGACAAGATCGGGTTCAACCTGGTCGGTTACGGCTGCACCACGTGCATCGGTAACTCCGGGCCGCTGCAGGACGAGATCTCCGCGGCGATCAACGAGGCCGACCTGGCGGTGGCCGCGGTGCTGTCGGGCAACCGGAACTTCGAGGGCCGGATCAACCCGGACGTCAAGATGAACTACCTGGCCTCGCCGCCACTGGTCGTGGCGTACGCGCTGGCCGGGTCGATGGACATCGACATCACCACCGAGCCGCTGGGGACGGGGTCGGACGGCCAGCCGGTGTACCTGCGCGACATCTGGCCGTCGCCGCAGGAGGTCGAGGAGGTCATCGCCTCCGCGATCCACAGCGAGATGTTCTCGCGTGACTACGCGGACGTGTTCGCGGGCGACGAGCGGTGGCAGAACCTGCCGACGCCGACCGGCGACACGTTCGAGTGGGACGCCGACTCGACCTACGTGCGGAAGCCTCCCTACTTCGAGGGTCTCTCCCGGGACACGACGCCGGTCGAGGACATCTCCGGCGCGCGGGTGCTGCTGAAGCTCGGCGACTCGGTGACCACCGACCACATCTCGCCCGCGGGCGCGATCAAGGCGGACTCGCCGGCCGGTAAGTACCTGACCGAGCACGGCGTGGAGCGGCGCGACTTCAACTCCTACGGGTCGCGGCGCGGCAACCACGAGGTGATGATCCGGGGCACGTTCGCGAACATCCGCCTGCGCAACCAGATCGCGCCGGGCACGGAGGGCGGGTTCACCCGGGACTTCTCCTCGGACGGCTCCGTCACCACGGTGTACGACGCCGCGCAGAACTACGCGGCCGCCGGTACCCCGCTGGTGGTGCTCGCGGGTAAGGAGTACGGCTCGGGGTCCTCGCGTGACTGGGCGGCGAAGGGCACCGCGCTGCTGGGCGTGAAGGCGGTCATCGCCGAGTCGTACGAGCGGATCCACCGCTCGAACCTGATCGGCATGGGCGTGCTGCCGCTGCAGTTCCCGGCCGGTGAGTCGGCGGAGTCGCTCGGGCTGACCGGTGAGGAGACGTTCTCGTTCACCGGCGTCACCGAGCTGAACAACGGCTCGACGCCGCGGACGGTGAAGGTCAGCACCGACACCGGTGTCGAGTTCGACGCCGTGGTGCGGATCGATACGCCCGGCGAGGCCGACTACTACCGGCACGGCGGCATCATGCAGTACGTGCTGCGCAGCCTGCTCTGAGTCGTTGCGCCGGGGCCCTCGGGCCCCGGCGCACTTGTAAACCAGACGTACGGATTGCAAGACGCTGATCGGGCTGTCACGATCGGGGCATGCCCAAGGTCAGCCAGCTGCACCTCGACGCCCGGCGCCAGGAAATCCTGGCCGGTGCCAGGGCCTGCTTCGCCAGGCACGGCTACGAGGGCGCGACGGTACGCCGGCTCGAGGAGGAGACCGGCCTCTCCCGGGGCGCGATCTTCCACCACTTCCGCGACAAGGAGTCGCTGTTCCTCGCCGTCGCCGAGGACGACGCGGCGGAGATGGCCGCGGTCGTCGCCGAGCAGGGCCTCGTCCAGGTGATGCGCAACCTGCTCGACGACGAGTTCAGCCCGGAGCAGGCCGGCTGGCTCGGTACGCAGCTGGAGGTGTCGCGCCGACTGCGCACGGACAAGGACTTCGCCGCGCGCTGGGCGGCGCGCTCCGAGGCGATCTCACAGGCCACGCACGATCGGCTGGCCCGCCAGCGCGAAGCCGGTGTGCTGCGCGAAGACGTCGACGTGGACACGCTGCAGCGGTTCCTGGAGCTGGCGCTGGACGGGCTGGTGCTGCACCTGGCGATGGGCCGCCCCGCCGCGAAGCTCGGCGCCGTGCTCGACCTGGTCGAGGAAGCGGTCCGCCGGAGGCGGTGAACAGTTCGTGCCGCCGGGGGTGCACACTTCGTGCCGCCGCAGGGGCACGACGTGTGCATCGCTCAGCGGCGGGCCTGGATGACGGGAGCGCCGGCGACGTCGAGGTCGTCCTTGACCACGAAACCGGCGTCGGTGAGCTCCTCGCGCAGCTCGTCGGGGGTCACCGGCCAGGTGTAGAACTCGGTGGCCGCCTCGGAGAGGACCTCGCCGTCGGCGTCGAGCACCGTGTACCGGTACTCCCACCACTGACGCTGCCCGGCCGGCTCGCCGCGGACCGAGCCGACGACCGTGTGCGCCCCGACGGCGACCCGCCCCAGCTCCCGCGGCTGCTGCGCGACCGGCTCGGTGAGCTGCGGCTCGTCCAGCAGGAACAGGCCGCCCGCGACGAGCGCGTCGCGCACGCCCGCCCAGATGTCCGGCCGGTACGGCGGCGGGAAGGCCGGGCTGGTGTCCAGGCACACCGCCAGGTCGGCGAACTGTGCAACGGCGAACCGCTCGGCCGCCTCGGGCAGCACCGTGGTGCGGGCCCGGAGCGCCGGATCGGCGGCCAGCCGGCCGTAGAGCGCGGTGCGCATCCCCACCGAGGGCTCCACCGCGACGATCGGGACCCCGGGCACCTGGACGGCGAGCGCTGCCAGCACCGAGCCGGTTCCCGCACCGAGGTCGAGGATGCCGTGCCGCACCTCGGCGCCGGCCGCGGCGAGCAGCGCGGAGGCACGGGCGGCGGACCGCTCGGCATGCAGCAGGTCGTGGTACTGCGCCGCGGCCGCGTAACCGTCCACCACTGCTGACACTCTCCCCGCTCCGGAAACTCTCTGCGGACCCTAAGCGCAGCGTGTGGGCTTCCGGCAGGCCTGAACCCAATTCTTGAGACAGAGATAGGGCTGGTCAGGGGCGTGCGCCCGGTTTGCGGGCCTTGCGGCGCGGGAGCGCGGCGGGATCGGGCGTGGTGCGGGACGGGTGCGCGGGGCCGGAACCCGTCAGCGGCAACCGACCGGCGCCGACGAGGTCCCCGTGACGATCTCCCTGCCTTCGATGCCCCGGATGCGTACCCTCGGCGCGGCTCTCGCCCTGTCGGCGCTCAGCGGCATGGGGATCGCCCCGGCCGCCGCCACGGCAGCAACCCCCGCCGGAGCACCGGCCGCGGCACCGGCGACGACGCCCGTCGCGGTGCCCGCCGCCCCTGCGAAGCTGCCGACCGCGATCGAGCCGCTCGCGCCGTACGTCCCCCAGACCTCCTGCGAGTGGGTCGACAAGCCCGGCTCGGTCGCCTTCGGCGCGCTGCTCAAGGCCACCTACCCGGACACCTCCTTCGGGGTCACCCGTGGCTGCACCGGCACGATGAACAGCGAGCACTACGACGGCCGCGCGGTCGACTGGATGAACTCCGTCCGCAAGCCGGCCCAGGCCGCCCAGGCCACCGCCCTGCTCAACTGGCTCTTCGCCACCGACGCCGCCGGGAACAAGTACGCGAACGCCCGCCGGCTCGGCGTCATGTACATCATCTGGAACAACCGGATCTGGGGCAGCTACAACCAGACCTGGACGGCGTACTCGACCTGCGCGTCGCACCCGGAGGCGGGCTCGGACACCACCTGCCACCGCGACCACGTGCACTTCAGCCTCAGCTGGTCCGGCGCGATGAAGCGCACGTCGTTCTGGAGCGGCTCGGTGGCCGCGAACGACTACGGACCGTGCCGCAGCGCCGACCTGAACTACGCGGCGCCGTACCGGTCCGCGAACGCCACCCGGTGCGCGTCCTACCCGGCGGTGTCCGCTCCGACCGGCTCGTCCACCGCCTACGCTGGCCTGGTCAAGTTCTCCGGTGCGCAGCTGCAGAGCGGCGCGAACGGCAACGCGGTGAAGGCACTGCAGACCGGCCTCGGCCTTACCGTGGACGGCTCGTTCGGCCCGGCCACGGCCGCCGCCGTGGCGGCGTTCAAGACCGCGCACGCCCTGCCGGCCACCCCGGTGGTGGACGCGGCGACGTGGCGCGTGCTGCTCGCCGCGGCCAAGCCGGTCGGTCCGGTCGCGGCCACCCCGAAGCCCGGCGCCGCCACCCCGAAGCCCGGCGCGACCGCCGCGAAGCCCGGCGGGACCACCACCGCGAAGCCCGGCGGGACCACCGCCGCGAAGCCCGGCGCGACCGCCGCGAAGCCCGGCGGGACCACCGCCGCGCCCGCCACCGCCGCGCCCGCCACCGCCGCCAAGCCGGCCGGGAGCACGGCCACCACCCCGGTGGTCGCCAACCCGCTCACCCGGTACCGCGGCACCGTCCTGCGCTACGGCTCGAAGGGTGCCGCCGTCACCGCGCTGCAGCGGCGCCTGAAGCTTCCGGTGGTCACCGGAACGTTCGCGACCAAGACGCAGACCGCGGTGAAAATCTTCCAGCGCACGCACCACCTGAAGGTCACGGGGGTCGTCGACCGTGCGACCTGGATCGCCCTCGGCGCCTGAGCGATTACACAGAGTAGGGAAATTCCAGACTTCTGTATGTATCACCCCACCGAACGGTCAGCGGCACAGCGGCGGAATGGCGAAGAGTAGCCCCCAGTAACGGTAAGATGATCCGGTAATGTCCGTATTTGGGGGCTGCGCCGTGGTCGATTTGGGCTTTTTGTTAGTCCTGTGAGTCCGGTTAGCGCGATTCATGAGGCTTCTACTCTTGATCTCATGAGCCGCATGGAATTACGCACCGTCACCGACAGCGCCGGTGGAACCGACGTCGCAGCGTCCGCACCGGTCTTCGTCGACACCACCGGACGCCGCGCGCGGTGGCTGCGGGTCCTCTCGGTCCTTCTCTGCCTGCTCTTCCTCGCCTACCTCGGGGCGCTGGCCGGTGGCTTGTTCGGCTCCTCGGTCGACCTGTCGACCGCGATGCCGACCGCCGCTGCGTCGGCGTCCGCGACCGCTTCGGCCACCGCGGGGTAGCGCCGGTCGGGGCGGAGTGGCGGCGCGTACCGACCGCCGCCGACTCCGGTCGGCCGACCGAAGGACTGCGATGGCCCGGTCCGTCCGCAACCCCCAGGAGCCCGCCGAGGGCCCCGGGTCCGAGCCCGGCCGCGCCGGGAACGAGCCGCCCCGACCGGCCGGACCCGGCCGCTCCGGGACCGACCCGTCCGGGCCCGCCGGGTACGACCGGCCGCAGGAGCACGCGCCGGGCTCCGCGACGGCGCCGGGCCGACCGGAGCACCCCGGCGACGCGCGGCCCGCGGGCCCTACCGCTGCCGTGCCGACCCCCGGCGGCGCCCGTCCCGCGACGCCGGTCCCGCAGGGCGAGGACGAGGACAGCGGTCCCCCGGCGCCGCCTCCCGCCGCCAGGCAACGACGCGGCCGGCACCACCGCAAGCCGAGCCCGCACGAGCAGCGACGAGGTGCCGGGCGCGGAGAACGGCGCGTCCGCAGCCGTATCCCGCTCGTCATCATCCTGGTCGTCTTCCTCTGCGCGGTCCTGTTCCTCAACGCGGTCGCCACGGCGTCCGTGGGAGCCTCCAGCACCGTGCACGAGGCGGGCAGCGCCTCGACCGTGCCGGACGAGATCACCGACGGCGGGCCGGTCATCGACACGACCCAGGGCCGCACCACGTCCTCCTTCACCATGAAGGAGAAGACGATCGCCCTGACGTTCGACGACGGCCCCGACCCGCAGTGGACCCCGCAGGTCCTCGACGTGCTCAAGAAGCACGACGTGGACGGGACGTTCTTCATGGTGGGCGCGCGCATCACCGAGGACCCGAGCATGGCCAGGCGGGTGCACCGCGAGGGCAACGAGATCGGCATCCACACGTTCACCCACGCCGACATGTCCACGATCGCGGCGTGGGAGCGACGCCTGCAGTACTCGGCGACCCAGATGTCGGTGGTCGGGGCGACCGGCGACACCACCTCGCTGCTGCGCTTCCCCTACTCCTCCACCGCGGACGCGATCGACGACACGTACTGGCCGATCATCAAGGAAGCCGGCGACCTGAACTACGTCACGGTGGTGGCCGACGTCGACGGTGAGGACTGGGCCCGCCCCGGCGTGCAGGAGATCGTCGAGAACGCCACACCCGAGGACGGGAAGGGCGCCGTCGTCCTCATGCACGACGCCGGCGGCAACCGGGCGGAGACCGTCGCCGCCCTGGACGTCTACATCCCGAAGATGAAGGCCCTCGGCTACACGTTCACGACGCTCAGCGGGGGCATCGACTTCGGCGGCAGCGGCACCGCGACCGTTCACCACGCCGCGACCACCAGCGAGCTGTGGCGGGGCCGGGCGGTGCTGTACGGCATCTGGCTCGCCCACGAGTTCGTGCTCTTCTGCACCTACCTGATCCTGATCGTCGGCGCGCTGACGCTCGCCCGGCTCCTGCTCATGCTCGGGCTCACCGCACGGCACCTCGCGCGGCGTCGCAAGGAGCGCAAGAAGGGCCCACCGGCGCCGGTCACGCTGCCGGTGACGGTCGTGGTGCCGGCGTACAACGAGAGTGCCGGGATCGAGGCCGCGATCCGGTCGCTCGTCGCCTCCGACTACGTCGGCCGGGACGCCGACGGGAACCCCGTACCGGTGGAGGTCGTGGTCGTCGACGACGGCTCCACCGACGGCACCGCGGACATCGTCGACGCGCTCGGATTCCCGACCGTGCGGGTGATCCGGGTGCCGAACGGCGGCAAGGCCCGTGCGCTGAACATCGGCGCCACCGCCACCGACCACCCGATCGTGGTCATGGTGGACGGCGACACGCTCTTCGAGCCGGGGTCGGTGTCCGCACTGGCCCAGCCGTTCGCCGATCCGACGGTCGGCGCGGTCGCGGGCAACGTCAAGGTCGGTAACCGGCGCAGCCTGCTGGGTCGCTGGCAACACATCGAGTACGTCACCGGCTTCGCCGTCGACCGCCGCGCGTACGAGGTCATGCGCTGCATGCCCACCGTGCCGGGTGCGATCGGTGCGTTCCGCCGGGAGGCGCTGACGCAGGTCGGCGGCGTCAGCGACGACACGCTCGCCGAGGACACCGACCTGACGATCGCGTTGAGCCGGGCCGGGTGGCGCGTCGTCTACCAGGACCGGGCCCGCGCCTGGACGGAGACCCCCGCCACGATCGGGCAGCTCGCGACCCAGCGGTACCGCTGGACCTACGGGACGATGCAGGCGATGTGGAAGCACCGCGGCGCGTTCTTCGACCGCGGGCCGTCCGGACGGTTCGGACGGGTGGGGCTGCCGTTCCTGGCCCTCTTCGGCGTGGTGCTGCCGCTGCTCGCGCCGCTGATCGACGTCTTCCTCATCTACGGGCTGCTGTACTACAACGCGGGGCTGACCGTACTCGGCTGGCTCGGCATGCTCGCCGTGCAGCTGATCATCGCGGTGATCGCGTTCCGGCTGGACCGGGAGCCGCTCTGGCCGCTGTGGGCGTTCCCGCTGCAGCAGATCGTGTACCGGCAGCTGATGTACGTCGTCCTGATCCAGTCGGTGGCGACCGCGCTCACCGGGGCGCGCCTGCGCTGGCAGAAGCTCCGCCGGACGGGAGACGTCAGCACGGCACCACGCTGAGGGCCGCCACCGACCATCCGTCGCGCGTCAGACCGCCGCGGAGGCGAACTGGGTGCGGTAGAGGGACGCGTAGAGGCCGTCGGCGGCGAGGAGCGACGCGTGCGTGCCGCGCTCCACGATGCGGCCGTCCTCGACGACGAGGATGAGGTCCGCCTCGCGCACGGTGGAGAGCCGGTGCGCGATGACGAGCGCGGTCCGGTCGGCCAGCGCCTCGTCCAGTGCCTGCTGCACCGCCCGCTCGGACTCCGAGTCCAGGTGCGCGGTCGCCTCGTCCAGAATGACGACGCCCGGCGCCTTCAGCAGCAGGCGCGCGATCGCCAGGCGCTGCTTCTCACCGCCGGAGAGCCGATGCCCGCGCTCGCCGACGACGGTGTCGAGGCCGTCCGGGAGGGAGCGGATCAGCGGCTCGATCCGCGCCCGCCGGAGTGCGTCCCAGATCTGCTCCTCCGTGGCCGAGGGGCGGGCGAACAGCAGGTTGGCACGGATCGTGTCGTGGAACAGGTGGGCCTCCTGCGTCACCACTCCCACCGCGTCCCGCAGCGACGCCGTCGTCGCGTCGCGCACGTCGACGCCGCCGACGAGCACCGCTCCGGCGTCGACGTCGTAGAGCCGGGGCACCAGCTGCGAGATCGTGGTCTTGCCCGCGCCGGAGGGGCCGACCAGCGCCACCAGCTGACCGGGCTGCGCGACGAAGTCGATGCCGTGCAGCACCGGTGTGCGCGGAGCCGAGTCCAGCACCGCGACGGCCTCGAGCGAGGCGAGCGAGACCTCGTCCGCGGCGGGGTAGCTGAACGAGACGTTGCGGAACTCGACGCTGCGCGCGCCGGCCGGCACGGCGACCGAGCCGGAGGTGATCGTCGGCGCCAGATCGAGCACCTCGAAGACGCGGTCGAAGCTCACCAGCGCGCTCGCCACGTCGACCTGGACGTTGGAGAGCGCGGTCAGCGGCCCGTAGAGCCTGGTCAGCAGCAGCGCGAGGCTCACGACCGTGCCCGCAGACAGGTCGCCGGCCAGCGCCAACCAGCCGCCGACGCCGTAGACCAGCGCGGTGGCCAGCGCCGCGACCAGCGTCAGCGCGGCGAAGAACGCCCGGGAGTAGACGGCGGAGAGGATCCCGACGTCACGCACCCTGGCCGCCCGCCGGGTGAACGCCTCCTCCTCGTCCTCCGGCCGGCCGAACAGCTTGACCAGCATGGCGCCGGCGACGTTGAACCGCTCGGTCATCGTCGTGTTCATCGACGCGTTGAGCTCGGCCGCCTCGCGGGTGATCGCCGCGAGGCGCCTGCCAACGCGGCGCGCGGGCAGGACGAAGATCGGCAGCAGTACGAGCGCGGCGAGCGTGATCTGCCAGGAGAGCGTCAGCATCACCCCGAGCGTCAGCGCCAGCGCGATCACGTTCGAGACGACGCCGGACAGCGTCGAGGTGAACGCCCGCTGCGCGCCGATCACGTCGTTGTTGAGGCGGCTGACCAGCGCTCCGGTCTGCGTCCGGCTGAAGAACGCGACCGGCATCCGCTGCACGTGCCCGAAGACCCGGCTGCGCAGGGAGAGGATGATGCCCTCGCCGATCCGCGAGGAGAACCAGCGGCCGACCATCGAGAGCACGGTGTCGACCACGGCCAGGCCGGCGATCACCAGCGCCACGGTGACCACCGCACTCCGGGGCCCGCCCCGGTTGATCGCGTCCACCACCCGACCGGCCAGCACCGGCGTCACGACCGCGATCACCGCGGACACGACGGTCGCCGCCAGGAACACCGCGATGTCGCGCCGGTACGGGCGCGCGAACGCCAGGATCCGCTTCGCCGTCCCCGGCGGGAGCTTTCGCTGCTCGCCGGGGTCGCGGCGCAGCGTCCGCATCAGCTCCATCGCAGCCATCGGTTGGGTCATCGATCGCACCTCCAGGGCAGCAACACTGTAATCATCGCCTGGATTCCAGGGATCCGCCCGCGCTGGCAGGATGGGGCCGTGCGTCTGGCGACCTGGAACGTGAACTCGGTGACCGCGCGGCTCCCCCGGCTGCTCGACTGGTTGGAGCACACCGCACCGGACGTGCTCTGCCTGCAGGAGATCAAGTGCAGCACCGAGGCGTTCCCCGCCGAGGCGGTGGCCACTCTCGGCTACGAGACCGCCGCCCACGGGAACGGGCGGTGGAACGGGGTGGCGATCCTGTCCCGCGTCGGGCTGGAGAACGTCACCCGCGGCCTGGTCGACGAGCCCGGCTTCCCCGACGACGACCCGGAAGCCCGGGCGATCGGCGCGACGTGCGGCGGCGTGCGGATCTGGTCGGTGTACGTGCCGAACGGGCGCGAGCCAGGGCACCCCCACTACACCTACAAGCTGGCCTGGCTCTCGGCGCTCCGCGCCACCGTCGCGGCCGAGCTGGGCAGTGGCCCGTTCGTCGTCACCGGTGACTTCAACGTCGCACCCACCGACGACGACGTCTGGGACCCGGCCGTGTTCGTCGGCTCCACGCACGTCACGCCGCCGGAGCGGGCCGCGCTGGCCGCGCTGCGCGAGGACGGGCTCGTCGACGTCGTGCCGCGCCCGCTCAAGTACGACCACCCGTTCACGTACTGGGACTACCGCGCCGGGGCGTTCCCGAAGAACCTCGGCATGCGCATCGACCTCTTCTACGCCGACGCCACCCTGGCTGCCTCGGTGACCGACGCCTACGTCGACCGGGACGCCCGCAAGGGCAAGACCCCCTCCGACCACGCTCCGGTCGTGGTGACGGCCCGCTGAGAACGACGCCCTCGGAGGGCTCCGGCGTAGAACTGCAACGGCAGGCACCGCGCCCTCGCCCTGGCTACTTGGAGACGGTTGTCAAAGGAGGTTTTCGCACGTGATCGCGTGCACGAACTCCCTTTGACGTCACCCCACGCCCTACTGGACGTTCTGAGGGGCGTCAATCCGTCGTGGTGAAGCGGGCTCGGGCCAGGCGGGCGAAGGCCTCGCGTTCGGCGGCGGCCGTCGGCGCCGCGAACAGCGCCTTGGTCTCGGCGAGCACGGCACGGTCGGTGCTCAGGAGTGCGGTGATCAGCTCGTCGGCGGCGGCCGGCAGATCGGAGCCTGGCACCACTCGCGTCGCCAGCCCGATCCGCTCGGCCTCGGTGGCGGTCACGGCCCGGCCGGTCAGCGCGAGCTCGGCCGCGCGCCCGGCCCCGACCAGCTCGGCGAGGCGCCCGGCGACGCCCAGCACCGGCACCGTGCCCGACCGCGCCGCGGTGAGCGCGAGCGACGCGTCGTGTGCCAGCAGCCGCAGATCGCACCCGAGCGCCAGCTCGACGGCCGGGCCGGTGAGCGGACCCCGTGCGGTGGCCACGCTGACCGTGTCCGCCCGGCGGAGCCACCCCACCGCGGCCTGGTAGCCGGCGAGGACGGCATCGCAGTCGTCGTCGGTGAGCGACGCGAGGCTCCGAATCGTACGGTCCGTGTCCGATCCACTTCGAACGGTGTCGGCGTCGAGCTCCAACACGACCACCCGGACGTCGCCCGGCAGCTCTCGCCCGACGGCGGCGAGCACTTCGAGCGTCCGGACCGTGCTCTCGCTCCACCGTCCAGCGGCGTCGACGGCGACGGTGAGCAACCCCGGCCGGTCGCGGCGCAGCCGCGGTCCGTCACCGCCATCCCGCACATCCACCCAGCTCACCCCGCCCGTTCACCGATGTCCGAAACGAGACTACGCACCGTCGCTCGTCGGCGAACGTTGCCGGTAATCCGGCCGAACGGACCGAACTCTCACCTCCAGATCGTTGGTCACTCACCGGACGCCTTACCCTGAAAGCCATGGCTCCCGGCTACCGGTATGACGACGCCCGCCCGAGCGGCGGGGCGTACGACCCTCCCCGCGGTGCGGACAGTGACGCGACGGCCTACCGTCGGCCCCGCACCCCGGAGAGTGACGAGTACCGCGACCGTGCTCCGCGTGCCGGCTCCGAGCCCCCCCGCCCGCCGCAGCCACGCCGGGCGGCAGAGCCCCGTGATCGCTACGACGAGTACGGCGACCGCCGTTACGAGGACGCTCCCCGCGGGGACGACCGGTACGACGACCGCCGGGCCGCCCGGCGCGAGGAGCCGGACGACGGCGGTGCCTACCGGGCCCGGGCGGGCTACGACGACCGGGACGACTACCGCGGCGCGCGCCCGGACCGGGGCGGCTACGACAGCCCCCGCTACGACGAGCGCCCCGGCTACGACGACCGGGCCGGCTACGACGACCGGGGCGACTACCGGGACCGCGGCTACGACGACCGCGCCGGCCGCCCGGATCGCGACCAGCGGTCCGCGCGGGACGACCGCGGCGGCTACGACGACCGGGCGGGCTACGACGACCGAGGCGGCTACGACGACCGGGGCGGGCGCGGCGACCGCCGCCCGGACAGCCGCCGCGGCGACGACCGCGAGGGCTACGACGCCCGCGGCTACGACCGGGACGGGTACGACGCGCGGGGCTACGACCGCGACGGGTACGACGCCCGCGGCTACGACGAGCGTGGCTACGACCGGCGTGGCGGCTACGACGACGAGAACCTCGACGCCACCCGGCGCGTCCGGCCCGACGAACTCGGCCTGCCGCCGCTGAGCCGCCGTGACCAGCGCGACGTGCCGCCCGCCGGACCGGAGACCCGGCCGCTCCCGGCCGCACGACCGCCGGCGGACGGCCCGCCGCCGCGCCGCGAGCCGCCGATCCCGCCGTCGCTCGACAGCGAGTCGACGATGGTGCTGCCGAAGGCGAAGGCCAACGATCGCTCGCCGCTGGACCGCGCGTTACGCGATCCGGACAACGAGCAGACCCAGATGTTCATCCCGCGGCCCGCCTCCGGTGCCGCCGGTGGGCCGCCGCCCGGGCTCGCCGCGACGCGCATCGGCGGTCCGCCCGGTGAGGACGCCGCGACGCAGATGATCCGGCGCCCCGAGGACCTGCCACGCATCGAGGGCCTTCCGGCCGGCGGCGACGACCAGGCCACCCAGATGTTCCAGCGGCCGGACGACATCGGCCGTCCCGTGTTCGTCGACAGCAGCGGCAAGCGGCAGAAGCGGCTCAAGATCCTGTTCCGCCTCATCGGCGTCATCGCCCTGCTGTTCCTGATCGGCATCATCGTGAGCCTCACCGCCGGGCCGGACGTCGTCCGCAGCTCGATCATCGGCGAGAAGGAAGAGACGACGCCCGCGTCCACGCCGTCGAAGGCGGCCACCACGCCGACGTCGAAGCCGTCGGCCACCGACTCGGCGGCCTCGGCGCCCGAGGCCACCACCCGGGCGTCGGCACCGGCGAAGGCGACGCCGTCGGCGGCGGCACCCCCACCGGCCGCCGAAGAGGAGCCGGAGGAGCCCGCGGAGCCGACCGGACGCCCCACCCGTACGAGCGCCGCCCCCGAGCCGAGCGACGAGCAGGAGCCCGGCCCGTCCGCGACCCCGTCAGCGGCCGAGGAATCACCTCGCCCTGGGCGAGGGAACAACAACTGACAGCTGCGGACTCGTGGGGTCAGAGTGAATGCCCCCAAAAGAGTTCTGCCGAAGTAGGACATTCCGGTTACGCGGATGGTTAGGCCGGTCCGGTTCCCCTTAGCCTAGGGACATGGCTCTCGTCCCTACCGACGACGCCACTGGCGTCACTCCCGCGTTCTGGACTCCGTCGATCGGGAAGTCCACTGACGACGACCCGGCTTCGTCGGCGACGGCCCGGGGCGCGGCGCCGGTAGCGGGCCGGGCGCGGGCAACGGACGCAGCCGCCGAGCCCTCCGCTGCGGCAGCGGAGCACCCGATCGACGCGGCCGCCCCCACACCGACCGACGCCGACCCGACCGCCCCCGCCCCGGCCGAGGCAGACCCGGCCGACGCGGACCCGGTCGACGCGGACCCGGTCGACGCGGACCCGGTCGACGCAGACCTGGCCGACGCAGACCTGGCCGACGCAGATGGCACCGCCCGCACGGCCGACTCCGACGCGACGGCCCGCACAGTCGCGGGCACCGGGGCCCCGGCGAGCGTCAGCAATTCCGGGACCCCCGGGACGCCCGTTACCCCCGGGACGCCCGTTACTTCCGGGACACCCGGCCCGACCGGGGCCCCCGATTCGGCCGTCTCCCCCGCGCCCGGCCACGCCGCCGACCCGGCCCAGCCGGTGGACAGCACGGCCGACACCCAGTACCTCCAGACCGTCGCCGACGCCGACCTGCCGGTCTTCCTCGACACCACCGGGCGCAGGCACCGCCGCGTACGGGCACTGGTCTGGCTGGTGAGCCTGGCGGGCATCACCTACGCGACCGTGCTCCTCGTCAGCCTGCTCGGCAGCGGGCACGACACGCAGTCCTCCAGTGCCACCGGCACCCGGCCGGGCCTACCGCCGACGTCAGCCGCCACGGCAGCGCCGGTAGCCAGCATCGACGCCCGGCTGCAGCGCTCCGGCACCGGCACCACGCCCGCGGCCGACTCGGCGACCGGCCCCGCGGCTCCGGAGGCGAGCGCCGGCCCGAGCGACCGGGCGAAGGCCCCGGCGGCACCGGCGCCGCGCGGTACCACCCGGGCGACGCCCCCGGCCGGACAGGCACCGGCGCCGCGGCCACCGGCGAGTTCAGCGGCCGCTCCGGTGCCGAGCGCGGCTGCTCCCTCGGCACCGGCGCCGAGCCCGTCGACCAACCCCGGCGTCCTGGGCGGACTACTCGACACGCTGTTTCCCTGGGCGTCCTGAGCAGCGATTCTCACTGATCGCATGTGGTCGGTCACGCGCTGCGACTATCGTCGGATTCCCTACTGTGAGTTACCTGATAGTCCGGCCCGTTGCCCGGTCTCGGGTTTGCCCCTGCTCATGCCGAAATGGGCTGTGGCTCTGTCCGGATAGCACCGTAATTGCGACCGGCTGAGCGTGGGTTAAGCCGGTTCGAACCTCTGCTTAGGCTCGGATCGTGGAAACAGTCGCTCCCCCCGACGTCACCCAGCGTCTCGAACCGATCAGTGAAGAACTTCCCGCACACACGCCGGTCTTCGTCGACGCGACGGGCCGCAGGCGGCGCCGCGTCCGCCTCTTCGGTGCCGCCGTGTCCGCCGTCTGCCTGCTCTACATCGGACTGCTCGCCTTCAGCCTGCTGACCGGTGGCTCGGTCGGCCTGAAGACGCTGTTCCCGGACGGCGAGTCGGTCGCCGCGACGCGGACCGGCCCCGCATCCACCGCGCCCACCGCGTCCACGTCGGACTCGACGTCGGAGAGCCGCGATTTATCGCGCGGCACGACGTCGACACAGGAGGGTGACCGCGCCGCTACGCAGCGTATCGCCGCGCCGACTGCAGCCCCGCGCACCACCGCCACGGCGAAGCCGTCGGCGAGCGCGTCGGCCGCCCCCTCCGCGTCGTCCGCGCCGACGACCGCCCCGGCCACCACCGCACCCACCGCGGCACCGAGCCCTGCGGCACCGACGACCGCACCCACCGACACGGCGCCGACCGCGGCACCGGCCGACGACGCGGGCGGCACCGGAGCAGGCGCCGGCGCCCCCACGACGGGGACCACGACCGCCCCGACGCCGCCCCCGGCCGCCACGGCCCCGTAAAAACCCGCCGCGCGGAGGCCGAAACCCGCCGCGCGGACGCTGGAACCCGCTGCGTGGGATAGGGGACCCGCCGCGCGGGCCGGGAACCCCCGTCGCGCGGGCAGGCTGTGGGGGCGAGGTGCGTCGATGTCAGTTTTTGTGCGTGGGGACGCGTGAAAACGTCCATTGACAAGGGTTTTCCGGCGGCCGACGCGGAGGGCGCAGTAGCCGCTGTTGCAGAATAGAGCCGCCCGCCGCGCGGGCCGGCGAGCCGCTGCGCGAGACACAAGAACCCGCTGTGCGGGCTGGGACCCCCGGTGCGTGCCCCGCGAGCGAAAAGCCGTGGCCCACCGCGGCCCGGAGCCGTCCCCGCCCGAGAGAGCGGGGCCGTCAGGCCAGGGAGACGAGCTCCATCAGGTCGTCGGACCAGTTGTCCTCCACGCCGTCGGGCAGGAGGATCACCTTCTCGGGCTTGAGTGCCTCGACCGCGCCCGGGTCGTGCGTCACCAGCACGACCGCGCCGGTGTAGGTGGTCAGCGCGTCCAGCACCTGGATCCGGCTGGCCGGGTCGAGGTTGTTGGTCGGCTCGTCGAGCAGCAGCACGTTCGCCGCCGAGCTCACCAGCCCGGCCAGCGCGAGCCGCGTCTTCTCGCCGCCGGAGAGCACACCGGCCGGCTTGTCGACGTCGTCACCGGAGAACAGGAACGCACCCAGCAGCCGCCGGATCTCCCCGTCCGAGCTGTCCGGCGACGCCGACCGCATGTTCTCGAGCACCGTGCGCTCGGTGTCGAGCGTCTCGTGCTCCTGGGCGTAGTACCCCAGCTTGAGCCCGTGGCCCGGCTCGACCGCACCGGTGTCGGGCTTCTCCATGCCCGAGAGCAGGCGCAGCAGCGTCGTCTTACCGGCACCGTTCAGCCCGAGGACGACGACCCGCGTGCCCCGGTCGACGGCCAGGTCGACGTCGGTGAAGATCTCCAGCGACCCGTAGCTCTTGGACAGGCCGGACGCGGTGAGCGGGGTACGGCCGCACGGCGCCGGCGTGGGGAACCGCACCTTGGCGACCTTGTCGGAGACCCGCTCGTCGGCCAGCCCGGCGAGCATCTTCTCGGCCCGCTTCGCCATGTTCTGCGCCGCGGTGGCCTTGGTGGCCTTCGCCCGCATCTTGTCGGCCTGCGACAGCAGCGCACCGGCCTTCTTCTCGGCGTTCGCGCGTTCCCGCTTGCGTCGCCGCTCGTCGGCCTCCCGCTGGGCGTGGTAGGCCTTCCACCCGAGGTTGTACTGGTCGACCTCGGCGCGGTTGGCGTCGAGGTACCAGACCTTGTTGACGACGGCCTCGAGCAGATCGCCGTCGTGCGAGATGACGATCAGGCCGCTCTTGTGGCCCTTGAGGTAGTCGCGCAGCCAGGTGATCGAGTCGGCGTCGAGGTGGTTGGTCGGCTCGTCGAGCAGCAGCGTCTCGGCGTCGGAGAACAGAATCCGGGCGAGCTCGACGCGGCGGCGCTGACCGCCGGAGAGCGTCCGCAGCGGCTGACCGAGCACCCGGTCGGGCAGGCCGAGGTTCGCGCAGATGCGCGCGGCCTCGCTCTCCGCCGCGTAGCCACCGAGCGCGGCGAACTGGTCCTCGAGCCGCCCGTACCGGCGGACCAGCTTGTCGCGGTCGGCGTCGGTGACGGCCTCACCCATCGCGATCTGTGCCTTGTCCATGTCGTGCAGCAGAACGTCGAGACCCCGGGCGGAGAGCACCCGGTCCCGGGCGGTGACGTCGAGGTCGCCCGTGCGCGGGTCCTGCGGCAGGTAGCCGACCTCGCCGCGCCGATCGACGTGCCCGGCGTACGGCAGACCCTCGCCGGCCAGCACCTTCAACGTGGTGGTCTTGCCGGCACCGTTGCGGCCGACCAGGCCGATCCGATCACCGGGCTGGACGCGCAGCGTCGTGTCGGAGAGCAGGATGCGCGCACCCGCGCGCAGCTCGAGGCCGGTAACGGTGATCACGGGGTCAATCCCTCGCAGACGGACGGGCCTGGGCGGCTCCGAAGCGGAACGGGTCGAAGCGCGAGTCGGTCTACGAGCGCACGAAACCAGTCTACCCGGCGCGCCCGAACGGTTTCCGGTGCGAGCCCTCGGCGCAACGCCCGCGACGGTCGGTAGGTTGACGCCCCCGTCCGCGGGGTATCGGACGGGCGCGCCCCGCGCGAGGCCGGGGCACGGGCACGGGATGGTGCGAGGGATGGACTTCGACAAGGACGCCAACCTGGATCTCTCCCAGGTTGAGGACGCACGCGGCGGCGGAGGCGGCTTCGGCGGCGGCCCGATGATGGTCGGAGGTGGGGCGCTGGGCCTGATCGTCACGGTGGTGCTGGCCCTGCTGGGCTACAACACGCTCGGCAGCGACTCGGGGACGTCTCCGGCGCCCAGCAGCTCGGCGAACCTGGCCCAGGCGTGCGCGGTGAGCAACGCCCAGCGGTTCGAGCAGGTCGAGTGCCGGCAGGTGGCGGTCTTCGACGATCTGCGCGACTACTGGAGCACCGCCGGCGCCCAGGCGCTCGGCGCCCAGTACGCCGACCCGAAGCTGCGGTTCTTCACCCAGGGCGTCAACACCGCCTGCGGGCAGGCCACGTCGGCCGTCGGCCCGTTCTACTGCCCCGGCGACCAGCGCATCTACATCGACCTGGGGTTCTACGACGAGCTCGCGCAGCGGTTCGGCGCTCCGGGTGAGTTCGCCCAGGCGTACGTGCTGGCCCACGAGTTCGGCCACCACATCCAGTACCTGACCGGCTTCGAGGGCGAGATCCGGAAGCTGCAGCAGCGGAACCCGGGCAAGGAGAACCAGTACTCGATCGCGCTGGAGCTCCAGGCCGACTGCTACGCCGGCGTCTGGACCCACAACGCGTCGGGTGGCGCCGAGAGCCTGGTGAAGAGCGTCTCGCAGGAGGACATCAAGTCCGCGATCGGCGCTGCCGAGGCCGTCGGTGACGACCGGATCCAGGAGCAGGCCGGGGGCCAGGTGAACCCGGAGACGTGGACGCACGGCTCGGCCGCCCAGCGCGAGCAGTGGTTCAACACCGGCAACGCCAGCGGCGACCCGAAGTCCTGCAACACGCTCAAGCAGTAAAGGCCGCGAGGCTCCCGCACGACGTGCGGGGGCCTCGCCCCCGGGCGGCCCTGGACGCTCAGGCGCCACGCCCGCCACCCCCGGCTCAGGTGGGGTCGACCACCCGGATGCGCGTCGCGCGGAAAGCCGCCGGGGTCTCCTCCAGCACGGCGCGGCGCGGATCGGGGACGGTGAGGAAGCGCTCGACGGCGAGGGCGGCGAGCGGCGCGAGCGCCCGATCGGCGAGGACCGCGTCGACCGCGGCCCGGTCGCCGCCGAGCACGACGGCGTCCAGCGAGCCCACCTCGGGCAGCAGCACCCGCGCGGCGACCGCCGCCGCGGCCTCGGTCAGCTGGCGCGCCTGCCCCTCCCGACGGCGTGCGAACCGCTGCTGCGACCAACCGCCTGCCTTGTTCCGGCCGTGCACCTGCCGGGTGTCAACTTTGGACGCGACGAGCTCGGTGCCCGCGAACACGCCGGCGGCGAATCCTCCGAGCCGGACCAGCAGCACGCCGACACGCCGCGGGGCGTTCGCGTGCGCAACCAGCGCGGGGAGCGGGTCGCCCTCGGCGAGCGGCGGAAACGGCACGTGGCACTCGGCCAGCGCCTCGTCGGCGCCGACCACGGTCACGGTGTCCGGCGTGCCGGAGATCCGCACCCTGCCGTGCCGCTCGGCGAAACCGGCGAGCCACCGCTCGAGCCGCTCCGGCGGCACCTCGACCCAGCGCCCTCCCCCGGCCGCCGGCTGCTTACTCATGGATCCGAACACTACGGCGTGGGCGGCAGGCCGTGAGGCGAGGAGGGCGCCGCTCACCGCGGCCTTGCTGGTGGTGGCTCGCCGCCGCCTCGGAACGGACCGAACCCCGCCACCCGGGTGGGTGGCGGGGTTCGGCGAAGAAACTCAGACGTTGAATCCGAGGGCGCGCAGCTGATCGCGGCCGTCGTCGGTGATCTTGTCCGGACCCCACGGGGGCATCCAGACCCAGTTGACCCGGAAGTCGTCCACCAGGCCACCGCTCACCAGCGCCGCCCGCGTCTGGTCCTCGATGACGTCGGTCAGCGGACAGGCCGCCGACGTCAGCGTCATGTCCAGGGTGGCGACGTTCGCGTCGTCCACGTGGATCCCGTAGACGAGCCCGAGGTCCACCACGTTGATCCCGAGCTCGGGGTCGACCACGTCCCGCATGGCCTCCTCGACGTCCTCGATCTTCGCGACGTCCAGGGCCGCGCCGCCCGGTGCTACCGGTTCCGTCATGCCGTCGTCCTCTCCGGTCCGGCTACCGCCTGGGCGGTCGCATCCTTGAAAGCCATCCAGGCCAGCAGTGCACACTTCACCCGCGCCGGGTACTTCGCGACGCCGGCGAACGCGACCGCGTCCTCCAGCACGTCCTCGTCCGGCTCGATCTGGCCGCGCGACTGCAGCAGCTCGACGAACGTGTCGACGGTCTTGAACGCGTCCTCGACCGACTGCCCCACGAGCAACTCGTGCAGCACCGACGCCGACGCCTGGCTGATCGAGCAGCCGGCACCCTCGTAGGAGACGTCGGCGATGTCCCCGGTGTCGAGGTGCACCCGGAGCGTCACCTCGTCACCGCAGGTGGGGTTGACGTGGTGCACCTGCGCCTCGAACGGGTCGCGCAGACCCTTTCCGTGCGGGTGCTTGTAGTGGTCCAGGATGATCTCCTGGTACATCGCATCCCCGAACAGGCCAGACATCAGCAGAACCCACCGTTCACCCGCTGCCTCACGCTCTTCGCGCAAGCGCTCATCCGAAAAACCGCACTACCTGGTGCAACCCGTCGACCAGCGCGTCAATTTCCGCTTCGGTCGTGTACAGGTAGAACGACGCGCGGGTGGTCGCCGGAACCCCGAACCGGACGCAGGTCGGGCGGGCGCAGTGGTGCCCCACGCGGACGGCGATCCCCAGCTCGTCGAGGTACTGACCGATGTCGTGCGGGTGGATCTCGCCGAGGGAGAACGAGATCGTGCCGCCGCGCGCCTCGGTGGTGTCCGGGCCGACGATCGTCAGGCCCGGCACCTCGTGCAGGCGCGGTAGCGCGTACTCGACCAGCCGGTGCTCGTGCGCCTGGATGTTCTCCAGGCCCAGGTCGGTGAGGTACCGCACGGCGGCACCGAGCCCGACCGCCTCCGCGATCGGCGGCGTGCCGGCCTCGAAGCGGTGCGGCACGTCGGCGTAGGTGGAGCCTTCCATCGAGACGGTCTCGATCATCTCGCCGCCGCCGAGGAACGGCGGCATCGAGTTCAGCAGGTCCGCGCGGCCCCACAGCACGCCGATGCCGGTCGGGCCGACCATCTTGTGCGAGGTGAACGCGATGAAGTCGACGCCCAGGTCGGCGACGTTCACCGGCATGTGCGGCACCGACTGCGACGCGTCGAGCATCACCAGCGCGCCCACCTGGCGGGCCCGCGACACGATCGGCTCGACCGGGTTCTGGGTGCCGAGGATGTTCGACTGGTGGACGTAGGAGACGAACCGCGTCCGCTCGTTGACCAGCGTGTCGAGGTCGGACAGGTCCAGCCGGCCGTCGTCGGTGATCCGGAACCACCGCAGGGTGGCTCCGGTGCGCTGGCACAGCAGCTGCCACGGGACGATGTTCGAGTGGTGCTCCATCTCGGAGATCACCACTTCGTCGCCGGGGCCCAGGAGCGGGAACTCCGAGCCGGCCGGGCGCCCCGCCGAGTTGCCCAGCGAGTACGCGACGAGGTTGAGGGCCTCCGACGAGTTCTTCGTGAAGATGACCTCGTTGCGGCTCGGGGCGTTGATGAAGCCGGCCACGGCGTCGCGGGCCGCCTCGTACGCGAGCGTCGCCTCGGAGCCGAGCGTGTGCACCGCCCTGGCGACGTTCGCGTTGTGCCGCGCCAGGTGCTCGCTCATCGCGTCGATGACGACCTGGGGCTTCTGCGACGTGTTCGCGGAGTCCAGGTAGATCACCGGGACGCCCTCGCCGCCGCCCTCGGTGTGCAGGCGACGGGCGAGGATCGGGAAGTCCTTCCGGACCGTCTCGACGTCGTAGCCCGTGGTCAGTGTCATGAGGCGGCTCCAGCCGTGAGGAAGCGCTCGTAGCCGGACTCCTCCAGCTCGTCCGCGAGCTCCGGGCCGCCCTCCTCGACGATCCGGCCGCTGACGAACACGTGCACGAAGTCCGGCCGGATGTAGCGCAGGATCCGCGTGTAGTGCGTGATCAGGAGCGTGCCGAGCGCACCGCCGGCGCGGGCCCGGTTGACACCCTCGGAGACGACCTTGAGCGCGTCGATGTCGAGGCCGGAGTCGGTCTCGTCGAGGATCGCGATCTTGGGCTTGAGCAGCTCGAGCTGGAGGATCTCGTGCCGCTTCTTCTCACCGCCGGAGAAGCCCTCGTTGACGTTGCGCTCGGCGAAGGACTGGTCGACGCCGAGCTGCTCCATCGCGCCCTTGACCTCCTTGACCCAGGTGCGCAGCTTCGGCGCCTCGCCCCGGACCGCGGTGGCCGCGGTGCGCAGGAAGTTCGACACCGAGACGCCGGGCACCTCGACCGGGTACTGCATCGCGAGGAACAGGCCGGCGCGGGCCCGCTCGTCGACGCTCATCGCGAGCACGTCCTCGCCGTCGAGCAGCACCGACCCACCGGTGACCGTGTACTTCGGGTGGCCGGCGATCGAGTAGGCCAGCGTCGACTTGCCGGAGCCGTTCGGCCCCATGATCGCGTGGGTCTCCCCCGACTTCACGGTGAGGTCGACCCCGCGCAGGATCGGCTTGGCGTCCTCACCCGTATTGACACTGACGTGCAGGTCGCGGATCTCGAGCGTGCTCACTGGGGGAACTCCTGGTTCGTGGTCAGAGATACGAGAACGTCGTCGCCGTCGACCCGCACCGGGTAGACGGGCACCGGCTTGGTCGCCGGCAGGCCGGTGGGCTTCCCCGACCGCAGATCGAACCGCGAGCCGTGCAGCCAGCACTCGATCGCGCAGTCCTCCACGTCGCCCTCGGAGAGCGGGACCGTCGCGTGCGAGCACTCGTCGCGGATCGCGAAGTACTCACCCTCGGTGCGGACGATCGCCACCGGCTCACCGTCGATCTCGACGGCGAGGGCGCTGTCGTCCTCGACGTCCGAGGTCGCGCAGGCGCGCACGAAGGCCATCTCAGGTCCCCGCCTTCGCCAGCCGGGCGTCGATCGTGCGGGTGATCGCCTCGACCAGCTCCTGGTCGCCGATCTTCTGCGTGATCTCGGCGAAGAAGCCGCGGACGACCAGGCGCCGGGCCTCGTCGGCCGGGATGCCCCGCGACTGGAGGTAGAAGAGCTGCTCGTCGTCGAAGCGGCCGGTGGCGCTGGCGTGACCGGCACCGACGATCTCGCCGGTCTCGATCTCCAGGTTCGGCACCGAGTCGGCGCGAGCACCGTCGGTGAGCACCAGGTTCCGGTTGATCTCGTACGTGTCGGTGCCGGTGGCCTCGTCCTGGATCAGCACGTCGCCGACCCAGACCGTGTGCGCGTCGGCGCCCTGCAGCGCGCCGCGGTAGACGACGTTCGAGCGGCAGTCGGGCACCGAGTGGTCGACGAACAGCCGGTGCTCGAGGTGCTGACCGGCGTCGGCGAAGTAGATGCCGTAGGCGTCGATCTCGCCGCCGCGGCCGGTGAACTCCACCGAGGTGTACTGCCGGACCAGGTCGCCGCCGAGCGTGACCGTGATGTGGGTGAGACGGGCGTCGCGGCCGAGCTTGACGCGCTGGTGCTGCAGCTGCACCGAGTCGGCCGACCAGTCGGTGCGGGTGACGAGCGTGACGCTCGCGTTGTCGCCCACGAGGATCTCGACGTTGTCGGCGAGCGCGACGTTGCCTGCCTGGTCGAGCAGGACCTTGACCTCGGCGTTCGCCTTGATGTCGAGCACCGTGTGGTGGTAGCTCGCGCCGGCCGCGTCGCGCCCGGTGAGGTCGATGACGAGCAGGTCGTCGACGACGGTGCCGGCCGCGACGGTGACGACGGCGGCCGCGCCGACCTTGCCGTAGGCCTCGGCCGACGGGCGGTCGAAGGGAACCAGCGCGCTCCCGACCCGCGGGTCGTCGGTGCCGACGTGCTCCACGGTGACACCGGCGGGCAGGCCGCCCTGGCGGGTACCGATGCGCTCGTCGAGCGCGTCGGCCGCCGGGGTGGCGCTGCTGTCGTGCAGGCCACGCAGCCGGTCGAGCGGCGTGAACCGCCACTCTTCCTCCCGGCCGGTCAGCCGGGGGAAGTCGGCCACGTCGTAGGAGCGCAGCGCCTCGGCCTTGCTGGCCGGCGGCTTGCCGTCGACCGGCCCTCCGTGGCTGTGCGCTCCGGCGAGCACAGGAGCATCGCTACTCACTTACTTGGTTCCTTCGCGATCGTCGTCAATAAGAACGCGTGCCACCCGGGCACTCTGAGCAACCCGGCGAAAAGGCGCCATACGCCACCCGGCTGCCGCCAGGCAGCCCTAACCAACTGCGCCTTCCATCTGGAGCTCGATGAGGCGGTTGAGCTCCAGCGCGTACTCCATCGGGAGTTCGCGGGCGATCGGCTCGACGAAGCCGCGGACGATCATCGCCATCGCCTCGTCCTCGGTCAGCCCACGGCTCATCAGGTAGAACAGCTGGTCGTCGCTGATCTTGGAGACCGTCGCCTCGTGCCCCATCGCGACGTCGTCCTCACGGACGTCGACGTACGGGTAGGTGTCCGAGCGCGAGATCGTGTCGACGAGCAGCGCGTCGCACTTCACCGTCGACTTCGAGCCGACCGCGCCGTCGAGCACCTGGACCAGACCGCGGTAGGAGGTGCGGCCACCGCCCCGGGCCACCGACTTGCTCACGATGGTCGAGGACGTGTTCGGTGCGGCGTGCACCATCTTGGCGCCGGCGTCCTGGTGCTGGCCCTCGCCCGCGAACGCGATCGAGAGCACCTCGCCCTTGGCGTGCTCGCCGGTCATGAACACGGCCGGGTACTTCATCGTGACCTTGGAGCCGATGTTGCCGTCGATCCACTCCATGGTCGCGCCCTCGTGGCAGACCGCGCGCTTGGTGACGAGGTTGTAGACGTTGTTCGACCAGTTCTGGATCGTCGTGTACCGGCAGCGGGCGTTCTTCTTGACGATGATCTCGACGACCGCCGAGTGCAGCGAGTCCGACGTGTAGATCGGCGCCGTGCAGCCCTCGACGTAGTGCACGTACGCACCTTCGTCGACGATGATCAGCGTCCGCTCGAACTGGCCCATGTTCTCGGTGTTGATCCGGAAGTAGGCCTGCAGCGGGATCTCGACGTGCACGCCCTTCGG